>CESC01080341.1_pt1 | contig 20721 bp, 20 predicted proteins | sample 531131 | NCBI WGS metagenome assembly CESC01 (sample SAMEA2621295, study PRJEB7988) | marine metagenome | biome: marine biome (ENVO:00000447); feature: mesopelagic zone (ENVO:00000213); material: "saline water (ENVO:00002010), including plankton (ENVO:xxxxxxxx)" | depth 800 m
TTGATGAGTTGGGTGAGGCCGAGAAGGCCATGGACTACTTCCGAAGTTCCTTCGAGAACGAAGTGTCGGAGGAAGCCGTGGTGCCGGTACACCCCTGGGACGAACTTCAGAAATAACCGAACGTTGGAGTACCTATGATCTGGCACCAGAACATCATTGAGTTGGCACCGCTGCCACGGGGCTTCAATCTCGTGACCAACGAGATCCTGGCCCAGGCGCCTGAGCTGACCAACTGCGAGGTGGGGTTGCTGCACCTGTTCATTCAGCACACCTCCGCTTCCCTGGCCATCAATGAAAACGCCGACCCGGACGTGCGTGGCGATCTGGAGCGTCACTTCAATGTGATGGTGCCGGAGCACGCCGATTATTACGAGCACACCCTGGAAGGCCCGGATGACACCACCTCTCACATCAAAAGCGTGATCATCGGGCCATCGCTGACCATTCCCATCAGCCACGGCCACCTGGCCCTCGGTACCTGGCAGGGGATTTATCTTTGCGAACACCGGAATCATGCCGGTGGTCGTAAAATTATGGCGACTTTGCAGGGGCGTTGGTGAGCAGGTTTCAGTGAAAGTGGTAACCAAAAGGATATGTAGCTAATCTTAATGAAGGAGGTGTCTTCAGCAAGGAGAGCAAGTGAGCCGCTTTTACCGCATCTACAGAATCCATGAATTACTTCGCAGTGCTTCAAAGCCGGTTCCCATGCGTCGGTTTATGGATGAACTGGAAGCCAGTCGCAATACCATAACCCGAGATTTCGAGTACCTGCGCGATTCTCTTGGTGCGCCAATAGAATATTGCCGAGAAAACAATGGTCACCAGTATGCTCCGGAAGCCCCCGTGTTCGAGCTTCCGGGATTCTGGATGAATCCGGCAGAGCTCTACGCTCTTTTAGCCTGTGAATATTTGCTTGAGAATGTGCAGCCAGGCCTCATCACCAATCGCCTGGCTCCGCTCCGAACAAAAATCCGGGATTTGCTGGGAGAGTCCGGTCACGACGCCGAGACAGTCAGCGAGAGAATTCGTATTCAGCCAATCCAGACCCGCTCGGCGGAACACCAGGTTTTTGATCCGGTTGCAGAGGCAACGCTTGCGGGCAAATGCCTGACCTTCCATTACCTCTCCAGAAGCACGAGCACAGGCAAGCTGCGAACCGTACACCCCCAGCGGTTAGTGCATTACCGCTCTAATTGGTACTTGCTGGCTATTTGTAACGAGGCAAATTCCCTTCGGCTGTTTTCACTGGACCGAATGTCTGCCCCCTCCGTTTCTGCTGATCCATCCAAAAAAGCATTGAAAGATGATCTGGACGCCTTTGCGGGCTCTGGGTTCGGAATATTCGGGGGTGCAGCAACACAAATCGCCCACCTGAAGTTCACCGAGCACGCAGCCCGTTGGGTGGCTGAAGAAATCTGGCATGAAGAACAAAAAAGTGAGTGGCTGGATGGCAGCTACCACCTTCATGTTCCCTACTCCGATGAGCGTGAGTTGGTTATGGAGGTACTGCGCTATGGGCCGGATGTTGAGGTTGTTGCGCCGGAAAGCCTCAGGCGTGAAGTGGCGGATAGGGTTCGCAGAATGGCAGAAATCTACTGAGGATTTTTTCAGTGGTGCAGTGGTTGGGGCAGCGGTTCATTTAGGCTGGTATCCATATAACTAGTAAAGGTTTGGATGAGTGGTATGAATAACCACGGTTATGTTGCCCATGTGAAGCAAGGTGACTCCTCAGGCGATTGGCTTGAGCCGCATCGCCTGGAGGAGCATTTGCGCAAAGTAGCAAAACTCAGTGCCTCAAAAGCGGGAACGTTGCAGTCATCGGGCTGGGGCATGGCTGCCGGACTTTGGCACGACCTCGGCAAGTATCGTAGTGCTTTCCAGAAATACATCCGCGATGCGTCCGGATATGAACGGGAAAACGCCCACGTAGAGAACCCGCAAAGGGTGACGCACTCCACGGCAGGTGCGGTTCATGCGATCAACCAGTGGCCATCTGTACCGGGTTACATCATTGCTTATCTTATTGCTGGGCATCATGCAGGATTGCCGGACTGGTCGGGTGGTCGTGGCTCGTTGCAGTTTCGCCTGAAAGAAGCGGGGCCTGAGTACTCTGAAGCCATGGAGGCAAAGATCCCCGGCGACCTTATGACTACGCAACAACCGGATATTCCGGAACCTGCCAGGAACACGGATTCAATCAGCCTATGGATGCGGCTTTTGTTTTCGTGCCTGGTAGATGCCGATTTCTTGGATACCGAAAGCTACATGGTGCCTGAAAGGGTTAACCAGAGAGGTCAGTTGCCGAAACTGTCTGAACTTCATTCAGTGTTCTTTGAACGGATGACTCAGTTGCAGAGCGCGGCAGATGATACCCCGTTAAATCAGACCCGAAAGGCGATTTTCGATGCGTGCCAACGGAGTGCTGCTGAGTCGCCGGGGATATTCAGCCTGACGGTTCCCACCGGTGGTGGAAAGACGCTAGCCAGTTTGGGATTTGCGCTGGAACATGCCAGAAAGCATGGCAAATCAAGAGTTATCTATGCCATACCGTTCACCAGCATCATCGAACAGAATGCTGCCGTATTTCGTGAGTTTCTGGGTGAGGAATCTGTGCTGGAACACCATAGTAGTCTGGATGTTGATCCCGGATCTGAGAATGCCGGGTCCAGGCTGGCGGCAGAGAACTGGGACGCGCCATTGATTGTCACCACGAACGTCCAGCTGTTTGAATCCCTGTTTGCAAGCAGAACCAGTCGCTGTCGGAAACTCCATAATCTGGTGAACAGCATTGTGATTCTTGATGAGGCCCAGCAAATTCCCCGTGATTTTCACGAACCAATCACCCGGGCAATGCAGCAGATGAGTGAGTATTTCGGGGTCACCTGGGTGCTCTGCACGGCTACGCAGCCGGATCTTGGGAAGCAGGTAGATGCTTTTGGCAGCGTTCTCCATACCGGTCTCGATAAAGTTCGGGAAATAATCCAGGAGCCAGCGGCTCTGGCGAGTGAGTTGAAGCGAGTAAACATCGAGATGCCGTCCGATCCGGATGAAAAAATATCCTGGCAGGATTTGTCTCTGCAGTTGGTGAACGAAGATTGCGTTCTGGTAGTGGTTAACAAGCGCCAGGATGCGAGAGCGCTTTATGAACTTCTGCCAGACAATGGTGACCTGTACCACTTGTCCGCAAATATGTGCGCAGAACACCGCTCACGGATCCTGGCGGAGATTCGCCATAAGCTTTCTGAGCGGCGCGCTGGATCTCAGAGGCCTCTGAGAGTTGTCAGCACCCAACTGATTGAAGCCGGTGTGGATGTCGATTTCCCGGTAGTTTACCGGGCAATGGCCGGCCTGGACTCCATCGCGCAGGCAGCCGGCCGATGTAATCGCGAGGGGCGACTGGCGAATCACGGTCGTGTTGTAGTTTTTCAGCCTGAGCAGTTGCCGCCTCCCGGTTTCCTCAGGCAAGCCGCACAGGTAACCCTCAAACTGCTCAGAAGCTGCCAGTTGAAGGAGCCCCTTAGCCCGAAGGCAATACAGTCGTTTTTCAGTGATCTCAATACACAAGGTGATCGTGACAAACATGGGATTTGCCGTTTATTGAAGGCCGAGAGTTCGCCGGATGCACCGTTGGCGATCCAGTTCCGGGAAGCGGCGGACAAGTTCCGATTGATCGATAACAAGGGTGTTGGTGTGGTAGTTCCTTTCCGTCCGGAGGAATATGAAGAAACACCTGTCGATCAGTGGCTCGCGATGCTGGAGCAGGACGGTTCCCGCAAATGGGTTCACCGGAAGTTACAGAGATACAGCGTCACATTGCCCGAGTCACTCGCCAAGCAGCTGTATGGCATGGGAGCGATCTATGAGCGTGCCGGTAAGTTTGTTGTTGAATCCAGTCATTATCACCCGGTTTGGGGCGTGCAGGCACCGGATAGCCTGATCCCTGCCGAATCAACCGTTATATAGGAGGGCTCATGGGCTTTTGCCTGGATGTCAGTGGAGAGTTTGCCTGTTTCACCAGGCCTGAGATGAAGGTAGAACGGGTGAGTTATGACGTGATTACCCCGTCCTCGGCCAGGGCTATCTTCGAAGCCATTCTGTGGAAGCCTGCTATTCAGTGGCAGGTTACGAAGATTGAGGTGCTGAATCCGATCAAATGGATGAACCTGAGACGCAACGAAGTGGAGTCTATCGTATCCACTCGCACGGCCAAGTCGGCAATGACCTGCGGGGAGGGGCGTCTGGGGATTTATGTTGACGAACAGCGCCAGCAGCGTGCGAGCCTGTTATTGAAAGATGTGCGATACCGGCTTCATGCCGAATTTGAAATGACGGATAAGGCCGGCCCGCAGGATTCAGCTGCCAAGTTTGCTGATATGTTCCGTCGCCGTGCGGAGAAGGGCCAGTGTTTCAATCAACCTTATCTGGGATGCCGAGAGTTCAGCTGTGATTTTGCTTTAGTGGATGCCACCGACGGACCCGAGCCAATTCAGCACTCGTCGGATCTTGGATTCATGTTGTACGACCTGGATTACGGAGATCCGGCCTCTCCCCAGCCTCTATTTTTCCGAGCCCAGATGCAGGATGGTGTGGTGATTGTACCCGATCGAAACAGCTCGGAGGTGAGGGGATGATTCTTCAGGCGTTGTGCGAGTATTACGATCGGAAAAAAGCAGCGGGAAGCCCGCTGCCACCTGTGGGGTTTGAAGAGAAAGAAATTCCTTTTGTCATTGTCCTCAGTCCTGAAGGTCGGTTTATTCAACTAAAGGACACTCGTGAGTTTCATGAAAAAGGTAAGCCTGTAGCCAAGGCTTTCACGGTACCACAAGGCGTGAAACGGAGTGGAGCCAAATCATACGAAACAGCCTACTGCCTTTGGGATCACTTCGGTTATGTGCTGGGACAGCCAAAGGTGTCTAAGCCGGGTGCAGAGCCCAGCCCTAAAGAAGTCGACATGGCCGGGAAACAGCACCAGGCCTTCATTGATCTCGTAGACCGCCTTCGATCAGAGATTCCGGATGACGAGGGTGTACGGGCTGTCCATGCATTTCTTCACGATGAGACCGAGAAGGAAAAAGCCCGGCAGTCTCCGGAATTTGAGGAATGCCTGAAAATTTCGGGATGCAATCTCACCTTCCAATTGACCACAGACAATAATCTCGTCTGCCAGTCCCCGGCTGTTCGCCAGTGGATTGCGGAGCAACCCCTGGACAGTGAAAATCAGGATGGCATTTGCCTGGTCACTGGCGAAGAAACCAAGATTGCGCGCCTGCACCCGTCTGTAAAGGGTGTTTGGGGTGCCCAGATGGCCGGCGCGAATATTGTTTCTTTCAACATCGACTCATTCAATTCCTGGGGTAAGGATAAGGGCAATAACGCACCAGTGGGTGAGGAAGCTGCCTTTAAGTACACCACGGCTCTTAATCAACTGTTGCGTACCAGCAGCCCCCAGCGGCTGCAGTTGAATGAGACCTCGGTGGTCTGGTGGTCAACCGGGGAGAACTTCCTTGAGAACAACCTTCCGTCATTCTTCAACGATACGCCCAGAGATGACCCGGACCGAGGTACAAAGGCTGTCAGGCAGCTTTTTGAAAGCCTTCATTCTGGTGCCTTCCTGGAGGGTGCTGGCACGGAGCGTTTTTATCTTCTCGGACTATCCCCCAACGCAGCTCGCATAGCCGTCCGGTTCTGGCAGGTTGGCACCGTGGCGGAATTCAGCAAACAACTAGCCCAGTGGTTCCGGGATATTGAAATCGTCAGCAGGAACGCGGACTACCCGCCTTTGAAACCACTGCTTCGATCAACGGCATTGTTGGGAAAGGATGAGAATTTGCCGCCCCATCTGGTCGGGGAAACAGTGCGGGCCATCCTGATGGGATTACCGCTGCCAGCGAGTCTTATGCAGGGTGTCATCAAGCGAATCAAAGCAGAGCAGGGCGAGGTGACACCCTATCGTGCGCGATTGATCAAAGCCTTTCTGAACCGCTCTTATCGTCATCAGAACCTCACCAATAAGGAAGTGACCATGGCCTATAACCCTGAAGAAAAGCGGATTGGTTACCGCCTTGGCTGTCTGTTTGCCGTGCTGGAAAAGCTGCAATCGGATGCCAATCCGGGACTGAACGCGGGTATCCGGGATCGTTACTACAGCAGTGCCAGCTGCAATCCGAAATCTGTTTTCGGAACGCTGATGCGGTTGCATGCGCATCACCTAAAGAAACTGCCACACCAGGGGCAGCGAGTCGTCGCCGAGAAGCGTATTGCGGAGATCATGGCGGATATCAACGACTTCCCCGCACACCTCAATCTGGAGGATCAGGGTTTGTTTGCCATTGGTTACTACCACCAACGCCAGGCGTTATTTACCAAGCATTCAAAAGAACCAGCGCATAGTGAATCAGAAGGAGTCGAAGCATGAGCCTGAACAACCGTTATGAATTTGTTTATCTGTTTGACGTAAAAGATGGTAACCCGAATGGCGATCCCGACGCTGGCAACCTGCCACGAGTGGATGCCGAAACCGGTCAAGGGTTGGTTACCGATGTGTGCCTGAAACGCAAGGTACGTAACTACGTTGGCATGGTGAAGGAGGAAACTCCTCCGTTCGAAATCTACATCAAAGAAAAGGCGGTGTTGAACAAGAACAACCTGCGAGCTTACGAAGCGCTAGAATTAAAACATGAGTCAAAGAAACTGCCCAAAAAGGAAGAGGATGCCAGAAAGGTGACCCAGTGGATGTGCCAGAACTTCTTTGATATCAGGACATTCGGCGCGGTCATGTCGACGGACGTAAACACAGGTCAGGTTCGTGGCCCGGTCCAAATGAATTTTGCCCGAAGTATCGAGCCGGTTGTCAGCGCCGAACACAGCATCACCAGAATGGCTGTAACGACTGAAAAAGAAGCCGAGGCTCAAAGCGGTGACAACCGCACGATGGGGAGGAAGTTCACAATCCCCTATGGTTTGTACCGTTGTCACGGATTCATCTCGGCAAATCTGGCGAAGCAGACCGGTTTTAGTGAAGAGGATCTGGAGCTGTTCTGGGATTCGTTGGTGAATATGCTTGATCATGACCGCTCGGCCAGCCGGGGCGAAATGTCACCTTGTGCACTGCTGGTATTCAAACACGATTCGGCACTGGGTAACGCGCCTGCCAGGAAGTTGTTTGAGCTGGTTGACGTTAAGCGGAAGTCTGAAGGGCCGGCCAGGGATTTCAGCGACTATGAAGTTACAGTCAACGAGGACATGCTGCCCAAGGGTGTGCAGCTGATCAAGTATCTGGACTAGCCCGGCGATGCTTGACTCATTCAGTATCGATATAAAGGAGAGTGTTTCATGGATGAAACAACGTACCTCAAAACCAGGAGAAACTGAGTGAAATGCGAAATCTGTAAAAACGGCGAAACCCATTCCGGCACTACCACCGTGACCATGACGCGGGGAGAGGCGACCATTGTTGTCAAAAATGTACCCGCTGATATTTGTGATAACTGTGGTGAGTATTACCTCGATGATGCGATCTCCGCGAAGATTTTGGGCATGGCGGAAGATGCAATCAAGCAGAACCATGAGGTAGAAGTGATTCAGTTCGCTGCCTGAATTAAGGGTGCCCTGATGATGCTGGATGAAAAGCTCGTTCCGCTTTCCGCGTTGCAGCACTATGCTTTCTGCCCCCGCCAATGCGCTCTGATTCACAACGAACAGGTGTGGGCAGAGAACTGGCTAACGGCACAAGGGCAGGTGTTGCATCAACGGGTAGATCGGGGTGAGCCGGAAACCCGCAAGGGTATTCGCTATGAGCGGGGTGTGTTGGTCAGCGCCGAGTCGCTCGGGATCACCGGAAAGCTGGATCTCGTAGAAATCGAGCTTTCAACCGGCACTATGAAACCGGTCGAGTATAAAAGAGGCAAACCCAAGCGGGATAGCTGGGATCGGATTCAGCTGTGTGCCCAGGGGCTTTGCCTCGAGGAGATGCAGGGCGAACCTGTGCTTTCTGGCGCGCTATGGTATTGGCAAACTCGCCACCGGGATGAGGTGGCATTTACAGAAGACTTTAGGGAAGAGACGCGGGCTGTAATTGCTGAAGTACGCAATTTGCTCCGCAGCGGACAAACCCCTAAAGCAGTTTATGAGAAGAAGTGTGACTCGTGCTCGCTATACGATCTGTGCAACCCAAAACTACTTGGTAATGACCGAAGCACTCGATACGTGGACGAGCTGTTCGATGAGGTGGATCGATCGTGAAAAAGCTTCAGAACAGTCTTTATGTCACCCGGCAAGGTGCTTATGTGCACAAGGAGCGTGAGACCGTTGTTATAGAGCATGAGCGCAAGAAACTCATGCAGGTGCCCATTCACTCGGTCTCCGGTTTGTTTTGTTTTGGTAACGTGCTGGTCTCTCCGGCCTTGATGGGGTTTTGCGGGGAGAAAGGCGTTAATCTGGCTTTTTTTACGGAGTATGGTCGCTTTTATGGGCGTCTACAGGGAAAGAAATCAGGCAATGTGCTCCTTAGGCGGGCTCAGTACAATGCTGATCAATCAACGAGTCTCGAAATTGCCCGTTCCGTAGTCGCTGCAAAGTTGGTTGGTTGCCGGAATGTACTGCTCAGGCAACAGCGCAATCATGGGGAAACAGCATCTCTGGGCAGGGCGGTGAAGCATCTTGCCGCTTCAATCCGGTTGGCAAAGTATGTGGATAATCTCGACTCCCTGAGAGGCATTGAAGGGGACGCTGCTGCACAATATTTTGCTGTATTTGAGGAATTGATTAACAAGAGTGCCCGTGAAGAATTTGCTTTCTCAGGCAGAAATCGAAGGCCGCCACGTGACCCGGTTAATGCGTTGTTGTCATTTGTCTACTCGATCCTTGGCCAGGATATCAGTGCTGCACTTAGCGGAGTGGGCCTGGATCCGCAAGTAGGTTATTTGCATGCCGATCGGCCAGGTCGTGACAGTCTTGCACAGGACCTGCTTGAGGAATTTCGGCCATGGCTGGCGGACAGGCTCGTACTGAGCTTGATAAACCGGAAACAACTGAAAGCGACGGATTTCGTCACTGAGTCCTCCGGCGCGGTCAGGATGTCAGACGATGCCAGGAAAACGCTGCTTGTGAGCTATCAGGAACGCAAGCAGCAGGAAGTGATGCATCCTTTCCTCAAAGAGAAGGTGCCGGTAGGAATCATTCCGCATATTCAGGCGATGCTGCTTGCCCGTCACCTCAGAAATGATCTGGAAAGATACCCGCCCTGTGTAGTTCGATAGGAGAGTTCTGCCATGATGGTACTGGTTACCTACGATATTTCGATGGAAGATACTGAGGGTCCTGGGCGTTTGAGGCGAGTGGCAAAAGCGTGTCTTGATTACGGGGTGCGTGTTCAGTATTCAGTGTTTGAATGTGAGGTTGATCCAGCTCAGTGGACCTTTTTCAGGGATGAACTACTTAGTCTATATGATGAAGATAAGGATAGTCTGAGGTTCTACAAACTCGGTAAGAACTGGAAAACTCGAATTGAACATCATGGAGCGAAGCCAGCTCCGGATATTTTCCGGGATGCGATGATTTTATGATCGCTAACCGGTAGTGCTCATTAAAAAGCTGGAACGTTAGCGATAGGCCAGGGCCCGTGCGGCGCCTGGCCTTTTTGTATTTGCGCATCCAATGAACAGCAAGAAAATAATAATGCGTTCTCATGTTAGCGGAATCCGAGGAGTGGCCGCTGTGGATTCAGTCGGTTAGCATAGAGCGGTCGCGCCCCTCGCGGGCGCGTGGATTGAAACGTCAAACGCAGCGTCGAAATCATTTTGGCTCGCCGTCGCGCCCCTCGCGGGCGCGTGGATTGAAACACTGCTTCCAAAATGGCAGTTTGCTGCTCCATCCGTCGCGCCCCTCGCGGGCGCGTGGATTGAAACTTGCAGAACTCGCCAAAAAACCTGCCAATTACCGTCGCGCCCCTCGCGGGCGCGTGGATTGAAACTTTCGGTAATTGCAGGCATGCTGACTCCTTGGTTGTCGCGCCCCTCGCGGGCGCGTGGATTGAAACGATAAATCGTAGCTGCTCCCTGCTTGCACGGCCTGTCGCGCCCCTCGCGGGCGCGTGGATTGAAACAGTTTAGCTTTGAGCGAAATCGAAGCGATCAATACGTCGCGCCCCTCGCGGGCGCGTGGATTGAAACTCTCGACTTCCGGCACAGGTTGCCAGCGTTCAAAGTCGCGCCCCTCGCGGGCGCGTGGATTGAAACTGGATCAGGTCGGCAACTGGTCGAAGCACGGACTGTCGCGCCCCTCGCGGGCGCGTGGATTGAAACATCCTGGCCATCGCCGTCCAGCCGGTGTTTGCTGGTCGCGCCCCTCGCGGGCGCGTGGATTGAAACACGGAAACGACCACGAAGTATGCGCTGAATACAGGTCGCGCCCCTCGCGGGCGCGTGGATTGAAACACCCTCAACCTTTTCCAGTTTGTCGGCGATTGCGTCGCGCCCCTCGCGGGCGCGTGGATTGAAACACCTTTCCCGTGATGTTGAGTTCACCACTGCTGGGTCGCGCCCCTCGCGGGCGCGTGGATTGAAACTCGCCGGCGGCGCCGGTCAACACCGTGCCGGGCTGTCGCGCCCCTCGCGGGCGCGTGGATTGAAACCTGGATGGAGGGCCCGGCGGCCACATTCCAGACCGTCGCGCCCCTCGCGGGCGCGTGGATTGAAACCAGCCAATCCTTGAGAACTTCAACATCGATGCCGTCGCGCCCCTCGCGGGCGCGTGGATTGAAACACTCATCCATTACAAGGCAAGGCAAACAGCCAAGTCGCGCCCCTCGCGGGCGCGTGGATTGAAACAGTTGCTCGAACAGTTCTGCTATATCCATGGCCGGTCGCGCCCCTCGCGGGCGCGTGGATTGAAACAATCGACCCAAAGCCGGGCTTGCCATGATCATCCGTCGCGCCCCTCGCGGGCGCGTGGATTGAAACTGTAAACATAACTCCCTCCATAAATTTGCAAACAGTCGCGCCCCTCGCGGGCGCGTGGATTGAAACTACGGGCTGCTGGGGCGAGGAACTGGTGGTGTCGTCGCGCCCCTCGCGGGCGCGTGGATTGAAACAAGACGAGGACGACGAAGAGTGAGCTCACTGGCGTCGCGCCCCTCGCGGGCGCGTGGATTGAAACCAGCTTCGTGGAAACCCGTGGCGCGGCTGGTGGCCGTCGCGCCCCTCGCGGGCGCGTGGATTGAAACACCGTGCCCTTGATGATCTCGGCAGTTGAGTCGCGTCGCGCCCCTCGCGGGCGCGTGGATTGAAACTCCGTCTAGTTGGGCTAGGAGGGTGCGGGCGTTTGTCGCGCCCCTCGCGGGCGCGTGGATTGAAACAACCGCATTACCACAGTACGGGCACTTATCCGGCGTCGCGCCCCTCGCGGGCGCGTGGATTGAAACCAGGTTATGGTTGAGGCAAGATCGACGCACTGGCTGTCGCGCCCCTCGCGGGCGCGTGGATTGAAACACTGCGAGCAGAATTTACAGATTCTATGGAAGTCGTCGCGCCCCTCGCGGGCGCGTGGATTGAAACCGCGTGACGGATTGAGACGCACATAACGACACAGTCGCGCCCCTCGCGGGCGCGTGGATTGAAACAGGAGCGTGCGGAATCTCTCGGTGAGCGTGTGGTGGTCGCGCCCCTCGCGGGCGCGTGGATTGAAACTTAACCCGGGTGTAGGTCTGCTTACTGGATGAGGTCGCGCCCCTCGCGGGCGCGTGGATTGAAACTTGGCTAGGCCAGTTTAGTTTAACGTAGGGAAGGTCGCGCCCCTCGCGGGCGCGTGGATTGAAACATGCCGCGCCGAACGCCAAGCAGTACAAGATCGGTCGCGCCCCTCGCGGGCGCGTGGATTGAAACCAGTGTGATATTGCATCACCAACCAGTACGCGGTGTCGCGCCCCTCGCGGGCGCGTGGATTGAAACTGGCTCAACGTTTGGTGACTACTGGCTTGCGTTGCGTCGCGCCCCTCGCGGGCGCGTGGATTGAAACCGCTTTTGGTATTCGTAGGAAACCGGTAATCCAGTCGCGCCCCTCGCGGGCGCGTGGATTGAAACTTTGCCCTCAATGACAATCTCTGGTTTTGGCTTCGTCGCGCCCCTCGCGGGCGCGTGGATTGAAACTCGGTTGCCTCCTCAAGCTGCTGGTCTTGCGCGGGTCGCGCCCCTCGCGGGCGCGTGGATTGAAACGCTGCCATCCGGCTCTAGGCTTACCGAGAAAGACGTCGCGCCCCTCGCGGGCGCGTGGATTGAAACAGTACCCTGCCGATCGGTTTGAGAAGGCGTTGCCGTCGCGCCCCTCGCGGGCGCGTGGATTGAAACGCCGCCTCAAAGGGGCAGTCAGTGGCCTACGCCACGTCGCGCCCCTCGCGGGCGCGTGGATTGAAACAATCTCATTTACGACACTCATAACTCACTCCCCGTCGCGCCCCTCGCGGGCGCGTGGATTGAAACAATGCTTTTGCGAGATAGAGAGGCTGGTAGAAGTGTCGCGCCCCTCGCGGGCGCGTGGATTGAAACGGATACCGATCTGAGATATCCCACGGCTCTGGCAAGTCGCGCCCCTCGCGGGCGCGTGGATTGAAACCATCCTGAGCCTGCCACTTGCGGGTCTCTAGCTGTCGCGCCCCTCGCGGGCGCGTGGATTGAAACTATCATCGGGTGGTCACTCCGTTTTGGTCAGTTGGTCGCGCCCCTCGCGGGCGCGTGGATTGAAACTCACCGACTGGCAACCTGTTTTTTGAGCAATAAGTCGCGCCCCTCGCGGGCGCGTGGATTGAAACACGCCCTTGATATAGCATTCTTCGCCATACCACGTCGCGCCCCTCGCGGGCGCGTGGATTGAAACTTCGTCGCTCACGGCTTCAGCTTCCTTGGCGTCCGTCGCGCCCCTCGCGGGCGCGTGGATTGAAACCCTTTACGCTTTATCCGTATGGCCGCGCGGTATGGTCGCGCCCCTCGCGGGCGCGTGGATTGAAACTTAATTTCAGGAGTAACAGCCATGGCTGAGCAAACGTCGCGCCCCTCGCGGGCGCGTGGATTGAAACTGATCCCATGTTGCGGAAACCCGGGCGCGCCGGTCGTCGCGCCCCTCGCGGGCGCGTGGATTGAAACCAGGAGCCGCGCTCGGTTGCAAGGGGAGAGCAGGCGTCGCGCCCCTCGCGGGCGCGTGGATTGAAACCCGCTCCCCTTGTCTTTGTATTCTGCAAACTCGCGTCGCGCCCCTCGCGGGCGCGTGGATTGAAACTCTAAGCTCCTGCAGCATGTAGCTGGCATGCTCAGAGGTCGCGCCCCTCGCGGGCGCGTGGATTGAAACCTTGGTATCAACTTAGGTTTCCAAGTAGCCATTAGTCGCGCCCCTCGCGGGCGCGTGGATTGAAACTGTGATGATGGCGCTGTAGAGGCGAGGCAGGAAGGTCGCGCCCCTCGCGGGCGCGTGGATTGAAACTGATTCTCCTGCCAGTGTTGTGTCTTCCAGGGGGCGTCGCGCCCCTCGCGGGCGCGTGGATTGAAACTCGTCGTACTCGTACCAGTCCACCAACCGCACAGTCGCGCCCCTCGCGGGCGCGTGGATTGAAACACGTTCCCGTACGGAATGGAGTTTGTTGTCCGCGTCGCGCCCCTCGCGGGCGCGTGGATTGAAACCAGTTGCAGACCGTAGGTCAGTTCGGTGTCGATCGTCGCGCCCCTCGCGGGCGCGTGGATTGAAACACCACGGGCGATGTTAAACAACTCGGCATGACCGCGTCGCGCCCCTCGCGGGCGCGTGGATTGAAACAGCCAATAACCCAACCCCTCGCACAACCAGCCCGCGTCGCGCCCCTCGCGGGCGCGTGGATTGAAACACCGCCTCGGCAGGATCACAGGCATAGGATGGCGTCGCGCCCCTCGCGGGCGCGTGGATTGAAACAAGAAATGGTGCAGGCAATGTATGACTACGAAATGTCGCGCCCCTCGCGGGCGCGTGGATTGAAACAAACGTCATCGTTTGAGCGCCACCCACAACACCAGGTCGCGCCCCTCGCGGGCGCGTGGATTGAAACGCATTGGCTAGCCCCTAGGTTGCTGACGCCAAACGTCGCGCCCCTCGCGGGCGCGTGGATTGAAACGTTTCAGGTCACTGACTGGCGGGTGCCAATCAGGTCGCGCCCCTCGCGGGCGCGTGGATTGAAACGTTGTTGCTGAGTCACTTGGTTTTCATTTGTCATGTCGCGCCCCTCGCGGGCGCGTGGATTGAAACCGTCCGGCGTGCCCGCCGTGGTCATGCGTCAGAGTCGCGCCCCTCGCGGGCGCGTGGATTGAAACTCTCGTCAATTACATGCTTCAAATGAAGGGCATGAGTCGCGCCCCTCGCGGGCGCGTGGATTGAAACATAGAAGGCGATCTGTGCCTTATCATCCATAGACAGTCGCGCCCCTCGCGGGCGCGTGGATTGAAACAGGTAATCCCCCTTGGAAAAGCCCGCCTATCAAGGTGTCGCGCCCCTCGCGGGCGCGTGGATTGAAACACGCTCTGTCCGACGTACACCACGCTACTCCCCTGTCGCGCCCCTCGCGGGCGCGTGGATTGAAACTACCTTGGAGTAGTATGGCAGGCCGTTGGTGCCCGTCGCGCCCCTCGCGGGCGCGTGGATTGAAACTCATGCCGACACCTCCGCTCTCATAATCACCACATGTCGCGCCCCTCGCGGGCGCGTGGATTGAAACAAAACCGCCAACGGTGACCCATTCAGCCAATAACGTCGCGCCCCTCGCGGGCGCGTGGATTGAAACTCGATTTCCTTCACGACTGCGTTAACGTCTTGCTCGTCGCGCCCCTCGCGGGCGCGTGGATTGAAACGCACCCGGGGTAGTGTTCGACAACCTGCAGCCCGGTCGCGCCCCTCGCGGGCGCGTGGATTGAAACTCACTGGCCAGGTAGTCTTTTGACAGCCCCGCGGTCGCGCCCCTCGCGGGCGCGTGGATTGAAACTATCCGGACAAGACCCGACCGCAGCACTTCATTGTCGCGCCCCTCGCGGGCGCGTGGATTGAAACTCAACCAATGCCCAGGTTAGAAACGAGAACATCAGGTCGCGCCCCTCGCGGGCGCGTGGATTGAAACGGGCTTGGAGAACAAAAAGGGTATTCGGGCTGGGTCGCGCCCCTCGCGGGCGCGTGGATTGAAACCTCAAAGCGAAGAACGACCCGAGCAAGCTGAAGACGTCGCGCCCCTCGCGGGCGCGTGGATTGAAACTTGTAGTGGACACCATTCGTGAGCAGGTCGTGAAAGTCGCGCCCCTCGCGGGCGCGTGGATTGAAACGTGGTCCAGGTGTTTGGCTACGGCGAACACCGGGGTCGCGCCCCTCGCGGGCGCGTGGATTGAAACACGTAGATCTCGGTGCTTGTGGCGTTACCGGCAAGTCGCGCCCCTCGCGGGCGCGTGGATTGAAACCAGCTCGTGGCAGTGGTCGTGGCAGTGGTCGCGGGTCGCGCCCCTCGCGGGCGCGTGGATTGAAACATAAAGCCCGCAGCGGCGCCATCAGTCGGCTGGAGTCGCGCCCCTCGCGGGCGCGTGGATTGAAACAGGCACGCCAGTTAACACGTATTGGTATATAAATGTCGCGCCCCTCGCGGGCGCGTGGATTGAAACCAGCCCGCCAGCGAGGCCTCCGATGGCCGGAAGGTCGCGCCCCTCGCGGGCGCGTGGATTGAAACCTGGGCAATCCGCTCACGCTCAAGCGCAAGTTCCGTCGCGCCCCTCGCGGGCGCGTGGATTGAAACAAGTTGTGATTTCAGCAGTGTGCGGTCCATGGCAGGTCGCGCCCCTCGCGGGCGCGTGGATTGAAACAAGTTCGGACACCCTTGGCGGTAGTTGCTCCAAGGTCGCGCCCCTCGCGGGCGCGTGGATTGAAACCTCGCCTCCCCGCCCGTCCAGAGCAAAGAGCAATGGTCGCGCCCCTCGCGGGCGCGTGGATTGAAACAGACAGCAAGCACACAAACTAATCACAACCGGCGTCGCGCCCCTCGCGGGCGCGTGGATTGAAACCGGTGGCTATCGTGCTTGGCTTTTACTTCGGCGGCGGTCGCGCCCCTCGCGGGCGCGTGGATTGAAACAGGGCTGTTAGCACGGGAGTGGCGTTATGTTGGAGGTCGCGCCCCTCGCGGGCGCGTGGATTGAAACGTGAAGAACGGTGTGGCGGTGCTGGCAGAGGAGCGGTCGCGCCCCTCGCGGGCGCGTGGATTGAAACACCGTCGCTCGTCCTCATCCTGAATTTCGAGCCACGTCGCGCCCCTCGCGGGCGCGTGGATTGAAACTGATTATGAACTACTGGCAGACAGGGAAACCTCGTCGCGCCCCTCGCGGGCGCGTGGATTGAAACTCATCCACGTTGATGGTGCAGGCGGCCACAATGTCGTCGCGCCCCTCGCGGGCGCGTGGATTGAAACCGGACGGCCAAACCCTGATCAGTTTGATGTCAGCGTCGCGCCCCTCGCGGGCGCGTGGATTGAAACTGAAATCCTGCACGCCATGCCGGGTTATTCCGTCGTCGCGCCCCTCGCGGGCGCGTGGATTGAAACTTCGATCTGCTCCGACTCCAGCGAGGGCCAGTAGTCGCGCCCCTCGCGGGCGCGTGGATTGAAACCAGTCGTCGATATGCTCGGCGTACTGGGGGTTTGTCGCGCCCCTCGCGGGCGCGTGGATTGAAACTGGCCTATCACATCAATACGCGAAGTCATGCCAGGTCGCGCCCCTCGCGGGCGCGTGGATTGAAACAAGACTGGTGACCTGGTTTTTGTCGAGTTCCGGAAGTCGCGCCCCTCGCGGGCGCGTGGATTGAAACAGATCAAGAATGAGAAGTCGGGAGTGTTCGAGTAGTCGCGCCCCTCGCGGGCGCGTGGATTGAAACACCCTCGGTGAGGAATGCACCATGGTTGGCGTTGGTCGCGCCCCTCGCGGGCGCGTGGATTGAAACCATTGCTCGATCTGGTCCAGAACTTCATCGGGGTGTCGCGCCCCTCGCGGGCGCGTGGATTGAAACGGGACAAGGGGTTCAAAACCGGCGATCTGGTATTGTCGCGCCCCTCGCGGGCGCGTGGATTGAAACACGACCGGCTTGCCAGCCTGGCTATGGCCCTTGAGTCGCGCCCCTCGCGGGCGCGTGGATTGAAACACGCTCCGCACGCTGGCGCTCAATCTCTGCCAGCGTCGCGCCCCTCGCGGGCGCGTGGATTGAAACTGCAGCAACCGCCAACTCCTGACCACTCACGAAGTCGCGCCCCTCGCGGGCGCGTGGATTGAAACCTTGCCGCCGTTACTTGTCACGCCCAAAAAGGTTGTCGCGCCCCTCGCGGGCGCGTGGATTGAAACTCCAGCGTGTGAAGCTCGCGGAAGCTGGGATCTAGTCGCGCCCCTCGCGGGCGCGTGGATTGAAACTGATGGGGCTCAGCGGGCGCACGTGCGCACCCTGGTCGCGCCCCTCGCGGGCGCGTGGATTGAAACAAGATGGTGACCAAGGCGCTGGAGACCGTTGAAGGTCGCGCCCCTCGCGGGCGCGTGGATTGAAACCAAATAACCGCCTCATACCGAGCCATAGCACCGGCGTCGCGCCCCTCGCGGGCGCGTGGATTGAAACCACTCATACGGCTGAGTGGTTGCGTAGGCGTTGGTCGCGCCCCTCGCGGGCGCGTGGATTGAGCCTCAAAAATAACCATGGCAGACTGCTCTGCATGCTGTAATCAATTACGATCGGTAATTTGATGATCGATGCAGCCACAGGTGGGGTTCTGCTTCGGCTGAGCCCTATTGGGTGGCACGTTCCAAAATGGAACATGCCACTTTTCCGTTCAGGTCTGGAGTTATCGATGCGTGTCCATTGAAGTGGGGGAGGTCCAGTCTCCACTTTCAATATGTTGTTAGGTACTTGGGTATTGCCCGGTGCTGTATTCCAAGCAACTCCTTCACTTACTATTGTGACTAGTATCCGATTGTATAGTAGATGTTTCCTTATGGGAGAGTGGTGCTGATACACTGTGCTCCACAGCAATAAGGAGCGCATGCGGTATTAATGAAGTTGGCATAAGGGCAGGAGTGCCCGTCAAGGAACCCCTGGAATATCGGGTATCAAGGAAGAAGCAAGGAGCAAAGCCATGAGCGGCAAGAAGGTGGTGCTGTTGGGTGACCTGGGTACGGATCATGCGGGTTTTCCGCCCACCCCGGTAGTCAATGGTTCCCCGGACGTACTCATCGACGGCAAGCCCGTCGCTCGGGTAGGTGACCAACTTGCCCCGCACTCCAAACCCAAGCATTCCCCTCATCCGCGTACTATCGCTTCCGGTTCAAGCACGGTTTTCATTAACGGGTTACCCGTTGCCACAACCGGTGGTGCGATTTCCTGTGGTGGAGTCACCATTGGCAGCAGTAGCGTGGTGATTGGCGATACCCATGCGCCGTTGCCATTCTCTGGTGTTTCGGGAGCAAATTCTCACTCTGCGCCTTTGAGCTCAGAATCCGGTACAGCAGAAACACACACAAACACAAACGGCATGCAGGCCTCTTCCGGCGCGCAGCTGCGCAATAGCACGTCCAGCCACGATGGTGGAGGGGCTGGCTCAGCCGCAACCCCTTCTCAGGCCACCAAGTCTATTGACGAGTCTGGCAAAACCCTTCGCCTGGGGGTGTTTTTTGATGGCACTGGCAACCATCGGGGCAATGACCTGATCCTGACGAACCGCGATGTGACGAATGTGGCGAAGTTGTATGACCTATACAGGGAGACGGCTAATATCCGGAGGGTCTATGTTCGTGGGCCGGGTACTATTGATGGCAAGCACACTCCGAATGGCTTTGAGGCCTCGGAGGATTTGATGGGTCTGGGGTTGGGCATTGGCCCGGAAGGGGGCCATGACAGGATAGAGATTGCGATTAGGCGGATGCGAGATGAAATCCATGCTGGGGATTACAACGAAGTGGTCTTCGATGTATTCGGCTTCAGCCGTGGCGCGGCCCTGGCCCGGCATTTTGTCAATCTGATCAATGGACAACCGGAAACGGTCCTGCTGCCCCAGTTTAAGGGTGCCTCTTTGTTCTCTCCAATGGTTGGCGTCACACCCGTACCTGCTTTTCCGTCTGGTGTGAAGGTGCGGGTAAATTTTGTTGGCCTGTTTGACACTGTGGGTAGTTTTTACCTACCCGGAGACAACGCCAACCTGGACTTTAATCTGAACCTTTCGCCTAGCAGTGCTGAGAGGGTTGTGCACCTTACGGCCCATCATGAGATCCGCAAGAATTTCCCGTTGAGTAGCATCATGGATGCCAACGGTAATGGGCCATCACACTTTACAGAAATTGCAGTACCGGGTGTCCATTCCGATGTTGGTGGCGGTTATGAAAACCCGGACAAAGGCTTCGAGAATATTGAGAAGATCGTTCTGGGCATCCACTCGGGTCTTGCGGACGGCGGCCATACTCAGCGCACAGCGATTCCACAGCTTGAGGCAAAGTACGCGCGTCCAGGCCGGACTGTGGTGGCGGTGCCACAGCCAAACGGCGATATCCACGTGCAGGAGCGTAGGCGTACCCGTAAGGAATTGGCTATCTATAACCTGCATCGGATGTACGAATTCGCGTTGCAGAGCGACGTGCCACTCAGGCAGATGAATACCAACAATAAGGACTTTCAAATCCCTCAAGACTTGCGGGCCGCGCTGAGCAGTTGGCATACAAGTGGGGGATCACTTTATGCGTCAAGAGATTACCTGGGTGGATATATCCACACTTCTGACAGCATCTACCGGCTTGGTTTGGAGCCGGAACCCTCCGGAAATCGAAGTGTGTTTTTCAACCGGCCAACTAAAGCCATAACCCCGCTCAGGAAAGGAGTTGCTCATGCGCAATAACATCACGGCAAGGGTAGCCTTTTCATTTCTACTGCTGGTCTTGGTAACGGCTTGCTCCTCGGAGCCGCGGGAATATGACTTTGCCGTGTCCGTGGCGGGAGGGCCTGAAGGGTGGCCTGTTTGGGTTGATGAAGTAATCGTTGATCAATCTTGGAGGGTGCCGGCTGGGGGAATTGAACATGGCTTTGATCAACGCCCTCCAATAGGCGGTGTGGCCATATTGGGTCCCAAGCCTGCACCCAGCAGCGTGCATGCCCGCTGGTTCTCCTACCGGACCCAGACATTCTATGAAGTTATCCTTTCGCTGCCAGAGGATCTTGATGACAAACTGCGCAAATGGTATCGGGACTATCCGCTTGATGACTATAGCCATACTCTGATTGTTGGGTTTTCAGGTAAGGGAGAAGCGCTTGCCTGGTGGAAGGCTTTTTGCTCCACCTGCAATTACGATCGCAGCCACGATTTCTACACGCCGCTGATCGAAAACGTCCAAGCCGAAGAGGTCGAAGGGGACCCAAGCGGTTACCGATTGCAAACTCAGGAGTTGATTGATGAGGGAAGTATGCCGTCGCCGTGGTAGCCATTCCATTGGCAGCACCATAGGGTTAGCTAGTGCGCGACAAAACCAATGCAGGGGCCACCCATCGGTCCCAATGAGTAAGTTTGGATGGAGAACAGGCTGCCCTTTGCCAAACAATCCACGTAGTATGCGATTTGTCGTTTCTACCCAGGTACCCCCGCAAACTCCTGAACATCCCGCAAAAACCGATCTACCTGCTCTTCCGAGGTCGACCAGGAGCACATCAGCCGGGAACAGCCGCCAA
>CESC01061238.1_pt1 | contig 20696 bp, 10 predicted proteins | sample 531131 | NCBI WGS metagenome assembly CESC01 (sample SAMEA2621295, study PRJEB7988) | marine metagenome | biome: marine biome (ENVO:00000447); feature: mesopelagic zone (ENVO:00000213); material: "saline water (ENVO:00002010), including plankton (ENVO:xxxxxxxx)" | depth 800 m
GTATTCTCCCAAATATGTGGAACATCGGCCAAGGCTTTTTTCAGTTCCTCCATGGGCCGAAGGGTATCGGTGGGCCTGGCCTCTTCGGACTGGGGCAATTTGCTCAATAGTGTGTTCAAGCCTATGGCCCGAAGCAAGCGATGGGTATTGAAATCCTTTATGTTACGAAAGGTAACAGGCTGTAACAACACTAATCTATCCTTAAAATCCCGATACCGGGAGAACCGTAATTTCCGGAGTTCTTCCACAGAGACCCCAATATATTCATAGGCCCTAAAATCCGTCCGTTCCTCCTCCTGGATCTTCTCAAAGGGATAGATGACATGGACATGTTCAAAAATTGGGGCTACAGTCGGAATAGGCGTTCCTTTGTGCAGGTGTTCGGATAGAAAGGCATTGATTTCCCGAAACCCTTCATTGTTTTGGGCCAGGCCCACGAACTCCTGCAGGTTCCCGTTTCGAAAATCAATCCCCAAAATGGGACGTATCCCCTGCTCATGGGCCATTCGCACAAAGTTCATCCCTGCCGAACTGTTGTTGATATCGGTCAGGGCCAAGGTTTCCACCCCATGGGAACGGGCCAACTGCAAAAGCTCTGTTTCGGAGAGCACCCCGTAGTTCAAAGAATAGTATGTATGGCAGTTCAGGTACATGCTATTGTTGTCTATGGGCCAATAAGATGGGTGGTTGTCCGTCAAAGGGGTTTCCGCCCCTTCCAATACTATGGGCCCCCATGGCCGAGGCCCGCATCAGACTGGATTCCCCAAAACGGTTCCGTACCCGGTCCATGGCCTGGTAGAGGTTGAGCAGCTTTTCATCATCGGCAAAAAGGTCGATCTGATAATGCCCCCCAACGATATGGCTGTAGTTGACCCCCACAAGTCGGATGAGCATCCTTCGGTCATACAGGGAAGTAAAGAGCTCCTTCACCAAGGGCACCAACACATGATCCGCAGAAGTATAGGGAACCCGTTTCTGCTTCGTATAGGTCTTGAAATCACTATATCGGATCTTCACACTCACACAACCCGTCATCTTATTGGCCCTTCGGAGTTGGTAGGCCAGGTTCTCCGCCATGGCGAACAAGGTGGTCTCCAATTTGACCATATCGGTGGTATCCTTTCCATAGGTACGTTCCGTAGAAATGGACTTCCGTTCATGAAACGGGACCAAGGGGGAATTGTCCAGCCCTTGGGCCCGCATCCAAATGGTCCGCCCGTGCAGGCCAAAAGCACTTTCCAACATTTCCAAGGGCAGCTCCTGTACCGTCTGTATGGTGGTCACCCCCATATTGGACAACAAGCCATAGGTCTTTTCCCCCACCGAGGGCAGTTTACGGATGTGCAAAGGGGCCAAAAACTCTTTCTCCAGTCCAAGGTCGATCTTCATCTGGTTGTTGGGCTTGGCCTCCCCGGTGGCCACTTTGGAGACCACCTTGTTCTGGGAGAGCCCAAAGGAAATGGGCAGTCCCGTTTCCCTTAAGATCCGTTGCCGCATTTCTGAGGCGTATTTATAACAACCAAAAAACCGGTCCATCCCCGAAAGGTCGGCATAGAACTCGTCCACACTGGCCTTTTCAAAGACCGGGACACTTTCCTTGATGATCTCCGTTACATTGTCCGAGAACTTCATATAGGTCCCTGCATTGCCCTTAATGACCGTGGCCTCTGGGCATAACCTACGGGCCACTTTCATGGACATCCCGGAATGCACCCCAAAGCGTCGGGTCTCATAGCTACAGGCCGCGACCACCCCTCTGTCCCCCAACCCTCCGACCAGTAGGGGCCGCTTCATCAGACGGCTGTCCAGCAGCCGCTCACAGGAGACGAAGAAGGTATCCAGATCGAGATGGAGAATGGTGGGTTTCATACAAATATTGGATTTATTCCTATAACTTGGAAAATATCCAAATGTAAGCAAAGCAATAAACTGTTTCAAAATTTTAACAATTATGACTATCTTAATGCTATATAAAAGCAACCTCAAGATGTGCTATTCGACCAGACAGACCCGCGAGCGGAAGGAACTGGAGAAATTGCTCTCCGTCAAGGCCATGTATGGCGATCTCGACACCGACTTGGAACTCATCTATTTCCATGCCAATGGATGGAGCCACCCGGTCATGTGGACCTTGGGCCAGGAAGAGCCCAACAACCTGCTCCCCGCGATGTGGGGCATCATGCCCCCCAAGGAAAAGCAGGAAAATTATACGGAGTATTTCAAGAACCCAAAGACCTTTGGGGGACTCAATGCCAAATCCGAAAGCCTCTTTGACCACTTTATGTACCGCTATTGTTGGGAGAACCAGCGGTGCATCATTCCCGTGGATGGTTTCTTTGAGCCGCACAATACCAAGGTGAAAATCAAGGGCAAGGATTTTAAGGTGCCCTTTTACTTCCATAGAAAGAACGGTGACCCGATATACTTGGCCGGCATCTACACCAATACAGCAGACGGAAGGAGGACCTTTGCCGTGCTCACCAAGGATGCCACCCCTATGTTTGAAGAGATCCACAATGAAAAGAAACGACGTCCGGTCATCATTGATGATGAAAACTTGGATGCTTGGTTACATAAGGGCAACAATGAATCCGATGTCCAAGATCTCATCGATGACGATTTATGGGAAGGTGACCTCGAAGCCTATCCCGTCACCAAGGACCTCTATAGTAGAAGTGTGGATTCCAACTATGCGGGCATCATTGACAAAGTGGACTACGAGGAAGTGTCCATTTCCTATGGATGACCATAAAAAAAGAGGGGCCTGTTGCCAGACCCCTCCCGTAATCCAAACTAGTCTTCCAAAGCCTTGGCCTGCTGTTCCAATGCAGTGACCCTTTCCTTGATCCTTGTTTCACGCTTTTGACGATTTTCCGCATAAGTGTCCTCAATCGCCGAGATCTTGTCCTTGTAGAAGGATTGCATTGCGACATAAAAGGATCGGTTGGTCAGGTCATTGGTATGATTGCTCTCCCCGAGGTGCACCTGACGGGTCAACAGGAACCGGAGCAGTTTGTACAACGTCTCTTTCTTGAAGTTTTCTTTGAACCGGGCCACCAGCTCTTCTCTGGACAATTGGTCATCATCCCCAAGGAAGTCACCAAAATGTTCCCTTTGGTCATGCCATCCCAGATTGTTCTCGAACAATGAGATGGAAATGGCCACCATCTCATCCGTGGACAAGGGCTTCTTCCGATTGATATAATCCGTCTCCCTGATCATGTCCACCACCTCCTTGAACTGGTTGTTGTTCTCGATCTCCTTTTTCCGAAGTTCCCGTGCATTGATCTTGATGATCTGTTCCTCGGGGGTACATTCGGACATCTTGCGTTTCTCCAAGGACTTGGCACCTGAACTTCCCTCATTTGTTTCTTCCCTGACCCGTACAAAAATGGCTTGTGTCAAATAGGTATCCGTTTCCAGAAGGATACCCTTTTCAAACCCATTATCGATGGCATTGTCCCATGCCTCCTTTTTCTCAGTAAAGGATTCTAAAGCCTCTGACAGGAATTCAGTCAATTCTTCCTCTGTGTATTCATAGTGTCGGTGCTCCTCTGTAATGCTTTCCAATGTAGGCTCAATTGGCTCCTTTAAAATATCCAGTTCGTTGGTCAAATGCACCTCAAGGCCCACTTTTTCCATTTGCGCCATGACCCATTGGTTCCGCTCCTCGTCCACCCAATATTTGCTGAAGTTGGGCACCAGTTTCAATCCCTCCCTTTTCACTCTTTTCAAAAGTTTCATAAAGGTCTTGGTCTTTTTGTTCTCAAAACAGGATGTCCGGGTACAGACCATCTTCCCTTCCCCGAACAGGTTCCCTTGGTTGGCAGCGTTGAAAGGACACACATCACATGCCCCTGCCTTGGGCACCAAGGTTTTGTCGATTACATCAAAAGGGGCTTGTGTAAGATCATAGGTCCGGCTTTCGATCATACGTTTGATTCGATGCCCTTGGTATTCTCCTTCAAGACTTTCCAATAGCATCTGTTGTTCACCGGGTTCAAAAAGGGCCACTGCCGCTCCAAGTGAGATGGTCATTTCCCCAGTACGGACAAAGACCTTGAATCCCTCGATCAATCCAGCTAATTTGATACGTTGCCGGATATAGTTTTCTGAACGCCCCAAACGTTTTGCAATCTCACCGGGTTCGTAACGCTCCAACAGAAATTGGATAGCCTCAGCCTCCTCTGTGGGTTCCACATCCTTGCGTTGCAGGTTTTCAATGATCTGGACTTCCAAGATTTCAGTGTCCCCATAGTTCCTTACCATGGCAGGGATAGTGGTCAATCCAGCCAATTTACTGGCACGAAACCGTCTTTCACCCATAACGATGATATAGCCATCATCCGATTTGCGGACCGTGATGGGCTGCAATACACCATGTTCCGCAATGCTCTGTGCCAAATGTTGGAGACTTTGCTCATCAAAGGTTTTTCGGGGTTGTGCCGGGTCCGGCGAAACCAAACCGATTTGTAACATCTGGATCTGTGGAACGGAATTCTGTTCCTTCTGCGATGTGGTTCGCTTTGCTTTTGAAGATTGCTTTGAACTTCTTGTGCGTGTCGCTCTTTGTTTTGTTTGTGCTTCCATGATTTTTGGATTTTGGTTAAACAATATTTGAGCAGGAACCAAGCGGAAGACAAAATTTTGGAGCGGCAAGGAAACGGAATTAAAAGTGACCCAAGGAACGGCTTTATGCCGTCCCTTGTCCGAGAAATATTTTGCGAGCTTAACTTTCGAAAACTATTGGAATAAATATCTAACCCACAACATTAGTTAAATATCCGCGCTGCCGAAACGAAAAAAAACTCTCGCCTTTTGTCCAGCGAACACCCTATTGGAGATGTGCAACAAGGGTAAATTAAAGGGATATATTCATAAAAGTCCCGAGCTTATCCTTTGACCGTGCAAAACCTTCTTTGCAACATTGTAATTTTCACATAATGATCTTTCAAAAAAATGCTAGGCTTTTAAGAATTCATAAAGCTTGAAATCTTTTTTCTTGTAAAAATGGGATTTGCCCCCTCGCTCCGCGCGACCATTGCCCCCACGGCACAACCAAAATCAATGGCCTTTTGTGGCCCTTCCCCTGATAAGAGCTTATACAGCACCGAAGCAAGGAACGAATCCCCTGACCCAACGGTATCCACCACTTTGACACGATATCCACTATTGTAATAAAATGCTCCTTTATGGTAGATTACAGCTCCATATGCACCCTTGGTCACACAAATGGTTTCTGTATTTGTCAATAGGGAAAGTCGGGCTATGGTGCGTTCCATGGAATTAAACTTAATATCCAGATAGCCCGCGACTTCAAATAGTTCATCATCGTTGAACTTAACAAAACTTGATTTCATCAAGAGATCCACTATGATGTCCCTGGTATAATGTGGAACTCTTAAATTAACATCAAATACTTTATATTCTGCCACGGTCATCAATGCCTTTAGGGTTGACCGTGATTGTCCGTCCCTACAAGCTAGGCTACCAAAAATGAAGATGTCTGATTTCTTGACCTGGTCCAATCCTTTTTTTGACAATGGCACCTTATCCCATGCCACTGGGTATGCAATATCATAAGAAGCAATACCCTTATCGTTCAACACCACATTAACTTCCCCGGTACGAAATTGGTCGTTGATTTCAATGGAACTGGTGTCCACTCCAATACCCTTGAGATATCCCAAAAGTTTTTTACCATTGTTATCATTCCCAACGGCACTGATTATACCCACTTCAACCCCATAGGATTGCAATCGGGACGCCACATTTAAGGGAGCTCCCCCAATCCTGGAATATGTAGGGAAATTATCATACAAAATCTCACCAAAGCAAATTGCTTTTAATACACTCATAACTAATAAAATTAAAGAGTGAGGGCATGACGCCCCCACCTTAAAAACAAACTAAACTCTATTCCTTTTTATTTTGAAGCCCTTATCATGGGTCAGATGGTCATTCCTTCAAGAGATAGTAATAAACCGTTGCTTGATATAGACTCCTATTTTGCTCATTTTTTCCCCATTTCTTTGGTTTATATCTTTCAAGGGTAGCTCTAAATGAAGTTCTGAAAGGTACATTATCGGCAAGGTGAAAGCGATTGACCACCGTTGTGCCATTACCATCAATAGGGGTCTGGGGTTGGTTGGCAAAGGCACTCTCAAAAGTGGGGAAGGGAGGTTCAGCTGACCAGGCGTACCCAACATAATCTTCACTTCCCGTCCCGAAAGTCGAGGGGAATTTTTCCCCATCTACGTAGAATTTCTCATCACCTTCGCCCCACCACCAGTCGATATTCTTTTTGTCCCACTTACCATACCACCAAGATGAAGCTGTTGTATTGGGTTCCTCCCATTCATTTTGAATTTGTAGGGTAACCCCACAGTACCTACCAATCCCATTGACATCCAAAAAGGTCCATTCCAAATTACGGCCATCCAGACTTGCCCTGTTGTGGTCATTTTGCTCAACTTGATCTACATTGATGTGCCCCCAGCCTTCGGAAGATAGGTCATTGATCACAATTTGTGCCGATTTACCTTTCAACGCAGAAACATCCCATGAATTCCAATATAAGGTCTCGATATCATTACCTGACGCTTTGTAAACCACTTCCCCCCCAACCAATAAGGAGACATTGACCTTGTTTTCATCACTACCTCCCCCGACCAGGAGATTGATATAGTTTTTGGAAATTTTAAACTTGGGCGACTTCAACGCCCCCTTTGCAGCATCCCCATTTCGGAAGGAATTGACATAGCCCCTGCCCAAATAGCCTTCTACCCTACTTTGGCCCTCAAAGCCATCTTGTGATGCCGGAGCATTTCCAAAAGCTTCGCCTTCCACTTTCCAGCCATCAAAGGATAGATCTTCAAAATCAAAGATAACCTTTGAGCCAGTTTCTATCCCAGGGCGTTCGTTTTCTTCGGTATCGGAAATGAAGCGACTATGGAACCTAAGGGCATTTACAGTATCGACACCTGTCTGTTCCTCGATGTATAAGGTAAAGGAAATAGGTTCTGCCCCATGGTTTTCAAAAACCAGTTCTGCTTTTTCACCATAAGGCATATACCAATTGGAATACAGTTTGTTTCCAATGACCCCAACAGGTTGTGCGCGAAATGGATTTAAAGTTTCTCCCGTTCCAAAAAACATCCCCATAGGGGACTTGACTGCTGAGTGGTATTTGCTGTCCCATGAAAAGTCAAGCCATACATTTTTCAAGGCATAAGGTTGGTCGGATGCACCAAGGTCAATTTCCATATAATTGATGGCACCACTACCACCTAAACTTAAGAGCTGTTTTCGCTCTCCGGGATTTAGGGACACAGCAATCCGATGCCCTTTCCCTTCTTCATGTTTTTTTCTCAAATACCCTCTCTTGCTCAAGAACCTATCTGTCTCGGCCAATGCTATTCGCTCTTCATTTTTGTAACTCCCGCTATAGGAATCCACAGTTTGCCCATGGGGCAAATTTGAATATGCAATGTGGTAATACGCCCCCCAATCCCCGGTCAATGTAATCTTACAATGTTCTTGATAGGGGATTGGAATAAAATTGTTCCTTCCCCTGGAAAGTGTGGTTACCAGTTCAGGGAAGTTCATTGGGGGGATATCCGATTCGAAAGTTTCAAAAAAATCCCGAAAAGGCTTATTGATGATCGGTTCATTTTGACCGTCAATATAGATTTTTATGTGCCCTTCCTTGGCCAGGGCCGACCAAAAGCGCCATATGACACCTGGCCCATCATCCTCGAATACGACCATTTCATCCCCTTCCATTCTGATATATCCGTCTCCGTCTCCGTTGGCTCCCCAGGATACATACTTTTCCTGAGTCGCATCAAATCTTGAAGCGCGGTCAAAGCTGGAAAAAGTGGCAGTTGCCTCCCCCGGTCCAGGAACAGTTGCCACATGCTCCTGATCATACAACCTGCCCAACAATTCTTCATACGTAACATGTTGGGAAATTCCAACTTCTGGACAAAAAAGAACAAGGGCCATAAGCATTTGCATCCCTCCAGTCTTAAACCTGTAAGCTGTCTTTTTTAAAATCAATGTTATCGTATTCATATAAGCTTTTTATTTCGGAACACATCTATTTTGTCAAAGGTGCTCTATGCTGTTTCTCTTTAATATTGACCATGTTATTTTCAGTCTAGAGGTCGTCCCCTCACTCTCAACTATTTCAAAACAAAAAAACTTCCGTACAATCCTCCCAGTCGATACCAAGGATAGTATGAAGCGTCTTTTCGATAAGGTTCTTGTCTTTCATGAACCGATTTACAACATATGTCCACATTTCCCTTAAATTTCTATGCCATAATGCTGTCTAAAGCACGGTTCAAGAAAACCTTACTTTAGACAGCGTTCAATCTACACCCCTGTTCGGCGCTCCATTTTCCACCGCCTTGGCAAAAACGATGGTAATCGGTTCTATTTATTCTCTGTCCAAATGGAACTCAACTTCCATGCTTTGAGCTTTGTCAACATGACTTTCTCTCCCGAGGATTTCAAACGGATACCATTCTGTTTTTCTCCAGGATACGTAAGTACACTAAAAACCTTGGCTCCATTTTCCATAAAAATTTCTACCGATGAACGGTCCACAAAAATCCTAAGGTGCAACTGATTTTTATTTAACTCAACGGGGGCCTGCATGACACTTTCAAATTTTTCCAAAAATTCAGGATTAGAGGCATTTGTTGTATTGTTACGATCAACAACAAATGTTTTTGTCTGTGAATCATACGTTATCGGCAAAGACCTGTCTTGCCCCTTCTGTAATTCCAGTTCAAGCGTGCTATGTCCCGAGAAAGTGAATATCGCTTCCATCTCATAGGTATTATTGAAGCTTTCTATTTCATCTATAGCCAATGCTTTATCCAATGCTACATTTTCCAACTCGAATATGTCCGACCGTAATTGATCGAGCTGTGGCAAAGGTTCTTGAGCAAGGATGTATCCGATATCTGTTTTTCTGAGCTTCATTGTTCTTGGGATCGACTGGAATCCTTTGCCCCAACTACTTGGGACCAAATTGGCATACTCCCAGTTGCCCATCCATCCAAGCATCACCTTTCTTTTATCGTTTCCGTCATAATCCCTCCATGTTCTGGCCGCATAAAAATCATTTCCATAGTCAAGCCAGAGCCCATGTTCCAAATTTGTGGCATGCAGCTGATCTGACAACATGATCTGATCGACCGATAAAGCATTGTCGGTGTCTGTCGATTGGTTTACAACTCTAACCAGGGCCTCTTTTCCCATGTACTGGGAAACATCCCAGCCATTCCATCTAAAAAGACCGTCACCATGGCCCGTTGCTATTTTACGGGTTTGCCCTTCAATGATCAATTGAATGGATTGAGATCGAACGTCGTTATCTCCACTGATCAAAAAGTTGATGGCCGGATTGGATATTCTGAACTTCCCAGACTCCCAAACCATACTGTCGCCCTCGTGCTTGGTCGCCAACAAATACCCTTTTCCCAAATATCCCTTTCTATCGGAAGACCCTTCGGTTTCAAGGTCCTTTCCTTCAAAATCCTCCAAAACCTTGCCGCTCATCCCAATCCCATGCTGCAGGTATTCCCGGGTTGATTGATCGACCGTGAATTTTTCCCCATCAAAATCACCGACAAAATATTGGACTCTGTTGGGCCCCCTTCCAATGAGCAATACCCAACGATACGCTTCATTTTCACCTTCAATGGGAACCTTAAAGAGGTCTGGACATTCCCAAAAAGAATTCTGAACGCCCAGATTTTTAAAATCACTTAAAAAACTCCAAGATGTTAAATTTTTGGAACCATAAAACTGGACCGTCTGTTCGGCGGGCAATGATACCGCCATAATCCATTTTTTTGTTTCATCATGCCAAAAAACCTGTGGATCCCTGAAAAATATTTTTCCAATATCCAAAACCGGATTTTGCTGGTAATAATTAAACTCGATTCCATCTTCACTAATAGAAATGGCTTGTGTTTCGGGAATGCTATCCCCTGGATAATGCCTGGTATAGAAGGCTATCATGCTATCATCCCCAAACCCGCTGTCATTATTCTTATCCACTACCACCGATCCAGAGAAATAACTGAAATCACCAGGTCCCCCTGCCAGTGGATAAGGAAGTTCTTCCCAATGTACAAGGTCTTTTGAAACAGCATGTCCCCACCAAAAAAGGTGGTAAAGTCCTTCGTGATAAACCAATCCGTCCGGATCGCCGATCCAACCTTTTTTAGGACTAAAATGGTATTGCGGCCTATATGGTTCGTCATATTGTGCCCTAAGTTGGGACGTACCAACAAGCACAAAACAAATTGAAGCTACTATGTAAAGTGTTTTTTCCATGTTGCTCAATATCCTGGGTTTTGAACATATTTCCCTTCACTCCAGAATATTTGGTTTTGAGGAATTGGCAGATATTCATGTTTACCGCCAGTGAACATTGCCCCTTGTAAATACTCTTTTCGTGATTGTTCTATATTGAAATAACCATTGAGCACCTCTTCTGCAACGCCCCATCTTACAAGATCGAAAAAACGTTCTCCTTCCAAGGCCAATTCCAGCCTTCTTTCAAAACGAAGCGCTTTACGCGCATTTTCCTGTGTCCAATCAATGTTAACCCCCGGTTGATAATTCTCAACCACATAATTGGCCAATGGAGCTCCATTCCCATCAACTAATAGAGAAGTGCTTGCAGCAGCTCTTTCGCGAATTTCATTTATGAGGGGCAGTGCTTCATCGTGTCTTCCAAGTTCAATAAGGGCTTCAGCTTTCATAAGGATTACTTCGGCATATCTAATGATAACCCTGGTTTTTGTATTTCCGTAAAAAGGTCCTTCATTGATTAGGTCTTCAGGATGGACATTTTCCTTTAATGAGTTAAAATAGCCGTAGATTTCTGGCGTTCTGCTCCAACTTTCCTCAAAAATTAAGTTTGGATCATATTTCCAAGAAATTCCCGGATGAGCTACTGTATGATCTAAACGTGGATCTGTATTGTCGGTACCAAAATTAATATTTTGATCATTATACGTATCAAGTAACGGAACACCATTGGCGTCTGTACGATAGGCATTGGCCAGATTTTGAGATGCCTTTTTGTAGTCGCAACAACCCAATCCTTGAGGAACCGTTAGCATATCCCCGAAGTTGAGCCTACCGTTGGTTGTTCCGTCATCTGTAGAAAACTGAACCGCAAAAATCGACTCCGGTCCATTTTCATAGGGTGCCGGCAAAAAATTATGGGCATAATCAGTTTCGAGACCGTGGCCAGAAGCCAATACCTTATCTGCCGCAGCAATTACCGCCTGCAACTTTGTATGGTCCACCCCGGTAACTTGATACGAGTTGTTCTGTGTATAGCTCTGGTACAACCTTGTCTTTGCAAGGTAAGCGTAAGCTGCGATCTGATCTGCCCTGCCCACCTCTGGCTGTTCCTGAGGTAGATGGTCTACCGCAAATTCAAAATCTTCAGCAATTTTATTCCATAACTCATCACTGGTAAATTCAACATTTACGATGTTCTTATATTCTTCCGGGGGTGTGTTTTCATCCATGTATGGGATACGGTTAAAAAGTCTTTTTAACTCGAAATAATAGTGCCCTCTGATAAAACGAAGCTCCGCCTTTCTTGTCGCTAATTCCGGATATTCCTCTGTGGTGAAATTATTTAAAATACGAAGTCCTTCATTGACACGTCTTACCCCTACGTACAAATGAAACCAAATGCCATCCAATGGCCATAAATCAGGAATTGTATTTCCAAAAGTCTCCATAAAATGAAACTCTTGGCCATCTCCTGGGTCCCTACCTCCTTTATAAGCATCGTCCGAACGCATATCACCGTACTGCCAAAGGCTGAATGGACGGTTGATTTCATCGTTCCCGAGGGAAGAATAAGCTGCAATCACAAATTTTTCAGCATCTTCAGGCGTATTTATCTGAGATTCGTTCAATACCCCTTTAGGGTCTATCTCCAAAGGCTTCTCACATGAAGTTATCAATAAGAGACATCCTACGGTCCATATATTTATTATTCTTTTCATTGTCATAATTTTAAGTTGTTTCAGGCAGTTAAAACTTCATATTAAAACCGAGAGTTCCCACCACAGGGTTTGGATAACCAAATCCCGGGTTCTCAGGATCGACCCCTGTAAATGATTTACTTTTCGCCAGTATACCCAAATTGTCACCACCGATATACATTCTGAATGAGCTCATTCCTATTTTACTGACGGTCTCTTGATCAAGAGTATACCCAATCTGAACATTTCTTAACTTTAAATAAGAACCGTTTTCAATAAAATAGGTCGAAAACCTTGACTCAAAGTTGTTGTCCACCAAGGCTATCGCTGGAATATTGGAATCTGGATTCGAAGGGGACCATGCGTTTAACAGGCGGGTTCCTTTGTTGGAACCTGTCTCTGAAACACTCCAGAAGTCAGTAGCATATTTAAACTCGTTTACCACATCAATTCCGGCCACACCTTGGATAAAAAATGAAAAGTCAAAGTTCTTATAGGATAAATCCATGCTCAATCCATACGTAAAATCGGGATGTGGCCTTCCAATCCATGTTCTATCAAAATCATTGATGACGCCATCACCATTCAGGTCCGTATATCGAATTCGCCCCAAACCTTTTCCGGGTTGATTTGCATGGGCATCCACTTCGCCCTGGCTCTTGAATATTCCATCGGCCACATATCCAAAAAATGAATTAATAGGCCTTCCCAATATGTTTTGTCCACGTCCATCCCCACCATACGCATTTACAACTTCATCTGGTAATTCGGTAACTTTATTCGTATACTGACTAAGGTTGGCGTTTATATTGACCATAAGATCTTCCCCCAAGATGAACCTGCTACCAAGATTGAAATCAAAACCTTTGTTTTCCATGGAAGCACCGTTAACCCATCGGTTACCACCTTCACCTAAGGTTCCTATATAAGGGGGAAGAAGTAAAATGTCTGAAGTTTCTTTAATATAGTATTCGGCACTTCCGTATACTTTTCGATCAAAAAGCTCGAAATCCACGCCAAAATTGGTCATCGTGCTCTCTTCCCATCTTAAATCAGGATTTGCATTTTGGGTCAATACATATCCGGACGGGAGTACGCCGCTTTTATCTCCGCTAATGTCATAAGAGGTATTTGCATAGTTCGTAACGTAGATATTATAAATAGCATTGTTGTCGATTTCCTGATTACCGGTAATACCCCATCCAAACCGGAACTTAAGGTCGTTCAAAAAGGAAATATTATCCTTTATAAAGGCCTCCTCACTTAATCGCCACCCTGCTGAAAATGCAGGAAAAAACCCATACCTGTTATTTTGTCCAAATCGTGATGACCCATCATAGCGCAATGTCGCCGATGCCAGATATTTATCCTTATAGGAATAACTTACCTTTCCAAAATAGGACAACAATACATTTTCAACAGCAGACCCCCCATTGTCTTTGGCTCCGGTACCTGAATCCAAATACGTGAAATCTTCATCTTCATTCACAAATTCCTGTCTGGAAGCCCAGAAAGTATCCCCGTTTTCATGGTAATACTCAATCCCGGCCAGTGCATTAAGGTTATGGTTTTCAGAACTGTAAATGTAGTTCAGCGTATTAGACCAGGTAGTCTTCCCCGTTGTGGTCTGCGTGTTTTCCAGACGGTTTACAGGGTTGCTCAAGTATCCGGATTCATATCTTTTCCTAAAGTTTTTTGCCTTATAAAAACTATAATCCACACCGATACTGGTTTTAAACTCCAGCCCTTTTGCCAGTTTGGCCAAGGCATAGAAATTCCCGAATATCCTTACAAAATCATATCCATTCTGTTTGTTGTCTTCGAGTAATCTAACTGGGTTTTGCCTATCGTTCATACCTCCAACGGGACCACCCCATCCCTGACCGTCCACGGTTCTTACCGGGATGATCGGCAAAGCCTGTAGCGCTTCGTTAATAGGCGATCCGGCCACTTCTTTTGTTTTGGTGAGGCTAAGATTCTCTCCAACTGTAACTTTATCGTCAAATAATCGATACTCCGAATTGATCCTTGCGGATAATCGATTGAAGTTCGTGGTTTTTATAACTCCTTCGTTATCAAAATAACCTAAAGACATAAAATAATTACCATTTTCGGTACCATTGGTCAGGGATAAATTTAGGTTCTGGGTTACTCCCATACGTGAGATTTCATCAAACCAATCAGTATTTGACGATTTTAAGGTACGGGCATCATCCAAATATTCAGGGACCAAAACTTGATTTAAGACCGGTGTGCCATCTGATGTAGTACCCCAATCAAATTGGTATTGAACACTATTGGAATTAGGATCTGTACCATTGTTTATATGGGCATTCCAAAGCGCTCTACCATAACCTTCAGTATCCAGCATTTCAGTTCTGTTGGCATAATTGGAAATCGCAGTATAGGTATCCACCTTTAATTCTGTTTTACCTGTTCTCCCGTGCTTTGTGGTAACAATTATAACCCCATTTGCCGCTCTGGAACCATAAATACTAGCTGCCGAGGCATCCTTTAATACCTGTATGGATTCAATGTCATTTGAGTTGAGTTCGTGCATACCGGATTTAGTAGGAACTCCATCAATGATATAAAGAGGGTCATTGTTATTTAATGTCCCTATTCCCCGAATTCTGACCGTGGCGGGAGAGCTAGGAGATCCATTTCCTGTAACAACCATTCCCGGCACCCGACCTTGGAGTGCTTTTATTGGATTGGCCACTACTTGTTTTTTCATTTCATCCACATCTACAACGGAAACCGCTCCAGTGATATCCTTCTTTTTTTCCGAAGTGTATCCTGTAATGACGACAGCATCCAGCTGAAAGGTGTCTTCCTTAAGGTTCACATTGTATTGAGCCCCATCGGCTACAGCGATTTCAATGGGCTGGAACCCTACATAGGAAACTACGAGGGTTTCCCCATAATTGGCATCAATCTGGTAGTTTCCATCAAAATCGGTTTGGGTACCTTTTGTGGTTCCCTTGATCAACACGGTGGCACCGGGTAGCGGAAATCCATCACTTTCCGAAGTAACCTTGCCATTGATTGTCACTTCTTGGGCGAATGTCAACCCAACCGTGAACATCAGACATATAAAAATTAGTTTGTTCATTTAGTTAAAATTTTTGTTTGATTTCAGTTAATTTCTGTTAAGCATGTTTGTCATTTCATACGCCTTTGTTTTAGTTAATATTTGAAATGATATCAGTCCTTGAATTACAGGCCCACGATTGATTGCTTATTGCCCGAACCAGAAACACGCTACTGCCACCTTGCAGGTGGTATATTCCAGCCAGTGCGGTAAACAATGTGCATGTAAAGCCTGACAAAAGGGTTGTTTTAATTTTCAGCATCATCCACATTGACCTTATCCAAGAAAAAATCATTTATTGTTATCTTCTCTGGATTCAGAATCTTAAATTCAGTGAACTTATGTTTTGGAAATACCTGTGTGGTCATGACGTACTCCCCATCATTGATGAATATTTCAATGGAAGAGGCATCTATGGCTATCTGCAGCGATAATTTTTCCTGGCTCCCTATATCCATTGTTTGACGGGATGTTTTCTCATATGGCTCACTAAAATCCGAATTACCGGCCTGCCCCCTATCCACATAGAATATTCCGTTGGCCATTTCATATCCCATGACATACTTGTCCCCACTATGATTGGACAACTCTATCCGCAATGAATCCTTAATACTTACATCTAATGACAATAAACTTTGGGAAAGTTCTTCATAGGTAAAATCGGTGGGATAGACACCCATTAATTCATTAGCGGGCACCAATGAGGTCATTTTCTCAAAGGCATCGATAAGTTTGCTCTTTAGCAGATATCCCTGATTCTTTTTCATCAATTCCAGTTCCCTGGGCAGGGTCATGGCCGAGCGCCATTTTTCGGTCGGTGTCTTTGTTGCATAGTTCCAATTGCTCATCCATCCGATCAGGATTCGTTTTTTATCGGGCGTATTGTTGTAGGTCACCCCGGCATAATTGTCCGTTCCGTAATCCAACCATTGACTTTCTTTTTGGTCGGTGGTAAATGTTGTTCCATCATACTCGCCTACGAAGTAGCGCGTACCTGAGCCCCCGTTCGGGGCACTTTCCCCTCCATGGCTTACGATGAGCACCCATTTTTCCTCTTCAGTACCATCTACTTTGAGCTTGAAAAGATCTGGGCATTCCCAAACGCCCAAGAGAGGGTCATCATTGAACCCAAACTTGCTTATCAGGGACCAGTCCTTTAGATTTACCGATTCATAGAATTGTACATGGTCCTTTGCGGCCAAGACCATTTGCCATTTGGACTTTTGATCGTTCCAGAAAACTTTGGGATCCCTAAAATCCCTGATTCCTGGGTTTTGAAGGACAGGGTTTCCGGTATACTTGTCCCATGTTTCACCACCATCGGTACTATAGGCGATACCCTGTGTCTGGAATCTATCACTTCCTTTATTTTCTATTTCAGGATTGTGGTAGGTAAAAATGGCCACCAGGGCATTTTCCCCAAAACCTGCGGTATTATTTTTGTCTACCACGGCACTGCCCGAAAAGATATATCCCAAACTATCGGGGTACAAGGCAATGGGCAGATGTTCCCAATGTAAGAGGTCCTTGCTCTTGGCATGACCCCAGTGCATGGGGCCCCATACAGTGTCATCTGGATAATACTGATAAAAAAGATGATAGTATCCGTTGTGATATACCAGGCCATTGGGGTCGTTCATCCAATTTTCTTCCGGAGTAAAATGAAACTGGGGACGATATTTTTCCATTATTTTTTCGCTTTCTTTATTTTCTGTCAAGAGTGCCTCCCCATCTTTTGGCATCTCCTTGCAACCGATCATCAATAGTGCGATGACCATAGGGATGTACTTTGATTTGCTTATCATTGAAGTCATATGTTTAGTTACTAATTTTTGGCTGGCTTCCTCAAGGGAAACTCCTTTGGTCTCAGGCATGATGAAAGCTACAAAAAGTAATTGCAGTACCATCATGAAGGCAAAAAAGGCAAATACGGTGCCGGCCCCTATAGCTGAGAACAGCACAGGAATAAGGGACGGGATAATGGCAGCAAGAACCCAATGGACCGAACTACCAAAAGCCTGTCCTGAACTTCTGAGATGGTTAGGGAAAATCTCTGAAATAAACACCCAAATGACCGCTCCCTGACCAACCGCATGGGAAGCAATGAAGAGAAATAGGAATATGGGCACTGCCAAACCTGTCCAATCAAGGAAGAAAGCGCAGGACACCAATGATAGTGATATAATGTACCCAACGGAACCGAAATACATCAATTGCTTCCTCCCTACCCTATCGATCAAATAGACTCCCAACAGGGTAAACACCAAATTGGTAATCCCTATACCGATACTACTTAACAGTGCCGTGCTTTCGCCCAATCCCGCTTCTTCAAAAATTCGTGGAGCATAGTATAAAAATGCATTAATGCCTGAAAGCTGGTTAAAAAAAGCAATGAGAAAGGCTAGGATAAGCGGAAATCTATACGTTTTTTGAAAAATGCTCTCAATCCTGCTCTTTTTACCTTTACCCTCTTGGATTTTCAATAATAATTCTTCCACATCCCTGTCCGGGTCAATACGTTGTAGGACTTCACGGGCCTCATCATTTCTTAATTTTGACAACAGCCATCTTGGACTTTTAGGGACACTCAACACGAACAGGGTATAGATTATCGCAGGTATAGCCTCTACCCCCATCATCCATCGCCAATCATTCTCCCCGATTCCGTTTAGCCAATAATTGGAGAAAAATGCGATCAATATCCCAAATACGATATTAAACTGATAGAGTCCGACAAGTTTTCCCCGATCCTTGGCAGGTGCTATTTCAGATATATAGGCTGGAGCTGCTATGGTCGAAGCCCCAACACCTATCCCCCCAAGAAATCTGAACATAGCAAAAACATAGGGGTCATAGGCAAGGGCTGAGCCCAATGCAGAAATGGTGTATAGAATGCCTATCCAGAACAGGGTTTTCTTTCGGCCTATTTTATCAGTAGGTATACCTCCGAAAATAGCCCCTATAATGGTTCCCCAAAGTGCCATGGCCATAACGACCATTCCATGGAAAACATCAGATGAACCCCAAAGTGCCTGTAGCTTTTTATCGGCCCCTGAGATGACCACTGTGTCAAATCCAAAAAGGAACCCTGCCAAAGCTGCCGTTATGGCCCATACCCAAATTTTTTTCATGTCGATTTATCTATTGCATTTTTGCTAATGTATTCGCAATAAAATGATATCGATATTACTAATGTTTCGGTTTTTTACGTTTTTTGTTAAGAAAGTGTTATTTAATTGTACTGTTTTGATTTACAGTACTTTGCTTAATATTCAAACAAAATCAGAAATCCAGACTTTAGATATTGTAACCGGAATTTGCACAGACGTTACATCTCTGGGAGAGATTAAAAAGGAAACTCCTCAGGACTGAGATGATTTTCTAAAGGTTCCAGGGGAATTTCCGAATTTGTTCTTAAAAGAGGTGGAAAAATAACTTGGGCTGGCAAATCCTGAAGCATATGCCACCTCAGAAATGGGAAGGGAGGTATTTTCCAACATTGATTTCGCCTTTTCCAACCGGATATCACTGATATAATCACTAATGCTGACTCCAAAAATCGCCTTGACTTTTCGGTACAACTGGACCCTTGATACATGGAGGTTATCGGCCAAAGCCTCCACGGAAAAATCGGTATCATCGATATTGTCCATGATACACTGGTTCAGTTGATCGATGAATTTTTGTTCCAGGTTTCCATAATTTCCTGTTCCCCCTAACTTATAAAAGTTATTGGTATAGTATAACCGTAGCTTTTCGCGATTGTACAACATTGATTTGATGGATTGGATCAAGATGGCATAGCTAAAGGGTTTGGTCAGGTAAAGGTCTGCCCCGGATTGAAGTCCCTTCAAGTAAGACTCCTTGTTGTCCAAAGCGGTCAGGATAATGGTTGGGATGTGGGAGGTCTTCAGATCGTTCTTCAGAATGGTGCAGATTTCAAATCCGCTCATTTCAGGCAAGTTTACATCACATAATATGATATCTGGGACAAACTCAAATGCCTTTTCAATGGCATCCGTTCCATTGGACATGATGATATCGTACTCATCCATCAACTTGTTTCTAAGGAACATCGAAAGTTCATTGTTATCCTCAACAATAAGTATGGAATACTTTTCTGTGTCCGATGCCATTACATTTTCAGGGACATGGTTTTCTAAAACGGTCTGTGTGGCAAAATCCGGAATCGTCGACTCCTCCAGATCCACATAATCAATGATATGATCTTCATTGAAATGGGTATTTCCCTTGAACAGTGTAATAATGAACTCGGTCCCTTTATGCGACTTTACCTCAATTTTGCCCAAATGAAGTTCAATGAACTGTTTGCTGAGGTGCAAACCGATTCCTGAACTGTTCTTCCTATTATTGGAACCCTTGAAGAAAGGGTCAAATACATTTTTGATCTCCTTTTCAGGAATTCCGATACCGTTATCCTTGATATGTATATTGACATCATTGCCTTCTTCGTTATCCTTTATGAAAATAGTGATCCAACCATTGTCCGGTGTAAACTTGAATGCATTGGAAAGGAGATTAAAGAAAACTTTATCCATTAAATTTCGATCGATAAAAAGTTCCAAGTCCTTATTATTGCTATCAATGACAAACTTGATGCCCCTTCTTTTGGCTTCTCGGGCAAATTCAGCATGGATGTTCTTTGAAAACACAAATATATTGGTAATGGAAGCCCTAATGTTGAAGGTTTTATCCTCCGCTTTCCTAAAATCCAACAGGTTGTTCATTAGCCTTAGCAATCGATTGGAATTGGTGTGGATAAGTTCCAGTTCATTCATGGCCCTGGGTTTGTCGACCATGGAGTCCGCCAAGGAATCCACCGCACTCATGATCAAGGTCAGAGGGGTTTTGAATTCGTGCGATAGTCCAGTAAAGAAATTAATTTTGGCCTCGTTGCTGTCTTTTACCTCTTTGGCTATTTTCTCTATTTGGTTTCGCTGTACCGTAATCTTATGATTAATAACCTGTAATTGCCTGTTCTTCTTCCTAATGGTGAAAATTGAATAAATGCTATAAAGGGCAAGGATGAGCACAATCCCGAACAGGACCAATGTAATCTGCAATAATTTACTTTGCGCATAATAACGCTCTTCTTGTTCCTTTATTGCTGCGGTCTGCTTTTCAAGATCTGCCTGTTGGTCATTGATCTTATCATATTGGTTTTTCATGATATCGGCATTCCTACGGTTGATTACCGTGGTGCCGAGCAGGTTCTCTTTGGCAACTTTTTCCCCATTTGCAAGTTTTATGGCCAACTGTAAGGCTTCTGAACCTCCGGTGGGATACAATATGGATGCTTCCAAAATACCTGTACGAACCAGGTTGATTCCTCCTTCATCACCGTTGAGACCGTCAACACCTATAAATTTGATTCCGCTTTCCAATCCTTTTTGTCGTGCTACCTGCCAAGCCTGATGCGCCATAAGATCATTGAAGGCAAATACATAGTCAATCTGTTCATTTCCCAAGGAATCCAAGGCCATGGCAAATCTTTCTTTCGGGGTGCCATATATTGTTCCTTCGATGCTCAACAACAGATTGGTGCT
>CESC01071251.1_pt1 | contig 20696 bp, 19 predicted proteins | sample 531131 | NCBI WGS metagenome assembly CESC01 (sample SAMEA2621295, study PRJEB7988) | marine metagenome | biome: marine biome (ENVO:00000447); feature: mesopelagic zone (ENVO:00000213); material: "saline water (ENVO:00002010), including plankton (ENVO:xxxxxxxx)" | depth 800 m
CGTTTATACCAACCTGGAATATATGAATTACGTTGGTGATGACACGAGAGATAGCCGCCATGAAAGGATTTTCAGGAGAAAAATGGGCAACAAAAATAATGCAACGAATTTCTCGTCCGATGAACTTACGACTAACAAACCGCTAAGACAACGCTATTCGTATCATCTGCTGATTGTAAAATGACAGCCTTTCGCCAAAGTCAGTTGCTATAAACACCACGTTCATCGGATAGCCGAATCCAGCCCTTCAGCACTCGCCACAATATCCACAGGCCCACACCAGCTAAAATAAAGTAGCCAATTACTAACCACGACGAAATTATACCGACAATTAGCCAAGGCAAACTAAACCAGAACGTCCGAATCTGGAACCGATAATGCTCCGCAGCAATCGCGCTGTGTGCGTCTCCCCTCTTGATGTGCGCAAGCATTGCTCCGGCAAGGAACAAGATGCCAAAAAAGAGCCCAATAGCAAAAAGAACATAGACAATCTTCAGATATTTCTTTTCCTCAACCGACAACGTGCTCTCTGACCCGCAGTTTACCAGTACCACTGAAGAGTCTGAGTTGTCGATGGCCACAATTTTACCTCTCTGTCAGTTCGTGGATGAGAATATGTTTCGCAACGCAAGATGGAACTCCGGGCAGTTAAACAATAACATCGATGAGAAATCTTGTCCGCCGCTTTAGCCGTCGCACTTTTGAGAAGTGCACACGAAGCTCTAGGGACTATATATGGTTGGGAACTAGTGTCTTTTCTGGGTCGGGGCCCATCCACACTTCCACAAACCTTTGTCAGAAGCCCCCTGTCTCATTGAGCACGTACTTTTGTTTCAGTTATTTTATGGCAGGTGGCGCTTACTCTCCGGAGAGCCTGACGTACAAAGAATGAGAGCGGCTACCAATTTCATGAACTGGCGTGTGCTTCACGAGTCGTGGATTCAGTTCGCTATCTCATGGAGATCAACCAAAAACTCTTTTGGAGAGCATTGCAAGCATTCTGCTAGCAAGTAGATTTTTTCAATCGTAATGTTCACCTCCCCCCTTTCGATTTTTCCTAAATAGCTCCTGTCGATCCCAGCTTTGTGCGCTAAACCTTCTTGGGAAAAACCTTTCGATTTTCGAATTGAGCGAAGGTTTCGGCCAAACGCCGTGCAAACGGGAGAACCCATTTCTTGCCTCCATAAAAGACAAGACTATGGTTTCTTGAGGCACAATGAGCCACGGCATATACTACCCATTTTTATTAAATAGACCCGATCGACCATCAGACCAAACCAGGACTCTCCCATGAACGAAAAGAAGCAAATTTGCGTCGATCACATTTTGATTTCGCTCATGGAGCAACTGGCAAATAGTCCCTTTTCGACGACTTCGATTCGCGATCTTTACGTAGCTCAGATATCCCGCTCAGAGACTCCTGACCGCAATTCGATTCGCAAATACATCTACAAAGAATTGCTCCGTCTAGAGTCTGCGGGTGTTATAGAAAGGCACGAAGGTGAGACAGGAAGAGGCTGCAAATTCATCTACCGAGGTGTGCCTTCCGGAATTTCTTTGAAAAACAAACGCTTCCCTTTTGCGCAACCAGAACAGACAAACGAATCCTCAATTGACCCGGCAACACTGAAAGGATTGAAAGAGGAGCTTTCAAAACGAAAGGTCGAATTGATGGCAAGTATTGGCGAGGCTGAAGAGTATCAGCGCCTCTACAACCAATTTCCGGCGCTTCAGCAAGCGGTCAGAACACAATATTTCGAGTCTCGCGACCGAAGCACCAAGCTGCTGGGCCAACTGCGGGCCGTGGAAACAGTACTGGCAGATATCGGATGTAATTCATGATCCGACTCCGCGCATGGCAGCTTGAATGCATTGAGAAAGCTCTATTGGTCTTTAAGAGCCAGTCTCATTATCTCTGCCACGCAACACCAGGCGCTGGTAAAACGGTAATGGTCGCCTCGGTTGCCAAGGCGCTTTTCCAGCGAGGTGAAATCGATTTTGTAATTTGCTTTTCTCCATCTCGCGCCGTTGCTGACGGTGTTGCAGCCACCTTCCGCCAAATTCTTGAACGGAGCTTTAATGGCCAAATAGGGGCGGCAGGCGGATCTTACACTTACCAGTCCATGGACACTCTGCCAGAGGAATTATGGCAGGTATTGCACGAACATCGTGTCCTGGTAGTTCTCGATGAGATTCATCACTGCTCAGGAGTCGTATGGGAGAACTCCCCGATTGGTAATAGCTGGGGACGAACCATTTTAGAGAAGATCCAAGGGAGAGCAAGATACACCATGGCACTCTCGGGCACTCCGTGGCGAACTGACGACAGTCCAATCGTTCTTTCTCACTACCCGACATGTAATGGACAGCTATTCTGTGATTACGAGTACGGTCTGCGACAGGCTGTTTTGGATGGCGTATGTCGGCCACCGAAGATTGTGCTTACAGACAATCGTGAGATCAGCCTGAAATCGGGCGAGTTGGGATGTAAAACATTCGCGAGTATCAGCGAGTCTCTCAAGGATCAGCACATCACCTATCCGGACTTTTTGTTCAGAGATGAAGTCATTGACCAGGTTCTCTCTGAGGCTTCAGCGAGATTGACGAGCATACGCAAGCATACGCCTTCAGCAGGAGGGCTTGTTGTCGCAGCCTCTGTGGCACACGCTGAACAAATAGCAGAGCGCCTTGCGAAAGCTGGAGAGCATCCAGTCATCGTCACCTATCAGACGCCTGAGGCACAGCGCATTATCTCCAATTTCAAGATGTCGTCTGATCGCTGGATCATCTCGGTTGGGATGATCAGCGAAGGCACGGACATTCCGAGACTTCAGGTTTGCTGTCACCTCAGTCGAATCCGAACAGAACTGCATTTTCGACAGGTTCTCGGCCGGATTCTCAGACGACAGCCAACGGATCCTGTAGATACAAGTGCTTGGCTTTACGTGTTGGCTGAACCAACTTTAGCGGAATTTGCTCGAAGAATCGGAGAAGATCTTCCCGGGGAAACGGTTGTTTCATTCGTCCCGGATTCGGAGACTCGTGGTACTCAGAAATCGAAAGCAATGAACTTCTACCAGGACGACGACTTTGCCTTTACATTGGATCTGGATGAGCAAGCGTCAGTTAAAGACTCTGGTCGATACAGCAAGACAGCAGATGATGAGGAAGTGGACCTCCGTATTAGCAACCAGTACTGGAATGAAGTTCTCGCCCTTTTTGCTACTGGCAACTAAGTTTCTTGGGGGGTGCCGATAGCGAAAACTAGGCCTCACGGACCAGATATCTGGTAAAACAAAATCTGCCACAGTGATTGTCTGACAACGCAGTCATTTGAGATAGGTACAGGTTTATGTCCAAAAGAAAAACTGACATGCCCGACATTTCACCGGCGGCGCTGCAACAGACGGCCGAGACTGTATTTGAATCTCGAGAGATTGCTATGAACTGGTTAGAAAGTCCGATCAAGGCGCTTGGAGAAGAAGTCCCCAGCAAGCTGTTCGGAACACCTGAAGGATGTAAGCGGGTTTATCAGGTCTTAGCCAAAATTGAAGCAGGCGACTTCAGCTGAGGTATCTCTGACTCCTCAACTTTCAGATAGAGGCTAACTTTATGTCCGAAGGTAATGTACCGTATAAGCTCGTCGAGTTGATTGCTCAATGCAACCCCGATTCGCCCATACCCCCTGAGTTTCGGGATTGGGAGCAAGCAGAACCAGTAGGTCTAGAGCGAGACAAGCAGGCAGGTCAGCTTACATCCAATATTTCAATTGACCGTGAGCTTTAAAAATTTTTATTCGGTTTCAAGTAGTGCTTCTGGCGGCGCATCATCAGGCCTCAGCCGATAGTAAGAACCGCTCCAAGCAATCACATAAGGGAGATCCGATAGCTGCAGGCATTATTACTTCCAATCCTTCGGAGCCTGTTCCCGATCTTGCAGCTAGTAATGTGCGGGGGTTAGATACTGGCGAAGTTCGAGATCAATTTAAGATCATCGACACGAACCTGGGAGATAAGTATGGAGCAGACGTAAAGGGGACCCTTCGCCATAATGCAGAGTTGTTGACTCTCACCGGCGAGGAAGTGGAGCGCATCATATCAGGCTGCCATTCTAATCAGAGACAGGTGGCTTAGATTCTTGTGCTCTTGTACAAACAGCTGGCACCCAAAGTGGGAGCGGATCCTGATGCAATGAGCCATTGGCTGCGGACCCCAAATAGTCACCTCGGAGCACGGCCTCTGGTTCTGCTTAAAAGGAAGGATTTGATGCGCTTATGAAATACCTCGGCGCGATCGATTCGTCACAGACCTCGTAATGGACCTGAAATTTTAGAAATCTGGAAGGATCCAGGACCTCACTTTTTATAGCTACCATTTCCCCTGTCAGCTGGGTTGAGAATTACCGTAGGCATGACACGATAAAGTAGTCGGAGATTGAATCCATAAATTGGCCGCTTGGGTCGCAAAGCGAACATTCAGGCGTGAGAATGGCATCACCATTCTGCGGGCCTGTGACTATGGACGCTCGAGAATTCTTGCCCCCGGCCCCTCTTTCGCAAGCTCGTCCTCCGGGTTTCGAAGGGGACAGTCCTTCAGCGACAGGCATCCGCATCCGATGCAACTGTCCAGCTCATCTCTAAGGCGTTCCAGAGAGCGTATCCGGTTATTCAGGTTCTCTTTCCATTTTATTGAAATGTCTTTCCATTCGGATGCTGTAAGTTTACTGCCCGCCTGTATGGAGCTCAGCGTTTCACCAATTTCCTCCAGTGATAATCCCGTGCGCTGGGCCACTCGAATGATCGCGATGTATCTCAGGACTATGGCCTGGTACTGCCGGTGATTTCCCGCGTTACGAGTGGCCTTGATTAACCCTTTTGACTCGTAAAAATGGATCGTCGACACCGGCACGCCGCTACGCTTGGCCACCTCGCCAACGCTCAGAATCCGCCCGGCATCCATCGCCTGTGTTTTTGCCATACAGCCACCTCATCAAAAGCCGCACACACCACGGGTATCCATAACGGTCCCGAAAACGCGCTCTGTGTTCGATGATAAATTTTTCGAAAGAAACGCTTGACCTCAAGTTAACTTGAGGCCCCATAGTCCTGCCAACTCAACAGGCCGTCAAGCCGAAATATGAATTCCAGTTGGAGGATCAAGCGTGAGCCACTCGCAGTCGGGGCGATCTCATTCGCCCAAATTGAGAACTTTACAGACCGTTGTACTTGTATTGATCGCCATCACCCTTGTGAGCGGTGGCCTGTATTACTGGAAAACACAACGGCAAGCCGGGGCGGGCGGCTGGTCCGGTGGCGGTCCAATGGATGTGGTGGCTACCACCGTGCAAGCCAAAGATGCACCGGTCACGCTGGAAGCACTGGGTGAGGTTCGCGCCGTCAATCAGGTGAGGCTGTCAGCCGAAGTGGCCGGACGCGTCTCGGACATTGCGTTCGAGCCTGGCGAAAACGTTAAGGCGGGGACCCTTCTGGTCCAGCTGGACGATGCCACGGAGCAGGCCGACCTGGACGCTGCGACCGCAGACGCCCGATTTGCTCGTGACCAGTTACAGAGGGCCGAAGGTCTTTTCTCGAAAGACGCCATCTCCAAGGAACTGCTTCAGCAGCGCCACGCTGAGCGCGACCGGGCCGTGGCCAACGTTAAACAGATCGAGGCCCGCATCCGGCAGAAGCAGATCCGGGCACCGTTCGATGGCAAACTCGGGCTTCGACACATCGACCTTGGCGAGCAGATCAACGCGGGCGATAACGTGGTTTCCCTGACCGATCTGAAAACCCTCAACATTCGTTTTGACGTACCGCAGCGTGAGCTTGCGCGAGTCAAGGTCGGGCAGCAGATTCACCTTCAGAGTGATGTGTCCGGCCCGGAAACACTGGTTGCAACCATCGGAGTCATTGAACCTCAGGTCAACCAGAACACCCGTAACGTGACCTTGCAGGCGACGCTCGACAATCAGGATGGGAAGTTGCAACCGGGCATGTACGTCTCAGTGGGCGTTCAGCTTCCAGAGGAACCGGATGCGCTGGTTTTGCCTGCAACGGCCGTGGTGACCTCGTCATCCGGAGATACCGCGGTCGTCGTCAGGGACCTGTCCGAAGACAACATTGGTCAAGGGGAAACCGTTCCGGTGGTCGTCGGCCGCCGATTTGGCGATCACGTGGTTATCGAGAAGGGCCTGAAACCCGGCGATGTGGTTCTGACGGAAGGCCAACTCCGGGTTCGCCCGGGCGCCGATCTGAAAGTACAGACGCTGTCTCAGACCAACCTCGCTGAACGCGGAGGTGCCTCATGAGCTTCACGGATATTTTCATCAGGCGCCCGATCCTGTCGGTTACGCTGAGCATGCTCATCCTGTTGACCGGACTGGCAGCGCTCTTCTCACTTCCGATGCGCCAATACCCGGCGATGGAGAGCGCGACCATCGTTGTGAACACCAGCTTTCCGGGTGCGTCACAGCAAGTCATGCAGGGGTTTGTTACCTCACCCATTGCCCAGGCCGTCGCGACGGCCAGCGGCATCGAGTATCTGACGTCCAACTCGACGCTGGGTCAGAGCGAGATCCGGGCGAAACTGAAGCTCAATGCCGATTCCGACCGCGCGCTTACCGAGATCATGGCCCGGGTTCAGCAGGTGAAGTACCGGATGCCAGAAGGCGCCTCCGACCCGGTAATCAACAAGATCACCGATGGCGTCTCTGCCGTTCAGTATGTGGAGTTTGCCAGCGACCAGCAGACCATTCCGGAAGTAACCGACTACGTCGCGCGTGTGGCCCAGCCGCTGATCACCTCCGTGCCCGGCGTAGCCACCGCCGACATCAACGGCGGACAAACCTACGCCATGCGCTTATGGGTGGACCCGGATAAAATGGCCGCTCGCAACATCACGGCCAGCGACCTGTCGGCCGCGTTGCGCGCAAACAACGTGCAGGCGGCCCCAGGCACGCTTCGCGGCAGCGACACACTGATGCCGATCACCGCGCGGACAGACCTGCGGAATGAGCAGGATTTCCGGGATATGGTCGTCAAACGTGACGACAACAGCGTGGTAAGAATCAAGGACATCGCCACGGTTGAACTGGGCGGGCAAAGCTCGGACACCTCCTTTTTTGGCAGCGGCAAACGCGTGGTCTCCATGGCCATTACCCCAACACCTGACGGTAATCCCCTGGAGATCGTTGAAGGCGTCAATGCGCTGTTGCCCAAGCTCCAGGCCTCGGCGCCTCCGGGCATGACCATCACCAACATTTTCGACACGGCCCGATTCGTCAACGCATCGATTGATGAAGTCATGAAAACCCTGCTGGAAGCGGTGATCATCGTGATCGTGGTGATTTTCCTGTTCCTCGGAACCTTCCGCGCGGTGATCATTCCAATCGTCACGATTCCGCTGTCCCTGGTGGGCGCGACCATGCTGATGGCCATGTTCGGTTTTTCCATCAACCTGCTGACGCTGTTGGCCATGGTTCTGGCCATTGGGCTGGTGGTCGACGATGCCATCGTGGTGGTGGAAAACATTCACCGACACATCGAGGAAGGCAAATCGCCCGTGAAAGCGGCGATGATCGGTGCCCGGGAAATAGTCTGGCCCGTGATTGGTATGACCATCACCCTCGCAGCGGTCTATGCCCCCATCGGCATGATGGGCGGCGTCACTGGCGCCCTGTTCAAGGAATTCGCCTTCACACTCGCCTGCTCGGTGATTGTCTCGGGTGTGGTGGCTCTTACGCTCTCACCCATGATGAGCAGCTACCTGCTGGACGCAAAGATGTCAGAGGGCCGACTGGCCCAGGCCATCGAACGCACCATGGGCGGGTTGGCGAATCGCTATGGCCGGCTGCTGAGCCACATACTTCATGCACGAACGGCGGTGTTGCTGGTCTGCGTTGCAGTGCTTGCCGGCATTGTTGTGCTCTTCATGGGCGTGGATCACGAACTGGCCCCCGGCGAGGATCAGGGCTACGTGTTCGTTCAGACCAAAGCGCCCCAGTATGCCAATGTAGACCACACGGAGCGCGCGGCGTTGATGATCGAAGACGTCTTTCAGGAACTGCCGGTCTATCAGAGCAGCTTCTTCCTGAACGGTTTCGGAGGCCAGAACAACGGGTTCGGTGGCGTGGTGCTGACGCCCTGGGATGAGCGTGACATGACCGCCAGCGAAGTTGAGGCACAGATCAATGCGGCAACCGGCGGCATCACCAACGCCTTTGCGACCGCCTTCCAACCTGCACCGTTACCCGCCGGCAGCGGTGGGTTGCCTGTGCAGATGATTCTGCGCGCGCCGATGGAGTTTTCCGAACTGCACAAAGCCATGGAAACCATCAAAGGTGCGGCCTGGGGCAGCGGACTGTTTGCCTTCGTCGACAGCGACCTGGCGTTTAACAGCCCGCAGGCCCAGATAACGGTGGACGCCGACAAAGCCGGTGAGATGGGCGTCACCATGAGCGCCATAGCAGAGACGCTGGCGGTTCTGGTGGGCGAAAACTACATCAATCGATTCAACTGGTTCGACCGGTCCTACGACGTCATTGCGCAAGTGCCGCAGGACAAGCGTGCAGCCCCGGGCGATCTGACGGGCTACTACGTGCGCGCCCAATCCGGTGACATGGTGCCACTGGCTACGGTGGTGGACGTCGAAGTCCAGCCACAGGCCAATAGCCTGCCGCAGTTCAACCAGATGAATGCGGTGACCCTGTCCGCCGTGTTGCTGCCGGGCGTGACCATGGGGCAGGCCGTCGATTTTCTGCAATCACAGCCGTTACCGCCGGGCGCTCAAATTGATTGGATGTCTGACAGCCGCCAGTTTGTGCAGGAAGGCAGCCAATTGATCGTGTCCTTCGGATTCGCTCTGATCGTCATCTTCCTCGTGCTTGCCGCCCAATACGAGAGCTTCAGGGACCCGCTGGTGATTCTGGTGACCGTTCCGCTCGCCGTATGTGGCGCCCTTATGCCGCTGTGGCTTGGGTACACCACCATGAACATTTACACCCAGATCGGTCTGGTGACGCTCATTGGACTGGTCTCCAAACACGGGATCCTGATGGTTTCATTCGCCAATGACATCCAGAAACGGGATGGGCTGGTGCCCACTGACGCGATGTTGAAAGCGGCGACCATCCGTATGCGCCCGATCCTGATGACCACGGCGGCCATGGTCTCCGGGTTGATCCCACTGATGTTTGCGTCGGGTGCCGGGGCGGAAAGCCGCTACGCCATCGGCGTTGTTGTCACCACAGGTTTGCTCATCGGCACGCTGTTCACCCTGTTCGTGCTACCCACCATCTACACCTTGCTGGCGCGGGATCACCGCAGTGAGGCGGCTTCCGACCGCGAACTGGAATTGGCAAGGGAGGTTTCTTAATCATGTCCAAACGCACATTGATCGCTTTCAGTCGCGCTTCCCTTATCGCACTCTGGAGCGCCGCATGGCTGGCAGGGTGTTCGCTCGCCCCCTCCTTCTCAACGCCCGAGGCACCTATTGCCTCGGACTGGGGCAGCGAAAGCTCCGCCGCTAAACCCGGCACCGCTGTTGAGTCTTCATCGGCTTCACTCGATTGGCGCACCTTTGTGGTTAATGAACAACTCCAAGGGCTGATTGAAACGGCACTGGCGAACAACCGCGATCTGCGGCAGGCCCTGCTGAGCGTCGAGGCGGCGCGCGCGCAATACGGTATTCAACGGTCTGATCAGCTCCCGACTCTTCAAGTGGAAGGTTCGGGGCAACGGGAACGGGTCCCCGGTGACCTGTCCGCCTCCGGCCGTTCGACAACACAAAGCCTTTATCAGGCCGGCGTTGGATTGACCACCTACGAACTGGACCTGTTTGGCAGAGTTGAGAATCTGTCCGAAGCTGCCTTGCAGGAGTTCCTCGCCACGGAAGAAGGGGCTCGAAGCACCAGGATCAGCCTGATTTCCAACATTGTCCGCACCTATGTGATCAGGGATGGGGCACTCGAGCGAAAGCGCCTCGCAAAGCAGGTGCTGAACACACGCGAGGCGTCATTGCAGTTGATCGCCGACCGTTTAGAGCTGGGCGCCGCCACCGCGCTGGACTATCAGGAAGCCCTGGGTCTGGTTGAACAGACCCGCGTTGATCTTGAACGGGTTGAACGTGAGATCCGGCAAACGACGAATGCCCTGACCCTGCTCGTCGGTGTTCCGGACGTGCGCCCACAACTTTCCGAGGAACCGACGTCTGATCGCTGGATCGTCCAGGGACTGGCTCCCGGCGCGCCCTCAGAGCTGCTTGAACATCGTCCGGATATTCGTGCCGCAGAGCATCGACTGAGGAGCCGGAACGCAAACATTGGTGCAGCCAGGGCCGCCTTTTTCCCACGGTTTTCTCTGACGGGATCGTTCGGTTCGGCAAGCGCCGAGCTATCCGACCTGTTCGGATCGGGTCAGGAAAGCTGGTCGTTCGCCCCACGACTCACTCTGCCGATCTTTGATGGTGGCCGCAATGAAGCCAATCTTGATCTGGCCCACGTCAGAAAAGACCTTGCAGTGGCTGAATACGAAAAGGTCATCCAGTCGGCGTTTCGGGAAGTCTCAGACGCCATCGCAGCGAAAGAAACTCTGCAACGAGAAACGGCCGCCCGACAATCACTGGTAAAGACCAGCGAAATGCGGCTTCAGTTGTCCAGGGCTCGCTATGAGAATGGCGCAGATGATTACTCTCGCTACCTGGACGCCCAGAGACAGAGCTTCAGGAATCGAAGCGCCCTGGTTCAGGTACAAACAGAACAGCAACTGGCTCTGGCCGACCTTTTTCGGGCTCTGGGGGGCGGGTGGCAATGACATATTCATCGGGAATGGCATGAGGTGAAGCCTCAGTCACAGATTCTCGATGAACCGCCGCACTGAGATGCTTCAAGAATGTTCGCTTTCGTTTAGTAGCAGATCAAATACTGTGTCTGGATTCTGATAAAGCGGACATTTCAGTATCTGTCAAAAACGCCTGTTCGAGTGGAAGAGGCCGTGGCGGGGACCGTTTGAGGAAGTCGCGATCAAGTAGATCAATCCGTCAGCGACCCGTCTCGTTCAATGTCTATAATCCGAATCCCGGGGACATGGTGGCAAAGACTCTGATAATTCGAAGTCGTCTTCACCGCGTTGACAATAGTGGGCAATCGTCTGCGAAAGGACACTGTTGAGTTCCGCAACACGAGCAATGTGTTTCTCGCTCACGTAGTGGTAAGCATCATTGGCGGGAGTGGATTTTCGATCCTAATGAAGCCGCCCAGTGACGCTTGCACATCCCCTGATGCAAGCAACAGGGCGTCAAACTGAGTGGCATCAAGCGCAACTGATGCACGCTTCGTCGGTCTTTCGGTGAATGTTGGCGTTATGCCCAGTTTTTCGTAGGCTCTGGCAATCAAGCGCTCGTATTCTCTGACTGACTCACCGCCGGCTCGTAGGTTGCAACGGACCATTGCTCAACATCAGGTGTCTTATTCGCCTCCGATGCCAGGCTCAACGAAGAGGCCAGTATCAGGTAACTGAACAAACCGCACCCAAGGGAAGTGATCGAAAATCTGTTCGGTTTCATGGTGAGCGGCCGCTGCTTCTTCGGGTTGGCGAGATGACACTATTAATTCACATCTTAACCTGAATTTCATCAGTGGCATTTGTGCAGGCGAGCGTTCGCCTGCAATCGGTGATGCCGGATGTTGTTCGGTGTCAGCACTTCTTCCTGCCCAATATCATGCACGCGAATCATCGCCAGGCCCCAGTAGAAAAGTGAAGTACACGAACCCGTAGAATTGGGCAATCAATGAACAGGATTGCGATAACAGCTTCCCCGCACCAGTGTTTGAATAGGAGTGCACTACTGACTTTTCAGTTCTCAAAGGAGATCGTTATGAAATCCAGAACCCCAATCATGCGAACGGTGGCCGTCGCTTTGCTCGGGCTGTCGGCCATACCCGCTGTTGTTGCTGAGGAAAACCAGGGGCACTCGCTCTACGACAAAGAGTGGAAAACGCCGATTGATGGCCCAGCGCAGTGGTTTACAGGAGAGGTCACCGTCGATCCTGTGTTCCCAAGCAATGACGTTGCACGGTATTCCGGCGCGTATGTGACGTTTTCTGCAGGTGCACGGACGATTTGGCACGAGCATCCGGCGGGGCAACATATCGTGGTGACTGAAGGAACCGCTCTGGTGGGAACTCGCGATGGCTCCGTCACAACGTTTCATGAGGGCGAGGCTGTCTGGTGCCCACCCGATATGGATCACTGGCATGCAGCGACACCCGAGTCCCCGATGACCCATTTTGTTGTTACGGCCTTCAAAGGTGACGAGAACGTGGTTTGGAAAGAAAAGGTGACCGACGAGACGTATCAGAACGCCCTGGAAAAGTCAGAGTAATTGACGGTTCCAGATGTTTTTAGGGGTCGGGCACAGCGTGCCCGGCCCTGTTTCTTAAACGGTTCGAGCCGAGGATTGCTCCAGGCTCGTCCCTGACGCCGCCGTTCCGCAGCGCCAGATCACGGGTGACTTACCGCTTAATCTTCCCTGTCCGCAAATACCTTTTTGACCACCGGCATGGCCGAGAAGACGTTTGGCCAGCCTGCGTAGAACGCAAGATGAGTCAGAACTTCCGAGGCCTGCTCTTTGCTCAGCCCGTTGGTCATGGCCTTGTTCAGATGGAAAGGCACCTGTTCGACCTTGCCTGCCGCAATAAGGGCGCTGACCGTCACCAGGCTCCGATCCCGAGGCTGCAATCCCGGTCTGAGCCAGAGATCGAGGAAGAGTGCGCTTTCGGTATAGTCAACCACGCCCTGGGATACCTCGCCAAAGGTATCCTGCACGAACGTTTGCCGTTTCGCTTCGGCTTCTTTATCCAACGGGAGGAGCTCCGGAGAAACGGCGGGCAGCTCAGAGGCCTCTACGCCACGGGCTTCGAAAACTTCCGCTGTCACAGCCACCGCTGACATCGCATTTGCCCACCCTGAATAGAATGCCAGGTGGGTAATGAGCTCTGAAATTTCAGACGGTTTAACACCGTTATCCAGCGCCAGGTTGACGTGGTAAGGCAGCTCAACCTGCTGATTGCGGGAAATCAGGGCCGCCAGCGTGACAACGCTCCGGTCACGGGCGGACAGCCCGGGACGGTTCCAGACCTCATCAAGGACCAGGTTTTCCGTATACGACGCCAGTGCAGGCGAGACTGACTGAATCTGCGCCATAGACGGAGCACTACCAGGCAAGCTGAGGCTTGGGCCCGACGCCGAACCCTGCGCGAGCGCGGGCGCTGAAAAACAAAGGGCGAGGGGGAAAAGGGTTTGTGCCAGTTTCTTCATGATGATTGCTCCGGATTGGTGGAAACGGGGTGATTAAGGTGATTGGGTTGCTGAAAAACGAGACTCGGGGCTTGCTACCGGGCTACGGAAATGGTGGCTGTGAAGCTGTCGGATTGACTCAAATGCTCCAGACCACTGGTCACGGTCCCGAGATTGACCAGGGATCTTGAGTAGCCAAAATCCCTGTAAAAGATGGCCAGATTCCCCCAGGGTGCGTAGTAGGTGAAGCTACCCACCTGAGGGTCAAAGCCGGCTGGCGCCCCCTCTGTCGAGAGACGGCTGGGCAAGTCACTGACCTTTTCAATGCCATGATAATCCCCGAAGCTCAGTGTCAGTGGCAGCTGGGCCAGAAAATCACGGGTGGCCGCGGAATCCTCAAGGCTCACATGCACGATGGAGCCGTCGATATCCAGGATGATCTCTGTTTCAGTGTTCACGGCATCTTCCTTTGTCGAACTGGATTCGGCCTGTGCCATGACAGACCCGACGCTCCCCTGGACAGCCAGCACAAAGCAAAGCCGCCGCAGGGTTCCGGCCATCGAAAGAGACTTCATGGTCACGACGTCAGTTGGTCAGCCACTGGCAGACGGCGGATACGTTTTCCGGTCGCGGCGTGGATGGCATTACACAGGGCCGGCGCAACCGGTGGCAGGCCCGGTTCGCCCACACCACCCATGGCATCGCCCGGGTTATCAATCAGGTGGACACGCACCACCTTCGGAGCATCCGGCATTCTCGGCAACAGGTAATCGTGGAAGTTGCTCTGGGTGGCGACGCCGTTCTCGAAGGTCACTTCGCTCTTCAGTGCGATACCGATTCCCATGACACAAGCGCCCTCCATCTGGGAGCGAATGCGCTCGGGATTGGCCTGAGGGCCACAGTCGAAGGCAATGTCCGCGCGGTGGATGGTGAGTTCGCCAGAGTCATCCACCTCAACCTCGAAAACAATCGCCGTGTACGAAGCAAAGCTTTGGTGGAACGCCAGGCCAAGACCTCGACCGTCTGGCAGCTCTCGCCCCCACCCGGCTTCCTCCGTGGCGCGCTCAATAACACGCCGCATTCTGGCGGTATCGATCGGGTACAAATCGGGGTCTTCACCGTAGTTCCAGCCATCGCCAACGGTCAGGTTGTGCACCTTCCTGCCCGGGCCCAACAGTTCCAGCACGTAGTCCCGATGGTCACGGCCCGCAGCGACTGCCATTTCATGGGCAAAACTCTGAATGGCCCAGGCGTGAGGCAGGTTGTAGACCGACCGGAACCAGCCAATCCGAACGTGGGCCGAGGCTGGCGGATTCTCAAGCCGAATCGACGGGATGCTGAACGGCATCGTGTTGAAGCCCATGCCCAGCTCAAACTCGCCTTTGTGCTCGGGATCCGGTGCAAACAGCGACGCAATGCTTGGAGAAAGCGTCCTGTGCAGCCAACCCGTTGCCTTGCCCTGGTCATCAAGCCCGGCTTTGAGGTGATCCACGGATACCGCATGAAAGTAGGCGTGCTGCACATCGTCTTCCCGTGACCACTGCAGCTTGACCGGTCTTCCCTCAAACTCTTTTGCCAGTCGTGCCGCCTCACTGACGAAGTCCGGCTTTGATTTGCGCCCGAAACCGCCGCCCAGCAAAGTCTGGTGAACAGTCACGTTCTCTGCATCAATTCCGAGAATGCCGGCAATGCCGCCGCGGGTCGCGCCCGGGTTCTGAACCGGCGCCCAGGCCTCCGCCTTGCCGTTCTGCACCCGCACAACCGCAACCGGCGGTTCCATCGGAGCCTGTGCCATGTGCGGCATGTAGTAGGTCGCTTCCACGACGTTTGCCGCGTTGCTCAGGGCAGCCTCAACATCTCCCGACTGGCGGATCACCTTTCCGGGGGATTGTGCGGTTTCCTCCAGGGCGGCCCGGTAGGACTCGGAGGTATAGCTTGCGTTATCCCCCGCCGGTGAAAGATCCCACTGAACCTTCAGCGCCTTTCGTCCTTCCATGGCGGCCCAGGTGTTGGTGGCCACAACGGCCACACCCCCGAGCGGGTTGAAAGCAGCCGGTTGGTCTGCCGTGTCGATGCGTATCACCTTCTCGACGCCGGGGACCTCAAGCGCAGCGCTGTCGTCCACGCTGGTTATTCCGGCTCCGTATACGGGTGGCCTTGCGACGACGGCATAAAGCATACCGTCAAGCTCGACGTCGGCACCGAATACGGCTCTGCCGGTAACGATATCCTCACCGTCGAGGGCTCTCGGGTAGGCTGAGGTGAGCTCGCCATTCACCCAACCCGATTCTTTTCCAATGAATCGAAGTTCGCTGTCCTGCTTCAGGGTCAGCGCGTTTCGACCGGGAACTTCCAGCTCCCTCGCCGCACCCGCCAGCTCACCAAAACTCAGCTCACGACCGCTCGGCACATGAACAACCTTGTGAACTCCGGTCCGGATTTCAGACGCAGGCACGCCCCACTGGTTTGCCGCTGCCTGCTCCAGCATCTGCCTCGCGGCCGCGCCGGCCCGACGAATGGGCTGATACCAATGACGCATGCTCCGGGAGCCGTCGGTATTCTGGTTGCCGTACTTTTCCTGATCTGCCGGCGCCTGTTCAACCTGAACCTGGTCCCAGTCGGCACCGAGTTCATCGGCCGCAACCATGGCCAGACTGGTTCGGATGCCCTGCCCCATTTCTGCCCGGTTATTGATAAACGTTACGATGCCGTCGGAGTCGATGCGGATAAACACGTTCGGGTTGTCGACCCAGCCTCCCGGCATGGCGCCAGCGCCGAACTGTGCCTGTTCATTTGCAAAGCCCGCGTCCCAACGGGCCGCCAGTACCAGCGCCGAGGCGCCAGCCATGCCTTTGAGCAGACCGCGACGGCTGACGTTGGCAAGCATCAGGGTGTCGTTTGAATGACTCATGAGGACGCCTCCTCACTGACAACCCGTTCGACCGCCGCAAGGATACGGTTGTAGGTGCCACACCGGCACAGGTTCCCCGCCATGGCATCGATGATCTCCTGAGAGCTGGGGCTGGGATTGTTTTTCAGCAGCCCCGTCGCATTCATGATCTGACCGCCCTGGCAGTAGCCGCATTGGGCCACACCAAGATCCAGCCACGCTTGCTGAACCCGCTTGCCGAGCGCATCATCGGCCATGGCCTCAATGGTTTTTACCTCGCCAGACACGGCAGAAACCGGTGTCACACAGGAGCGGGTGGCAACTCCATCGATATGAACCGTGCAGGCACCGCACTGCGCCATGCCACAGCCAAACTTGGTGCCTTTCATCCCGACCACGTCGCGTATGACCCAGAGCAGGGGCATGGTATCCGGCACGTCCAGCTCATACTGGCGTCCGTTAATGGTTAAACTGGCCATGGGTTATCTCCCTCATCGATTCTTTTCTGACTGTCGGTGCCGGCAGCGTTCTCTCACAGGATGGCTTTGACCACCGCGCGGTTTACCGTTTTGCGATAACCGGTCAGGCCGGCTGCTGCACCAGCTTGCGGATATCCTGCATCGGCGGAGCCCCGAACATCCGGCTGTATTCCCGACTGAACTGCGATGGGCTCTCATAGCCCACCTGGAAAGCGGCGCGAGAGGCATCCACGTGTTCGGTCAGCATCAATCGGCGAGCTTCGCTGAGCCGCATTCTTTTCTGGTACTGAAGAGGCGTCATCGCCGTCATTGCGCGGAAATGATGATGAAAGGCCGAGACGCTGAGTCCGGCCCGGCTGGCCATCTCGTCTACCTTCATGGATTCCTTGTAGTGTTCTTTCAGCCACTCAATGGTTTTGGAAACCCGATAACCGTTCTGGCCCGAGGCCGCCATATTGCGCAGTCGAGGGCCCTGCTCTCCTTTCAGCAACCGGTAGAGAATCTCACGCTGAATGAGGGGGCCAAGCGCCGCGCTGTCTTCAGGCTCACCAACGAGATCGAGCAATCGATTGAAGGCATCCATTAACGGCGGATCGATATCGTTGACCGCGATGCCGAGCGACTTGTCGAAGGGCTGCCGTGCGATGTGAGCCGGGTTCTCCAGTATCAGCTGGGATAGCGCCCGAAAATCGATTTCCATGGTGAGACCGAGGTAGGGCTGGTCCTCCGATGCCTCGAGGATTCTGGACACCACCGGCAAATCAATGGAGGTAATCAGGAACTGGCTGGTGTCGTAGAAAAACGTATCTTCGCCCACCACGACCTGTTTTCGACCCTGGCCAATCAGGCAAATACTGGGCGCCAGCATATAGCTGGTCGGGTCCGTGGGATGATGCCAGCGATGGAGGCTCAGGCCCTTGATGTCTGTATCCAGACGGTTGGTACCCTCGGTGGCTTTCTCAATCCTGGCGGCAAGACCGAGGGGGCCGCGGTCGTCGCCCGTATACGGTTGCTGCTTATCTGCACGCGCCTGTTTGTCAGACATTGTTCGGTTGCCTCCACGAATCACTGTTCCAATGCGGTTGTTCAGAAAGTCAGGGATACAGCGTTCTGACTTGATTCAAGCTCAAAACCGACGCCAATTCACGCCCCACACCGGGCATAAAGAGAATCGGGCAAGAATTCAACAGTATCGAGCCACTCACGCCCCAAACGCCGTCTTAAGAGCGACTCTGGCCCTGACCGTACCTGGTCATCTCCACCAGGCGCCAAACCTGGCCGGTTGCAGCTGATCCAACTCAAGCGGTTCACCCACCATCGGCGTCAACAAATCGAACGGTTTTCCCTCACTCGCTGCCACCATGCGCTCAAAGGGCTCGTCCCATGGGTGCCGGGCCAGTGTGAATCTGCCAACGTGCGCCGGGATGAGTGCCTTAGCACGAAGATCCTCAGCCGCTGCCACTGCTTCCTCCGGGTTCATATGGATATACGGCCAGCGCGGGTCGTATTGCCCGCTGTCCAGCGACACCAGATCAAAAGGGCCGAAGCGTTCGCCAATTGCCTTGAAATGGGGGCCATAACCGGAGTCCCCACTGAAGAGCACGCGACGATCGGGCGTTTCGATCACGAAACCCGCCCAGAGGGTCTTGCCGCGGGTCAGCAGGCGGCCGGAGTAATGACGGGCGGGGATGAGATGTATGCGCACCTCATTACCGATTTCAAAGCTGTCATACCAGTCACCCTCCCAGACCCTTGCCTCCTCATAACCCCAACCCCGGAAATAGCTTCCGACACCCAGCGGAGAGACGACCTGATCCACTTTGGGCTGAAGCTGTATCACGCTGGAATAGTCCAGGTGATCCCAGTGATCATGAGTAATAAGAAGCGCGTCAATGCCCGGGAAATCGCTGGCCCTGTAGCCATTCGTCCCCGCGTAGGCCGCGTTGAGAAACGGTAAAGGCGCCGCGTAGTCACTGAACACCGGATCAATCAGGATGCGTTGGCCATTCAATTGAAGAAAGAACGATGAGTGACCAAACCAGACAACCAGGTCTTCCCGTGCATCGAGTGCCTTCAGGTCGACTTTTCTGGATGGAATTGGTCCGTTCGGTGCCAGCCGCTGAGTATCGGAGCGCAGATTTTCAAGCAAGACTTCCACGAACGATTTGTCGCCAGCGAACATGGGTGTTTCAACAAGATTATGGAACTGCCCGTCCTGATAATTGGAGGAACGCTCAATGGCGGACAACCGATCACCTTCGGGCAGCTCGCCAAACTTCGGATGCTGAAGATACGCGACCCCGGCAACGATGAGGACGGCGAGGATGCCGCTCAATCCGTAAAACACGTTTCTTGCCTTTCTTTTCATGACAACGATAACCAACCTGATTGAGGTATTCCGGACGCAGTGTTCCGCTGCCCAGCGCACGCCATTAAACACCACTGGATAAAACGCGTTCACCTCTTTTCAGTGTCTTCCGGAGGATTAGGCAATAAACCAGCAGAATCGCTATAAGACGGCGGCAGGGAGAGGTGCTCCAATGGTCTTGCGATAGAAAATTCCACTGAAGCGACAGAGGAAAAAGCGTCATGCCGAACAAACCGTTCCCGGAATCTCAGACTCACTACACCGAAGAATCACGGAATTCATTTACCGGCCCCGCCGAGTTCTTCACCGGTGATGTCCAGGTGGATGTGATGTTTCCCAATAACGACACGGCCCACTATTCCGGAGCCTTTGTCACCTTCTCGCCGGGCGCGCGAACCGCCTGGCATGAGCACCCCGCTGGCCAGCACATGGTTGTGACCCAGGGCACCGCACTGACCGCAACACGAGATGGGACAGTGATCAAGTTCAAGGAAGGCGAGGCGGTTTGGTGCCCACCCGACCTGGACCACTGGCACGGCGCCACACCGGACGCGCCGATGAAACACTTCGTCGTGACAGGCGATAAAGACGGCGAAAATGTTTCCTGGAAAGAAAAGGTCAGCGAGGAGGAGTACCAGCAAGCCGTTGCCAAAACCCAATAAAAAGAAGCCCCTCGTTTGACCGGGGGGCTTCTTCTTTTGAATCAGCCAGGATTCGTCTTATTGAAAGACCGGGAACTGGCTTGCCTCTCCGTAGTCCTTGATCGGCTCCAGGGCACTCAGCGCGTCCATGTCGGCCTGTGCGATCTCGAAATCCACCGCGGCGTTGTTCGCCATGTGGTCCGGGTTGGCGGTTTTGGGCAACGGCAAGAGGCCCAGTTGCAGGTCGTAGCGAATACACAGCTGCGGCACGGAGACGTTGTACTTCTCCGCCATTTTGATAATCGCTTCGTTCTTGAACAGCTCTCCATGACCGACCGGGGAATAGGCCTCAACCAGCATGCCTTTATTGCGTGAGTAATCGATCAGGGCACCCGGCACATTGGTGACATGCGCCAGGATCTGATGAACCATGGGCGCCACGCTGCAGGTTTCGAGAATGGTATCGATGTCCCGTTCCTGAAAATTCGACAGACCGATGGCCTTCAGCTTTCCGGCCTTGTAGGCGTCTTCCAGGGCACGCCAGGCTTCCTGATTGCCCTCAGGGAAACGGTCCTCGGATCCGAAGTGATCCCAGGGCTGCGGGCTGTGGATGATCATCAGATCGAGGTACTCGAAACCCATTTTCTCGAGCGATTCCTCAATCGCAGCGGTGGCCTCGTCATAGGTCTTGTGACGGGCTGCCAGTTTGCTCGTGACAAACAATTGCTCACGCTCCAGAGAACTGGCGCGCACACCGTCCGCCACCTCGGCTTCGTTACCGTAATCCTGGGCCGTGTCGATGTGCCTGTAGCCAAGCTCGATGGCTTTTTTGACGGCATTTGTGGCGGATTCGCCCTCGATCATCCAGGTTCCGAGGGCAAGCTTCGGAATCGCAATACCGTTCGCCAGTGTGTAAGTCTCTTTGAGAATCATAGTGATCGCTCTCCTGTATTTAGCCTTGATTTTCCGAACGTTATGGAGCGAGTTTCGGAAATGAGGCGTTCAGGGATGGGACCATGGCCTC
>CESC01027581.1_pt1 | contig 20693 bp, 18 predicted proteins | sample 531131 | NCBI WGS metagenome assembly CESC01 (sample SAMEA2621295, study PRJEB7988) | marine metagenome | biome: marine biome (ENVO:00000447); feature: mesopelagic zone (ENVO:00000213); material: "saline water (ENVO:00002010), including plankton (ENVO:xxxxxxxx)" | depth 800 m
TTTGGATACAGTTTCAGCCGGTTGAACTCACGGATTCAGGTATTAGGTAATCGCAGGCAAGAGCAATCTCGGATCCACCGCCAAGACAATAACCATTAACCAGTCCTATAACTGGATAAGGCAGTGATTCTAACGTTCTTAATAGATCTTGTACCTTTGTAGCAAATGATAGTGCTGCATTTGAGTCCATCGGCAAGAACTCCTTGATATCTGCTCCAGCGATGAATGCCTTATCACCAGTGCCGGTAACTAATAGAACCCGAATGCTAGAGTTTCCGATAATTTGGTTTTTAATCGTGAATTCAGATAATAACTGCAGCACTTTGGTGTAACCAGGTAGAGATGGGAGGGCCGTTGCCGGTACCCTCACGGACTTTACCGACCAAAGTGAAGCAGTGATGAAGTACCGACAACTGACCCAGACACAACGATATCAGATTTCGGCCTTGCGTGTGGCCGGCAAAAGCCAACGACAGATCGCCGGAATAATCGGTTGCCACAGCAGCACCGTTAGCCGTGAGTTAAGGCGAAACAGCACTTCGGGCTATGATCCCGAGCACGCGCAGCAACAGTCGAACGCCAGGCGCAGCCAAGCCTTCAAATGGCACAAAAGAGTGCAGTGGCTGACAGAGTGGGTCAGCACACGATTAAAGCAACACTGGAGCCCTGAACAGATCGCCGGCTTCATGAATCGCATGGAGGCGCCGGTTCGTGTCAGTCACCAGTGGATCTATGAGCTGATGCGTCGTGACCGGCTCAGCGGCGGCAATCTCTGGCGCTATTGCCGGCACAGAAACAGTCGCGGCCGTAGGCGCAGTGCCAAGGATGCAGGCTTAGGCAAAATACCCAATCGCACGGGCATTGAACATCGCCCGAAAGAAGTTGAAAGCCGCGGCACGCTGGGGCACTGGGAAGGCGACACAGTTCTTCAGGGCCACAAGCAATCTGGTGTAGTAACTCTGGTTGAGCGCCGGAGCGGCTACTTGCTTGCAGGTCGTCTACCCGAGTTCACAGCCAAGCAAACGGCGCGAACAGTGATTCGTCTTCTGCGGCCAATTCGGGGCGCGGCTCAAACTTTGACTCTGGATAACGGCAGTGAGTTCTCAGAGCACGAAAGCATAACCAAAACGCTGAACTTATCCGCCTATTTTTGTGATCCGTATTGTTCGGGCCAGCGAGGCACCAACGAGAACACGAATGGTCTGCTGCGCCAGTACTACCCGAAAGGGACGAACTTCGCCAAGCTGTCCCAAACACACATCAATCGAGTGGTTGAGCAACTGAATAACCGACCCAGGAAACGGCTGGGTTACCGAACACCGGCAGAGGTGTTCTGGGGTGAATATTCCGGAGCATTATAAATGAGCAGTGCTGCGGTTATTGGTTGAATCCACGATGAGTTTATGAAGCTCCTGAATCAGTTCGGCACTCAGTGCATTTAAAGCTTTCGGTCGGTTAAATGTCAGTATGAAAATTCCATTCTCAGCTTCTTCTAAACGTAAAAAATTAGTGCTCATATCTTGTCTCTTTAAAAATGTTTTTAATTTACTTTGGTTTTGTTAACTACTGTAGGAGGCTTTCTATAATAATGCTGTAGCCTGATAACTATTTAAATTATATAACTTTATGTAAAGCGAATTAATAGATTTTATGGTCATGCCTTTTTAAGATGGCGGAGCCGGAAAACTCCTGTTGATTTCATAGACATCTGACAATGTCCTCCAGAGTTGTTGAATCGACATCTTCAATTGCTGATCATGGCTCCACGAAGTTGACTATTTAAGAGAGTATTCGCAATGTACTGGGGCGTAAATATTTGTTCGCGAGCGTGTTCTCTTCCGTTTTAGGCTACTTAACTCATATATTGGCCGCCGTTTACCGATAGGTTGGTCCCGGTCACGAAGCTGGCATCATCTGAAGTCAAAAACTTAACGGCTCTTGCGATATCTTCCGGCTGACCCAATCGACCCGTAGGGATACTCTCAATGATGCTGTTGAGAATCTTTTCCGGAACTTTTCGAATCATTGGAGTATCAATATAACCAGGAGAAACAGAGTTTACAGTGACTCCCTTTCTGGCACCTTCAAGAGCAAGGGATTTTGTAAACCCATAAATACCGGCCTTGGCTGCAGCATAATTTGACTGACCGAATTGACCTTTATCGCCATTTAATGATGAAATGTTAACGATGCGGCCAAACCCGCGTTCACACATCCCCTCAAATACCTGTTTGCACATATTGAACATCGAGTTTAGATTTACGTTGATAACCTCGCCCCACTGCTCGGGCTGCATCTTTTTAAGTGGTGCATCATTTGTAATGCCAGCGTTGTTAACAAGTATTTCAACCGGTCCTTGGTCTTCCTCAATTTGAGCGATAAAGGACTTGCAGTTTTCGTAGTCTGTTACGTCGAGAGAGTAGATTGCGACATCGAACCCATCTCTTCGCATCATATCTTTCCAAGACAGAGCATCATCGATGGACTTTTCATCTGGCAGGTGTGAGCCGATAACAGTGCGTCTTTGGTTAATCAGTGCTTTGCACATGCTAGTACCTAGACTACCCGTAGCTCCGGTTACAACTGCAATACGATTTGACATAAGGTTTTCCTTTTATATCGTGTGGGTTGCTTGAAAAAATAATTCCCGCAGGGGACTTCGTTATCTCGTGTTCATGGAGTTACTGCTGATTTTGAGCTTCAACCACGAGGAGTTCATTGCCGTAATTCACCTGCAGATCTACAGACGGCTCTAGACTTTTTAATGCATCAGACAGCAAAAAGGGGAGGCATAAAGCCTCCCAAGGACCCACAGGGGCAGCGTCATCCGATGCAATATTCAATGACGCAGGTTTAGTGCTCTGTTGCGGCTTTCACGCCCGGCGCTTCCGGGTCGGCGGTAAAGCCAAGCAGTTTGGTGCGCTCAATCAGGAAATATAGGACGGCGCCGGTGGCCAGACCCCAGCCTGCACCGTATATCGCCAGTACCACACCCATGGTGCCGGCAATGCCACGCTCGGTGTTGTTCTCCAACTGCTCCAGCCCCACCATCAGGCAGATGTAACCGGTCAGCAGCAGGGTCAGTGACAGCGCAATCGGCAGCACTGGATGGAAGAAGCTCACCAGCGGCAGAATAAACAACGCGATGAAACCTGTAATTCAGAAAGTGCCGCCGCCACTGTAGATGGAATCCATGGCGTTACGGCCATACTTGTAACGTTCTGCCATGGTGGCCGTTACTGCGGTCCAGATCGGGCCTGCCAGACCAGGATACGGCGCAAAGAAGGCATGGCCACCATTGCGGAGAGCGGTCACCAAATGCACCCGGTCAGTGCTGTTGTCGATGTTCTCGTCCTTGCGCAGGTGGTCGACACGGCTCATCAGAGACTGACCCACCACGATGTCGCCGAAGGCAATGACGTAGGCTATCACCGCCGTGGGAATGGCGTACATGAACACTTCAACATCCGGGAAGCCAACCGAAAATGGCAGGTAGTTCCACAATTCATCAAAAGCCGGTTTGGTGATGCCCCACTCGACATTCGGAACCGCATACTCACCGGTGGCAAAGCCCACCAGGATGGCAACCACCATCCCCGGCACCATGCCGTAGTTGGCGATTTTCCGGGCAATGACGTTGCTCTCGACCAAGCCCTTGAACGACACGGAAAACATCAGGTACAGACACACCAGACCGCCCACAATCAGCGAGATCGGCGTTTCCGCCAGTCGACCACCGGTTTCGATCTCCCCCATCAGCGCGGCAATACCGGCACCGATGATGATGCCGCCTTTCATCGAACGGGGAATCAGTTCCACCAGCTTGCTGCCCAGGCGGGTAATCCCCAGCACCAGAAAGATGATGAACACCAGGAACTGCAGCGCGAACAGGGCCTGAATGGCCTCGGGACCGGGTTCGTAATCACTCAGGAACAGCAGCACCACCGGAATGCCAGGGGTTATCCAGCCCGGCACCAGCGGCACGCCGAGCAGCGCCGGCAGCATGAAACCGATACCGCTGATCACCACGTAGGCCAGCGCGACGTCGTAGGGAACGCCGAGGTATTTTTCAAGAAGCGGAATCATCGCCAGGCCGACCACGAACATGATCAGCGCCTGGACCATCTCCGCGAACTCCCAGCGGTAGTGGACAAACCGAAGACGAACCTTGAAGGGGCCGGCCGGCCAGAATGGTTGCTCTTCCCCGTTCTTTCGGTGAAACATCTGCATCAAAAGGACTCCGGGCTCACGCGGCGCGTGTGCCTGACAGCGTTGTTTTTCAAGTTAAGGTCGGCTGTACCAGAGTGGCGCAGCCGATCGCGGGGTCAATCCAGTTCTTTGGCCTGATCCCTCAGCACGAACTTCTGGATCTTGCCGGTTGAGGTCTTCGGCAGCTCCGAGAACACCACGGTTTTCGGAACCTTGAAGCGGGCAAGGTGCTCGCGACAGAAGCTGATGATGTCTTCCTCGGTTACGTTGCCGGCTTCCGGTTTCAGGGTAATGAAGGCGCAGGGTGTCTCACCCCACTTCTCGTCCGGCCGGGCAACCACCGCGGCTTCCATTACCGCCGAGTGGCGATAAAGGGTATCTTCAACTTCGATGGTGGAGATGTTCTCGCCACCGGAGATAATGATGTCTTTCAGGCGGTCCTTGATTTCCATGTAACCGTCTTCGTGCCATACCGCCAGATCACCAGTGTGGAACCAGCCGCCGCGGAAGGCTTCTTCAGTGGCGGTCGCGTTCTTCAGGTAGCCCTTCATCGTGGTATTGCCGCGCAAGAAAATTTCGCCGACGGTTCTGCCGTCCTTAGGCACCGGCCACCGGCTCCATGGTGTTTGGGTCGCCGACCATCGTGCCTGCCAGGGTGTGATAGCGTACGCCCTGGCGCGCCTTGACCTGCGCGCGTTCATGCAATGGTAGCTCGTCCCACTTGGACTTCCAGGCACAGACGGTTACTGGGCCATAGACCTCGGTCAGACCATAGACATGGGTGACCTTGATGCCCATCCCCTCTATCGCACCGATTACTTGGGCAGGGGGCGCCGCTCCGGCGGTCATCGACTTCACTTCGTGATCGATCTCCGTCTTGGCCGATTCCGGAACATTCAGCAGCGTATTCAGAACTATCGGGGCACCGCACATGTGAGTAACCTGATGGTCATGGATCAGCTGTAGGATCTTTTCGGGATCAACCCGGCGCAGGCACACATGAGTGCCGGCCATAGCGGTGATAGTCCAGGGGAAACACCAGCCGTTGCAGTGGAACATCGGCAAGGTCCACAGGTAGATAGGGTGCATGCCCATAGACCACACCATCTGGTTGCCAATGGCATTGAGATAGGCGCCACGATGGTGATAGACCACACCTTTTGGTTTACCAGTGGTGCCGGAGGTATAGTTCAAGGAGATTGCATCCCACTCATTTTCAGGGAAGCTCCACTGGAACGCTGGATCTCCCTCCTCCAAGAAAGCCTCGTAATCGAGATCGCTGACCTGAGTACCTTCACCATACTCAGGGTCATCAACATCAATTACCAGGGGTTTGGACTCCAACCGGCTGACCGCATCCTTGATTACTTCGCCAAATTCCCTGTCGGCAATCACGATCTTGGCCTCACTGTGCTCGAGCATGAAGGCAATGATCTCAGCATCCAGGCGAACATTCAGAGTGTTCAGCACAGCCCCGATCATGGGAACCCCGAAGTGGGATTCCACCATGGCGGGAATATTCGGCAGCATGACGGCGACGGTATCACCGCGTCCGATGCCGCGCCCTTTCAGGGCAGAGGCCAGACGGCGGCAGCGTTCGTAGGTCTGCGCCCAGCTATAACGAATCGTCCCGTGAATAACTGCGGGGTGCTCCGGGTAAACGGAAGCTGTACGTTCGATAAAGTCGATTGGGGATTGAACGGCGTAGTTAGCTTCAACGGGTGCCATCCCCTGATCAAATATCGAGGTCATTACATGGTCCTCTTATATGTATATGCCATTGTTCTTGTCATGAGCTCGGAATGAAAAGTTACTTTTGTAGTCATGGAAGTCGGTACTGTCGCAAAAGCAAAGGCGGGCCTAATCTAGATAATTTGGCGAAGAGGCCCGCGTATTGATCATCTAGAATTTCATCAGAACGGACTTCAGTTCCGTGTAATGTTCGATACAGGCGGCGCCCATTTCACGACCAAGGCCCGACTGCTTGAAGCCGCCGAACGGCATAGTTGGGTCCAGAGCTGTATGGCAATTCACCCATACGCTGCCGGATTTGATGCGAGGAATCATGCGATGGACGGCTGATAGGTCATTGGACCAGATACTGGCACCTAACCCATAGGGTGAATCGTTAGCAATCCGAACCACCTCGTCAATATCATCAAAGGGCATGGCTACCAGAACCGGACCAAAGATCTCTTCCTGTACGACGCTCGAACGTTGGTCTACATCAACCATAACCGTTGGTTTCATGAAGTAGCCGGGACCAAATTGCTCACCACCTGTGGTAATGCGAGCACCTTCTGACCTACCTTTTTCAATAAACCCATGCACCCTTTGCTGGTGCACACTGGATACCAACGGCCCCATCTCGGTCAGGGGATCAAGTCCATTCCCCAGTTTGATGTTCTCAGCAATGCTGGAGATGTCCGCGACGAGGTTATCAAACAGCTTGCGTTGCACGTACAGGCGCGAGCCTGCAGAACATACCTGTCCCTGGTTGAAGAAAATGGCGTTGGCTGCGCCTGCAGCGGCCTCCTGTGGATCGGCGTCGTCCAGAACGATTGTCGGGGACTTGCCTCCAAGCTCAAGAGTGACGCGAGTCATATGGTCCATGGCAGTCTTGCCGATGAGCTTGCCCACGCCCGTGGAACCCGTGAACGTCAGTTTGTCCACGCCTGGATGGGACGACAAGGCAGCCCCCGCATCATTACCGAGACCCGGCACCACATTGAGTACCCCGGGGGGATAGCCCGCTTCCAGAGCAAGCTCACCGAGGCGCAACGCCGTCAGCGGGGTATCTTCGGCGGGTTTCAGGACGACCGTGCAACCCGTGGCTAGCGCGGGTCCCAGTTTCCAGCAGGCCAAAAGCAGCGGGAAGTTCCATGCGACAATTGCGCCGACCACACCTACAGGTTCACGGCGCGTGTATCCATGAAACTGCGCATCGGGAATGAACGGCACAGAAGGCTGAACCGTACTGCCTTCTATTTTGGTCGCCCAACCTGCCATGTAACGCAAGAAGTTAATTGCGAGTTGAATATCAACTGCTCCGGCCGTCGCGACCGTCTTACCGTTATCCAGGCACTCGATCTCCGCGAGCGATTGAGCATTGGCTTCAATCAGGTCCGCAAAACGCCACAATAGGCGTTCCCGTTCTACCGGCTTCATCCTGCTCCAGGCCGAATCCTCGAATGTCTTGCGAGCAGTATTAACGGCAATATTTATATCTTCGGCACTACCGCAGGAAACTTCCGTAAATTTCTCACCGGTAGCCGGGTTAATCACAGCAATCGTTTGCTCGCTTTGACTCATTGGGCGTTGATCGCCAATTAATAAGGCGTGCTTGCGATCGATGAAAGACTGGGTATCGGGGTGGAGGTCAAATTCGTTCATTGCGAACCTCTTGTGTTGTTGTCGTTGACTTCAGCAACGTCCGAATGCAATCAATGTGCCACCAAGGAATAAATATTATATATTCGTGATTTTAATACTAAAAAAGAGAAGCCATGGAGTGCAGCGCTAGAGATCATTTGTTGCAGAATGAAGCAGTAGCGAGTCACCTTGTAGAGGTGTTGTGATCCCGACAACCAATGTGATTCTGCCCTTCTCCTCCTGTCAGGCTTCGGGGTTGTGTCAGATTGAAACATGTGTTGCTAGATTGACCAGTTTAGATGGCCCATTTTTTGGCCTGCATCACTATTATTTTCGGCTAGATGTATGTTTTTATTTCGAAAAAACGACGATGGCACATTAGGTGCTTTTGGGTTTTGTCAGCCAAAATCTAAACTGGCTTCTAACAATACGAGATCCACCTGCGTTGACCAGAGAAGGAGGTCAAACCTTGAAAACAATAAATCTCAAAGCATGGATTGGAGGATTAGTCGCGCTCGCCTTCACGACTATTGCCCCATCAAGTCTCGCAGCAGAAAGCGCAGAAGAGATAATTGGTAGTACTTGCGTGGGTTGTCACGCCTCTGAAGGCGACCAGCAGTGGAGCCGAATTAGCCACCAGAGAAAGACGCCCGAAGGTTGGCTGATGACCATTGCTCGCATGCAGGTAATGCACGGTTTACAAATTGAGGAAGAAGACCGTCGCACACTGGTCAAATACTTTGCAGACAACCAAGGGCTTGCCCCATCAGAGACCCATGGTGTTCGTTACGCTCTCGAGCGCCGCTTGAACACGATGGAATCGTTCGAGTCTCAGCAATTCGAAGAAATGTGCGCACGTTGCCACTCCGGCGCCCGGGTGGAGCTGCAACGCCGAACCGCCCAAGAGTGGGAGCATTTGGTGCACTTCCACCTGGGGCAGTGGCCAACAACCGAATACCAATCTTTGGGACGTGACCGCGATTGGTTCGAAATTGCTCTGGAAGAGATGGTGCCTCAGCTGGCAGAGACCCTACCACTGGACTCAGATGCATGGAAAGAGTGGCAACAACAACCTGAACATTCGGTAGCTGGTGACTGGACTTTGGCGGGGCACATGCCTGGTCGCGGCTCGTTCCATGCTCGCATGGCCGTGTCAGAGGCCGAAGGCAAAGATCAGTACGAGATTGCTCTAGAGGGCGAATATGCTGACGGCAAACCTATCAAAGGAGAAGGACGTGCCATCGTCTACACAGGTTTTGAGTGGCGCGCAAATCTTGAGATTGATGGCGAAAACATGCGCCAGGTCTTTGCCCTGAGAGATAACCAGTTGCAAGGGCGCATGTTCTATCGCGATCACGATGAGGTAGGCGCCGACGTTGTTGCCGCTCGTGATGGCAGTGAATCCAGTCGAATACTCGCGCTGCAGCCAGCATATGTTAAAGCCGGTTCGGAAGCTGAGATCGATATTGTCGGCGCTGACTTGCAGGGCGCACCTGAGCTGGGCGATGGCATCGAGCTGGTGGAGGTCATCGAAGAAAGCGACAGTTTGATACGCATCCGTATTAGGGCTGCGGCAGGTGAGTCCGGCAACAAAAACCTGAGTGTTGGCGCGGCACAGAGTAAAGGCCTAGTGGTTTATGACCAGATCGCGCAAGTAAAGGTAGTGCCGGATTATGCCGTCGCCCGCGTTGGCGGTAATGGCGGCTCTACCCCGAAAGTGGAAGCCCGCTTTGAAGCTGAAGCCTGGGCAGCTGGCCAGGATGGCAAGGTTGGTACCGATGACGACTATCGCATTGGTTTCGTACCGGCGACCTGGTCTGTTGAGCCCTTCAATGAAGTCGCAAAAGCTGATGACGATGTCCGCTTTGCTGGCAATATGGACAGCGCAACCGGTGTCTTCACTCCGGCGGGCGCAGGCCCCAACCCCGAGCGACGCATGATGACCAACAACGCCGGCAACTTGATAGTGAAGGCCGAGGTAAAGGATGGAGACAGAACTCTTGATGCCGAGGGGCACATGATTGTCACCGTACAACGCTGGAATAATCCTCCGATTCCGTAAGCGTCCGAGTTCATGAATAACTTCAGGTACCTGACGCTATACGAATCCAATAATAAAAGGAGAGAGTCAAATGGGTGCTGTACTCAATCTCGTTGAGCATAACCTTCATGAGGTGCAGGTCGGGGATACCCGGATGCTGTTCCACATTCCGTCCAGTTCAATCTTTGCCCTGGACCAACTCACCGCTGGCATCCTTGATCGGTTGCGCAAGGGTAAACAATCCGCGCAGGCGTTGATGGAGGATATGGGAAAATTATTCTCCGTCGAAGACGTCGGAGAGACGCTTAAAGAATTACTCGCACTGGAGCTGGTTAACGATGGGCGTCCTCTGACCGATGATATCAGTGCCCGCACGGTTGATAAGTTTCCATTGACGACGGTGGTGTTGAACGTGAACACCGGGTGCAATCTGAGTTGCACCTATTGCTACAAAGAGGATCTCGATACACCGTCCGCCGGTCGCAAAATGGAACTGCAAACCGCGATCGACTCGGTTGAGATGCTTCTGCGGGAATCCCCGGATGAAGATAGATATACGGTCGTCTTCTTCGGTGGTGAGCCTCTCAGTAATAGACCATTAATTGAAGCGATGGTTGAGTATTGCGAGCGCCGTTTTCCGGAAATGGGCAAGAAAGTCGATTTTGTCATGACCACGAACGCCACTATGTTGAATGACGAAATCATTGACTGGCTCAATGCTCACCGATTTGGCTTGTCGGTCAGCATGGATGGTCCCAAAGCCGTTCACGATAAAAACCGAATTACTGTGGGCGGGCAGGGGACCTACCACGTCGTTCGTCGCAAGGCTCTTCGGTTGCTGGAACGTTATGACTCCCGGCCGATCGGCGCACGAGTCACGCTGACCCATGGAACAACAGAAGTCGAAAATATCTGGGACCATCTGTTTAATGACATGGGATTTTCTGAAGTAGGATTCGCCCCCGTTACCTCAGGTGATATCTCCGACTACAACCTCACTTCTGAAGAGCTGCAGGAAATATTTGCAGGGATGAAGCGTCTGGGAGAGCACTATTTGGAAGCAGCGCTGGAGCATCGGAATATCGGTTTTTCCAATATGCACCAGTTGATTACCGATCTCCATGAAGGGCATAAAAAAGCTTTGCCTTGTGGCGCCGGCCTGAAAATGCTGGCCGTTGATCATGAGGGGGACCTCAACCTATGTCACCGCTTCACAGGCTCTGACATGCCGACGTTTGGGAACGTAAGCAACGGCGGCGTTCAACAAGCAGAACTGGGTGATTTCCTCTCCAAGCGCCTGGATCGAACCGATACTGGTTGCGCCACCTGCCGAATCCGTAATCTCTGCTCCGGGGGCTGCTATCACGAGAGCTATGCTCGTTATGGCGACCCGACACACCCGACTTACCACTATTGTGACCTGATGCGGGATTGGGTCGACTTCGGCATTGAAGTCTACAGCCGCATCATGGCGCACAACCCGGCCTTCATAGACCAGTACATCTCGCCGCGGAGGGCACACTGATATGAAACATCTCAAAGCGATAAATAACAAGGCTCAGTTGCTCAGCCAGGCGGTGGCCGAGGAGAGTGTTGAAGAAGTGGTCGCCATGACGTCTTTGGCTGGCTGTACCGCCACCACGGATCCAGGCTGGGAGGTCGATGCATTTGGCGGCGTTACTTCCCTTTGCCAACCCATGGAATCTGACCTCTACGGTTGCGCTGACCCCTGTTGGTGGCCGGCGCAAGTGCCAGACATGATGAACACATACCCTGACTGGAACAAGGATGCTATGAACTCGAAAGAGGACTGGCGCAACCTGGACACCGTGTTCCCTGAAGATAAAAAATGAGCTGAGGGTGATCTAACAATGATTAATAAAATCTTGACATCCGTAATTTCGACGGGGGCGCTGACTTTTGGCATTACGCTCTCCGGAAGCGCGCTGGCCACCGGCCCAGCGCTCGAAAAAGGCCACGAATATCTGCTGGTGGCAAACTACCCAAACAACATACACGTTATTGACACGGAAACAGACACGCTATTTAAAAGCTGTGACCTGCCGGGTTCGTTCGGCCCCAATACTATTCAGGTGGCGCCAGACGGTAAAACTGCGTATATCCTGACTAATCGTTACGAAGATATCTATGGTATTGAGCTGGATACCTGTGAAGTCACCTTTCATGCCCCGATGGCATTGAAGGCCGGCGAACGCACCAAATCCATTTTCTCTATCGCGATCAGTCCCGATGGTGAAGAACTATACACGGTGCAGAATCCGACCCTGTTGTTCAGGGATCACTACGAGGTACAACCGCCCCGTCTGGCCGTTTATGACACTAACTCAGGGAGCAACGCCAAACCGGTGAGGATCTTCCCTGCGCCACGTCAGATATCCGTGATGATGACCGCCGACGACGGGACTCTCTACATGGCAGGTCCAGATATCTACAAGGTCGATGTGGAAACCGGCAAAAAGGAGGTAGCAATTGCGAGCCGAAACTGGGATCGACCGTCGTATGCGCCGCCTGACGTGCTCTACGTATGGCCAACCCGGTCGCCCTCAAATGATTTCACCATACTGTACACCACCGCTAAGTTCCAGGATGAAAGCAGAGATCTAAACACGGCGGACTGGCTATACGGTTACATGAATATTGACCTCGAAACCGGTGAGACAAAAACGCAGGATTTCGGCGAGCTCGTTGAAATCTACTTTACCGGTATGCGCCACCCTAAAGACGACAATATTGTCTTCGGAGTGCTCAATCGACTCGCGAAATATGACGTCGAGAAGCAGGAGCTTATCGGTGTTGCGGAGTTGGAGCACACGTACTACTCCGTAGCGATAAATCATGCAGGAAGCAAGATCTATCTAAGCGGCGCATGGAGCGATGTCGCCGTTTACGACTCGGAAACGATGGAGCAAATAGGTCAAGTGCAGCTTCCGGCCGGGGGTGATATGGCTCTCTCAAACCCACAAATCTTTATTCGATAAGTTTGCCAGTGCCCGCTGAGTCGCGTCTTTCTCTTCTGACGATCTGCAACAAGACCGGACTTTAAGTGGGCAACTTGTCCGGGTGTTCCCTCCACCCGGACCTTTTTCAGACATCATCCGGAGAACAACAATGCGGAAAGCAATCCTAACGGCTGCCTTAATGGTAGCCTTGGCAACGCCTGTCCATTCAGCTGTGCTCAGCGAGAGTGAGGAGCGGACCATCGAGTTAAACCTCGAAGCCATGGCGGGCTATTTCTCGGCCAGCGAAGACTACCTCGCAGAAGGAGGAAAAGACTGGCAGGAAGCGTATGGCAAGGGCACGGTGGCCATCGAACAATCGTTGGCGAATGCATCCACTATCTACGGCGGACTGGGTGTTATCGCCCTGGGCACCTTCGGTGACGGTGATGCGGCCGGTTTCACCACCGGTGATGAAAGTGATGCTGACATTGAAAACGCCTATGTCGGCTGGCGTAGTGCTGGGAGTACACTCGATCTCTCGGTCGGACGGCAGGGCTTTCAGTTGGGAGATGGATTCCTGATTGCCGGTGATGTGATCAGTCTCGGCGAGGGCCTGGACCCCCTTGGGGTCGATGTCGACCGTGGTGGAGCCTATTATTTGGCGGGGCGCAAAAGCTTCAGCAATACAGCTATCGTAAATTATGACCCTGAAGGCCCCTTGCGCGGTGATCTTTTCTGGCTGCAGTCAGACAATCCCTATCAACAAGACACCGAACTGGGCGGGATCAATCTTGAGCTTGTAGACGATGCCAGGGGTACTCTCGGCCTGAGTTATCTGAATGTGCTTGATGTGGATCGTGGAGCCGACCTGGCACTCTGGGACCAACGCGATGGCATGGAGGTGTTCAGTATTCGCGGCCAGGGGAACCTGGGGATTGAGAACCTCTCATTATCTTTCGAGTACGCCGACCAGTCCGGTGGTGATACCGCCGTCGAAAATGATGCCCAAGCATGGTACATCGAAACGGGCTGGACCTTCAGTGACGTTCCCTGGACCCCCGGCGTCAACCTACGTTACGCGGAATTTTCCGGGGACGATGCGGATACCAGTGATAACGAAGCCTACGATCCGTTGTTCTTTGGCTTCACTCGCGGCTTTGGCACCTGGTTCCAGGGCGAGGTGGCTTCCAATTATGCGGGCCCGGCCAACAGCGGCAATGATGTGAAGCGTGTGGAATTCACGCTCGCCCCCCGATCGGATCTCCAGTTGGGCGCCCAGTACTGGGACTTTTCATCCAAGGATGACGCTCCGGACCTCGACGGACAGGAAATCGATATCTATGCCCTGTGGAGCATCAACGACAATTTCGTTTTCAGCCCCTTGGTGGGGTGGCACAAGCCTGAAGGCGACGATGTGATTGCCAGCCAGGGCAATGATGATAATAACTTATACGCCCAGGCAGTGCTGATGTACTTTTACTAAGCCTGAATAAGAGTGAGTGCCCGGATCATGGTTTGTTATCACCATTCGGGCGCGGCAGCTCTTCTATGAAAATTAAGCGCAGGGGAGCGTTTGCATGGCATTGGACTTGAGAGTATAGAAAGGGAGTAGACTTGCATTTGAAGGTCGCCAATATAACAACAGTGAGGCTCTGACCATGCCACAGCGGTTACGCCAAGAGTTAATCAGTGATCCAGTGATTGCAGCCCGAGCGGCAAGAGAGCGCTTGCGGTCGGAAGGTATACTGCCCGATGGATACCTACGCGATGAGATTGAAGCTTCCTGGCGACGCAGCCTGGAGGCGGGTCTGGACTGTTCGAACGATAAGGCACAGAACCAGGATGAAGTGAATGATCTGCGCTCGTTTAGGGAGCAGCACGAGTTGCTGCTTCACGTGGCGATGCCGGACTTTGAACAGCTCTCACAGCAGTTCGGTGGAGAGGGGCTGATTTTATTGGCCAATGCGGATGCGCAAATTGTGGAGCTTGGAGGCAACCACGATATTCTTACCCCTGCCCGGCGCCTGGTGCTCCGACAAGGTGCTTCTTGGAGTGAGCACAATCGCGGCACCAATGCTCTTGGAACAGCGGTCGTTGAGCATCGGCCGATCCTGATTAATGAAGAAGAACATTTCCTTGATGCGGTCTCTGGCATTTCGTGTACCTCTGCGCCGATTATGGATGCCAACGGCAGGCTGACAGGGGTTATCGACATTACCCGAGAGGGCTACAACCTCCAGCCTCAGGATACGTTGGGCGTGGTGCAGTTGGCAGCCAGAAATATCGAGGCCCGCCTGTTTGCCACTCAATACCAGAGCCAGATTGTTTTGGCGTTCCATCCCCGTCGGCATTACCTGCGCTCTGCCTGGTTGGGCCTGGTTGCCCTTGAAGAGGATGGCAAACTTCTCGCGATCAACGAGCAAGGCTGTCAGTTGTTAGGGCATGGTCGCCGTCAGATCGTCGGTCGTATGATTGAAGAGCTCGTGGGCGAAAAGATCGGCACATTACTGACCAAATGCCTGCGCGAGCCCATCACGTCGGTTCAAACGAAGGCCGGAGAGCTGTTCTGCGAAATGTTACAGTTCCCCAAGCGGTTAACCCCGGTAACATCTACCACCAAGCCCTCCCATAGCCCAAAAAAATCAAAGCCAGCCATTCCCAGGTTGGAGGAATTTACCGCGGGCGAACCCAGGCTGTTTCGCGCGTTCAAGATGGCAAATCGGGCACTGGAGCATGACGTTCCAGTTTTACTTAAAGGTGAAACCGGTACCGGTAAAGAAATTGCAGCGCAGGTGCTGCACCACGGCAGTAGCCGAAGCCAACAACCACTGGTAGCGGTGAACTGCGCCGCGATCCCGGAAGGCCTGATTGAGTCCGAGTTGTTTGGCTATCGCGAAGGCGCTTTCACAGGGTCCCGAAGGGGGGGCATGGTGGGACGCTTTCAGCAAGCTAACGGAGGCACTTTGTTTCTGGACGAAATCGGTGATATGCCGTTGTCACTCCAGGCCCGGCTTCTACGTGTGCTGCAGGAGCGAAGTGTTGAGCCTCTCGGCGGCGGTGAGGCCGTTCATTTGGACATTGCCGTGATTGCCGCAAGCCATCGAAACCTGAAACAGCTGGTTGCTGAGGGTAACTTCCGTGAGGACCTTTACTTCCGGCTCAGCGGCGTTTCCGTCACATTGCCATCCGTTCGGGATCGGAAAGACTTTCCAGGGTTGTGCCGACAGCTGCTGAAAAAGCTCAACCGGGCTGATACGGTTCTGGCTCCTGCTCTGGAAGAACGGCTGGCGAACTATGCCTGGCCAGGCAACGTCCGGCAACTTGAGATGGTCCTGAAGGTTGCGCTGGTGTTTATGGATCCGGACGAATCGACATTAACGGAAGAGCATCTGAGCGATGACTTCCTAGACGAATTGAAAGCTACGCCGGCTGCCGGCGGCACTCTTCACGAAACACAAGAACTATTGATTCGCCAGGCACTGGAGCAACAGGACGGTAACATAAGTGCCGCTGCAAAAACCTTGGGTATCAGTCGCGCTACGCTTTATCGTCGCATGAAAACATTTAAATTGGCGTGAGGCCAGCCCTATGCTCAATTGGCTAGTGCGCGCAATTCATTCCTCGGACCGCTCACAGTTGGAAGCCGGTTTCAGATGGCTGTACAGCTTTGTAAAACCCCAGAAACCAGCCATCCTCGGCTTGTTGCTACTCTCGTTCGTTGCGTCTGCGCTGGTACTGCTTCAGCCCTGGCTGATCAAGCTATTAATTGACGAGGGCTTGCTGGCGAAAGATTACGGAATGCTGGTCACGCTGGCAGTGACGATGATCGCGGCCGGCATCTTTAGTACGGCTCTGGCCGGGGTAAACCGATACCTTCACACCCGTTTGTCCGGGCGCATTCTGTTTTCCTTGCGCAGTGACCTCTATGCCCATCTGCAAAGCCTGTCACCCGCATTTTTCAGCCAACGCCGCGTTGGCGACCTACTTTCCCGGCTTGATGGTGATGTCGCTGCGATCCAGCGCTTCGCAGTCGATAGCTTGTTCTCCTCCGTAAGCAGCATAATTGGCTTGGTAGGCTCGGTGGCACTCATGCTAACCCTGTCCTGGAAACTCTCCCTGTTGGTATTGGTGCTCATTCCGCTTGAAGTGGTCTGGTTACGCTGGATGCGCCGCAAGGTCGAAACTCATACCAGGGAAATGCGAGAACGCTCAGCAGACCTTTCCAGTTTTCTGGTGGAGACCATACCGGCTATCAAGTTTATCCAGTCCAGTGGCCAGGAAGGGCGTGAGCGTGATCGACTCGATGGCCTGAATGACCAATACCTAGGGCAATTGCTCAGACTGCAGGTCACAGAATTTTTCACCAATGCCATTCCCGGGACCCTGACTTCCATAACTCGTGCCTCGGCATTTCTGATTGGCGGTTGGTGGGTGATCCAGGATCAGTGGCAGTTGGGCTCCCTGATTGCTTTCTCCACCTACCTCGGCATGGCGACCGGTCCAGTGAATAGCTTGTTGGGTCTCTACGTGGCGATCCAGCAGATGAGCGTCAGTCTGAACCGGGTCAGTGAGCTGAGGCTGGCGAAATCCGATATACAGGTGACGCCAAACCCTTCTCCTCTCCCTGCACCACTCCGTGGGGAAATCCGGCTGGAGAACATCTGCTTTACCTATGACACCAGAACGCCTGTTCTCAGGGATGTCAACATGATGTTACCTGCAGGCCGGAAAATTGCCCTGGCAGGCGCATCAGGTGCCGGTAAATCCACGCTTTTGGACCTTCTTCAACGGCATTACGACCCCCAAAAGGGGCGGATTCTGTTGGATGGTGTCGACATTCGGGAACTGAGCCTGGCCGACGTTCGGCGAAGCATCGCGGTTGTTTCCCAGGAAATTACGCTGTTTCGCGGTTCTTTGTTGGACAATTTGCGTTACGCCTGCCCAGAGGCAACTAGAGAGGAAGTGCTGGCAGCCGTACAGGACGCGCAACTCACAGAACTGATAGACCAGCTCCCACAAGGCCTGGATACGCCCCTGGGAGAACGTGGCCAGCAACTGTCAGGCGGCCAGAAACAGCGTATCACCATTGCCCGGGCGCTACTGCAGCAACCCGCTGTGTTGGTACTCGATGAAGCCACCTCGGCCGTTGACGAAACCACCGAGCAACAAGTGATCGCCGCAGTGGACCGCCTCTTTGCGGATCGCACCCGAATTCTGATCAGTCATCGCCCATCAACGCTGGCCGGTGCAGACAAACGCCTCTTTCTTCAAAATGGATATCTCGAGGTCGTCAAGGAGGTGGTGGATGCCACCTGAAGCCGTCCGCGTCGGAGTGGTCGATTCCGGTTTTTCGGAACATCAAAAGGTTGCTTTGAGCGCTGCTTTTATACTCCGGAATCATCAACTCTGGCTGGAAGAATCCCAACCGGATCAATTGGGCCACGGCAGTCAGATTATCGAAATCATCAACATGCTTGCGCCGGATAGCGAAGTCATTTCTGCCCAGGTGTTCGGGGACCGTTATACAACGTCTGCACCGCAGGTAGGCGCCGCAATTGACTGGTTGGTTGATCAAGGAGCGCAGGTGATAAACCTGAGCCTGGGGTTACGGAGTGATTCAGAATCACTGCGCAAATCTTGCGAGCGAGCCATCACTCGCGGCACGATCCTCTGCGCGTCGAGCCCGGCAAGGGGCGATCCCGTATTCCCCTCCGCTTATCCCGGCATATTTCGGATGACCGGTGATGCTCGCTGTGGCAGGCACGAGATTTCATGCCTGAACTCCCGCTTTGCAGATTTTGGTGCTTGCGTCAGGCCAATCAGTGAGGCTATTGGCTCATCCGGCGCCAGCGTAGGTTGCGCTCATCTTACCGCCCATGTTGCGCTGTATATGCAGAATGCCGAGAAAACCGGATTTAGTGATGTTCAGGAGTGGTTAGCTCAAGAGGCCCGTTATCATGGCCCTGAGCGCAGGGGAGTCGTTCATGAATGAGCCAACAATCCTGGTATTCGGTGGAGGGCCGGCAGGGGCAGCCGTTGCGATTGGCCTGATCAGGCTTGGCTACCAGGTCACCGTGATTGCCAAACCGCGCCCATTTGATGCCATCGAAGGTATTTCCAATCGTGTTGTGGAAGGCATGCGTGGCGCTGGGTTCAGCCTTGCGCTCAATGAGATTGCTGAACCGTCACCCCGACATGCCACCTGGGGAGGGCAAACCGTTGCAGCCAATACCGAACACCTGATTTGGCGCAGTCAATTCGACAAAGCCCTATTACTTGATCTAAAGAACCATGGCGCAGAAGTCATTGAAGGGCGGGTGCGAAACCACTCTCGGGACGGAAGCCGATATACAGTGGCCGTTGAACTTGAGAATGGAGACGCGACAAATCTACAAGGAGATTTCATAGTCGATGCCCGTGGTCGCACTGCGCCATCCGCTCATGTGACTCGCAGAAAAGGACCGCAAACGGTATCACTGCTGCAACCCTGGCACGGGCCGCCAATTTGTCCCCGTTCAGCAGTGGAAAGTTTTGCAGATGGTTGGGCCTGGATGGCCACTCGATCCGACGGTCAACGCTATCTCCAATTAACACTTGATGCAACGTCATCACGTTTGCCGGCTAAAAAACACCTCAATCAATGGTTCAGACAGGAACTGGGCGGCCTGCGGAAAGCCTCATCCTTCATCGAAGGCTCGGAACCCGTTGCCGAACCTTATGGCAGGACCAGCACAGCGGTGTTGTGCAAGTCCAATATCGGGGATAGCTGGATTCGGGTTGGAGACGCCGCTATGGCCGTGGATCCTCTGTCAGGCAACGGAATGTTCCAGGCATTGTCGTCTGCCCTACAGGCGCCAGCCGTTATTAACACACTTCTAAAATGCCCGGAGCGGTCCGAGCTGGCGAAGCAGTTTTATGAAACGCGCATAGAAACTCTGTTCTATCGTTTTGCACGCATAGGAAGAGATTTTTACGACTCAGAGAACCAATGGTCGATAAGCCCCTTTTGGCAATCTCGACGCAAGTGGCCTGATGCCCAACCGGTGCACGCCAGAGTGAGACCGAATGAGGTCGTGACGGCTTTCCGGCCGGTCGTTAACAACGGCTGTATTGAAGAAAAAGAAGTGGTTGTTACTCCCGATTTTCCGCTGGGCATTTGGCATTTGAATGAGGTTCCCCTAGCACGTCTGCTTAACGCAGTGAGAGCCGAGCCGCATCGCTCACCAGATTTGGTTCTCATAGAAATCCTGGGCCACGAAAAAGGCAAATGGATCGCTTTTTGGATGGAGAAACAAGGTTGGATTGGAAACGTGAGGACCAATTCGAGTTGAGAGGTTGGCGAGTATCTTACAGCGCACCCAAGCGCATGATTGTTTTCAGAGTATGGAAAATGCAGAAGATTGGTGACATCTACTGAAGTATATCGAGCACAAACTGATCCACGAAAAGCAAATCCAGAATATGTTTGCTTCCCAAATGAAATGAACCGATTTCCATTATGCGTCTCACTGCATGGGATCGTATGCCCTATGTAAACCTTTAGACGCGCTGGCGTACAGCATCGTAATTCTTATTGATATGCATGTTCTTTCCTTTAATACGCAGATAACAGGAGAAAAATATGAAAGTAAATAATCCTGAAGTGGTTGTGCTCAGCGGCGTTCGCACGGCGATTGGTACTTACGGCGGCAGTCTAAAAAACCACGCACCTACCGATCTCGCCGGTACTGTAGTTCGTGAAGCGATGGCCCGTGCGGATATCAATCCGGAGCGAGTTGGACATTGTGTCTTTGGCCATGTGGTAGATTCCGATCCCTCCGATATGTATATGGGGCGAGTGGCGGCGATGAAGGGGGGGATGTCTGAAAAGGTCCCTGCGTTAACCGTCAACCGTCTTTGCGGCAGTGGGCTCCAAGCCTTGGTTAGCGCGGCTCAGCAGATCGAGACCGGTGCTTGTGACTGCGTCGTGGCCGGCGGTGCGGAGTCCATGAGTAGGGCGGCTTATTGGGTGCCCAATGCACGCTTCGGTTATCGTATGGGCGATGGCGTATTGGTGGATGCAATGGTTGGGGCTCTCACTTGCCCCATCGAGAAGATTCATATGGGAATTA
>CESC01064950.1_pt1 | contig 20087 bp, 18 predicted proteins | sample 531131 | NCBI WGS metagenome assembly CESC01 (sample SAMEA2621295, study PRJEB7988) | marine metagenome | biome: marine biome (ENVO:00000447); feature: mesopelagic zone (ENVO:00000213); material: "saline water (ENVO:00002010), including plankton (ENVO:xxxxxxxx)" | depth 800 m
CGGATCGCCGTGGACCCCCGTGTACAGGAAAATGGCATTTACTGCGACCGAAGAACAGATGTTTGAACTTCGCGCCAGGATCCCGGACCACACAAACGTCCTCATCACTCACGGCCCTGCTCTTGGCATTCTTGATTTTGTTCCTCACGAGAGGGCGCACGTAGGATGTTTCCCCCTTTTGAAACGAATGGACCAACTCCTTTCCTTAACCGCTCATATCTTTGGTCACATTCATGAGAGCTACGGCTTCGCGGTTAGGGAGAGTGACGGAGTGAAATTTGCCAATGCTAGTACCTGTGACGTCTCCTATCGCCCTATTAACCCGCCTATCATCATCGACCTCCAAGAAGCTACATAGATCGGGTAACGTAACCCCGAGAAATACAATGACCTTGGGCCTGCTCCCACTCAGCCAAACCACTTTCTGCTTATGAAGGGTCTGAATTCGGTGACGCCGGCCATTCAGTCGAAATTCATAATCGTGATGGGAAGATCGTGGGAGAGGATGTGCTCCTGCATAACGGCAATTTTATTTTGGGCAATATGCCGCCTCATTGCTGACGGAATACGGGTGTCTTGGGATAGCAGGTCTCTCTTACTGATCTGTTTCATGTACTTGGTCGCGTTGTTGTAAGGGGAGCGATTCACAATGGCTCTCCAGTTTCTGGGAACAATGCATCTTTGAGCCTCGTATTGTCGGGTCATATCGATCCCTTCCGGATCAAAGTCAAAGAAAGGTATGATCAGAGCCCTGTCGGGCACTTCACGTACCCACTTCTTGATCTCCGGTAGGTTGATGCCGTGGCCCCGGTATAAAACAATCGGATTTGGAATGTCGTCGGGCCATCGGATAGTTTCCAAGTGCGCCATCATCGCACCGTTCTCCATGATCACAATTGGATCTGACACGGTTTTTGGCGGCATCATCTTATCGATTGATACACAGGCGAGGGCGCCGGCCGGCAGTTCCCCCATTTCTTTAATAGGGACACTCCCACCCTTAGGGCGACCGGCGATGACCATTGAGTCGAACACCCCTCCCCTGGCCAACTTCTCATTCACCGACACAGTGGATTGCTCCACCCTGCCATTTTTCAGTGTATCCATGGTTGGGTCAAACCCTGCCTCACGGATCACAAAGGAACGCAGCCGCTCCATGTCGGCCTGTGTGAATCGTATTTTTTTTCCTTCAATGTCACCGGCCTCGGTAATCTGGCATATTCGTTTCCAGGTCTGATTGGCCGAAACCTCACGTTTGCCTGAAATCAGGGCCTTTCGAATTGCCTCTATCTCACGACGCATAGGTAGGCCTGAGGATGATGTCTGTGACGAACATGTTGTCCCAGTAAACTGGGTCTTCGATGCCTTTGTACTCCAGCCTTACTCGGCTCCGCTGCTCCGGCGGCAATGAACTTACGTCGGTAGCGATCATTTGTAGCCATGAAGGAAGGTCTATGTCGACCTCCAGGACGCTCCTGGACTTCTTGGCGCTAACGGTGACCCCGTCCTCTAGGACCACGGTCATTATCTCTTCAATGGCCTTTTGGGCAGGATCAATTTCCATTTTTTCTTCATCGGGCCCGTCGGGTATGTCGATGGCTTGCCTTTGTGCCTCCTGGACCAACTCCTCGTCCTCAGGAACCTTACGAATGCCGTTGGCCAGATCGGCTAGCAGGATCTCCTGGTCCGGGTCGTTGATGTCGGCGTAAGCATGAACTTTTAGTGACGACGTGCGGTTGATCGCTGAGGGACAGATGGCCAGGTCGATATCGTCAATGTCCGGTCGAAAACCCGGGTCATTCGCATAGACAGATTCGAAGCTGGCAAGCAGTTTGACCATCCGCTGCTCGCTTCTCAGCCTGCTGAGTAGCTTTCGCAGTTGGTAAAGTGAATGGCCGAGGTCCTTACGGCTCTTCTCCAGCGCCGCCGGCAAATGTTTGAGGAGCAATTTCTCCAGGAAGGGAGAGCCAATACTGAGGTGGGCCATCTCATCCAAAGAAAAGCTGTCGAAGAGGACGTTTAGCGCATGCGCCCGAGAAAGAACCCGGTCATTTTCCTTAATCTTGAGTTCCAGGTTGTTGATGTAGGCTAGTTCGCTGGTCACATAGTGGTTAAAACTAGTGGCTGCCAGACGTATGTCTTCAATCAGCTCCAATATTCTCTCGGGGATCTCCTCTTCAAGGCGGCTTCGGTCCTCGAACAGACCTTTTTTGACAGCGATGTGGTAGGCGTCAAACTTGTCCTGGAGATACTGCCATTGGCCAGCGATGTGCTCATGGGCAGAGTGCCGCCTCTGATTCTCGGTGACATGGTCGAGCAGACGGGATACCACGTTCCTTAGCTGGTAGTTTTCACTGTCATCGAGGCGCCAAAGTATGCGGTACTTCTTTAAGCTTCCAATGAGGGATTCATTATCGGCTGTGTCTTCAATCTGACCGCTCTTTCTGAGGAAGGCCTCAAGGATATCGTCTGCGTGAGTACCTAGTGCCCTCAATGCTGACTTAGCGTTTCCCGCCTTTCCCTTGCTCATTCAAGCAGCCCCATCTGATCGTCACCGGCGACTTCCGGCTCAGGAAGATTCTCATGAGTCTTGATGAAAGCCATGACGTCGTAAAGCCAACTCCATTTCCCTGTTGCCCTGTAACGAGTGCCTGCGGTACCGATCTTTACCAGGTACCCTTCATCCACCAGCTTCGTCATGACAGAGGAAAGTCGCCCTTTGCTCTCTGCATGCCTGGAAAGGAAGAGTCCCGATTTGACCAGTGCATCCAGCTTGCTTTCAAGGGTTGGCACTTGCTCTATGTGCGTTTGCATCTCGGACTCTGAGACGATCTCCCCGGGAACAATAGGCCTCTCTGATCCGGTGACATCCATGACCAAGCGAAGCCATTTAACCAGCGGCTCAATCTGATTCACTACCAGAGAAAACTCTGACTTTATCGCCTCTCTGGCCTTGGGATTGGACGAATCAGAATAGGCCAGGAGAAATGCGGATCGGTCCTGGGTCGATCGGACCTGGCGGTTGAGCATTTCCAGAGTAAGATTCATCCGGCTAAGGTATTCTTCAAACTGGAGGATGTTGTGTTCCTCCGGATATCGATGCTCGCAGATTATTTCGCCGGCCAGCAGCAGTCTGAAGGCTGATTCGAACACGGGGTTATACGACATCGGACGCTTCCTCCGTAAAGGCCAGCTTGCTCTTCAACTGATTTCTTCGCTCCTGGCTCATCTTGATCGCCTCATCTTCGGTGTACTGGACAACTCTGCCGGGCAGAACCCCCATCTTGTTCTCAAAGAATCGACTCAAGGCCTGGCTCAGATCCGGACAGGCAGACATCATGGTGAGATTGTTCTTCTCCAGCATGTCGGCGAGCTTGGGAATATTGTTGTTGCTCAGTGTCGCTAATTCATCGACCGGCCATGTTATTCTCACCCTGTCATCCGGGCAGAGGAAACGCGTCATCCCCATGAAAATTACCATGATTGCCAAATAACTGAGGCCCTTTGAGCTGCTGTCCTCGAAATCCACTTCTGAACGTATAACGGTATCCCGGCCGCCTTCCTTCATGGCAATGTGAACATCGACCATCGTCTTGATGTCGGTACCGAGTTTGGCTTCCTTGAGCGTGTCCTGGACCAATCGGAAAAGTCGAATGATTTCATCGTTGGGAAGGTGTCGATGGTTGAGCGACGACCAGTCTTTCCAGGTCATGGAAAAATCCTTCAGTGGTCCCCAGCTCTTATCATCCTGAACCTTCGGAGTCAGCACGATTCTGATGTCTTCCAACGATTCAATCTGTTGATCGGTGTTGATGTTCTTGTCCAGAATCGAGGCGACAGACTTCACCTTCCGGGTCAGATTCTGAAGTCCTTCAAAGTAGGCAACGAGCTTTCCAGATTCATTGAAGAAGTGTTCCCTGGCCGCCGATTCCAGCTGTGGAATGTTGGACTCAATCAGTGTTCTCAAGGCTTCCACATGCCGGATGGCCATCTCTTCGGCATCCATATTTTCAGGCGTAGCGAGCATGGCATTTCGGTGCTCAATGATCTCTTCCCAGGTTTTGTGAATCTGGGTTCCCGTATAATTCTGAATGACAGCCTGGGCGCTACGGAAGGACTGGAAGACCTGCTTCTTCAGCTTCGCGAGTTCAGCCAGCTGATTGCTCAAGGTTTGGGTTAGCGATCCAATCTCGGAAACCCTACCTTTAAGACCGAAGGGTTCATCAGAGAACCGATCGACAATGGTCTGGGCATCGCTGATCTTCTTGTCGAGCTCACTGACCTCTTTTGCCAGTGCCTTCCTCTTATTCAGGCGGACCTGGTTTTCGTCATCGAAGGCTTTCTGCTTTTGGTGGTCGTCGGTCTTGAGCTCGTTGTGTTCAGCCTTGGCACTACTGTGCTGTTCATTCAGGTCGCTTAGCCTCGACCATTCATTTCTCAGCCAGAGCTCATACTCTACGACCCGTTCTTTCGACTGCTCGATCGCTTCTTCCCTGGAAACCAGTTCCTCAATATCCTTGTGGAGCCTGGAAACATAGTCAGGATCGACACCATGTTCTGAACAAGCCTGAACGAAAAGCTCGCTCATCTTCTCAAGCGTTTTATCATGGTCTTCGATCGCAGTGTTGATTCGGTCCTCGATCTTTCCCTTTTCATCGTTCAGATCCTGAATTGTGCCCTGCCAGCTGGATCTCAATTCCATTTCATCCTCAAGGTATCGTCCTTTAATCTCTTCCTTTCCATCGGCAGTGTCTGTGCGGTACTTATCTAGGTCGCCCGAAACCTTTTTCAGCTCTTCTTTGCATTCAAGCTTTCGGATTTCGACGTTCTTGAGCAATTCCCGCTTGAGGTTTTTAAGATGACCCTTTCTGGTTTCCAGAACGTTATGCTTCTGGCTCAGCTTTACCCGGGCATCGTCTACAGCCTTTGATTTCTCAGCATGGGCAGAGGCTGCCTTCACAGTGGCTTTCTTGGCATCTTCATGGGTGCGCGTGGCCATTGTGACGCTGGCATTTGAACGATCAATGCGTTCCTTTATCTTCGACTCACCCTCAGCCACTTCTGGAAGCTCGATCGCACCAAAATCCAATGTCCATCCAAACACTCTCCATTGTTTGAGATTCGGATCGAATGATGGTGCAAGATCCTTCCTCATGAGCAGTTCCGGGCGGACTATTTTTCCAAGCGTCGAGCCCCACTCGGGGTCGATTTCTCGCAATTCGCTCAACCAGGTACCCGGCTCAGGATTGAGGCGAGCCATTAGTTCGTCACGCTCACCAATCCTTGAGTTCAAGATCCTTTTTGCGCCGGATTCCTTCTCAAGGCAAGCGTCATAATCAGACTTGGATTTGATCTCTTCTTTGAATGATTCTCCAAGTGCTGCATCGGCCTCCTGGTAATCTTCAAAAGCCTGATCCACGTTTGTGGTGGCCTCATCGATCTGAGCTTGCTCTTCAGCCAGATAGCCTGCGTTTTCAATTTTCGATTCGAGCACCGCTTTTCTGGAATTGAGTTCTGTCTCCCGGGCTTGCCGATCGTTTACATACTTCAATGTCTCCTCGGTCTGCTTCTTTCCGAGCGAGGTAATTTCGTTATTCATTCGGGATTCGGATGTCAGAATCTCCCTTTCCTTGTCTAAGTATTGCTTTCGAAGAGAATCCAGCTGCCGATCATGATCTTTGCTGATGCGATTGACCTCGGCCTCATACTCCCTGCGGAATTGATCGACTTTCTCTGTCACTTTCTCAAGTAGGGTCCTGAGCTCTGCCAGCTGCTTCTTTATGTCAGGTAGAGTTTTGAGCGCAGCCGCCTTCCCGGGTAAATCCTCCTCACGGTATTCACTATCCTTTTCATGCAGGCGATTCAGCTGACCATCGATGCTTTCCTTGCGAATTCTCGCTTGCTCGATGAGGCGATAACGTTCGCTTCGGGCCTTGTTGAATTCAGCCTCCAGATTCTCGATGGACTCTTTTAGCCTTCCGAGCTCCTGGCGCTTTGCATCAAGCCGGTCCCTTTCAATGTTCATGGTGGCAATCAGATCGAGCTTCACCTGGAGTGCTTCGTCTCTGAGGGCGAGCCGCTTTTGGTCATCAACCAGGCACCTGCGGATCCGATCCGTCTCCTGGGAAAAGGCCTTTAGACTGTTGATTTCTGAAATGAGGTTGTCGGCGTCGAACGAAACCGGTGCCGTGTTCAGGTGAACGTCCTGAAACATGGTTTCACAGATCATGGTTTTAAAGTTGCCCATCAGGTTGTTCTTGTTCAGAACCACGTGGGCCAGCTTATGGATAAATCTCATCTTGGTCTCGGGGCCTCCAAGACCAAACTCCATGGCTTCCGCGCGCAATACACGGCTATCTGCGCCCTTCCTGCGAATCAGCTCGGGATCCCGCTGAATGATGGCGCGGTAGTCTTGAATTGTGAGTATCTGACGAGAAACTCGGACGTCCGATTCCTTCAGAAGGTCGATGGCCTCCTGAGCAGACGCTCCTTCCCGGAGCCGTTCGGATATGGATTCTGAGAAAATTGTGTCGTCGGCAGCGCCTTTGATAAAGCGATAGCACACCTTATTGGATCGGTGCCGATACAGAACAACGCAGCAAAAACCCTCTGCCTGGCTGTATTCGAAAATGATCATCGACTGCGGCGACGAAAGGTAGAATTCGAGAAAAGAGGACTTACTGCCGGCCTTCGAAACCAGCCTCTCTGGCTCTTCCCCATAGAATATGGGGATCAGCGATAGGATGCTCGTTTTGCCGGCGCCATTGTCTCCCGACAAATGGGTCCGTTCTCGACAGGGCACCCGTACAGTTTTCCCGGCCATTTTCTTAAAGGTGTGATGCAGAATTACTTCTTCAAGGCCAAGGGTTTGTCCTGTTCGTGCCACGAGGAATCTCCGATCCGCTGAGTTTCATCTGGCACCATAGCGCGCTATCGAGGGACTGTCATCAAACTCGAGACTTGGCGAGATTGGTCACTCTTTGCACCCAAAGGTGGCAAATGCTACCCGTGCTCTTTGGTTTTTAGCCTGGCGATATGGACGTTCGCTTCGTATCGATTCCTGTATGTGTCGATCAGTACCTTATAAGCACCGTCACATCGATCGAGGTTGATATCCTTGACGGCAAGAGAAGAAATGGAATTTGGACCGCGACGGCGCCTGATTTCTGACCGGAGGACTTCACGTTGGAACTCTGGGCTATATTTTCTGCGTCAGGATATGAACACTCCTTTGGCACATTGTGCCTTTTCCAGATGTGTCCGCAGTAACGGGGTAGACCCCTTCCAAGTTCGGTGGTAAAGGGCAAACAACAACTCCCCACCGTCATCAACAGATACCTGAGCACCTCAATCCTCAGATATCTTGTTGGGCCAGCCCGGACGACGAGTAAGAAATCTCCAGACCATCCTCTTCTCTCAGTTGAATCCTTAGCCCGCCTAAGTAGTCCGGCCACTCCTTGAGCGTCAGTGGCGTCTTCTGCAACCGACTCGCAAGAGTAGCGACGATGGTGTCATGCGTGACCCAAACGTGAATGCCATCATCTGATTCTGCCAGAGTAGCTTCAATAGACCGCCGCATCTGGTCAACTGCCTCATCCAGGTCTCTAAACCCAGGCCATGTGGAAATGCCCTTCAAAAGATGCTCGTTTACGGCTTCAGGCCCCCTCTCTACCCAATTCGTCCATGCCAGTTCTGCATCATCGATAATGAACCCCGGATCCCCAAGCAGGTTGGAACGCCCGATGGATGTGAGTGGAAGCTCGTGATGCTCTGCAATTAGCTCAGCTGTTTGTATGCAACGCTGAATGGGGCTGCTTTCAATAGATAAAATTTCTCGCGGAAGCGACTTGGCCAATCGCTTTGTTTCGTGAATACCATTCGACGTCAGGGAAAGTTCGTTGCCGACAGTTCCATCTTCAATGGTAGGTCTTTCAGCGTGCCTGATAATAAGAAGAGTTTTCATGGCATGGGCCTACAACGCAGGACGGATACCAAGCTTGCACCGGTAATAGTCTCCACGACATCGAATCCCGCGTTATCAAGAAGATCAGAGTAGTGATCCTCCGACCTTTCCTGGCCTCCAGTAACCGCCAAGAGGTGTAAGTCGCATAACCCTCCACCAAATCCGGACTTTGGTAGCAACATTTCGAGTACAAGTAACTCTCCTCCGGGTCTCAATGCTGCTTTGCCGTGTTGGAGAATCAATGCCACCTGTTCATCGGTCCAATCGTGGAGGACTCTCGCCAATATCAATTTATCGGCGCGGATTGGCCAGGGTTCGAACAGGTCAAACGGCAGGTAATGGACACCAGCGTGCAAATTCTGATGAGTGATATCAGCTTTGTCTCCGCAATAGACATCTGTTCCAGGGAAACGCTTTTTTATCAGTGAGCTGAGTGTCCCTGTGCCTCCAGCGGCGTCGAACACGACGTCACCAGCACTGATGTGCAGCAACGGAACCACTGAGGCGTAATCGTGTAGTGCATAGCTGGCCAGCATTTCATGATGTGCTTTGACGCGCTCCTCGTCGTGGCTTACCTCGTCAAATATATCCTGGTCGACATCAGCCCCCTTCAAGATTGCTGTCAGCCTCTCCCAGCGCCTCAGCAAATCCCCACCGTATTCCTCTGGTGCTGAAACAAGGGTTTTCGGATGGTCGGAGCGTAAATACTGGCCTTTCTCCGTCAGCACGTACTTATCCCGCTCAACTTGGATAACACCCAACTCTCCTAGCGCGCGGAGAAACCGGACTAATCTTTCAGGAGCCATACCGGTAGATTTGGATAGCTGTTGCTGATTCGCCGGAAGTTGGTCAAACAGCCCAGACTGCGAAGCCGTCTTCAGAGCCATCGTTCGCCAGTAACCAACCATATCCGCAGACAGCTCGGCAAAATGGTCGATCGTGGGCCTGCGGAGGGTGCGCAAAGTTTCGCCTTTCTCATTGATGACCCTCAACGCGCCGTCGCCGGTCTCAACTCTTGAACAGCCGTTATAGAACGGTTCCACATTCGCGTATCTTGCTGGATATAAGGGCGTGCCTGCCTTAGAGATGTGATGCCAGCCGTCGCTACTCCGGGCCCTGGCGTAGCCTTTATGAAAGACGTCCAGATCAATGAACCACTGGTCATGGATCAACTTTCCGGAAAAGTCGATATGGGAACTGAGGCCATCACAACCTTGGACAACGGCAGCCCCCTCGCGAAAATCTCCGGAATAAGACCATTTTGATGAGTAGAGAGGCTTTCCTGAAAGATCGATATGGTAGTAAGAGCCTTCGACATCGCAGACCACGCAGACATCATTCTGGAAATTACCGACAAAGGCATATCGGCTCTTGTAGAGCGGATTTCCCTCTGAATCGATGTGAAACCAAAGTCCATCTGATACAACCGCAGCAACGCCGCAATAAAAGCCAAACGTCTCATCAAATCTGGCTTTGTATGCATCGGTACCGTCAGGACGAATGTGCCATGCAGTATGGGTGAGTTTGACCGGAGCAAGCCCTGGTGCGTGAAACGGAAGCACCTGATCAAAACGGCGCTGGTACGCTTCCCTACCGTCTGATCTCAGATGGTGCGTACCACAGGGGCTGACCTTCAAATTATCCATGGAGGCACTCATGACGGGCGTCTCATGTTACAACTCTTGCACAAGTCATGATTTCGGTAATTTTCTACCAGAGCCGTATAGCGCTCACCTTTGATCACTTCCTCGACTGAGGTATCCATCAAATTTCCAAATTCGCCAAGAGACTTACGCTGTTGATCTGGAGCACAACAAACGTTAAATCGTCCCGTTGGGTCTACCCAGATCTCTTTATTTAAAAAGGGGCACTCACCATCCGGCGCTATGTCATCAAGATTCGCCAAATCGAGCTTGAAGAAGTTATCCAGTCTGAGGGGGCGGCCACCCGGTACTGTCTGTTCTTGAACAATGGCCTCACACTCTTCAACAACACGGTTCCAACGGGTAGCAAAAACGATGTCATTCCGCAGGCTTTGCGTTTCTAACTCCGGAAAGTGAGCCCAGAGCTGATGGCCTTTAACTCGGTCAAAGCCCATGGATGCCGCCAAGCGAACCATATCCGGAATCTCATGAAGATTCTGTCGCATAAACGTGAGCTGCATGGTCATGGAGCAGTAGTTGTGGTCGGCTAGCTCATCTCTGACCGCAATGAATCGTTTGGCTTTGTTGATATGCTCATCCAACTCAGCCCCAAGCATGATGTCTCGGTGCGTCTGCGAAGTCGCTCCATTCCAGCTGATTTTGACATCACTGCCGATCGGTACGATGCGCCTCGCCCAGTGTTCGACACTTTGGTGTTTCTGGGCCCCAGGAAAAGTTCCATTAGTGGTCAAATTGAGCTTCAGGCCTAACTCATGGCAAAGCTCCAGAAACATTTCGAAATGCGGGTAAAGGAGCGGCTCCCCCATCGTTGAGGGAATAATCTCGCGGAAACCCAGTGCCGCCACTTCCCGGACCACTTTCTCCAACAACCCCTTATCCATGATAGGGCGGATGCGACCTTGGGCGCTGCGTGTCGTTCTATCATCGCCATACGGCGAGTGATCCTCGCACATAACACAATTCAGGTTGCAATGATCGGGGTTGGTATCCAGCGTTGCCCGCCAAAAATCCGGTTTTAAACTCAATTCATGACTCGCTTGTATTGCTCTTCCAGATCCACCACGTGGGATTGAATGTCAGGAATCTGACCGTCGTCGCTTAATAGATAACCCCTCTGCCCGAGTTGGCGGGCCAACTCGGGGGCATCAACAAGGCGCTGCATCTGCTGTGATAGAGACGAAACATCTCTGTGTTCATACAGCAGTCCATTCACGTCATGCTGGACGTATTCGCCCATTCCACCGGCGTCAGCCGTAATCACTGGCACTCTGGCTTGCTGGGCTTCATGGATTACCAATGGAGAGTTCTCCACCCAGATCGATGGCGTCACAATCGCATCCGTTTTGTCGAACACATCTCTGGTGATCTGTTGGTTCTTGTATTCTGGCATCCAATGAATGTGCGCCTGTTTTTCAATAGGCAGCGTATTGGCGATGGCTCTCAGTGCGCGGCTATCCTGGCCCCTGTCTCGTCCCCAGATTCGCAGTTGGCAGTCGCCTTTCACCCGCCCAAACGCTTGAATTAACTGATGGATGCCTTTGGCAGGAATATGGGTTCCGATATAGCCGAAAGTGAATGGTTCATCCGCAGTCCTCTGGCGGTCGGCCATCCGGCTTCGATCGAATCCGTAATCGAGATAGATGCTTTTCGGCTTCGGCAGCCCAAAATCCGTTTCATACCTGGACTTCAGATAACGGGACGGTGATATGAACAGGTCGACCTGATCGACAACATCTCGAACATGGGACATGCGACGTCCAACCCAGTTTTCCCAGTATGCGACGTCGTTTTCGAACTCATCCTCTGCCCCCGAGAAATAGCGCGCATAGCATTGGGTCGCGCACTTCCGGTTCTCCTGGCCATCGCACGCCGCCCACAGATTGTCGTCACCGGAATGCATCTGCATGAATTGACCACGGGGACACATGAGCCAGTAATCATGCAGTGTATAAACCACCGGGAGGTCTCGACGCTTGGCTTCGTAAACCAACGAAGTCGACAAATGGTTCAAATGCCCGATATGGACAATATCTGGCTTGATTTGATCAAGCAGCTCTGCGAACCGTTGGTCGATAACGGAAAGCCGGTATCGATCACGATGGCGTGGATTATTGACCAGGTGAATTCGAATGCTCGGCTGATCGTGATCCACGTCCTGTCTGATCGATCCGTCGGGCCTGAACGAGTCCTCTTCACGAGTAAAAACATGAACCTCATGCCCGCGCTCGGCAAGCGCATGACAGATCGTTTGTGAGTAGACCTCAGACCCGGCGTTGTAGAGCATGGGGTAGCCGTGGATTACTTTGAGAATTTTCATGCTGTTTCAATCAACGAAGCGTTAGTTTGGAATGCTTTTACCAATGCGCGAATTCCCTCGGCGGGCGTGATTTTGGCCTCCCAGCTCAGTAGCTTTTTCGCCCTCGCCGGATCTCCTATAAAGCGGCCTACATCATAGGTTCGAGATGGTGCGGCGACGATGCTGGAATCTGAGTCGGCAGCATCAACGGCAATCTTGGCGGCCTCGAGCAAGGTCGTTCCAATACCTGGAAGCAAATGGATGGGAGGCAAATTGTGTTCATTAGCATTGAGTAAAGCTACGAGCTGCGCTATTCCCCTAACCGTGTCATCCACGTGAGTAAAATCAAAAAGGTGGTCAAATCCGTCGACTCTTAGTGGTCGGCCTTCGGCGGCATTTCGACAAAAAGCAGGTAAAACCCGGTCTTCATGATCCTCAACACACCCATAGACGTTAGCAAGCCGAACGACCGCCGTATTCAAGCCCTTAAGTCGAGCTTCTCGAGCGTATTGCTCCATTTTCGCCTTGGCTCTTCCATAAATGTTCACAGGACATACTGGCGAATCCTCGGAAACCGGTAGTCGATCCGGCTCCCCGTATACTTCCCGACTGCTGGCCAACAACACCCAGGGTTTCTGTTTGCACTGTGAGGCGGCCTCCAGAATCGAATGGCTAGCAATCGCGTTTGTCTGCCAGCATAGTGAAGGGTTCCGCTCACCCCATATCACCCGCGATACAGCTGCAAGGTGCACTACCCCAGAGACATTGGAGATAACAGAACGAATAGCCTCTGGCTGGGTGATGTCACCACTGCCGTCCGCGATATCGAGCCCAACAATCTGGTAACCCGCTGATTTAAGACGAGGCACAAGATGGCGTCCAACGAGGCCTCGGTGACCGGTCACCAGGATTTTTGTCATGACCACGAACCCTTCGATTCAGATGAGTGGGCTTTTAAAGGAGCAGTCCAGCCAGCTATAGCTTCCAGGGAGGTAACAGGGATTAAGAGAAAGATCCAAAACCTACAAGTGGTTTGCGGCTTCTTCGACGATTTTGGGTGTTATGGGTATCGCGTGGAGAGTTTTCTCATGTTCGGATATCCATAACCGTTGGGTGCTCCTTGCTCGTCAGCAATATACTGAATCCTATAAGGAAAAACCAGTTGGCGTGGCACTTCCCCTAAAGAAAACAAAAAGTTCAACTGAACTGCTCTCCGCTAGTTAAACCACTTACTGCACGGGTAGAGTCGAGGCTAGAGAGCATCGCGGTGGTTTGTAGGGAAAGCTGATCTAAAAAACCGGGACCTGGCCAACGCGCATGTGGTCGACTACATCAAGGTTTCTTTATCGCCGAGTCCGACGTCATAAATCTAACGCGTTACCTGTTAAACAAAGCGATCGGGTGGCCGCTCTGATAATTTTGTGCTTCCATTAGGGCTAGCCGGTGATGTTAAGCAAATTGATATAGGAGAAGTAACTTAGTTGTATCGGCGTTTTGAAGCTCAAAGGAGGAGTGAAAAATGTCGTATCCGTTCAGAAATCTGGTTTTTGAAGGTGGTGGTGTAAAGGGCATTGCCTATGTTGGCGCTATGCAGGTTCTTGAGAGTGAGTCGATTCTCGAGAACATCAGTCGTGTTGGCGGAACATCCGCAGGTTCAATCAACGCGGTTTTGTTCGCAGCTGGCTTCAGCAACACAGAAATGTTGAAGGTTTTGAAGCGACTGGATTTTAACGACTTTAAAGATGATAGTTGGTTAGCTCTCAGGGACATGAGACGGCTCAAAGATGAGTACGGCTGGTATAAGGGAGATTATTTCCGGGACTGGATCGGTGACTTGCTAAAACAGAAGACCGGCTCAGCCAATGTCACTTTCAAAGCTCTCCACGAACACACCGGCAAAGAACTTTACGTCTACGCCTCAAACCTCTCTACTAAGTTTGGTGAAGTCTACTCGCCAGAGCATACACCACGAATGCGAGTGGTCGATGCCGTAAGACGCTCAATGTCGATCCCCCTCTTCTTTCGCGCAGTGCGAGACGACCGTGAAGATGTTTTTGTTGATGGCGGTGCGATCAACAATTACCCAGTAAAGATCTTTGACCGACAAAAGTACCTCGAGAATGGGAGTTTAAAAAGGATTCCTGGTTACTATGAAAAGGAGAACAAAAAACTAAGCCAGGTCTCCCCAAGAAGCAGCCCCTACGTCTATAACAAAGAGACGCTCGGCTTCCGGCTCGATTCCGCGACTGAAATTGGCGTTTTTCGAGACGGCCAGACCCCAAAGAGTCAAGAAATAGACCACTTTCTGGACTACACGATGCAACTGATCAAGACCGTGCTCGCCGTCCAGGATAGCCAGCATCTTCACAGCGATGATTGGCAGAGAACTGTTTATATAGACACATTAGGAGTTGGAACCACAGACTTCGATTTGAGTGAACAACTAAAAAAATCGCTTGTGAAATCCGGTAAGCAAGCAGCAAAGCGTTATCTTGAATGGTGGTCAGATGTTGAGAACGATCTGGCAGTAAATCATCCAGTATCAACGGCTTGATATTTCAAGAAACAAATCGAGTTCCAGGAGGCCATAGGTGAAGCAAACTCCGGAGGTTTCCAACCTGTCAGGTTCACTCGAGTAACATATGAAGAGTTGGGTGAGGTTTGATCTAAGATCGCTGAGAGGGTTCCAAGAATATAGGCCTAACATGGCTGGTCCAGCCGACGCTCCAACGGAACGAGTGGCTGATTGGCGACGTTAGTCTCCATAAATAGGGAGGCGGAATTTGTGGAATCTCGGATACTAAAGGTACTGGTAAGTTTGGGAGTTCCTGGCGTGTCGCTGGGCGTCTTCTATTTATTGTTCAAGTCGTTCGGATTCTCCTTTCCCCAGGTGCCGGAGGGTTGGGTTGGACCAATAGTTGTTTTGTTTATGCTGATTGTTGGGGGGATCACATTTTATGCCCTGAGGCTTTGGAGACCGTCTGTGTCACCTGATGGCACCGGTGTGTCAGTTTCTTTGCCAAGAAATGGCGCGACGTTCAAATTCGTTATCGACATGCTAGCTGCAAATGATAAAAAATCCGTTGAATATGAGGGATTTAGTGATGAAGCATTAGGAGCGCTCGTTAAGTCGCAGCAGATTTCAGCAGATACAACTGAAGAGGCGATGGAGATGGTTCGTGCTCTTTTGGGTGATAAGGTACCACCGTTTCAGGTTGCGCGCTCTTCCTTCGGTGGTTATGTGTTAAGAGTTAACAACAATCACGCAAGATAAGGATGGAAAAACGATGGCGTCTGGAAAAAACACATGTGAATGTCCGCAACCTCCCGGTGGACGGGCTGTTTGTAGCGCAGATCAGCTGGCAATTTGCCGCGTAGTAAACGGTGTTGCTTATACTGAGTGTATCGATGTTCCACACCATGTCGCCGCAGCTGGCGCTAATGTAAAATTTGTCTGGGCAATGGACGTTATTAGAAATCAGAGCTTCTCCCCTTCCAGAAGAGTTTCATCAGACGATATCGATATTTTAAGCGCTGGATATTTTTCGTCTTCGCGCTCGGGAGACGTAACTTTCAGTTTGCCGGAATCGTTTTTGCTGTTTTTGGGGCCAATGGGGTCTAACAACACGTTGTAGGCAACGTGTGTCCCGTTGCCTATCCTTTTCCCAAGCGCACGCACCGCATTAAACGCACCTGAATGCCGGTGTTGAATCGAGAAAGCTCGTCTTTCGCTGACTGCCCAGTTTTTTTTACTAGCTCATCTCAGCGCGACAAAAAGGTCCGCTTTCCAATGTTCGCCCTGGACAAACTGTGGTGATTTGATTGATGGTTTAGCTTTACCTCCAAATATAGCGCTGACCTTGAGCGATCTGATCTACAGAGTTTGGTATCTAAAACAGTATTTAAAATTATTTTCTGAGCACGTTGAAGTATCAGGATCAAAAGACGGACGTCGATTTTTTTTACGCCGAATTGGTTTTCAGTAAATGTAGGACAATAAAATCAGATATATAGGTCAGTGGATCAATTATTGCTTGTTAAAATGCTTTATTGGATGCTGGTAAATATTACTGAGATTAGGATGAATTAGAACGTTGGATGCAGGTCAGATCAGCCCTCTCGAATTGAATCTTACCATTCGCTGGTGGTTGGCGTTCAATCGGATAAAACCGGCTGAGCCGGGATCTTATGCGTTCAATGTGACATAACGGAGGAGTTATGAAAGACTTAAACCCATTGGTATTGCTATTCATTTTGGTTGTAAGCGGTTGCGCTACGCCGCCAGAAATAAAGCAACTATCCTTAAAGCAAATGGAGTATTTTGACTCAGCAATTGAGGCCGTATCGGCTCAGTCTGAGGCGCTGATAATAGCTACAGAAATAATAGTAAAGCAAGCTAAGCTAGGAATAGAAAATAAGGAGCGTGAGAGCAAAGCAAGCATGCAAAATATGGCGGTTAATATAATACCGACATTAACTGGTGAGGAAAAAGAAGAGACAGCTCTAAAAATGATTAGCGAAGTAGAGGAAACCGTAAAAGTTTCCGACAAGTCAAGATCTACCCTAGATAAGGATCTAAACACGGTTAGAAATAAGTCAAATGAGCTTGCTCAATACTTAAGGAAAATGAAAGAAGTACACTTAGCTATTGATGCGTATGTACAGTCCGAAAAATCCGGTGAAAAGGTCGTATCTGATATGCTGAAACATCCCTCCGTAAATGACCTTATAACTAAGGTTAATAATATCGCACCAAAAATAAATCAGGGCAGTCAAGACCTAAAATCTCTAATTAGTGATATGGAAGAAGGATGGCTTTGAAATGACAAAAAATGAACTAATCGAAAAAATTAACAGCATGAAATCAGCCGCTGAAAATATGGACGAACCTGAAAAAACATTCTCTCTCAATGATATTCGTCAATTGGAGATAGAAGTATTGGGAATGTCTGTATCTTCAATAGCCGAGAAAATGCAATCTGTTAGTCTGCCTAATATCTATGAAATGGATATTTATATTAAAAACGCTAATACATCAACAATAGAACACTCTCAAAGAGTCCGCTACCTGAACTCAGCGATTAGTCTCGTAAAAGAAGCTCTTAATATTGTCGTGTAAATGGTTTCACATCAAGGCCGATCAAGAAGGACGGTCCTTCGCGGTGTTCGTTTCGTGCCTAAATCGCACAAGCATCGTACCGCTACAGCCTGCCTTTTAGCGCCGACGTTAAATTGCGCTCTTTTGAGCACTATCACCTTAGGCTAAAAAGGCCATCCTGGCGTGGTAAAAGGGTCCGCATTCCATTGGCACTTTGTATGGTCGTCCACGTGCTATGGAGACCTGCCAGTTTCCGCATTGAGTTGGTGGTTCAAGCTGTTATTACGGGTGTTGATTCACCACTATTCGAGCAGTGTAAACTGCCCGCCAACATTCTGATCGTTACATGGATTGACGCTATCCCCTATCGCTGATAAATTTCAGATTCAACTTAATCACGGCCTTTAAGGTCTTATAGTGGCATTCACGAAGGATAACCCGTTCGGGGTTCTTTGAGGCTGGCAGCCTTTGTCGCTAGATGTCAGTTATAGCTGCATGGTGATTGTAAATTGGGGATCGACCTTAAGGGTGGTCCGGTTCGTATTCGGGGAGCCATAGCCCGACATACGGCATCAATTTATAGGTGTCACTATGCCCGTAAAAAATGCACATCGTACTGCCCCCGCCTACCAACACTACAAGCAAATTTCTTACGAAAACCTGGCCGCTAGCTGGTTTACTGCTGATGGCTGGGAAGTATTCATGCCAGTCACAGATCATGACCGGAAAACCGATCTTGTTGTGGCAGACGACAACCACTACTACCGCATACAGGTAAAGTCACTGGAAAATGGCGATGATAACGTGTTCGTTGAAAATAAATGGCGAGAGGCCAACATCGATTATGTTATCTATTTCTCTCGCACCTCCAACTGGGGTTATATTACTCCCGCCTTTTCAGAAGCTAGGCGCAGACTCAACTCTGCGGACCATGTGCGCTTCCATCAACATCAGAAGCCCTTTGCGAGAGCTTTTAATAAAGCATGAGCTTTAGCCGTCTGCTGCAAACAGTCGGCGTTTTTGGTATAGCTGAACAAGCAAGTGACCTAACAGTTCAGTATTATTGGCGCTGCAAATCCAGGGCCTGATCTTTGATGCTTGACCCTGACCCAAGAGCGCCTAACGGGCTGGGGTAAGTCCAGACCTTAGACTCGCATTGCCCTCTAGCACGGATAAAGTGAAACAGGCATCGTTATGCAAAACCAAGATCCTCGTAACACTGAAGAAAAGCGTATATGCGCAGACTGCATCAATGAAGAGTATCTGTCGGACGAGATTCGCAATTCTGGGGATGCCCTGCCCTGTAGCTATTGTTCTGGGAACGGGACGCCATCATGGGCTCTTTCTGAACTTGCCGATCGGGTCCATACCGCCATTCAAGAGCACTATCAGCGAACAAGCGACCAACCCTCAGCTTTTGATTTAGCAATGAGCCATGCGGGGCTGGATCATGGCACCTGGTATCGGGAAGGAAGTCCGATCCAAGAAACGATTGAGGAATTGGCAAAGGTCTCCGGTGAGGTTGCCGAGGACATAAGAGCTGTTTTAGACAGCTGGGATTTGGAAACTGATGACAGTCATCATTTTGAAGATGAAACGCCCTATGACGCCGAGGCACATTATGAAGAGAAAGGCATCAATCCCCAGGAGTGGGAAGATCAGTGGCAGGAATTTGAGTTCGCTCTGACGGAGGAAAGTCGATTTTTCAACCATGGTGCTGCCGATATCCTGAGCAGTGTCTTTGCTAATATCCACACCTTACCTGCCGTGAAAGGCTTGGAAATAATACAAGAGGCAGGCCCTGGCACTAGCCATACCCACATCTATCGTGCGCGAGCCTTCCAATCAACAGAGGAACTTCTCGAGGCCATTAAAAGGCCGGACTTATTATTGGGTGCCCCACCACCAAAGATGGCAACCGCAGGCAGAATGAATGCCCGAGGCATATCCGTATTTTATGGAGCCAGCAATCCAGATATCGCCTTAGCGGAAGTCAGGCCACCAGTAGGTAGCAAAGTGGCCATGGCATATTTCGAGATCATAGAACCACTCAAGCTTTTAAACTTAATAAATCTTGAACAGCTTGATTTTATTAAGGGGAGCTTGTTTGACCCCAGCTATGGCAAGGAATTGGAGAGGGCTTCGTTTCTGCGCACGCTGGGAAACCGACTGGCAAGGCCAGTAATGCCAAGCGATCAGGATATAGACTACATCGCCACTCAAGCAGTTGCGGATTATCTTGCAAACTATTCCAGCCCCACTTTCGACGGAATTATATTCAAATCAGTCCAAGGAACAGACGATGGCTATAACATCGTGCTGTTTCACCGAGCGGCCCGCGTTGAGACAATTGCACTGCCAAAGGGTGCTGAAATTGACTCTGGCCTGAGCAGCAGCTCTGAAGAGGAACTCGGTGACCACTATTCGGTTGTTGAATGGGTGCCAGAAGAGAAAGGGACTGATACTGCACGAAAAGACCCCATCGCTTTTTATTCGACTTTTCTCAAATTTACCGAGTTGCCCGATAACTTTGACCAACGTGCGAACACACTGAGAGTTGACACTTCAAAGATAGATATTCACTCGGTCAAAGCCGCCAAATTTGAAACGCGAAAGCGACCAGTGGAACGAATGCGCATAGCGAACAAAGATCTACGAAACGGTGATTTCTGAAGCTTGGAGATGCTCCCTGCCTGCAATATTTAGTGAAAGTGTTGAGCTTGTATATTTTTAGATATTAATTGGTAACACGTAACTCTGGCTCCGCGTTAGGTCCGTCCAGCGTGAAACAAGTTCGGTTCCTCTGATGGACGACGAATTTAGCACTTTGTGTGGAGACTGAAATCAGGTTGATATCTTAGAATCTACTTTAAGTTTGTTTAGCTCTTTGTGTGGGAATCGTACTCTAACCTTTTGATTCGTGGTTACCGGGGTTTAGCGCTTTCTGTGGTCGTCCACTCCCGTGCCTTACTCAATAGCGGTTACCGGATCGCTTTGGCCAAAACGACGGCTTGCTGGTCAGTCCTTGCGTATTCCGGCGAACGTGACCGGTCATTCCGGGGATCG
>CESC01094493.1_pt1 | contig 19999 bp, 9 predicted proteins | sample 531131 | NCBI WGS metagenome assembly CESC01 (sample SAMEA2621295, study PRJEB7988) | marine metagenome | biome: marine biome (ENVO:00000447); feature: mesopelagic zone (ENVO:00000213); material: "saline water (ENVO:00002010), including plankton (ENVO:xxxxxxxx)" | depth 800 m
AGCATCCATCATAACTTGTAAAAATAGAACTAGTCACGCTGGCAAACGCAATAGGTTCCAAGGTGTCATAATTCCCGCAAGCATCCAAATACATGTTCCAGACCACATTATCAATTTCAGGTGCGGCATTACCTGGACAATTAACCGATACATCCAGCTCATAATACCCCGAATAATTTCCACCAAAAACCCTATATATATCCCCTATTTGTGTTACGGTTAATGGTACTGAAAGGTTTTGAGACCACCTAGCCCCACTTATCACATATCCATCAGGTAAATGAAAATCAGAATAGTACTCTCCGAACAACAATGCACTATTGTCAGGACTAATACTCGGTGAGTAGCCGTCTACATTAAACTTGAATATGGTAGTTTGGTTTGTGGAAAGCTCCTCTGGAATTTCGGCTGTTGGTGAATTTCTCAAGGAAAATGAATATCGCAAATCATCCGTGTTATTGGAATAATTAAGAGGTGAGCAATTATTATTGCTATAGTATATCCTTTGGCTTGTCAGTGATTTAAAGGTAACATCGAAGTTATTGGGATCCCATACAAAATTTGTTATAATTTGGATGTTCAATATGTTCCCTACCGGCAGATCATCATAAAATCCATCTTTGTCCACATCTTCAAAGCCAACTCCGGATCCATCTGGATCGGTAGTCAACAATGGACTATCTTCCACATTTGCTCGATAACTTGTTGGCGAAGGATCTGCATCCGGAAAAATCACGCCGTTTATGCTGTAACTGCTTGCAAGACCCTGTGTTTCCCTATATATTATATTGTAAGCTGTATCGGAATCCGGGATTGCAGAACCTGTCCCATCATTAATCATATTGAATTCGTAAATCCCTTGATCTCCACAAAGTGTCCCTGAATCAATTGTCTCTCCAGAAGGAGTTGAGCCATAAGAAAATCTTAAACTAGGTCTACCTGCTATAAAGGAGACATAGGCAATGGACCTATTCTCTTGATCGCCATCATTACAAACGGAACCATTGCACCCCCAATTAGCCGTATAATTGGTTTCTAAAGCCGATTGACATGTCCCTGGGAACAACGACACTTTGTCGGTAAATACCATGACCTCATTTTGACCAAAAAACTGATCGTTATTACCGATTAGGGAAAAATCATCGAAAATATAAATATACCTATTGAAATTTGGATCAATTGGAGAAATCATAGTGGAAGAAGGGGTAACAACTTGAGTTCCTGACGAAGTTTCAACAGACAATTCATTATGTACAATTCTATTATCCAAATCCAAATAAAAGGTATACTCGGAAAGGTTTCCCAAACCGGAGTTTCTGACCTCTACTTCTCTTGTTAATACCGTTCCATCAATATCTTTTTCCAAAACACCTGTAAATTGATTAACATCGTTGTCCGCAACCTTAACTTCTAACTCCGCAAAACGTACATTATAAGATTCTGAATTACCTGAAAAATTGATTCCTGGCCCATTATCAAGACTATACGATATGGTATTTTGATTACTGATATCAAATCCCGTTGCATCCCCAATAGTTCCTTGAAAGGCAGTAAGCAAGGAACATTCACCAGTAATTTCGTATGTAAAATTCACCATGGAATTCCCAGAAATATCGGGAATGGTAAAAATCGGGACATTGGAAGTTCCAGTATTGGTATATTGCGAACTGAGCACACTTATTCCGGTGGGCAAGTCGGATGTAAAAGTTACTCCGGTCGCAGTTTGCGAAGAAGAGTTCGTAATGGTCACCGTCAAGGTCTCCGAAGTTCCACATAAGTTCAATGAAGCCGTCGCATTGGTCTCGACCAAAAGGTTGGTGTCTGATTGCGCTTGGGCGTAGCAGGAAACAAAGAACAGAGCAATAAGTAGGTTAAGATTTCGCATTGTAATTTTTTTTTTAGAATTCAATGACCGGTTGGGAAGTGGACACAAGAAGGTTAAAATCCTTGTCAAGAAGTCTAACCTCAATCGTATGCTCCTTGAGCATTCCAAAATCATTTGTGAAGGTCAACACCATATTTTCTGGCGAAACAACCTTTTCATCGTTACCTTTGGCCAAGTAAAAGTTGCCATCCTTCTTTTGGTTCAGTGACGCGGTTTCCATCAGTAGTTCATTGCCCTGCTCCAAAAAATGAACTTCAATGAACTGTACATTGGACGTATCGAACAGTTGCAGTTGCATTTCGTAATCCTCAGATCTGGATTTCTTTATTTGAAAATCAAACATATTGTTTTGCTGTCCATACGAAACACCAACAAAAGCAATTACTGTAATTAGAGTAACTATATTTTTTTTCATGGGTTATATCGTTTAATTATTATTCACCTCTACATTTACCCCCACTTCCGGTGAATTGACCGGGTCGTTCAGAGCGGGGTCGTTAGGAGAGGCCGGTGTTGTATTTGTTTTTATATATTGGTCTCGTTCTACAAAGGTGTCCCCTGGACCGGCCGGATTGCCATTCGACACATAAGGGCTTGGCGCAACTGCAAAATTTTGCACCACCCAGATTCCATCATCGTCAAGCACATAGACCGGTTCATTGGGCAGTCCATTGGAATCATAGGTCAAGTTTTCATTATAGATTCCATTGGAGTCACATTTACTGGGCACATCCAAAACGATGTCCCATTCCATGGCCTGTATCCACCTCGAGTATTCCGCATAGGTCAAAGAGCGGCGTACGTCCCATATCGAAGGATCCGAACCATAATCGTATTTCTCCAAGGAGCCCGTAGCCGATATATTCTGGACAAGGACAGCTTCGCCAGTATCCACGACATCAGCATTATTTGTATCGATTATCCTCAAGGTTTGGTTTTCCCTATTCGAAAACCCTGTCACAATGGGGCCACTGACCCCAAAATCGATGTAGGTCGTATTAAAGTCATTACTGGCCTCAGGGCTCCCTCCATATTCCAGAGGTGATTTGGTGGGCATACGGCAAGGCTCGTCCGAACAAGCATAGGAACTGATCGAACACTGTGATTTACATTGGGCCACAATCTGGTCCACCATAAGTTCAATATCCTCGTAGGGAATAATATTGTCATTGGGTTCGATCTTACATTCCCCGATTTCATAGCATCGATCGGTAAAAGACTTTATCAACTCTTCGCGAAACTCATCCCTGCGCTGGTCGCAATTGGAACTGCATTCCTCCATCATGGCATAGGCATCATTCTCTATGATACTCACTCCAGTGGACTGGGTATTGCCATTGATATCATTTAATTCAACAGTTCCCAAGGACTGTAACTGTTCAAAAGTCCTATTCGAAACATAGGTATCTATCAAGCTTCTCGACAAATAAGGCAAATCCACGAATGCATCCAAAGGAATATCGGGGTCCAGATATTGTAGTTCAAAATCACCTGAATTACTCTCATCCTCTTCTAATAAAATACCGAAATCGGGATTGATGACATATTCCGTGGCCTCATAGTAATTCTCACAGTTGATGACCACCCCATCAGGTTCAATGGTCTCTTCATAGTTTTTGATCATTTCATAAAAACTGAAGCGTTGGTCACAGCTCCAACTGTTGCGGTCATAGGGACAAGTGATATAACCAATACCACAAAAATTACAGGGTACCGGATCTTGCAAGGTCCCCCCACAGCAGGGTACTTCGTTTCCGTTTTGGTCAAAACAGATGTTCGGGTCTCGATAGCAGGTTTGCACTTCCAGGCTTGGAAAGGTCCCATCCACGTAGGTATAATATTTAAAGGCATACACAGGATCTTGGATATTGGGAAAAATATCCCTGAGTATCCCGGTTATTTCATTGTTGGGATCGGTCGTGGGGTCTTCATAATCCGTACTTTGAGTGGCGGGATCTAAGGTGAAGTACTGCCAATTTCCGCCATCCGAACCATTCAACAATCTTGATTCCAGGTATTCCCCATTACCTTCCGATGTGTCAAAATCCGCAATAAACTCAGTAAAATTATTGGAAGGGTCATCCGGGTCCAGAATGTCCGCAAATACATAACCCGTGCAGTCCAAAAAGGTCTTGACCAGGTTGCCGTTTAATTTGTTCACCTCATCTGCTATGTCATCCGTGGTACTGGCGTTCTTTTTACGTAATTTTCGCTTAATCTTTCCTCTTGATATCCACCGTATGATCCAGCTTTTGATACCGTCAACGGCTTCATCCACGGCACCATCATCTTGGATATCCACATTATCGGCCACATTGCTACTCTGATCAATGTCCGCGGTGTAGGGGTTCACACATATCTTGTTCACCAACTCAATGACCAAAGGTTCCCAACATCTGGCCAACTGATCGATGGAATATTGTGCTCCATTGATTCGGACAGGAGCCTCAGGAATATCACAGGTATTGTACTTTCCAATATTTGGATCGGGCGTACCCCCAGTATAGGGGGGAACCGTATTGGGGTCCGACCCATCAAACCGGTTAGCACATCCATTGGCACCATAGTCATCCGTTGCCATATGATAGACCATCTGGTTCAACAGTCCCGGCCGATGCCATCCCCGCATGGCGTCATATATAGCGTCTGCTGCCATTTCCCTAGTATAGTTGGTATCCGTGGATGCCTTGCACTCATAGAGCATGGATATGGCATAGCCTTCAAAATCCAACGGGTATGCATTACTGTTCACTATGGTAATATTGCCATTGCCGTTATCTTGATAGGTAAAGTTTGATGCGGTATCCGTTAAAAATTCATTGTTGGGGTTAATCGCATTTGCTGTGGTATTATAATAATTGGTCGAACCGTTCAATTGGCTCACCGTAGTATTGTCACTAATGTAGGCCTCCAATGCCTCGGGGGATGGCTTTTGGAAAGGAGGAGTATATACAATAGGGACATTAAATTCACAACAGGGCGTGGTAAATCGGACTTCCACTGGTTTAATATCCCCTAAACCTGTGATTTGTCCATAGTCAATGGGCACCAGGTCGTTACCATCAAAATAGATGATTTGGACGCTGTACAGTTCCGGGCTTTGGGCATAAAAATCCAGAAACTCATCGGGAGCTTCAGGGTCCCCGACATCCTTTCTTTTGAATTGATACCCAATAGTGGAACAATCCGTACAATCAAAATTCAAAACATCATTTGTATCCAGGCTTGCCAACAGATTTTGATTATAAAGTAGCTGTCCATAAAAGAAAAGGTCGTTGTAGAGGTATTGCATTTCCTCTTCACAGTCCACCTCATCCAAGGCATTGATCAGCCATTCAAAATAAGGTTCGATAAGTCTTCTGGTATTTTCTTGATTGGCCACCAATTTGGCGGTAATGTCATCCACGGGACTCAAGGTCTTTTGGATATAGTATGTTCCCGCATTCAGACTGACTTGGCCAAAATCCACTACGATTTGGCTATCTTCGGGAGCTATGGACAGGTCTACAATACTCTCTTCCAGAAATTCATGAACAACGGTTCCATTCTCCACGTTGAATACCTGGATATGCAACTTGTAGTCCACCTCGAGCTCCAGATTGTTACAGAGTCCCTCCAAAACCGGTTTGGCTATAGTGTACCCGATGTTGAGTTCGGTACCATCCTCAAGAATAGTAATCCTTTTGGAAGCTTTGAAACCACTTTCCGTTACTGTATTATTGGTAATCCTATCTGTGACACCTTCTACTGCAGGACCTGTATTGATTTTATCCAAAACAGCATCATCCTCGCTAAAGGTCAGTCCCGTGGCAATGGTATTCCCTTCCTTTGTGATATAGGCTACCGATTTGGTATTGTTCGGATCTATGGTAATGACCTTTGCCACCTGCTCTGAATCTGGGGCCTCATCCCCAAAAAGCGCAATAAGCTCTTCCTCTGTAGGGGTACCGTACAAGGTTCTTACCGTCCGGCCCTGACCCGTTGATTGACCTCCCAGCATATGGGTTTTGCCCACTCCCGATTGCTCCACGACACGATCCGTGCCATCATTACTGAAAATAACACGTGTATAGGGGTATCCTTCTGCATTGGGGATACGCTTATCCACATTCATACTTGAATAGTAGCCAAAGGCTCCTGTTGCGTCAATGGTGGAGGGCTGTGAATAATTGGAAACTTCATCAAAATGCTTCGCCTTATATAATTCCCCATTGGTCGTCACAAAATTATTCTTGTAACTGGTGATGCGCTCTCCCTGTACGGGTACGGGCAAGGTGGTCAATGTAGGTCTTCCCGATTTGTCCAATATGGTCTGGGAAATGATTTTATAATTCTTTGATGGAAAATATCGTTGTGTCTGCTTTATCTGATTCAAGGTAGTGGCATAAGTGGCCTGCTCACTGACCTTGCTTACCTCGGTAAAGACCCGACTGTATTGATAATTGGTACCGTCATCGGGATCCTCAAAAAAGAAGGCTTCCACATTGCCTGTGGGATCTTCGAACTCATGGATCCCGGTACCATAGATAGACGAATTCCATGGACCCCAATTTTGATCGTTTCCGATACCATTGTCAAAATAGGTGCCAATGGGACGTACACGCCAAATGTAGAATCCCTGCCCTTCTCCGATGGTCATGGTCAATTCCGTGTCCGAGCCATAAGTTTGAAAACTAAGGGCTTTCTCCCAATTAACGTTGGCACCAATATGACGTTCATCCAATGCAAGGTTCCCATCGATGTTGAACAGACGCAATAATTGAAATTCATAACTGGGAGCAGCACAGCTATCCGCCCAATCAAAGGTAACTGTCTTTCCTCCCACGGATGGTGTTGCAGAAATCAGGTTCACTGAATGTCCAGAGACTTCGATACCGTGAGTCAGCTCATAGTAAAGACCGATACCCAAGTTGGTTGGTAGATCGATTGTGCCCATGGTATCAGATGCCGAGTTGATGGTGGCGGTAATACCCGTTATCGATTCGGTATTATACGAAAGTCCTGTGGCCGTGTCCGCAGCATCAATGTACTGTTCCAGATCAAGATAAACCAATCCCTCAGGGTTCTGATTATTAAGCGCTACATCAAAATTAATGGTGGGGTCGGCACCTCCCGAGGTAAGCAAGGTCAAATCCAGGTTGACTTCAATATCAAACAATATGCCTGCTGTCCCTCCCCCATAACCGTACTGCTCACCCAAATCCAATTTGACCCAAGTTTTTCCCTGTTTAACAAGAAAGTCCGAACAGGGGGTTGGAAAGGTCAAACTGCCCGTTGTACTATTCCCCATAGAGGGTACGGCAATGGCAGCGTGATCGGAGATGACGCCCAATTCCTGCCCCCTGAGTTGGGTAATACAAAAAAGGCAACTCAAGGCCATAAGTTTGGTTATAAAATTTCGTATCCTCATGTTGATCAGTTTTTTCTATTGTCAATTATTTCAAAGTCCCTATATAGGGGTTTCAAGCTGTTCCCTTTGAACAGCTCCGCAATCGGTGGATTGATCTTTTTGGCACTATCGAAGTCGAGTACGTAATAGGTAATGACTTGTCGCTTGATTTTACTCTTTCCATCATACAGGTTCTCCACTTTCAATACACGATGTTCTTTGGTATCATAAGTGATTTTCTGAAGTACCAAGTTGGCCCTTTTAGCAAATTCCAGATTCGGCTCTACGGTTATGATTATTTGATCTTCATCCGCTAACGAACACTCCATGGCCTTTGCAGAGTTCAAAAGGGAACGTTGTACCTCCAAAAGTTGTGCATGGGCATCCATTTCCTTGAATATCCTGGGGTCTGAGCGGTTCCAATAAATGCGTTTCTGTTGCGGAAGTACCACAAAGATGTTTTCCCGATCTCCAAAGACGCTCATCTTCTGATCATGGACCATTATCCGCTCTTTACTGGTCAACACTTCGGTATTGTTGATTTGCACATCCATACCTGTATTGGGGGTAAATTCCGTTTCCATACGATACCTTAAATGGTATACCTTGCCCTCTAGCGGACCTCCCACACCCTCCATACGTTCCAAATAATCCAAGAGCAATTTCCTGCAATCACCGTTGGCATAAGGGCACTCCCTTCCCCATAGGACAAGGGGTAAAAAGGTTAAAATCAAGATGTATTTCCTAAAAGTTATCACGGTTTTCACGGGGTGTATTGTATTGTGTTTCGGTTATAGTTTTCAATCCTTTTTCGGTCTCAATGAGTTTTCTGACCAATTGTCCCTCATTATTATATTGATAGAACAGGCCAAAATGTTGATCGTCAAAAAGAGCTATCAATCGTAGGGACTTTGCATCATACACAAAGCAGGTCGTCTGTGACTCCTTAGGGGCAAATTTGATGTCATCCAGATAGATTGCAGGGTTATCAAAGGAAATGGTTGCACCGATAGGCTGTCCCAATGGCAGGGAAGCAGGTTCGATAAATGCCCGATACAGTGACCACTCCCCTGTTTTGGCAACAAATTCAGGCGAGTAATCGGTACCATTCACGTCGATGATCATATTGTCCAGTTCCCCGCCAACGGGCTTTGCCCAAAATTTAAGCCATCCACCCGATGTACTCAACTGCTCTTGGGCCACAACCGCATCAAAGACAGGAATGCCAGAGGGCACTTGCCAAGAAATATTTCCTGAATGTGCGGTACCCACCGCAAGACCAGGAATGCCAAAGCCTTGTTTATCCTCGAAATGTTCAAAGATCATTTCATCGTATTGGGCGTTCTGGGCTATCATGATCGGCTGGGTAAAATCATAGCCAAACCATGAGGCACTATGCACACCAAGAACATCTTCCTCTTCAAGGGCATTGCCATTGGGGGAGTATTTGGTCACCTCGCTCAACTTAACCCACCGCTGATCTTGCCCGGCCCCCATCGAATAGTCGAATGGAACAAAATCCTCCAAGATTCCACCTTCATATATCTTGCCCAATTGGGTATCCCTATTGGAGGATGGCTTTGTTTGCCCCTTATAGGCATAACTCTGGTGGAGCCTCCATATTTTTTCCAGTTCGGGGATCGCTGTGCCCGAACCATAAAGGAAATGGATGGTATTGTCCATCCAAGAGGACACACCTGCCAATGTATTGAAGGTATTGGAGCTGGAAGAAATTACCCTGTCTGCCTTGATGTTCCAGGTTCCGGCTTCCGTTTCGGTAGGGTTCAATGGATTGGCTCCTGCACCATAGGTGATGACCTGTCCGGAACTGGCCAGCAATTGGTTCGTATACTCCAAATTTTCAGATTTCCTACCCATTTGGGCGTAGTTCCAATGAGCGGGAATATTGAGGCTGTATATGGAACCGTCGTGCAGCTCCCCTGAGCCGGTAACCGGAATACGATGGTAAGCATCATAGGTCTTGGTCAGCACTGGTCGCCCCGTCGCATCGTCAAAGGCCAAATGCTCGGTGGTCGAAGCAATGTTATCGCTATAGGATACCACTTTCTTTTGGATGGCGGGATAGTTTATCACCTTGGTGACAGCATATTTGCTCAACTGTTGTTCACTATAAGCAAACTGTAACCAACCAGAAACAAAAATGGGCGGGGGAAACACTAGACCTACACTGACATCGATCTCAAAATTAAAATCCAAGTTTTGGTTCTGTAATCTGAACCGTTCCATGGTCATATCCATTTCCTTTCCTGGGGTGTCCCAAGTATAGGTGCCATCCCCTTGCATCATAGGCACCTTTTCTCCAGGTTCATAATAATGAAAATCCTGGCCGGAGGAAATATAGCTCGAATTGCCCTTGCTATAATCGCCTCCATAGGTTCGTACCGATTTCGGTTTTCCGTCCATGGCGTTCAAGATGAACCTAAAACCTTGGGATGCCCAGGCTTTATCAATGCTATAACTGAAATTGGGTGTTGGTATGCTGAGTTTATCGTCATAGCTATCGTCCTGTAGTACGGAATATTCTACCCCTTTATCCGGGTTCCCAAAGCCAATATCATATCGAGTATCTGAATTCGGGTCACTTTGGGTATAATCATACAGCTTGTCAAAGGGATAGTCCTTGGTGGTATAGTACTCATATATCGTATGTCCTGAGCCTGTTTTTCCCTTATGGATATTCTCTACGACGACACGGGCATGTTTTACCGACGGTGCGGGCAATAGGGACTCACCGATAGGGCCTTCCGATTGTTCCTTGTCCTTTCCGACAATCAGTCGATTGAGCCATGATTGGTCCTTTTTGGGCAAGAAACCTACCAAGGGGTTTTCTTCGCGCATTTCATTGGGTTCGTTGGTAGCCACACCACTACTGCGGCCATCCTCGAGTTCATATATGTATTCCTGTCCGTAAATTGCGGCATCCCCGGTCTCGATACCCCTGTCGTACATCAATACCCTTTTGACCCGGATGCCATCTCCTCGCTTCGCCTTATTTATGGGTATTTTCAAGTAGGAAAGTTCCGGGTTCAGTGCCTTGCAGACCTCTGTTTTTTGTGGATAGGAAGAGTTCAGGGCCAAACCGGAAACTGTGGTCATCCCCGCTATGGTAAATTCAGCTATGGCCAACGCGTCCCCGATGTTTTCCACCAATGGACCTTCACATCCCGCAAGTTCGGTAATTCTCCGTTCATATTTTGCTTCCATCTGTGATTCGCAACCGGCCGTGAACTTGCCCCAGCGTTGGGTGGTATAAAAATCATAACAAGCTTGTCTAGGGGTCAATCGGTATCCCTCGTCCTCAACGGGACTGTCGAAAAGCCCTACTCCAACTAAATTTTTTCCATCACTGGATCCGTCCAACTGAATGGATATTTCATTGGTACCAGGTTCATATAGAACATCAAGTACTTTGGCATACCCGGTCATATATTCCGATTTGCAGTTGGAGATATCCGCAAAAGTACCCTCAAGGGCATACAATAACTTAAAGTAAATCCGCTTGTCCACCTTTAGATTGCCCAAGTCATTTGCCAAGACATTGGCCACTCCCCCTGATACCGGAGGTATGGTCTCATTAAAATCTTCAAGAAAATAGGTCTTAAGGTATTGGTAGAGATCCTCTATTTCCGCTGCGTCCTCCAATGGGTCATAACCTATGTCGGAAAGATCCAGGGTATACGTCGGAGCATCGTAACTGTCATCCGCATCACTAAGCTTGACCAAGGCCATCACATTCCGGTCCTGTACATAGGAATAATCCTTGCTCTCGTATTCCACCAATATCTGTCCCCCTGAAGGAAGGGTCACCTGCTTCAATTGCCAAGCGGCAGGGTCAAAGACATTCTCAGGGATATCGCCTTGATAGGGCCATTTGATCAAGTTCAGGTGCCTTTCCCTTCCGTTATACTGATTTCCTCCCCAAGCATCCAATAAATGCGGAGCATAGTCCGGGTTTTGGGCATTGACAGAGTATCTGTCGCTTAAAGAGAAAAAACCATCCAAGCTTGGGTGCTCATCCACTAAATACTGTGGATAATCCGCACGGTCCTTATACCTATAATCGAATTTATAGGAACTGATACGGGCGCTCACCACCCCCTCAAACTCCGACCAGACCTTTCGCAAGGTAAGTTTACCGCTGTTTTCGGCAATGGTATTGTTGGGAAAGTTCCCATGGATGTTATTGGGCAGATTTCCCACCAAGGAATAATCATATTTAAAATTTGTGGTCTGCAAAGGCACTTCTGGTCTGCTCTTGGCAAAAAGCACGACCTTCTCCAAATATTCCAATTGATCCAAGCTGTTCTTCGCTCCCTCGTCATTGGAGGAGATGTCCTCTGTGGTAAGTTCTGTGGCCCCCAATCCATCAAAGCGGTCTATACCGGTTCCTTGAAGATACTGCGCCTGATCACTTCCCGGGTCCACTCCAAATCGGGCAGGGTCGGATGTATTGGTCACAAAATAGGCAATGTGTGTTTTGGTCTCCACTTTTTTCAGGAAATGGATTTCCTTTTCCCCGGTGGTTACAAAACCCGTGTCGTCCTTGGTATCGGATATTGAATTTTTTGCATACAACAGCCCATTGTAGGGAATACGCCAACGGTACCAGTCGGAATTGCCTTCATCGTTGTTTTCTCCATACTTTTTATGATATTCGAACTTGGTCCACCCTCCAAAATCGCCTTCGTCCGGCCCCGGTGTCCCCATATCGATATAATCCGAAGTAGTGATACTGGTCAAAAGGGAAGTGACCGGATAGGCTTCCTTCTTCACATCACCGACCATCACGTTATGCAAACATTGGTCCACATCGAAATTGCTGTCAAGGTAAAGCCGTTTAAAGGCAAGATAATTCTCTTCCACACGATCATTACTCTCTACATCCATGGACAAGGTTGCTGTATTTCGAACCATCATATCCACGTCATAGGTATACTTCAATCCAGCCTCATTGTATATACTGAACCCGTTGGTCTCCTTTTCAATATGCGAACTCGGTTTGGCCATGGATTCGTCCAGATCGGTCACTTGTTCTGTAGACAAGGTGGGGAACACATTGGTGATACCTGGAAAATTAGGCGAAGCCGTCAAACTTGCTTTGGCCAATTCGTTGTTACCATATTCCATTTTTCCACCCATGTCACCATAAAATCGGTACATGTGATCTTGAGCGGGCGCATTGAATAAGAAATTGTCCTCGTTCGTGTTTCCCTGTTTTGACCAATCGCCAATCTTGGATTTGGTATTTCCAAAAGCCATGTTGACCCCTACCCCCACATTGGTTCCGATCATGGTTTCTACCCCTATGCCGTAGGTTCGGCGCTTGTTCTGATCTCCATCAATTTCTTCCGGAAAATAATGGCCCACACTTTTACGGTAGGGCCTGAATCCTCCCATGAGTCCTTCTCCGGTCAACATATAATTGTCCGGGGTGGAAAATGGAATACCAATAAAATAATCTCGCCTATCGAAAGCCTGACCCTTTTCCGTAATATAATCCGTTCGATAATCCCCAACCGCAGAAGGAGTGTTCAAATAACCAAAAGTCGTTATAGTGTCCCGAGGTTTTGTCTTGCTCAAACTAAAAGTCCCAGACAAACCGCCCTCTATACCTATAGGTGCAACTGCAGCGTTGATTTGTGCCCCAAAACTCACATTGAAACTATATCCATTCAATTTGGACAATGACGTGGGCATGCCCATATCGGTAAAGGTCCTAAAAGGCGTAAGCGTACCTGTTGCGGCACCTGTTGCCGAGGCTGCCAATTCCTTTTTGTCGATTTGGAGCACATTTTTATCAAACCGAACAAAACCTTTGTCCTTGGTGCTCTGGACCGGAACCAATGTTCCCCCGTTGGTTTTTTGGAACAATCGCATTGGATTGATGTCGGCGCTGAAAGTGATACCTGAGGCCGAACGGTTCATGGAAAGACTTCCAAAACCTTTGGATAGTCCTATTGAAGAAGTTTTTGCAACACCTTGATAATTATTGAACCTTACATATTTTCCCAAGCTCAGCGAGCCAAGACCGGAACCTGATGCCAAATCCATTTGTTGTGACCTAGCCTGCTCCTTTTTACTTGCACTGAACACTTCCAAATTCAATTTCTCCGACCCACTCAAAGTCCAATTTGGCCTGGTCTTGTTGTAAACGTCAATGGGAGTATTGTCATATTCATCGGGCAATCCCCTGACATTTTTGTTAATGGCCCCAGGATTGAGGGTCCATCCATGACCTACCCAGGATGCCTCCTCTTCTGGGGAGGTCCCAGAGTGATAGGACAATGACATGGCATAACCACCTCCATCCGGACCGGGAATCTGAATGACGGGCAAATTATAGGTGAATCCCCCGGATAGGGGGTCCACTAAATTGGTTGTGGCCACAGGTTCAAAACTTGAAAACTCGGGCATATTGGGTCCTGATGTCAATGCATTAATGGAATTTACGCTTGGCAACACAATGGTCAATATCATATCCAGCAATAGGATATAGGCCACTGTTCGAACATATTTTTTGCAGATTGAAATCATGTCGTTATTAGTTTATAAATTGAAGCGTTGGTATCTGTTCCAAGGCTTTCCTGTTAAACATAAAATGGCTGATGCCAGTATCCATAAAAGGGTCGTCGAAAACAACATCGACAACATTTTCCCCTAAACCTTCCACCTGGGTTCTTGGGAATACCACATAAAAGCTCTTTTTTCCCCCGACCTCATAGGTGTTCTCATAAGTGGCCAAAACAGGGGGTATCCTCTCCCCGCCCGCTCCTTTTATATAAAGGTGGTTCCGCAATTCAAAATTTAGGACATTTGCGCGTTCCCGGTAAGCCACCATATCAGGGACGTTATAATTGGACACGCTAACCTCTTCCTTATTGTGTACCACAGTAAACAATAAGGTCATAGAGGAGTCGAACTGATGCTGTAAGGCGTCGATATCTTCATCTCCTTTAATCGATTCCATGTAGGCCAGGTATTCCGGTGGAAGGTACTTAAGTGACATCGTAAACCCGTTGGCCGAGATTGCTTTGACACAACCATTGTCCGGGTCGTCCAACCATTTGAGAAAGGCCGTCTCCGTGCCCATGGTTCGGGTACATCCGCTCAAGACCATCAATGCCACTACCACATAAAAAATCTTACTATTAAATCCCATTGACATATTCTTTGTTCAATGCCTTCAAGACTTCATCGGTCACATCGGTTCCATGGTCCGTATACATTACATTCCCTTGTCCATTGGCCCCCAGGATGACATCATATCCCTTTTCCTTGCCATATCGCTCCATAAAATCGTTGATCTTGTTGTACACGCCCTTTAGAAGTTTTTCCTCCTCCTTGGCCGATTGTTCTTCTAGCTGTGTCCCCAAAACAATCAATTCCTGTTGCATTTTTGAGAGATTTTCTTCTTGTTGGGCATGTTGTTCCGGTGAGCGTTCAGGTTTCAATACTTCATGTTCCCTTTTCTTGGTCTCAAAAATTTTTCTTCTATCATTGAAGCCCTTTGTTAATTCCTCTATTCGTATTTCGTAGGCATCCCTGGCTTCCTTAAAACCCTGGTATCCTTCCAATACCTTTTGGGAATCCACGACGGCCACTGTAGTTTTCGGAGTAAAAAAGGTTGATAACCACCAAAACGCCCCTACGGCAATTGCCCCGAAAACACTATAAATTATTTTTCCGTTCATCTTTATTGTATTATAAATTGACCATTGAATATTTTTTGTTGAAGTGTGAGTTGAAACCTATAAAGGCCCGATTGTGCTTGGGTACCGTCCCATATAAATTTGTTATTTTCCACATCGGGCGGAATATTGGCAAGAAACTCGTTGGGTCCAGTAATCTGTAAACTGGCTCCTTGTGCGCTCAATAGGTCGGATAGATCAAATTCCAATGGTACCGACCGGTCATATTGTACTCCGTTGACAAGGTTTAGTGTGAAAGGAACCATATACCGTACACGTCCATTGGTAAAAGTGACGGTATCCCCTTCGACATTATAAAACTCGGTACTTAATGCCCTCCATTGACCGTTTTGAAACACCTCTACGCTATAGACTCCCTGAATCTTATTGATTCGAAGGTTCAACGCCGATCTGTCATTGGTAGATACAACATTGACCAGTAGGGAAACATCCCCACCTCCTGCGGGTGAGGTGTCGACAAATACCTCGCTCTGCTCGGACCCACTCGTGAGATTATCTATGGTTGACCCATCAAATACAATCTCAAAGTCCGCTATGGGCAGATTTTGAGTGTTGACAGTGATTCCCGAGGCAACACTGACAATCTGTGCGACAAAAAAACTTCCTGATTGGATATGCGTACCGGGTTGAAGTATAATGGCATTGCTTGCTTGGAGATTGACGTCCCCCGATGCAGAGTTGACAATATATTCCGTTTGTCCAATATCAGGCTTTGTGATCGTATTGGTTTGGGCATTGGAGACCATTCCCAAAAGGAACAGTACTACCATCATTGCTAAATTTCTCATAACTTCTTCCGCGTGATTGGTTTATTGATTTCTCGATTGACGTATTTCCTTTGTTAGCTTATCGATTTTCTTGTTTTGCTGAATCAGATAAAGGGTCATTTCTTCAATCTTTTCCAACAGCAGCTTGTTCATTTCTGCCAATCCGAACCCGTTGCCCTCCACTTCCTTGGCAGAAGGTAGATTGGGTAAATGACCATTTTCTTCAATATAGATTTCTAGGGCCTCAAGGGTCGGCAAGGGGTAATCGCCTTTAAATACATAATCGGGCCAGTTCCCGCTCAATTGCACTTGGACCTCCTCTGTTATCAACTTTCCGTCAATGGCCATTTTATATCCATTGGGAACGGAAGTGGTACCAACCGTGACAGCCCCTAGATAGGAAGCAACATTATCGGTTTCGGTCCACACAGCTCCGGAAGGTCCTCCCGACCCAGAATCCGTGGTCACCGAAATTGAATTGCTCGCCGCGCTTTCATTGCCCGCTGCATCCAAGGCGGTGACCGTAAAAGCATAGGTACCGGAGGGGGTCAATCCGGTCACTTGATAGGTATTCACATTTCCTACAGTAGACTCCAAGACCCCGTCCTTAAAAACACGGTATCCAGTTACCCCGATATCATCGGTAGCACCATCCCAAGATAGGTCAACAGTTGTATCTGAATTTGAATCAATGGCAAGTGTCGGACTAGTGGGACTTTGGGTATCTGTTTCCCCTGATACATCCACAGGTGTTCCTGCACTGGCAAATGAAGATGGACTCAATTGATTATTATATTCCGTGGCAATCCATCCATCCGAGCGGTAATTGTTCGCTACGCGCAATTCATCCAAGGTCCCATCAAGAGAAAAAGGTCCATTACTCCGGCCGCCCAGATATAAATTCTGAGCCAGTCCATCCGGCAATTGTTCTATCTGTACCACTTGAGAAAAATCACCATTAATAAAGGCCTTCGCTCCGGTCCCGGTAGCATCGAGCCGCATTACAATATAATTCCATTGATTGGCGACATAGGTCATTCCAAATGGATTATTGCCAGAATCATAAAAATCTACCTCATTGCTTGCCCACAACAACATGTTATACCCTACATTAACCGTTTCACTACGTTTGGCTATTACATAAAAATCGTGATAACTTTCTGGGTAAAACCACCCTGAAATGGTCAGGTTGGAAGTAAGGTTGAGGCTTGAATCGTTCCCTGCATTAATCAGTTCATTTGATCCATTTAGGATGATTCCCTGACCAATTTGAGCCGGTTGACTGTCATTGGAAGCCATGGGCACCGAGGTTGAACCATGATTTGAATAGGGGGCACTATCCATGATTTGTGGTGCAATGCCCGATGGGTCGTCCTCCAAGTGCCATATGGCTCGATAGTCCGACCATACCGCTTGACTTCCATAAGTGGAATCAGAAGCTGGTTGTGATTCTCCGGCCTTGTTGTACCAAATGTAAATGGTTGTGTCCGAGGTATTGGATAAGGTAGGTAGCTTGACCCATATTTGACATTTTCGATTGGACGGAGTAGTACTAGTGACAAATTCCACAATATCAATGGGCAACTGTACATTTCCTGAAGCATCACTTGAAAAACGGATATCCCCGCCGCCATTCAGCGCAGAATAAGTGCCATCATCAACGATTTCGGTGTTTAGTTGATCAAGAGTAATCAATACTGGAAAATTAGTAAGGTCGGAAGACCCTTCCACTTGAGAGGCAGAAATGGTAATGGGCTGCTTTCTAGCCCAACCAGAAAAGCCCATTGGAATTTCATATTCCGCCCCATCATCTTTGGGAGTCATATGAGCAAACAGTACAAAATGGACCATAAAGGACAATGCCAAAATAGAGAACATGGGTAATCTTTTCATCTTTTTTCGTTTTTAAGTTGTTGTTCCAACTCCTCTAACTTTTTATACTGCGAAAGGTTTTCTTCCTTAAGTTCGATGACATGCAGAAAAAGTTCCTCGATTTTTTCCAATAGCAATCGGTTCATCTCACCTAGTTCAAACCCTGACAACTCCACTTGGTCGGCCGAGGGCATATTGTGCAGGTGTCCTTTCGTCCGAATATGATTCTTGACCGCCTTTAGTGACATGAGGTCATAATCCGCTCTAAAAACATAATCGGGCCAAGCTTCGCTAAGCTGGACCCTTACCTCTTCGGCAATTAATTTATCGGCAACGGACATGCCATAACCAGAGGGAACCTCGGTGGTTCCCACGGCGATAGGCCCTATAAAGCTGGCCACACCATTGTTTAGCGTCCAAATAGTACCAGAATTTGAATTGGTTGTAATAGAAAGTATATTGCTCGTAGGACTTTCATTCCCGGCCAGATCTAGTGCTGTAATCGAGATATTATAAGTTGTACCTGATTCAAGGTCGGTCACCTCACAAGAATTGATATCACCAAGAGTCTTTTCAAGGACACCATTCTTATAAACCTTATAATTAGTGACCCCCACATCATCGGTAGCACCTGTCCATGATAGTCCAATTGAACTATTTGTAATGTTAGTAGTCGAAAGGATCGGGGCGGTCGGTGGTACCGTGTCACTCTCTACTATGCTCACACTATCAACAAATAGTACATCACCCACTGCTCCATTGGATCCGGACCCTGTGTAAATCTTTAATACAATCGTTGTATCCGTTGCGGTGACATTAAAATTATATTCCGTCCAGGTAGTCCCCGTTGTTATATGGGTTGGATTCGAGAAACCAGTGACCCCTTCCCAAGAAGCAAACGCTGGATCAGCACTTTGCGACCCAGCCTTTACCCAAATACTGATTGTATAAACTTTATCCACAATAGCGTTGAAAGTATACCTGATATTCCTATCATTATCAGCGGTACTTGGTGCCTCGATCCGTAATGCATAACTCCCCTGTTGGGGATCATTCGAGTCAGAAGTAATTATGGTAGAACCTGCGGTCCACCAACCCGAGGTCGTATCATCCTCGTTGTCTAAGCTAGCTGCATTGCTATGGGTATGCAATTGTTGAGATAATACTCGTTGAGAGCCCAACCAGAGGAGCAATATTATCAAGAAGAATCCTTTGGCACGAACCGCTGGGAAAGCTTGGGGCAGGGCAAAATAAGGTTCTGTAAGACGAAGTACGAGCATTTCGTACTTCGATCTCAATCGAAGATTGTTTATCATAAGTAGGTTAGTGTTATTTATGTAAAAACTTACTTTGGGAATAAGTATTTACATCACAATTATAGGTTTTTTCTTACTTATAATTAAATGTCATCCTACATTTTCGATGAAATACAACATTAGATTAAGGTCTTTGGTTTCTCTAATGGCGCATTAAAACAATTTCAGAAGTAATCTTTAAACGAATTACTAACCATACAGTTAGTATTTATGGAAACCGGCTGGGCATCAAGATAAGTTAAAGCTTTTGTCTTGGCGGTATTTGATAAATAGAGATGAAATTGTAATCTAAAGTTTACATTGTACGAATCAAAACTAAAAAGTTCTCACATATCAAAAAAATAGGCTCGGTTCGGGACTTAAGTACCAAAACTTTAGTGTGATATTTAAAATAGTAATGCCTTTAAGGAACCGTTTTTTGATTAAGTTCATTAACAAGAAAACTATAACCCTGTAAGGGTTAAATACTCAGAACCACCAAAAACGGTTAATTGAACCATCTTGGATTTAGTTATAATTAAATCTGCATCCATTACCTTATTAATGTTACCGTACTTACTTTTCTCCGTTTCGAAGGGTATAACGAACACTTTTTGCAAGAATATTTTAAAAATATGATGGAGAAATTTGGACTCGGGCCGGGATTCAATTGTAGTCTCAAATAAAATTTAAGACAAATTAGCTTAAAACAAGATTCGAAAGCATTCTTTTGTTAAAGTTTAGTTAAACCAGAGCCCCATTCGGTGGTACTATAAATTTAGTCCTCGAACACCCCCTAAAAACACTGAGTTTTTCCAATTCGGAAAATACCATCATCCCTTCCCCGAACAATTTTCCTTGGTTCGCGGCATTGAAGGGACAGACAACACATGCCCCTGATTTGGGCATCAAAGTTTTGTCCGTTACATCAAAACAGGCTTTGGTCAAATCATAGCTCCGACTTTCAATCATCCGTTTGATCCGATGCCCTTGATATTCTCCTTCAAGGCTTTCCAGCATCTTCTGTTGTTCCCCTGGCTCGAAAAGGGCCACTTCCACCC
>CESC01000789.1_pt1 | contig 19933 bp, 10 predicted proteins | sample 531131 | NCBI WGS metagenome assembly CESC01 (sample SAMEA2621295, study PRJEB7988) | marine metagenome | biome: marine biome (ENVO:00000447); feature: mesopelagic zone (ENVO:00000213); material: "saline water (ENVO:00002010), including plankton (ENVO:xxxxxxxx)" | depth 800 m
GTTTTCGAAACTGCATCTTCAGCCAGGTGAGGATTTAGTCTGATAGCTCTATAAGCGATGTCGGCAATCATCCCAATCATATTGCGCACACCGTCACTCAGATAAGAAACAGGAACATCACCTTGATCTTTATGAGTTGCTACTACTTCTTCAGCTACTGCACTGTATCTAATATTATGCCAACCTGATGGTTCTAGAACTGTATTTACAGCCTTCTCAATTGCCTTTAATAATTTACTTCGGAAGGTGCTACCCTGAACAATAGCTCCTTCTAGTCCAGCTTCCTCAATAAGCTGCATTGTTCGTTCATAATCGGCAATTGTTTCAACTCTTAACCATTGTGCGAACGCTGAGTATGTAGATTCAGGGTCCAAACAATCCGAGTATCCATCCAAGCGAGTATTTATATTAACAGCAGGATTCTTTTTCTTCTCTGTTAGCCTCTTTTCCTTCCACAGCCGTCCTGTTCCATAATAACTGAGTAAAGGTAATGTAACCTTTTCATTGTTTTGTACTGACTTCTGTAATTCCTTGGCCACCGCTTTTAGTTCTTTTACTTGGGTTGTCCGACCTTTTAGTGTGTTTCGAGTGCGGGTCCATTCACTTGGTAAACTAGTTTGAGTTTCTTGATAAGTAGTTACTTGAATTTCAACTGGAAATTGTCTCTCCATTCTTATTCGGTTGGCAGTAGCATTTTGCACATTTATAGATTCACCTTCCCTACCTAATAAATGTTTGGCTAATCGAATATCTGAGTTGAGGATGCCTTTATCTTTACTTGTTTCAAACCCGCCAACAAATTGGCCATACCCAATAGCGATAGCGTCTAAAACAGATGTTTTTCCGAAACCGTTCAAACCTACAAGAACATTCATTCTAGTATTGAATTGGCACTTGAAGTGTTTAAAAGCCCTAAAATTACTGAGCTGTAATGTTTTTATTTTCATCACGTTTCCATCTGTATTCGCATTACGCTGTCTTGTCGTACATTTGATAGTGCGGCAATCTTTTGAGGCATTATGAAGATCTTATTTGCGAATCACTTTATATTGTCCCAGCCAGAGGTCATCAACTCATTAAAATCTCGTCTTGATAATACTTCGGTGCAGTCCCGCCAATCCTTTTCAGAAGGGGACATAGTCTCGGTATAGCGAAGATCAAAGCCATTTGCCTGTTTCTGAGCATTGATATACTTGTCCATTTCTTCGCCCATAGTTTCAATATCATCAATCCATTCGTCTTGAATAGTATCAGGTAAAGAGCCAAATAGATTATAGCGGTCCTGCATTCGCTCAGACAATTTATCATACACCTTTTCGTCAACAGTCTGCTCATTGACGAGATTAAGCATATCAACCTTTTCACGAACCTGACCAAAGCGTTTAATCCGACCTATACGTTGCTCTAGTCGAGTAGGGTTCCAGGGCAAGTCGATATTAATTAGCGCGCCTAGCGTTTGGAGGTTTAGGCCTTCACAAGCAGCATCGGTTGCAACCATAATTTCGAGTTGATGCTCTGCAACCATTCGTTTCAGCGTCTCACGTTCAATATTAACACTATCACTTTTTTGGTAGAGACGGCTTCTACCTGCACCAGCGTAAAGTCCTACGGCATGATCTGGATATCTATCGGCCAACGAATCGGCTATCCATTTTGCGGTATCATAATACTGACTAAAAATAATGACTCCGAAACGTAACCATTTCTCATTTTCCAGGTAATGGACAACAGCTTTAAGTTTGGGGTCTTCTTCTATCAGTTCTAGGCGTTCGATCATTCGCTGCAGTACAGCAATCTCATCTGATGATTCAGCCTTAATTTCAATAAGTTGTTCATCGTTTTCTTCCTTTACCGTTCGGCCTTCTAAAAGCATTCTTGCAGTATTAAGGCAAGCTGCGATACTGGAGCAAATTCGTTGTTCCATGAGGTTTTTCATGAACCCGCTACCTTTGCCACTTTGGGCTAATGCTTTACCAAAATACCGCGCTTCATTGTAAGCTTCTCTGAAATCTTCACTCGTCCTTAGCGCTTTTCCCTCGAATAAGGTGTTAAAACGGTGAAGGTCTGTAGCAAACTCTTTGTTAGGGTGAACATCTACCCCTATTCGGGGTAATAGCCCGGCATCTTCCAGAGTTACGCGTTTACGCAAAACTATATGCCTAATAAAGGGGTTTTCTCGTTGAAAAAAGCTCGAGCCAGAAATATCTCTATCTAATTCGTCCTCCAGATATTCAATGGAGTCTTCCGACAATTCAGAAAGCGATTTTCTAATGTCCCATTGATCATTTCGATTTAGCAGACCAAGATCCTGTCGCAAAGAACTGAACAAACGGCGTGCAGATGGCTCGTTGGTAGAATCAACTAGGGGAAGTGGAGAGCGTAACAATTCCCAGGCAAAACTAGGTGCCGTTACGCGTTGTTCACCGGCTAATACAGGAATAACCTCTGTTGGACGATGCCATTTTGAAAAATCATTGCCCAGCACAAAGTTACCGCTACCTTGATGTAATATACCAACCAGATCCCACAAATCTTCAGGTCTCGTTTGGATCGGAGTTGCAGTACCTAGTATGACGTGATCAGAGCGCTCGGCGATATTACGCATAAAAGTAAGCAACTCATTGTGTGTACCAGCCTCTTTACCGAAACCTTGTCGACTTCGGGCTTTGTGGGCTTCATCTAGTATCGAAACGCCAAAACGTAATCCCAGTAAATATTCTTTTTCCGCTGAGTCTCGCATCATTAATCCTGTAGATACGATGCCTACCCGGAGCGGACATTTAGCTATTTGTTCTTGACCTGCTGGCGAAATTGTTCGCCCATCAGGATCAAGCCAGACTTTTTTTTGTGTTTGCCATCGAGCGCAAGGAATACCAAGTTTATCAATCATTTCTACTTGCCACTGTTCGCAAAGAGTGGCTGGTGCAAAAATGATGACTGGCTTTCGCTTTTTATTTTCTCTGTCACTCAGTAGGCAAAGTGAGAGCGCTGCAGTAGCCATTGAAAGGGTTTTCCCCAAGCCAACTTCATCGGCGATGAGTAATCTCACAATGCCATGGTTACGATAATGTCGTACGCATTCACTTACAAAGCCTTGCTGCCATGGCTGTAGCGAAAAGCCTTGCCTATACAGCGGTGATTCAATAAGCGCTGCTGGGGCAATGTCTTCTTCGTCTGTAATATCATCAAAAATGACTTCCCGACGATAACCACGGCGTTTTACTTCTCTAATAATCGCTTCTGGTAATGGGCGGGCCGCGTTCCACAAATAGTCAAACTCTTGCTCAATCCACTCCACGCCTTCTGGCGATTCATCTTCCCATAGAATTTCATAATGGCGTTGCCAGCCATTGCTGGTTTCGTTCATAGAGCCAATAAAGCCAATTTTTCTGCCATCTGCTAATTCGATTACACCGGCTTTTCCGTGCAAAAATCCGCATACGCTATCCGGTGCAACGCGAATTACCTGACCATGCTTAGCCAGAAAACTGTCCAAACGACGATAACGGTCACGGTTGAGAAGACTTTCAGCTTCAATGTTGTGCTCATTCCAACGCCCGATCATTTTAGACTCGCGTAATTGCGCAACTTTGAGATCATCAGGATGAATATCTACATTGCAGACAATTTTCACATCTGGGATAGATTCAATAAGCTCGTTAGCCACTTCAAAAAGCGAGCTCGTGAAATAACCCGCTATCCGCTTATAACTTCGAGCATTCTTGAGATGCTCCAACAGAAAACTACTATCGAGTCTGTGAGTGCGTGATGAGAAACGACGTATGCTCATTTATGTTTAATCCCTGTCCTTGCTTAGTACATCTGCATAATAAGTATTAGAGCAATTAAAGCGATAGTCGCCATTTCTTATCCAATTGCGCGCATATTCTTCAATCTGGCACCTAATACCTCAGCAGCGTCACGAGTTGCTTTTTCTGGATCCTTATTTTCTATAAAAGATAATATGTTGATAAGAATAGGCCTTACTTCCATAAAGTCTGGCAAATCGATCTGAAGTTGACTTATTACCGATTGAGGCTCTTTCTCATTCAGTATTTGTTGTAAGCCAATAATCAAATGTCCAAGCCATGTTGGACCTATTTCGGTGCTATCGGTGAGGTCTCGTGAAGAAAACTCAGAAATTCTTTTTAATTGAGCTTTGTTAGCAGTGATATTGCCCATTACGCGAGAGTAATCTTCAACGCGAAATGCTTTGGCAAAATTCTGGTAATTATCGAGTTTAGAAGCGCCGGTGGTTTCAATATCCATCATGCGTAAATAGAAACGTTGGATGCCGTTTATTTTTTGCCACGTATCTGTATTCAGACCTTCGGGTACCAATAAGCTATTTGCAGCTTCCGCGGCTTGTTGAACTATTTCATCAACAACTGTTACTTCGCCTTTCGTGCGGGGTTTCATCGCGAAGCTAGTCACATCTTCTCCACCAATATGAGTATAAGATGTAAGTACTTTTAACGCCGCAGCATAACCAGCCATTTGTAAATCAGAATCATTAAATACGGGTTCACCCAGTTTGCCTTCTACTTCGTGATTCAGGTGCATCATACTTTCTATTTGTCGCTTTACTTCAGCGCGTACAGCAGGTAATAGACGCTGTTTGAAGCCCGCGTTATCGCCCGCAGGACGCTTACGTAACATTAGTATCACGGTACCTTGTACATAACCGCCTTTTTTCAGCTCAGAAGTGGTTTCGGTTGCGATATACCATGCCCCAACAACCTGTAATCCTGCCGCCCAGAAAATACCTATCATGTCAGACCAAACCCCAGTATCCTGGTGGGTGAACATTACGCACTGCATGCCGTTGTCTGGCATATGGTTGGCCATAGCTTTGTAGGCATCGACCATTCCTTTGCGGAAGTCGTCACCTGAGCCTTTGATGGCTAAAGCACGGCGTGAATCCCAGGTCCATTCACCAAATGGTTTGGGTGGATTCTTACGTAGCCATGCAATGAAGTACTCGGTGATTTCGTGATAATGAACTGCATCGGCATAAGGAGGGTCTGTAATCCATAAATCAGCTTTTTTCCTGACTTCTGACGCTTGTGAAGTGAAGACATTTTCGTCCACATTCAAAGGGAAGTGCTGAGCTGGAACTCGGATAAGAGCGCAAAGATGATGCCCTGACTTTACTCCATAGTTGTAAAGTGTATTAAGTGCTTGGTTAGTGAAGGTGCCCATCGCCTGTGGACTAGACCCTGCATGACCAGCGTCCCATCTGCATAGACGAGAACAGTAGTCTAAACCCTTAGCTGAGAGGAGGTAGCTCTCAGGCGTACCCGAGTACTTTTGAAAAAGTTGATGAACTAGTAGTTGTCTCGGGTTAAAAAGGTGATGCCAATAGGCCCATCCTCGCTCTCGGATCGGTTGCGTAGTATTGTAGCCTGGCTCAATCTCCATATCTGGCAACCAGCCACGCTTCTGCCAGTCCAATATGTTCTTGGCAATGATGTCCTCTACCATTATTTCTCTATCAAGGTCATCGTCCGTAACCGAATTGAAGAATGTTTTAGGCCTCGGATCCTGCAATGTGTTTTTGTCGATCCACTGAATAGCATACAAGCGCTCCTGGAAAACGTCCCCCTTTGATGGCTTAAAATCGCCCTTATCCCAGCGCCGTATTCGGTTTCGTGTCTTTCCATCCTCGCCACGGTAGTCTCCCCTAATCGTCTTTATTGAGGTGCGATAAATCTTTCCATCTAACTCATAAACCATAAAACCGTCTTGAACCGTGCCCATTGAAGCAGCCTTGATTTCAACTTTCGATGCATCATTAACCACATCAATATTAAACCGCTTATGTAAATAATCGGGAACAAGCCTAGCTATTACGTTTTTTGTTTTTGATAACACCCATGATGACGCTAGTGGGATCATCCAACCCGTCTCTGGGCAGCGTACCTCTATGCAGTAAAGGAAGGCTTTGGCACGATTACCCTCCTGATCATGTTCAATGCCTAGATTGGTGATTTCAGTATCGACAGCGGTAACGACTTGGGCTAGATTTATCTCTATTGCAGAACGACGTTCCAAACTGGCCCCAATAATATTTAATGCACCCCATGTAAGCATACAGGCAACAGGGTTTAGATCTGACGCATAAACATCACAACCCAGCCGTGCGGCCTCAAATGGAATGGAACCGCCACCACTAAATGTATCTGCTAGCTTCGGGCGATGCCCATAACGAAGTTGTCCAAGTTGCTCTATCAGTTCTTGGTGGGATTTAGCTTTGACATTCAAGTTTTGATAATGTCGACTAACATTAGGCCAAATGTGATCGTATAGCCAATCCTGAGCCACTTCTTCTGGTCTTTTACAAAGACTTGCCTTTGCTTCGTAGCCTTCGATGGTTTCTAAGTAGTCGCGATAGATAGCGAGCTTTTCGTTCTCTTCAATGTCGCGACGCCAGCGCAGCTTTAAACCTAGCGTATCGCTATTGATGGGAAATTGTAGAGTATCAATATCATTGAAATTATCGTCAGTGACTTTGACGTTGTGACTGAAGTAATCCCAAGGATTGTGCAGCTGAATGCGTGCTGCGATTTCTGCAGGTTTAATGTTATTTTGAATGAGCGCGCGCTTACTGAGGCTTTCGATATCAAAGCCCATTAGCATCTCGAAAATTTCGAGATCTTTTTCAGTGTCTTCGGTTTGAGGCAGCAGCATGCCGAGCACTATGGAGCGAACAAGGATCAGCGGCTTTCTACCTTTCCAGTAGGATCCTAAACCTGTTAGCGTTTGACCAAGATTGGCTTTGCGTTCTTTTTGTGCTTCGTATGAGATCTTTTGTGCGGGGAAAACAGCTTCAATAAGTGAAGGGGCGTCTTCGAGTGCAAATGGAGTTAGTTCTGCCATTTAATTATTGTCTCCTAACATCAAAAGCGATGAGTTTTGCTTTGTGTCTTTAATTTTTTAACTAAATCAGGGTATGAAGATTAACGAGATTATACTCTTGGTATCAGGCTTTCTTTCCATACCCTAGGCCTTTTAGGCTGTGATTTTGCAAATCTTTCCAAGCATCCATTCCACTTCGTGGGTTGCCTGCGATAACGCAGGCTGCGGCACTTGGGCTTTTAAATAGGTACTCGTGCGTAAAGGTCAAGACATCCCCTTGTTTTACCAGAATGCCATCATCTAATAGTTTTTGTCTTAACTCTCGTATCGCAGGGCGCAACGATTTCGCTATGGCTAGATTGGCTGTAGAGCCTTGCTTGACAAGAAATTCAGGACTGCTTTTTTCTCCCACTGGTAGTCCAATCGCTTTTGCTTGTTTGGCTTCGAATAGAAATAAACTTTGCTCACTTTCTGAGTTGCTTTTTACTTCGTCAAGAGATTCAGAGTTTAGGGGAGTGGAGGGTAAGGTATCGTTGGTTTCACTTAAGCTAGGCAATAAGTTAGCGTCATTACCTGTAGGTAACTCATGGTAGTTATTAGATACGCTCTTAATAGTGCGTGCTTTAGGTTTTGTTTGACTATAAGACGACTCTTTACTTGGTGAGAGTTCAACCTGCTCAGCTTGTACAACATCTCCCAGTGCATGGCGAAGTGCAATGCGCCAGCCGACGTCCCTATCTTCAGCATTTCCTGAGCTTCTTGCTGTCATGCCAAAAAGCCACCAACGCTCTTCCGGTACTAATGCCAGCCAGTTGCGCACGGCAACCGGAATATTTTCTATGTCCATCCCTTCTACTGCCCACGCAAGTACACAGAGTTCTTTACCTAGTAAGCGGTCTACTACGTTCTCTCCAACCTGCCATGAACTTGTTTTTAGGCCATAGCTTTTTAAACGTACATTGAATGCTCTCTGTACTTCTGCTCGAATGGCTGACCAGCGATTACGATCCAATTGTAAACGTTCAATAACCGCAAATTCTTCACTTTGAGCCTGCAAGCCTAAATACTCAATAATTTGCACTTGCCCGCTGTTAGCTTTTGGAATGATGACTTTGAAGTGGTGCGGATCGCTGGTAGCTGGAACACCAAAGCCCAGCGTATTGTAGTGCGCTGCTGCATGTGTCGACTTTGATGTTGCCCTTACCATATTTCTTGCCTCTATCATTTGTAATGTTGTTAACGATTAGTCGTCTTGGATTATATCGCCAGGTTTTAATTCGATGCCGGCTACTTTTGCGAATTCTTTTGCATCAAAGCCGCTTTCAAATTCTATACCTTCTCTAATTGCCACCGAGACGTTAGCGTCTGCTTCATCTAATACTGCTCGCAAGCTGTTAACCGTACTTTCAATCATTGCAGCGGTGATTTTGCGCTCATTAAAGCGAATCATCACAGTGTTTTCACCTTCACCAATTTCGATTCTAACTCCTTTGAATTTCGTATTGGACTGATCTTTAAATTTGTTTATCACGGAAAATACTTTTTCAGTATTGTCGAGAGGCACGCGCCGGTCGCTAATTAAACTCGCAGGTTTGGCATCGTCTATTTGAACGGACTTGTCACCGCTCTGCTGAATTTTAAAGTCAGCAGTTTGGGTGGCTTCTCCAGCTTTAGCAAACACAAGCAAGCGAGCAGCTTCCTGACCAATTTCAAAGGGTACTGTATATACCTGTCCGTCTTTAGGATTCGAACCATCTAATGTGTAGAACATTTCGGCGTTAGGCGTGCTTTGCAATGTGACTTTTCGCTTATCAGCGAATGGCTCTACCTGATGCTTAATTTTAATATCTGCCACCCAGCGAATTGGTGCACCGCTTTCGTACTTACCTGTTGGATCAACAACAAGGAAGTACAGCGAACCTTCTGTAGTGGCAAAATTTTCTAAATCATCAACTTTCGGGTCTGTACTGGAAACATCGGCAGTAGTTGAGTAATGGATGACTGGACTCTCACCTGCATTTCTTGGCGTGAGACTAATTAATGACTCTCCAGTGTCTTGAGAGGTGCCTAAAAGTAATACGTTGACGCTGGTTTTGTCTTTGGGGAATGGGCCTTTTTCAATGTAGCCATCTTCGCCTAAACGCCACTGGCCTTGATTAAGAGCCTCGGTTTTTAGCGTGTCCATTCCTCCACTGCCAGGCATCCACGGCCAGCCAGGGTTGCATTTAGCTCTATTTACAACATCTTTCCATGGGGTACGACGGTTATTGCTACCAGAAGGCCAAAGCTCAGTTTCTGCCATAGCAATATACTGAATAAATTCGTTCTTAAGATCGGCAGCAAATTTATAATCCGCTCTATGGCTTGCCATTAGTGTTTCTATTTGTGCTTCGGCAGACTGTTCGCCTTCCCCCAGCTTCAGTCCATTATCAATAGTTACTTTCAGTAATCGCTCAGATCCATCAAAACCATCAATACCAGGGAAAAGGATAGTGTTGTAGGCAGCGGAGAGTGCTTTATTAAAACGGCTCTCTGCATCTTCTAGTCGATCGCGGGCTTCTTCATAAAGCGTATCGCCTGATTTCAGCCTACTTTCTATTTGTTCAATAGCATAGAGTTCTCGCAATCTATCTTCTACTGCATCGGCCATAATGCTGTCCTGGCCCGTAAGTACCAGAAAGTTATTTCTTTCTTGCTGAAATTCGAAGAAGTTAGTGAGCTCGCTTGGCGGGACTTTTCCATCTGATTTAATTACGATGAGCACGCGAGGACCACTTAGCTTAAGTTCGTCGATTCGCGGAAGCACCTGTACGTCTTGGTAAACGTTCCGCCGACTAGGTTGAAGAATTCCTTTCAGCCTATTGATTAAGGCGTTATCAATTTTTACTTGGGGTATTTCCTTGGCATTTCGTTCTATTTGACGAGATAAATTCTCTGTTTCTTTAATAAAAAATCGCTGATCTTCACGATGCAAGTACCAAGCTTGCTCGCGTAATTTGTTCAACGCTTCGATAAATTCGTCTGCTTTACGGTTAGGGGCAGTTAAAAACTCAACTACCTCACTTTCTGAAAGACCTATACGTCCGCCCACAGCTCTGGAAAGAGAGGATGCTAGTAGCAGCGTCATCAACTGACTTGCTGAATCATTGCTAAGTTCGCTGTCAATATTCTCAGCGATTGCGTCACCTTTGTCGGCTATGTCTCGGGTTACCGCAGGTATTAACTTGGGTGAGATACGTTCAATCTCATCTTTTACTTGTTCGTCGTTAAGATCTAAATGCTGTGTACCCACAAGAAAGACATCGTCGGCTTGTCGCTGTTCAACACTTTTTAATAAACGAGCAGTAAATTGCATTAATCCCCTAGTTTGACGGAAACCTTCATTTTCCTTAAACAGTGCCACTAGGTGCTTAAATGATGGATGGAAGGGGTAGGTTTCTCTAACTTGCTCAGTGATTTGTTCAATGCTTGATGCAATGATATAGCCACCGTCTTCTGCTTTTTTTATTTGCTGTGCATATTCTTCTGCAATATCAGCAATAGTTTGTTCGTCCGGCAATTCATCAATTAAGCGCTTTTTAAGAATCTCGTAGATTTCATTACCTGATAACTGTACAGGTGTAATCGTCATTGATTGTCTTCGAGTTTCTTGTTGAAGATTCGAAATGGCTTCCTTTAATGCCTTTGTTTGCGCGCCATAGCTTCCGGATAAATTCGCAATTACGATACAACAGTTAGGTAGTTCCAGTGCTGCACTCATTAGAGCACTCAAACTATACACAACCATGTTCGCTAGTGTTCCAGAACCATAGACTTGTGTGCTTGCATTATCAAGGTATGGCGGCAGCTCGTCGATCATGATTAGAGTAGGGGTGTCGCCTATAATCTCTTTCCATTTTTGTTGGTCGACAGACTTGGGGCCATTCACCCAATGTTCTTTGATCTTTTCTGCCTCGCCAAGCTGAGCCGCAATCTCTCCCCAAATATAATTGTCTGGATTGTTTCGGCCATTGAATGCAGCGATACGGGCATTTCCAAAACTTAATCGATCATTTAAATCTACGGGAAGAAATTCAGGCCGCAAATGAGAATGCTTTGCTAACAAGCCGAGGGCGATCATCATGTGAGTTTTACCACCACCCATTGCTTGGGTGAGTTCAAACACGGCTTGATCAGATTTACCTGAGAGACGAAGCATCCCTTCTCGAAAGAGTTGCTCCATACCATGTGTTACATAGTTCCGAGAAAAAAACTCTCTGCCATCTCCAGCATCGTTGATTAGATCTGCCAGGTTTTCAATCCCCTGGCTCATTCTGTAATCCTTTATTATCGGATTAAAACGACATGCTTGCTTCACCGTTTTGATCATTGGTACTACTCCCTGAAAAATGAGATCTTTTTGATTAAGTAGGGTAACTAACTATCTAATACAGCAGTGTATTATTTCGAACGGTTGATTGCATCAAAAGAGGTGCAATATGTTTGGTTGTAACATGCATGGAGTTTAAATAAAAAGCTTGCATACACAACTAACGTAACCTCATCGCTTTAAATCGTTTAACGACTTTTACATTTAAGCCAATTTGCTGGGCTCTTTATAACATAATGTGTAGATGGCAACTTTTTCATAGTTGAATTTATACTGAGCGTATTTGGACATGTGCCGAGAAGCACATGTCCATCAGTTTCTATTATGCCGCCTTTTTGTTTAAATCTGTGCGTATGAAATTAGCCAAGTCGCCGACGGTTAATGCCGTGAGTTTTGGAGCTGCATGTCGATAAGAATTTAAAAAGCTAACTGCTCGATCATCCTTTAAAAGCTCGCTACCTCCGCATACAACAACGTAATCGTCGTAAGGAGTTCTAGCAGCATCCATAACGGTATATCCAAGTTTTTCTATGGCGGTGCCATTGGTTTCCTGGAATTTGGCTACTATTTGAATGGTTCGCTTTGGCGTGTGAACTACGTAGTGAGCATAGTCATTTTTGCTTGGGAATATGCTCGGATATTTCACATTTCTCTGATAAGTCATTGGTCTATCTGATGTAGTTTCGATAAAGCCCTGATCTCGAAGTACACTGGAAATGTCATTCAGTAAGATTTTTCTATTCATTACTTTTCTCTCAATAATAATTGATTACCTAGAGCAAACTCTTCGGTAAACATGTCATTCTTTATTTTGTTTAAGAAATGACAATCAAGATTGAGGTGAGCATCAAAGAAAGGTACTATCGCATCTCTAACAGGTAGACAGTCTATTTCTTGATGGGCTTAACACCTAGGTGTCGTGCCTTATCAACTATGTTGCAGCATGGTTGATAAATCACCTCACAGAAAAGCACTATTCAGTTAACTGATAGTGCTTTTTATTTTTCTTTTCGTACCCCCTTAAATGGTTTTCCATCACTTTTTACATCCATAAACCTGCCTGTATTAGCATCACGTTTTACCCAGTGACCTGAGCTAGATTGAGTTTGTGAGCGTTGTCGTATAGCACCATTTCGGTGGTTATCACCAACTTTGCCGTTCTTAGCCATAGTTAACTCCCGTTATCTATATTCACGATTGCGGACCTATTCCCCAACCTTATCCAATAGTATGATTAAATTTTAACCGTGTCAATCTTGCGTTTAATTTTTATAAGTCAAATTAAATTTGTGGGCTATTAAAATATAAGTTTAATTTATTTTTTGGTGATAAATATTGCTCGTGTGGGGGCGTTGGGGTAATGTTAAGAAAAAGTATTCGAAGGCTAAAACAATGCTCACTTATCGAGAATTGAAGGAAGAACATGGGAATATCGCTGATCGGTTTGCTTATATCGACTTCATGTTGCGTTTTACCGGGGTGGTAAAACGTGCAGATATTGGTGACATGTTTAATTTGTCAGATGCCGCAGCTTCGAAGGTTTTGGCGAGATATGGTGAAGTTTGTGAGCATAATATTGAATACAACAGAAGCGTGAGGGCGAATGCAATTGTTAGAGAAAGTTTTAAACCTCTAATTGATTTTGATGCTGAAACTGCACTAGGTATGCTTGCGCATGGATTTAATAAAAACAAACTATCTCAACCAGTTAAAACAAGTATTCCATTTGAAAAAATCGGCAGGCTACCAAATAAGCTTTCTGTTGATTTTATAGCGAAAATTACCCGCGCCATCACCGGCAAATATGCCATTAGCTGTGAATACCGTTCTGAGAACAGTAATAATCATGAAAGGCGTACAATTATCCCGCTAGCAATAATGCATGATGGGGTGAACTGGATGTTTAGGGGCTACCATCGAGAAGCTGACGGTAGTGTTTTTTTTAAGAACTTCCATTTTTCTCGTGCAAAAGAGGTGGATGAATTATTTGAAGTAAATGAGTACAAAGCAAAATCATATGAAACACTTCAATCAGACAAAGAATGGAACTTGATCTTACCTTTGCAGTTAAGAATTCATCCTGATAGAGATGCTACCCTTCAACAAAGGATTAGAACGGATTTCGGAATGACTGAGGGGCAAGATGAACTTACAACTTCTGTACGTTGTGCGTTTATGTGGATTATAGAAAAAGAATGGTTCATCGATGTCAGAAGCGCTGAGGAGAAAAAGGCCTCGACCAATCAGAGGTTCTATAAATTCGAGTTGATTAATTCAGAAATGCTGAAACTTCTAAAAGAAACCAATTTATAGATTAAACGAATCTTAGCCACTGATTACAGGCTTGTTACACCTCATATTTCTATATAAGGTTCAGGGACATGAAAATTCTCCATACATCTGACTGGCACTTAGGTCAGTCATTTTTCACACAAAGTCGTAAATACGAGCATCAGTGTTTTCTTACATGGCTCCTGGATTTGATTGCCCGTGAGCAAATTGATGCGCTGATTGTGGCCGGTGATATTTTTGATACCGGTGCACCGCCGAGCTATGCCCGGGAGATGTACAACCAGTTTGTAGTGGATATACAGCAGCGTGGCTGCAGGTTAGTTGTGCTTGGCGGTAATCACGATTCTGTTGCTATGCTGAATGAGTCAAAGCCATTACTTGCGCGGTTAAACACCTATGTCATTGCCAGTACTGGTTTGGAATTAGATGAGCAAGTTGTTGAACTACCCGCGCGCGAAGGTAATCCTGGCGCTGTATTGTGTGCCGTACCTTATATTCGCCCTCGTGACGTATTGCAAAGCCAGGCCGGTGATTCCGGAACTGATAAACGTCAGGCGCTTGGGGGCGCAATTAAAGCGCACTATGCCTCGTTGTATGCACTGGCAGTCGCAAAACGTAAGGCGGCAGGTGGTGAGTTACCCATTATTGCTACCGGCCATTTAACCGCAGTTGGCGCTACTACATCAGAGAGTACCCGTGATATTTATATTGGTACGCTTGAAGCTTTTGCGGCAGATGGCTTTCCTCCTGCTGACTATATTGCGCTGGGGCATATTCACCGCCCGCAGATAGTGGCTAAGTCTGAGCATATTCGTTATAGCGGCTCACCCATTTATCTGAGCTTTGATGAGCTGAATTCCAGCAAACAAGTGGTGATAGTTGAGTTTGATGGAGCTGAACGAAAATCCATTACACCAGTCGATATTCCGGTGTTTCAGCCCATGACGACCATTACCGGTAGTCTTACTCAAATTGAACAGGATATTAAATCGCTTGATACCTCCGGTGACAGACCAACCTGGCTGTGTTTACAGGTAGATAGCGACGATTACCTTTCTGACTTGCAACAACGCGTACAAGCAATGATAGACGGGGTAAACGTTGAAGTGCTCCAGCTTCGTCGTGTTCGCAATAAACAACGTCAGATGCTGTCGCAACAACAAACCGAAACCCTGGCAGAGTTAACGCCAACAGAAGTGTTTGAAAAGCGTTTGGAAATGGAGAGTTTCGATACTGAGGAAGCGACGGCGAGAGCTGAGCGAATAAGAGCGCGTTTTGCACAAATTCTATCGGAAGTTGAGCATCAGGAGGATAACGCATGAAGATCCTGTCGCTGCGGTTAAAAAACTTAAATTCCTTAAAAGGCGAGTGGAAGATTGATTTTACTGTATCGCCCTTCGCCGATAACGGCCTCTTTGCGATCACCGGGCCAACTGGGGCGGGTAAAACCACTATCCTGGATGCCATTTGCCTGGCGCTTTACCATCAAACGCCCCGGTTGGGGCAGTTATCTGTTAATTCCAATGAAATTATGACCCGAGGCACCGCTGAGTGCCTGGCTGAAGTAGAATTTGAAGTAAAAGGCCAAGCCTATCGTGCATTTTGGAGTATGCGCCGTGCACGCAATAACCCTGAGGGGAAATTGCAACCTGCCGAAACAGAGCTGGCTGATGTTGCCTCTGGCAAAGTAATCACCACACAAGTTCGACAAAAAGCCGATGAGGTAAAACGCTTAACAGGGCTCGATTTTGGGCGGTTTACCAAATCCATGATGCTATCCCAAGGGGACTTTGCAGCCTTTCTTAATGCAGAAGAAGGCCAGCGTGCTGAGTTGCTTGAAGAGCTTACCGGTACTGAAATCTATGGCCAGATTTCCAGGAAAGTGCATGAGCATCATGCTGAATGTAAAAAAGAATTAGAACTCTTGGAAGCAAAAGCGGGGGGCTTTGCGCTATTAAGCGAAGAAGAAAAATCACATTTAGAAGGGCAGAAAGTTGAGCTACAGACCGCTCAAACTACGTTGGTTTCTCAATCTTCGGCATTACAAGCTCAGTTAAAGTGGTTGGAAAATATCGAGGCCGCCAAGGCTAAAGCGCAATCGGCAAAAGAGAATAAAGCGCAGGTGGATGAAGCGATTGAAAACGCTAAAGCTGATTTGGCTAAACTTGCCAACAGTGAGCCCGCTGAGCAATTGCGTTTGCCTTGGGAAATGCTCAAAACTATCAATGCGGAAGTATTGAGATTAAAAGGTGAAGTTGAGAGTAAAACGGCACTTAAGCCGGCCTTAGAAGCTAAGTTAAGTGCGGCAACCTCAGCGTTATCTGAGGCGGAACAGAAGCTTGCAGTAGCCAAAGAGAAAGCCCGGCAGCAAGAGCTACTAATCACCGACAAGGTTCTGCCTCTGGATTCAAAAATTGGAACGCAGCAGGAAAAACTCGACAGCCTTCAGCAACAGTTACAACAAAGTAAAAGCGAATCTGCCAGGTTTCAAGAGCAGTTAGATAATGCCAATGCCGCAATAAAACGTCTGCATGCCGCTCGTGATATAGCGAAGCAGTATTTAGATGAGCATAAGACAGACGTAGTATTGAGCGACTGCATAGCTGATTGGACGTTACAGTTACAAGCTATAAATAATGCTCAACTACAGGCAGAATCTTTTGCAAACGAGTTGACTAAGCTGCGGCAAAAGCAAAAGGCCTTGAGTACGGAAAGGGCAAAGCTTAACGCTACACAGAAAGCAGCTGAGGAAAAGTTCGTAGCAGCAAAAAACTACATGGATGAAAAGCACAGTGTATGGCAAAACCTGCTAGGCAATACTACGGAAGTTGCACTGCAAAACGAATTAGATGAAGGGCGAAGCAAGCTAAGCGCGCTTGATAGGGCCAGAATTGTTCAGCAAAACTATTTGCTGCATCAAGACGAAAAGTCATCGCTTGCTGAAGCCTTGGAAGGCGTTAAACAAAGCGTTGAAACCTTAACGGCAAAACGCGAGTCGTTCGCTGCTGAGTATAAAAAGCAAAAACAGTGCTTGCAGGATATCACACGGCTAATTAGTCAAGAGGAAGCGCTGGGAGAGTATCGTGCGTTACTTCAGCAGGGCGAAGCTTGCCCCCTTTGCGGTGGCAAAGATCATGCAGTGGATGTTGCCGCGCTGGATATACCCGAGACAGTAGGGCGTAAGAAGCAAGCCGAATTAGAACTCCAACAGATAGAAGCTGCAGGCACACAAGCAAGGCAGGATCTAGAGGCCAGCGCTCGACATCAAACAGAGCTTGAATCAAGACTGGAGCAAACTGCTCAAAAGCTGACTGAACAATCTGAGTTGTGGCAACAGGTGTTAGGTAACCTGAATACATCGATCGCTGTTACCGACAAAGACGGTCTGACTGAGATCGAGACAACCATCAATAGCGATACTGAGTCATTACAAAACCAAATTAAACAAATTAGGCTTGCTGCTACCGAATACCAAAACGCAAAAGAAAGCTTTGATGTTCAGCAGCGAGAAGTTGAACGGATTTCGGCCGACTTCAAGGTATTAGCAGAGAAGGAAACTACTAATAACGAAGCTCTCCGTTTGTCACAGGATAAGTATGAGTCTGCCGTTACGGCTAAAGACAATGCACTTTCTACATTGCTTCAGCAAATTAAAGCGAATGGGTTTACACCTGACGAACAGGCTTTGTCTGATTGGATAGCATTGAAAAAAGGGGATAGTACTGAATACGTGCGCCAAACGAAATCCTTTGAGCAGCAACAGCATTCGATTGTTGTTGAGGAAAATAAAGCAAAGTCGTTAAGTGAAAGACTTGCTGAAGAAACTACGCGAGCTAAAACTCAGCAAGGTGAGTGCAATGCAATAAATGCTGCTATAAGCGAAATGACCGCTGAACGTCATAAGTTATTTGGCGATGCGAGTGTTGCCGATGTTCGCAATGCGATGACCAACAGCGTTCGTTCACTTGAACAGGAAAAAGAACAACGCCAACAAGAGCGAAATCACGCAGACAAAGAATACTCTGCACATAACTCTTCATTAGAGTCATTAGCGAAGAGTTTAGAAAAGCAATCTGCCGCTCAGGCTAAAAAGCAAGAAGAGTGGGATGCCTTGTTTGAAGCCAGCGTATTTGAAATGCACACTGACTTTGAGAGTGCGCTGTTGCCTAAGGACGAGCGCGAGCGTTTATCTGCTATTAAACGTGACCTCGACAGTAAACTCGCCAGAGCAAATACATTACTGGAAGAATCTGCAAACCGGCTGGAAGAACTCAATAGTGAAGAAAAAGCTATTGAGTGGTCAGCAACGCCCAAAGAGCAGGTGTCATCTGAAATAGCTGCTCTACAAGCAAAACGTGATGAACTGATTGCACAAAAAGGGCAGGTTGAGCAGCGTTTACTTGCCGATGCGGAGCAGCGTAAAAAACTTAAAGATCTGACTGCTGATATTGAAAAGAAGAAACTAGAGTATGATGATCTCAGCTACCTACAGGGTTTGATTGGTTCTGCCAGTGGCGACAAGTTCCGTAAATTTGCCCAAGGGTTAACATTGGATAATCTAGTGTACCTGGCCAATAAACAACTCGATAAACTTCACGGCAGATATATGCTAAAACGAAAATCCGGCGAAGGGCTTAACTTAAGTGTGCTAGATACCTGGCAAGGCGACGTTGAGCGAGATACTAAAACCCTCTCGGGCGGTGAGAGTTTTCTGGTTAGCCTGGCTCTGGCATTAGCACTTTCCGACCTGGTCAGCCATAAGACGAGTATCGACTCACTCTTTTTAGATGAAGGTTTCGGTACGCTGGATTCAGAAACCCTGGATATTGCACTTGATGCATTGGATAACTTAAATGCCACTGGCAAAATGATTGGCGTAATTAGCCACGTTGAAGCAATGAAAGAACGCATTCCTGCGCAGCTGGTGGTTACCAAAAAGAGCGGGCTGGGGACTAGCGAACTAGACAGAGGCTATAGGGTTAATAGTTAGCTTTGGTTTACAGTAATATTTGAAATGATAAGGATATATATGAGTTCTTCAGTGTTTTCAGAACTGTTTTATTTAGAACATGAATCAGGTGATAAGTTATACCCAGCACGAATGAAAAATAAGGATACTGGCAAGATTTCTTTTAGAGTATCGCCCGGTGGGACCGGGGGTAATACTAAAGAAGCTGGTATGGAAGTTGATGATGAAAATGAGATGAGAAAACTTGTGATCTCTGATGGCTATGCGGTTCGAGCTGCAACCAAAGATAAAAAAAGACAAGGACTATATAAGATAGGTACGCGGAGTATTATCCGTGTTGTTGAGCAATAATAGCAAACGTCGAACTCGGCATTGTTAGCGACAGTTGATGCTGTCGCTATACATTTGATATATCTTCTGGGTAATTAATACTCGGTCTTGAAGTGAACATTTCAAAATGACCTTCCCACTCCCCACTTACTAATTCCGCTGCTTCAAGGCAAAACGGCACAACCCAAAGATGAAGTTCATCAGAAAATGAAAACATAGGGAGAGGCTCCTGAAAGTTTTTATGCTTAGGGTAGATGAGCATCATGTGACCGTTGGAGCTCTGATATTTAGCTCCATAAGCAAACATCTGGTAAAGGTCAGATTGTGACAAGCCATATTTGCTAAAGGTATTGTTATCGTGGCTGGATATCAGTTTCCATTTAGTATCAGCGACCAGGCGTTGTTTCCCGTTATTAAATAAAAAATCCGGCCTGAGCTGAAACCATCTGCTTGGGGTTGTGCTGCCTTGAGGCTGGTGGTTTAACAGATATTCGCTGCACGCCTGCTCGGTCAGGCTCCATGGGTGCTTGATTGAGTGTCTCAGTTTAACTCCGACGAAGGACTCAAAAAGCACTTCCATAGAGAACAACAGAGAAATGCCCTGATGAATTCCTTTTTGGAAGTCTGGATTCAATTTCTCCAGAATTAATGAGCACCAAGGCTTTATGCGCCTATATCCTTGCATGAGCTTATTGTCAGTCCATTTGGGTAGATGTTGCACTGGATTGATAACTGGTTCCAACTGATCCAGTTTGTGGCTGAATTCATTGGCCAGTCTCCAAACCTCAGACGATTTTCCATACCGGCCAACAGACTGTAATGCGGTTTTGATGAGCCGGTTTTCGATTCTGTCCAACAGAAACACATCATGATTTATGTGCAGAAGATGCTGTTTCCCCGGGGGCTGACGCTGTTGCCTGGATAGATCCAGTTGGCCCCGGATAAAAGGGCTTATCTCAGTTACTCTTGAATATTGACCTCTCAATCCTGAACCAAGAAGTAGTTTCAACTCTTGCAAAAATTGCTGATATATCCATTCATGTAGTGGCAAATTTGAACGTGCAAGAGAGGCATTTTCAGCCTCTCTACCTGGAACGTTTAAAGTGGCTCGAAGC
>CESC01081065.1_pt1 | contig 19225 bp, 11 predicted proteins | sample 531131 | NCBI WGS metagenome assembly CESC01 (sample SAMEA2621295, study PRJEB7988) | marine metagenome | biome: marine biome (ENVO:00000447); feature: mesopelagic zone (ENVO:00000213); material: "saline water (ENVO:00002010), including plankton (ENVO:xxxxxxxx)" | depth 800 m
ACCGCAAGCGCATCCCTAAATTTCTTCCAAGGCTTCAGAAATTTTTAACGGGATGCCCTTGCTATACTGAAGAAAAAGAAGCCTTAAAAACATTCTATAAAACACTTGAATTAGCCATAAAAAAGAGCTGCAGACCTTAGGGTTTGTGAAAGAGAGAAACTGGTTTTCTAATAGTGCGTATCATTGAGCTTCGAGTAAGCCGGATGAGAACCTGAAACCCCAGAAGTGTCTGGGCAGGTTGACGCCTTTTGTAAAACCGTCTAAGCTCCAGACCTTCCCCTCAGAGTGGAATCAACGGGGGAAGGCGTGAGCTTAAATAAAACTATTGTTTCATTTATTAACACGACGAAGATATGAAAATTTATACTACGCGCCTTACGGGGGCTGCGTGGATACTTGTTTGCCTATTTTGGGCAACTGGAAATCTACTTTGGGCCACGCCCCAACAACTAGTATCCGGTACCATTACCGATACACAAGAAAACCCAATTCCCGGCGTAAGCATCCGCCTGTTGCACCGCAACACGGGTACACAGACCGATATGCAGGGTGCCTTTAGCATTCAAGCACAACCTAGCGATACCTTAAGCATCAGTTATCTTGGGTTTAAAATGATCCGCCTTCCGGTAGGGAAACAAACCACATTCACCATTGTTTTACAACAAGATGTCACCGATCTAGGCGAAGTGACCATCAACGCCGGGTATTACAACACCACCCGCCGCGAGCAGACCGGGAGTATCGCCCGGGTGACCGGTGAGGAAATTGAGCGGCAGCCGGTGACCAATCCGCTAACAGCATTACAAGGCCGGATGGCCGGGGTCTCCATCGTACAGCGCAGTGGTGTACCCGGTAATGCGCCTGTGATACAGATACGCGGGCAGAACAGTCTGCGCAGCGGGTTTGGCAACTCGGGTAATTTGCCACTGTATATTATAGATGGGGTACCCATAGACAGCGCGCCACTTAACAGCTTTAGCGGGCTTACCAGCCCGACTCTTGCCGGTATTGACCCTTTGAATTCCCTAAACCCTGTAAACATAGCAAGTATCGAGATTTTAAAAGATGCTGATGCTACCGCTATATATGGTTCACGTGGGGCAAATGGCGTGATTCTGATCACCACAAAAAAAGGGTCAAAAGGCAGACAGAAAACTCAGTTTGATGTACAAGTCTATCGAGGAGCAGGGAGGGTACCTCGCAAGCTCAACCTAATAAACACGCAGGATTATATCAATCTGAGGGAAGAGGCTTTTGCCAATGACGGGGCTACCCCTACAGAATCAAATGCTGCTGATTTGGTATTATGGGACCCGCTGCGGTATACCGACTGGCAGGAAAAACTTTTTGGCGGCACTGCTGAAACCACAGGGATTAATTTGGGAGCCAGTGGGGGTAGTGAGACTACCCAATATACAATGGGTCTGGGATATCAACGAGAGACCTCTGTATTTCCAGGAGATTTTTTATACAACAAGTTTACAGCAAATTTGAACCTAAGTCAAAACAGCCGTGATGATCGCTTTAAATTACAGTTTAATACCAGTTTTGGCAGTGATCGCAACCGGCAGTTTGACGGCGTTAGCTTTGTAAGTACAGGATTATCCTTAGCTCCCAATGCACCTGAAGTCTATGGGGATGATGGGGAGCTCAACTGGGAGGACTCAAGCTGGACCAATCCATTCTCAACCCTGTATCGGGAGAGTGAAGCCCGGGTGCAGCAACTCATTAGCAGCCTGAGTCTCTCGTATTCTATTACTACAAATCTGGAAGCACGGCTCAATAGCGGTTATACCTTGCTACACAGTGATGAATTGGTGAAACAACCGCTACGTTTTTACAACCCTGCACTGTGGAGTTTTATAGACTCACGATCGTTACATGTAGGCGGGCAGCGGGAGTCGTGGATTGCCGAGCCGCAGCTTAACTACCGCAACAGTTGGGGCAAGATTAGCCTTGATGCGCTGGTAGGTTCAACCATTCAGCATCGTAAAAATACAGGGCTTAATATGGTGGGGATAGGCTACGCTAATGAGCAATTACTGGGTAATCTGGCAGCTGCTGAACAATTATTTGTGACCGATAATACCACTCAGGAATATGCTTATGCAGCCGCTTTTGGGCGTATCGGTCTCCATTACGCTCGTAAATATTACCTGAATCTGACCGGGAGACGAGATGGCAGCAGCCGTTTTGGTCCGTCACGGCGTTTTGCCAATTTTGGGGCCATAGGCGGGGCGTGGATTGTGAGTGAAGAATCCTGGATGCAAGATCTAAAACCCGTATTATCTTTTACCAAATTACGCGGGAGTTATGGTTCGGCCGGAAGCGATCAGATAGGAGATTACGGTTATCTGGATACCTACTCGGCCACCCCGGGTGGGGGAGGTCTGTATCCCACCCAACTTACGAACCCTATCTACTCTTGGGAGCGGAACCGAAAACTAGAACTGGCCGCAGAACTGGGTTTCCTGAATGACCATTTACGTCTGAATACGAGTTGGTACCGCAACCGTTCTTCCAATCAGCTGGTGGGCTATAACCTGCCTGCCATCACGGGATTTAGCAGTGTACAGGCGAATCTGGATGCTACGGTGGAGAACACTGGCTGGGAGTTTGAAGTAGCTACCCATTTGAATAGAGGACGCTTTAACTGGCAGGCTTCGCTCAATATGAGTATTCCTCAAAATCGCCTGATTGCCTTCCCAGGGATTGATGAGAGTTCGTATGCAAACATCTACAAAGTGGGAAAATCGCTTAACATTCAGTTTCTGTATGACTATACTGGGGTAGATCCTGAGACGGGATTATACACTTTTGAAGATGTAAACGAAGACGGGGTTTACAACTTTGATGACCGCGTATTAATAAAAGACCTTACCCGCAGTCTTTTTGGCGGGTTTCGCAACCAGTTTACTTATGGACGATTGAATCTTGATTTTTTATGGGAGTTTGTAGTGCAGGAGGGGCAGCAATATTACCCCAACATTGCCCCCGGCAGACTTGGAGCTATACTGCAAGAAGATTATGAACGGCGCTGGCAGAACCCTGGAGATGTGGCTGTAGTTCAAAAAGCTTCGCAAGTTATAGATGCCTCACGGGCTTATAACCGACTGCTTACCAGTGAGGGCGTATATACAAACACGTCTTTTTTAAGACTTAAAACACTTGGTCTTAGTTATAAGCTACTCACAGAAAACTGGGGTATTCATTCGTGTGTCCTGTTTTTACAGGGGCAAAACCTTCTCACGTTTACGAGATACCGGGGGCTAGATGCACAATCTTCAGGCACCAACTTACCCGCCCTGCAGATGTTTACTGCAGGTCTAAAACTTAATTTTTAATCTTATGAAAATCATTATAAAATACGAAAGAATAGTAGCCGTTTTACTGGTGGCATTTTTGCTGAGTGGCTGTGAAGACTTTTTAGATCTAGAGGTGCCTAATGACCGCATCACCAGTACCACGGTATATGATGATGATGCCACCGCTTGGGCAGCCCTAGATGGGATGTATATACAATTATTTAACACCGCCTTTGCAGCAGGGGGTAACGCTAGTGTAAGTTTTTTAGGCGGCCTTAGTGCAGGTAGCTATAGTCTCACGAGTGCTATTCCTGACATGGAAGAATTTGCCGGGTATAAACTGGAAGCTTCTAATGGACTCAATCTTAATTTATGGTCTGGTGCATACAACACCATTTATATGTGTAATGCTCTTATAGAAGGAGTTGCAGTAAACCGTGTACTTAGTTCTGATACCCGCGAAATACTGGAAGGCCAGGCACGTTTTGTGCGGGCATTTACCTACTTTGAATTGACCAACTTGTATGGTGATGTGCCGTTGGTCACCCAAACAAATTATACGGTCAACGCTCTAGAATCCCGAAGTCTGCAGACTGAGGTTTATGATCTGATACAGGAAGATTTAAACCGAGCTGTTGAGTTGCTTGATAGTGACTATCGCGATAACGAGCGTACTCGGGCGAACCGTTTTACTGCACTAGGTTTATTAGCGCGCGTGCATCTGTATTTGGAAAACTGGGAGCAGGCTGAAACCTACAGCAGTGAAGTGCTGGCCGCGACTGATCTTTATGAGTTACCTGAAGATCTAAACAACGTGTTTTTGGCTAACAGTCCCGAAGCCCTGTGGCAGCTATCGCCGGAGGGCTGGGGAAACAGCTTTACTCATACTAGGGATGGTAATCTGCTCATACGAATTACAACCACCGGTAGTCCTGTTGATCTTAGTGAGGTTTTGCTACAAAGTTGGGAATCTGCAGACCAGAGGCGTGAGGCTTGGATAGGAAGTTTTACAACTACCGCACAAACCTATTACTACCCTAACAAATATAAAATACGCTATAATGCCAGTGGCGGTAATTATACCGAGTACTCCATGATTATGCGACTGGCGGAACAGTATCTCATACGGGCGGAGGCCCGTACCCGGCAGGGTAAACTGGAGCAGGCAGTGAATGATATCAATACCATACGGAAGCGTGCCGGGTTGGAGCCTGTAGAGTTTAACACCTCCCTTTCTCAGGAAAGCCTGATTGAAGCGGTATTGGAAGAGCGTTATCACGAACTCTTTAGCGAATGGGGACATCGCTGGCTTGATTTAAAGCGTACCGGGAAGGCACTGGAAAAGCTGGAAGGTGTGGAAGCCAGTGATTTGTTATACCCCATACCCGAGGATGAATTGTTGAAAAATCTAAATCTTACTCAAAATGCTGGATATTAAATTATTGCGTATTACCCATTGGATATTGTCACTGGGCTTTATGCTTTGTGGATTATATACATATGGGCAGGCTCCCGGATGTGATCAAGCAAAAGGTATGCGAAGTGGAACACTCGATAACGGGATGCGTTATGTGGTACTATCTAATGAAGCATGGGATGGTCAACCTGTATTGATGAATTTGTATGTAGGTACAGGACATAGCATGGAAGCCGAAGGACAACGAGATCTTTCTCATTATGTAGAGCATTTACCTTTTAGCGTATTGCGGGAGGAAGCCGCAGCAAAGGCAGGGGCTGTACAGGAGGCAATACGCACACAGCGATTGCCTTTACAAGCAGGCACGTATCTGGAGCATACGGTTTATAATTATGAATTTGATCGTGTAGGATCTGAAGTGTATACTGCCGGAATGGATTTGTTTAGCCGCATGATAGGAGGGGAGTTGCAGCCCTCGACCTCGCTGTTGAACTCAGAGCAGGAAAGCTTTTATCAGGAATACCTGTACCGCCAGGGATACAGAGCGTATGATGAGTCGCGTGTGCTTGCATTACTATCTAATGCCTATCCTGCTCCCGTAAACCCCGATACATATTATGAGCATATCAAAGACTTTGAAGCAGAGCAGGTTTCTCAATTTTTTACAGACTGGTATCAACCCCAACGCACTACCTTGCTAATTGTAGGGGCTGTGGAAGATCTGGATGTAGTAACGGAAGATATTAAAAAGTATTTTGGAAGCTTAAAAGCCGGGGATCCTAATGGATACGTAACATATATAAATGATTATTTAAGTCGTCCTGAGCAGTTTGTACAACTGAAGCAGTGGGAACAGCGTGGGGCTATACCCGTGCAAACCACTATATTTTTATACTGGAGAAACCCTGAGCCAGCTGAGGATGAAAAGCTGGCGTTGCAACAGCAATGGATGAACGAACTGGTCTATACACTACTGGAAAAAATCCTGCGCCAGTCTCCTACTGATTATGCTACGCACTATGAATTGGGCATAGATAAAGAGGGAGAATTACCAGCTCTGGGTTTACGAATTAGTTGTTTTACAGGAAGAGAGCAACCAAGTATTCAGGAAGTTATGGGCGAAGTGAACCGGCTTAAAAAGAATGGTATCGCGGAAGCGGATTATGAGCAGTACAAAGAGCAGCTGGAAACCCATTTTAAGCAACGTGATACCACTTCATTACAAACTGTTTTTAGGGATTATGGGCAGCGGATACTGGATCTTGAATCTTTAGAATTTAATATGTACACTTTAAAAAAGGAGTGGATAGCAGCATTGAATTATGAAAGGGTGAATACGGCATTTAAAGCCTTTTTACAGGCTGGCCCGCAAGATATAGCTGTAGTAGCTCCTAAGGGAGCATCTGTACTTACGGTGACTGAAGACCAGTTTCGAAGTTGGTTTGAAACTGCGCAAAGCGACATACGGCCTTATGATAATACTCGGGTTAACCCACTCATTACAGAAGATGAAGTCGCTGCGCTTCCTGAAGTGGGGCATAGACTTGCCGGTTTTGATACATTGGGAGGAATGAATTTGCGGCTTGACAACGGGGTTCGGGTAATACTGTATCAACAGAAAGGGGCTCCCGTACAAATACACGGTTTCCGCAAGGTGGGGGCTGGAAACCTGGATGCCGAATTAAATATAAAGGGCTATCTGGTGCCAGCCTGGGTGCATCAAAGTGGAGTAGGAGGGTTTAAGCCTTTTGAATTACAAGACTTGCTACAGAGGCAGGGTATGATTTATGGTCGGGCTTTGTATGTAAAAGACCACGAATGTGGGATACGTTTAATCGCGCCACCGGCAGGTACGGAAGAGCTGCTGCAACTAACCTATTTGTATCTGACTGATGTAACTGAACATCCCAAAGCCTTTACCTATTGGCAGGAGGAAGAAGTACTTTTATATAACAATCCGCCTTATGGAGAGGCTTATGATTTCCATGTATTAAGTAAGCGGGATAAGGGGGATCCCGATGCAGGGATTACAGCACTTGAGCGTTATAAGGCTGTACAAAACACGAACAGGGCTGAACTGGACAGCGTATATAGAAGTCTGTTTCAAAAGCCGCAGGAGTTTACATTTTTGATAAGCGGAGATTTTAAGGAAGCCGATATTATTCCCTTATTGAAAAGGTATCTTGGGAATTTATCTGGAGGAAATCTTGCAGTATATAAGAACCATCAACAGGAATATAATTTAGTGAGGGCGGCTGTGCATAAACGATATAGGATATCCAGTATGCAACCCGAAGCAATAAAACTTAAGATAGTGTATAGCCTGCCTATCGCCCGGGAGGACTGGAAGGAACAGGTTGCTTTACAGCTGATGCATCAAGTTTTGAAAAGTAAGATACCCGAATTGCGATTTCTAAAAAAGCGGGGTCTTTATGTAAACAGTGTGAGGAGTTATGTAAACTACGATCTGCAAGAAGGAAATTTGTCAATAAGCCTGCCAACAGTTGATGGAATGGAAGCTGTTTTAATACAAGATGTAGAGGAGCTTTTGAAAGGATTTAAGGAACGACCTCTACCTAAGCAGGAATTGAGGTACCTAAAGAAGCGTATATATCTGCAAGGTATCGTGGGAAGGACTGTACTAGACAAAGCTTACCGCTATTACAAATGGGATACCTCATTACCTGAGTTGGAAGAAGTACAAAGCTACTTGGAACATCTAACACCGCAGGATGTGCAACAGCTGTTTGAACAAAAGTTGGTGCCTGAACATCGTTCCGTTTTCATTGCAGGTGCAGATGAATCTTAGAATAACATCCCCATAGTGTGAACTATGGGGATGTTTTACTACCTTTTTTTTAAATTAAGGTAGTGCGGGTAATTCATACGGAACTGTCGTATTACTATCCTTAAGGGTAGTTAGTGAAATATCGGTATACACCGGAAATTCCCGTTCCTGAGGATCGTTTTCAAATTGCACGCGGCAAAATTCACCTGTACCCTGACAGGGATCATCGTTCAATTGTGTTGGAATACCGTTCAGGTCAATCCATCCATTTGACTGGGTTGTAGTATTAGCAAAAGCCAGGCCTACTGCCAGCCCCAGTGTCATCACCGGGATCATTATTTTAGACTTTTTCATAATAAAAAGTATTAAAAGATTATGCCTACTCGAATTCGAAGGTTTTCGGCTCCCCCTTATCATCACGCGCATGATTAAATATTATTATTGTTATAAATGGGGCGGATTTGTGGAACTGTGATAGTACACACCCGTGATAGCCAAAGCTGTAAAAACTATATTAAACAGCAGATGCTGCTGCCAGCTGAGGTCATTGATTATGCCTCCGCAGGAGCAGGGCAGGTCCGGACTAAAACTGATCATCCCACCTATATATATTGTAAATACGCTCATCAATACTGCAGAACCCATTAATGCGAGCCGGCGTGTTTTGGATACCAGTAGCAGGCCGGCAAGGCTGTATTCAACAAGTGGGATAAACCATACCAATACCTCAGCTAAAGGTTTTAAAAAATCAACCTGGCTTAGTTGTACTTTAAACTGATCAAACTCGAGGATTTTAGCCGTAGCTGCATACACCCAGAGTAGGATGAGGCAGCATACTACTCCTTGGATTATGATTTGCTTTATAGATTTTCCCGTAGCCATAGTAAAAACTTTATAGGATAAAGTTCGCCTATCATGTTTAAGCATAAGGGATTAAGAATATAGTGTAAGGGATTATTTTTGCTTGCGATGGTGGCTTGGTGATACCCCGAATTCCTTTTTAAATGCCTGAGCAAAATGAACATAATTCTTAAAACCCGTTTTTTGGGAAATGGCTGAAAGTCGATCTGTGGTGTTGATTATAAGTTGAAGGGCATGGGTTAAGCGGGATCGCAGGTGGTATTTAAATACACTGGTCTGATATAATTCTTTAAATCCCTTTTTAAGCTTATACTCATTAATGTTGAACTTTGACGCAATATCCTTTAAAGAAACGAGTGGCTCGTTACTATGTTTTCTGATATAAACCTCTATATCACGAAACTTTTTAATATCCTGTGAGCTTTTCAGGACTTTTAATTTTAGCATCGGATATTCCCGCTTAACCGGTAGTTTACCTATTAGTAAAGGATTTAAGGTTTGAATATGGCTTAACATGACCAAAAACTTTGCAGCAGGATGAGAACCCTCTATTTGAACAACACTACAGTTGAGAGGCAGCACTAATTTTTTATCGCTTAATACCTCTAATTGCGTATGAAGCGTCTTATCTTTTTTTTTAAGGGTCTTTACGAGCTTTTTAAATGCTGCCTGAGAAGTAGAAGAAAGGATGTTTAAAAAGCTTTGCTTTTCCAGTGGGCTGTCTGTATCTATATTAAAGTTGGTTTGTAAAACCCCGTTTTGATCATCAAGAATAAAAAAATAGTGTTGTACCCGTGTTATCATAGTAGTTGGCGGAATACCGAAAAGAGGATTGTAAGCAACCTCAAACTCCTGCGCCAGCATATTGAGTAAGGCAATAATAGATTCTGTCTCCGTATTGTCTGCGCTACGGGGAATGCGGTAGCTAAAATCACCTGCTCCCATCTTGAGAATCATGTTTTTGATTTCTTCGGCTCGTGCATCAATATTAACCATAGTTCATGTCATTTAGATCGTTAGTTATTGTTTTGGTTCCCGGTATTTTTTAAGGAACGCGACTGCCGGGTCTTTCTCATAGAAGAATTGGGTAGCGATATGTGGTTCACGATGTAGTAAATAGAACTTTAACATGCTCTCAGAAAGTCCCCTGTCGATGTGAAACGCTATTGCTAGGGTTAACACTGAACCTTCCTGTAACAGGTAGTCTCTTGCTTCTTTGGTAGAATCTATGATTTCTCTAACGTCGCAGTATATCGGATACGGTGTATCAATCTGAAATCGCAGACGATCTTGTACAACCTTTGTTGCTATGTGTAGGGAGAGACAGCGTGTGGTGTAGTATAAAAACAGAATTCCTGCTTCAATCCGATATTCGGCATACGCGTTTTTATAGTACTGGCGCATGATAAATATTTTTTATGATTAAAATTATAAAAAAGGCTTATTAATTAGTTAGTTATAAGGGATTTAAAGTGTGGTTTAAGGGATTAGTTGACTCAGATTATATTATGAGGGATAAAAAGTATAGTTTGACGGATTATTTTATTGTGATAAAGGGTGGGTGTTGTGTATTATTCTGGAAATTAGTTAGTTTCGGTTAGTAAGTGCTAAAACATATACTATGCAGATTCAAAAATATGATGATTTTATTCAAGAGGAAAAGAAACGCAATAGTGATGGCAGTCTATGCCTAGTAGCTTATTTATTAATACACGAACTAAAATTTGGCGATGTTATCTCACCTGTTACGATGTATTACTTTTTCAAGCCTAGGGTCTTGTGGTTTGCTTGAACTGTATTAAAACTGTTCCTATTTCCTCGGTCTTCAAACCGTTTCGATAATCCCTATATATCCAGTACTTTGAAATTATCTATACCTCCCTATGTACTCACCTGTATAACTGATGTTACCATGTTTACTACGGCAATAAAAAAATTTCACCAAGATTTAAATACTCAGGTATTGGTTGTATCTGAAGCCCTTAAAAAAGCAGAGCTGGGGATTGAGGTGGCCTCTAAAACTTTAGTTGGTCTCAAAGAGCTCGTGGAGCAGGAAGATTTTGAGGATGTGCCTCAAGAGATTTATTTTTTTAAGCATCTCAAACCCTGCCCGATGAGTTATCTTATTTATTTTACTGAAATGCGAACTTGTGAGCTGCGGAAACCCAAGGCCGGAGCTTCTTTCCAGACCCGGTTTTATAAAAAAGAGTTGCGTAAGATTAATAAATTCTTTAACCGCAATATGAATTTTGTACGGTATATGGAAGAAGGACACACTTATCTGGATCATCAATTCTTTACCCGCAATGCGCAGCAGAATTTTCCAATGACCCCGATGCTCTATACTTATGATTATCCTGATTTTAGCTGTTCGCACGATATGCTTTGGGCCCAAGTGCAAGCGATGTACCGCCTTATTCATTATATAAGAGATGCTCTTAAGACTATAAATCCCAATAGTGAAGCTGTTTATATGCCTCAGAAGCATCATGTGATGCTCTGGTCTGGCTCAAAAACCGCATTGGTTGAACTCATTTATGCGTTATACGCGTCGCAGTATTTAAATCACGGCTTGTCTGATCTCAATATTATAGTGTCCTCTTTTGAGGATTTTTTTAATATTAAATTGGATGGGGTTTATAAAACATATGGCGAAATCAAAGCTCGAAAAGGTAGTAAGACTAAGTTTCTGGAAGAGCTGATTTTAAAGTTGGAATATAAGATACGGCAGGATGACACTTAAATGCAATTTATTGAATTGATGTGTTTTTAAAAACACGCGATACTATTCCCAATCTTCATTGGGACAGGCAGCGCGGTAACACTTAGAAAAGCAGCGTGACACCCCCAGAATAATAAATAAGAAATAATGAATAACTCAATAACAACTGCCCACCGCCTACTGCGACTGTTGACTGTAAAAAGCTTCTCGACTGCGCTCGAAGTGACAGAGCGTTGTATTTCGTATTTTGTACTTCTTACTTTGTATTTTCAATAGTCTTTGCTCTTTCATCTAACATCTAACGTCTCAAGTCTAATGTCTCACATTTCAACAAGAAGCTTCACTAAAAAAAGAAGGTCGTTTTGCATTTTTTTACTATTTTTCAGAAGATGTCCTTCCCTACAGGTCTTTAGCTTTTTTACATGATATATTTTAGATACCTGCTATGCTTGATGCTGCTTGTAGCGGCTACAGGTTTTGCCCAAGAGGGAGTGCTTAAAGGAAAACTTTTTGATGATAATGGGGAGCCACTGCCGGGGGCTGTACTCCAGATTAAAGGTACTCCAGAAGGGACGCTAACCGATTTTGATGGTGCATATACCCTAAAATGCTCGGTGGGAGATGTGCTGGTGATCACCGCGTTGGGTTATGCTACCCGTGAACTCACGGTAACAGCAGCGATGTTTAGAGAAGACGGTCTAGAAATCGATCCGCTTAAAAAGGCAGTAAAGCCTATTAGGCAAACGGACTATGAGGAAGCCATTAAAAACCACAATCCGGATTTCTATACTATTCCCGATTTAAGTACCACGCCCCTGAGGTATACTACAAATAGGAAGTATCTGGATGTGCATCGCATTAAAAATGTGCGTAAGAAAGACAGTATCCTTCACTTGGAGACCTATGCCGACGAGGCATTTTTTGAAATCGGCGTGAGTCAGCACACGGCTTTACAGTATGTTCCTAAAAGCAATTTGCCCGAGCTGCAACAGACTTATGCTCAGGGAAGACCGGTAGCAGGCGAACTTACCTATCGCGGTCCTGAAACGGGAGAAGGCTTTAGCTACGGGCCATTATTGAGCAGCTTAGCTTACGATGGAAGCAGCTATGCCTATGACGTTAATGGGAGGCCTGTACCTCGGGATCAAGTTTCAGGTGCCCCGGTAATGCCCTACGCGCAAGATATTTTTGATAGCGGATGGAATACATCTACAGCAGTTAAGTTGGGCGTGTATTATGATGTACACCGGTTGAATTTCAACTTTGCTAACGGTACCCAAAGAGATCTTTTTGATCAAGGAAAAGAAACCTACAACCGGATCAACTTCGGTTACGAAAATAACAATAGTTTTTTGAGCTATAGCCTCAGCGCGGGTTACAGCAGTTCTAAAACGAACAACGCCAACCTCAATGGCCTGCATAATCAGGTATACTACAGCAGCCTGCTTACGCCGCCTACATTCTCCAATACACAGGGAATTCGATTGTCAGACGGTACGCAACGCAGTTTCAGCCCGGGAAATTATAATAACCCGCTATGGCTATTACAAACCAATGCAAACCGGCTCAACGAAAAGGCTTTTAATGTTCAAGGAACCGGAACGTACCTGGGCGAGAAGTTTCAATTACGGGTAAAGACCCTTTATGATACAAATACTGCCGTGCAGGATGTTGGTATTGCAGCAGGAACTGCAGGATTTAACAACGGCCTGTTTACAAACAAGAATTTTGAAAGTGAACAGTTGGCTGCCGAAGCTAAGGCGATGTGGTCTGACCTGTACATCACCGATTTTCTAGACTTTTCGCCTTCGGCTACTTTTCAATATACCTACTCCGGTCTGGATTTTGATTTTACCGAAACCCAAAGTGGTGAAGTGCTGACGGATCTTAATCCGTCTAAGACGACCGTACAGATGTTGAATACCTTAGATGCTGAGGCCAACTTCTATGACTTTAAACTGAACCTAACCTTACAGCAAAAGTTATTTACCAGTTCATTACAAGGAAACAATTGGTGGCTTCCTGATGTTATTTTAAATGCTGATTTTAGGGACATCTTTTACAGTGATTTTTTGAGGCGATTTAAGTTTACCGCTGCCTATAGTACCAATGTGAATGACCTTTCGCTATATTACAACAACTATGGGTATAACAGTTTGAACCTGTCGCTAAGCGAAAGTCAGCAATATACCACCAATGCCGATCTGTTCAACAACGCTGCTTTAACTTTTGAAAAACAAAAGGGTTTAGACTTAAGCCTAACCACGTGGTTGTGGAATCAGGTAACTATCGATCTTAATTATTATAGATCACAGACGCGCGATGCGATCTTTCCAATTTTTACAGGGCAGACCTGGAAGTTGCTAAATACAGCCGAGCTACGGGACAGCGGTTTTGAAGCCGGAATCAAGATCGATACCTATGACTATTCGGTAGAAACCGATTTTAGGTATACCACAGCGATAAGTTTTAGTACGCACAATCCCGTGGTTCGCAACTTGGGAGCCTATGAAGGGACCAGACTGCCCGTTGCGGGTTTTGAAGAGGTGTCTCAAAATCTCATTGCCGGCGAGCCGGTTGGGGTTATCTTGGGTACGGCCTATGCGCGAGACGGGCAGGGCAACCTGCGCATTGGAGCTGACGGGTTCCCACTGATCGCTTCTGAACCTAAGATCTTAGGAGACCCGATACCTGATTTTAATTTGGGATGGAGTAACACGCTGCGTTACAAAAGGTTTTTGCTCAAGTTTACATTAGATTGGCAACAAGGAGGAGCCATGTGGAACGGGACGCAACAAGCCTTAAACTATTTTGGTACTTCTCTTGAATCTGCACAGCAGCGTACGATTACCGATTATGTCTTTGAAGGGGTTGCACCTGACGGAACTCCCAACACACAGCCGGTTGCATTTGCACCGCCAGATGCCCCGGTTACGGCAAACCGCTGGGTGCGTTATAGCTATGCCGGTGTGGCTGAAGCAGCTATTGCAGACGCTAGTTTTTTAAACCTGCAACAGCTGAGCCTTACTTACGAATTGAAACGCAAGGCTTCCTATTTCTTTAAAATGCTCAGCATTAGTGTGTATGGGAATAATCTATGGAACTCTGCAGGTTTTAAAGGCGCCAGCCCGTATAGCAGCTTATACGGTAATCCTACCGGCAGTGCACTTCATTACTTTAATATGCCGCTTGCCAGTGAACTGGGTATTCATTTAAACATCAAGATCTAATGCGTCAATGTATCACCCTATTTAAAATTGTCATTGCGTTATGCATTTGGAATACTCCTGCATTTACTCTGGCACAAAAGTATCACAAGATCGAAAAAATGTATACGCATACAGACCGCCCCTTCTATTTTCCCGGAGAGTCGATCTGGTTTAAAACCTATGCGGTTGATGAGACGAATATTCCTTCGGGCATCAGCGATGTACTGGTGACGGAGTTGATTTCACCTGCCGGAGACGTTGTTCAGACGCAAAGACATTTTCTACATTTGGGAGCAGCCTATGGCATGTTTCAGCTTAAAAAAGAATGGGTAGGTGGTGTCTATACGCTACGCAGTTATAGCCAATATATGCGCAATCAAGGGGAAGACTCTTTTTTTACAAAGGAGATAACCGTACAAAAGGTGGTGGTTCCTCAGTTGCTGGTTAAGCTCGATTTTGACCGGGAAGCCTATGGTAAGGGAAGCGCCGTACGGGCTACCTATACGCTCGAAGATCTGGATAATCGCGCTGTAGCCGGAGCCCGTCTGAGCGCGGTGCTGTATATAGATGGTAAGGAAGTGACCCGGAAGCAGTTGCAAACACGCACCGATGGCATGCAGGATATAGACTTTAGCCTGCCTGAAGACCTGGATACCGTAGATGCCGTTCTGGTCGTTCAAGCCAAACATAACGGAGTTACTGAGTCGATTTCACGCAGTGTGCCTATTCTTCTAGATGCGGTAGACCTGCAATTTTTACCGGAAGGCGGTAAGCTGCTTTTAGGAAGCCCTAACCGGGTTGCTTTTAAAGCGCTAGACCCTTTTGGGAGGCCTGCCGATGTGCGTGGGATGATCGTTAATCAGAACGGTGAAGAAGTGGTTCCTTTTGACAGTTTTCATGATGGGATGGGCAGTGTTTATTTTGAGCCGCAGGTAGGCCAGCAGTATTATGCACAGCTTACCCATCCTTTTGTTTCAGACAGTCTGTCGAGGTACGCCTTACCTAAGACAGAACTTATGGGCGCAAAGCTAGGTATGCTTAAGCAAGAGGGTGATAGCTTAGTCTTAGAAGTGGCTACCACTGCAAAATTTAAAGGCAAGATCGTTCTTATCGATGCCGCACAGCACCTCTGGGATTCCCGGGAAGTTGTTTTAAAAGAAGGGGAGACTACGCTGCATTTTGACGTGAAGCAACTACCTCAGGGTATTGTAAAAGTGCAACTGCAAGATCATATAGGTATCGTACAAAGCGAGCGTTTGGTATTTATCAATCCACAAGCCGGCTTACAGATCGCGTTGCATTTTGATCAAACACAGTATTTACCCCGAGCGCCTGTGAATCTGGAGATCAGCACTACAGATGTGCAGGGGAATCCTGTGAGCAGTAACCTGTCTGTTGCTGTGGTTGACAATGCCTTACTCACCTTAGCCGATGATAAGCAAGATAACATTGCAAGTTATTTGTTAATGAGCAGCGAACTTAAGGGAACTATCCATGAGCCTTCTTTTTACTTTGATACTGAAGAACCTGATCGTTGGGAAGCCTTAGATCTGGTTATGCTTACGCATGGTTGGCGGACTTATTTGCAAAAACCGGTTCCTAGAGGAAAGGCGCTTAAACACAACCCTGAGCGTAAGGATATTGTGTATGGGCGTATAACAACTGTGGAAGGTGAAGCCGTACAAGCTGAGGTTTTGGTTTTAGACCGAAACGGAACTAAGATCCTTCAATTTAAAACTGATACTGAAGGTCATTTTAAGTTCAAACCAGGTACTGTAAGTTATTATGTGATCGCTGCCTATACCGAAGACCGACAGCAGCTAAGTATTCATTTGGATGAAACCCTGAATGAGAAATACGGTACTGCCGGGTTTAATTTCAATAGAAATGCCAGAGCGACTAAACAGACCGAAGTTGAAGCGGAAGCTCCGGAGGCTCCATTTACCCAACCCTTAAAGGAAAAGGCGTTAGACCTTAGTCTTAATGCTGATAATGCTGCCCTTGATGAGGTGGTGGTCGTGGGGTATGGTATTGATAGAACCGCGACTACTACGGGGGTGGTTCAAAAGGTTGATAGTGACGACCTGGCGGGCGTGAGCGGTAGTGTTGCTCAGGTATTAGAGGGCAATGTTTCTGGGGTTCAGGTTACGCAAGCTCAAGGTAACGGGGACAGTCAAATAACGATACGCGGTGCAGCAAGCATACGTGGAGATAGCAGTCCATTATTTATAATAGATGGTGTACCGGTAAATTCAGCAACCGGTCAGGATTTTGATCTTTCTCAATTAGATGCTTCTCAAATTGATGCGGTAAGTGTGGTTAAAGGTGCTGCGGCAACAGCCTTGTATGGTTCCCGAGGGGCGAATGGTGTTATTTTGATCACCACCAAGAATCAAAATTACGGGAATAACAAACGCCTGTTTTCCCAAAAGTATAAAAACTACGCGGTACGCGAGATGTACCAAGGACAACAAAAGGTACAACTCAATCAGCCTGTACACTTCTATACGCCGGTGTATGATTCTCGGGAAGTTCCAGAAAAGCGTACCGATTTTAGAAAAACCCTGTATTGGAATCCGGTAGTACAAACCGATGCTTTAGGAAAGGCCAGTCTTTGCTTTTACAATTCTGATGCGCTCACCTCATTTAAGATCATCGCAGAAGGAATTGCTGCACAGGGAATCACAGGGTATAAGTCGCAGACGTATAGTGTGACCAAGCCTTTGAGCATTACCGCAAAACTGCCCGCTTATGCCAGTGTGGGAGACACCCTGAATATTCCTGTTAGGGTCACCAATGCAACACCTACCGCCCAGAAACTGAGTTTAGCACTCCAATTTACCGATGAAATTAAAGTGCTTCGTGCTCAGGAAATCCCAAAAAATATTGAGGTAGCAGCAAATTCCTATCAGGTAATCAATGTTAGGGTAACCCCGGTTAAAACTGCTTTGAACGCAGGCTTTACAGCAAGCCTTGAGGGTTCATCAAGTTCAGATGCTTTTGAAGAACGCCTGGAAGTGGTAAGTCCGTATTTTCCTATAGAGACCAGTATTAGTAACAATCAGAGTGCTGCTTATAGCTTTGATATTGTCAACGCTATTCCCGGAAGCCTTCAGGCAGATTTTGCACTCTATATTGATGTGGTGGGCGAGTTGATGAATGGCATTGAAGGCATCATTAGAAAACCTTATGGTTGTTTTGAGCAAACCTCTTCAGCGACCTATCCTAATGTTATGGTGCTGCAATATTTAAAAGCTACAAGTAAAGCCGATCCGGAGGTGACCGCAAAGGCTTTAGAGTATATCGCTCAGGGGTATAAACGCCTTATAAGTTTTGAGACTAAAGAAGGTGGTTTTGAATGGTTTGGAAAAACCCCTCCACATCAAACCCTCACCGCCTTTGGTATTTTAGAATTTACTGAAATGAAAGAAGTATATCCCGAAGTGAGTGAAGCGATGCTCAAACGCAACATCGCCTGGTTGCTGGGTCAGCGGGATGGTAAGGGAGGTTTTCATAAAAGTAAAAAGGGTTACGACAGCTTTGCTAGTTCGCCTCCTTTAGTAGCTAATGCCTATATTGTTTATGCCTTAAGTGAAGTGGGTATCACTACCGAGATCAAGACCGAATATGAAGCGGCATTAGCAAAAGCCTTATCGTCTAAAGATGCCTATCAAATGGCTTTAATGGCTTTGGCAGCTCATAATTTTGGAGATCATACGCGTTATATGCAACTCATGGAACTCCTTCTGGAAGCCTATAATAAGAATGCCTTTGAATGGAATACTAATGCAACGATCACCCGTTCTTACGGTAAAGCTAAATTTTTAGAAACTACCGCGTTTTTCATCCTCGCAGCGTTACGCGAACAGGTATTTGACGAGGTTGTAGCCGAGGGGGTGCAGTATATCGCGCAAAACCGTGAGTACGGTGCTTTTGGCAATACGCAAAGCACGGTCATGTGTTTAAAGGCTTTACTCAAGTATAATCAGCTGTACACTGCAAAATTTTTGGCTTCAGAAAAGCTCTTGACCTTGAACCTTAATGGAACAAAGCTCGATCTAAAACAGGCAGCACAGCATGATGGCGTGCTGCATATAGACTCTCTGGAGCGCTATATTGAACCTGGGACACAGCGGGTACACGTGACTTTTGCTGATGAGAAAATTAGTTTCCCTTATGCATTAAATTATTCCTGGAAGAGCAGCCTACCTAAGAGTGCCGAAGCTTTACCGGTACAGCTGCGTACGCAACTGCTTGCCTCTAAAGTGCGTAAGGGAGAACTGGCGCGAATGGAGGTAGAAGTGCGTAACACCACGCAAGAAGGCAAAGGAATGATCACGGCTATTGTAGGGATTCCTGCAGGAGCTTCGGTACAAGCGTATCAACTTAAAGAACTTATGGAAGAAAATCAGATCGCTTATTATGAGGTAGTTGATAATTTTGTGATCTTGTATTGGCGTTCTTTTGAAGCAGCAGAAGTCAAGCGTATTGCTTTAGATCTCAAAACCGATATCTCCGGGAGTTATACCGCACCTGCGAGTACGGTATACCCGTACTATGGGGATGACTTTAAATTTTGGACTAAAGGCGTACACTTAGAGATTTACGAATAAGCGTTCCTATACGTAAGATAAATCTAAAGCTTTCAGGATACTGAAGCGACAGTGCGTGATGTATTTTAGTTCAAACACGCGATACCATTCTCAATCTTCATTGGGACAGGCAGCGGGAGTTTCTCGAATTAACTTATTGACTTCAGTTTGATAAGTCTTACTTTAAATTTTGTTCTTACTTTTCTTTACTCGCGTGATTTCTATTTTTACGGGAGCTCTTGAATCTCCTAACGTCGATTTAGGTAATGTTTACTACTCATCGTGTTTATTCATTTTCTTTGCTTGTCCAAAGAAATCCTTCGACTATCGC
>CESC01001088.1_pt1 | contig 19104 bp, 14 predicted proteins | sample 531131 | NCBI WGS metagenome assembly CESC01 (sample SAMEA2621295, study PRJEB7988) | marine metagenome | biome: marine biome (ENVO:00000447); feature: mesopelagic zone (ENVO:00000213); material: "saline water (ENVO:00002010), including plankton (ENVO:xxxxxxxx)" | depth 800 m
TCGGCAACTCCGGGCCTCTGCCGGACGCGGTAGAGAAAGCCATTAGTGATGGTGACCTGACCGTGGCCTCGGTGCTCTCCGGCAACCGAAACTTCGAAGGCCGTGTGCATCCGCTGGTGAAAACCAACTGGCTGGCATCGCCGCCCCTGGTAGTTGCCTATGCGCTGGCGGGCAACGTGCGCCTGGATCTCTCAAAAGATCCGTTGGGTAACGACAAGGATGGAAATCCGGTGTACCTGAAGGACCTCTGGCCGAGCCAGCAGGAGATCGCTGAAGCTGTGGAGAAAGTGAAAACCGACATGTTCCGCAAGGAATACGCGGAAGTCTTCGATGGCGACGCCACCTGGAAGTCCATCAAGGTGCCGGAAAGCAAGGTGTACGAGTGGTCTGATAAATCCACCTACATCCAGCATCCGCCGTTCTTCGAAGGGCTCAAGGAAGAACCGGACGCGATCGACGATATCAAGGATGCCAACATACTGGCACTGCTGGGCGACTCGGTGACTACAGACCACATCTCACCGGCCGGTTCCTTCAAGGCGGACACCCCTGCCGGCAAATACCTGCAGGAGCACGGCGTTGAGCCGAAAGACTTCAACTCCTATGGGTCCCGCCGGGGTAACCATGAGGTGATGATGCGCGGCACTTTTGCCAACGTGCGTATCAGGAACGAAATGCTCGACGGCGTGGAAGGCGGCTTCACCAAGTTCGTGCCCACGGGTGAACAGATGGCCATCTACGATGCTGCCATGAAATACCAGGAGCAGGGCACGCCGCTGGTAGTCATTGCTGGCAAGGAATACGGAACCGGCTCCAGCCGGGACTGGGCGGCCAAGGGCACCCGTTTGCTGGGTGTGAAAGCCGTGGTTGCCGAATCCTACGAGCGTATCCACCGCTCCAACCTGATCGGCATGGGCGTGATGCCGCTGCAGTTCCCGGAAGGCACCGATCGCAAGAGCCTGAAGCTCACCGGTGAAGAGGCCATCAGCATCGAAGGCCTGTCTGGCGAGATCAAGCCGGGCCAGACGCTGACCATGACGGTGAAATACAAGGACGGTTCCACCGAGACCTGTGAGCTGAAATCACGGATTGATACGGCCAATGAGGCCGTTTACTTCAAGCACGGTGGCATTCTCCATTACGTGGTGCGGGAAATGCTGCGCACTGCCTGAATGGACAGGGCGAACATGGCATGGCGGGCTTCCGCCATGCCGAATTCAAGAAGTAAATGAGAGAAACGAGAGAGACCTTATGACCGATCAACCGTTTCTGACGGACGTCAAAACCCTTCGGGAAAGAGCCCGCAAACACATTGAAGAGGGGGCTCTGACGGAAGGCTATGGCGCCAACCGCGACAATGTCGTGAAGATTCTGAACGAGGCGCTGGCCACCGAGATTGTCTGCACCCTGCGTTACAAAAGCCACTACTTCCGTGCCGATGGCATCAACGCCAATGTTGCTGCCCAGGAATTCCTGGAGCACGCAGACCAGGAGCAGCAGCATGCCGACTGGCTGGCTGAACGCATCGTGCAGCTGGGTGGCAAGCCCAACTTTTCACCGGAAGGCCTGTTGACCCGATCGCACGCCGAGTTCGTTGAGGGCGAAACGCTCCGGGACATGGTGGTTGAGGATCTGGTTGCCGAGCGCATCGCAATCGACAGCTACCGGGAAATTGCCCGCTATCTGGGTGACCAAGACCCCACTTCCCGGAGGATTATCGAGGAAATCCTGGCCCAGGAAGAGGAGCATGCCGACGATATGGCCGGTCTGCTCGAAGGGCTGGATAGCTGATCAGAACCATCCAGTGAGGAATAAGGGCGCTGCCTGTCAGGTAGCGCCTTTTTCATCTGTGCTGGCGAGGGGCAGGCTAAGCCAGAAACAGGCTCCTTGGCCCGGTTCAGACTCAAAGGCGACATCGCCACCCATTGCGTGCATCAATTCCCGCGTTATGGCCAGCCCGAGTCCCGTGCCGCCTTTCGCGCGGCGATCAGAAGAATCCGCCTGAGAGAACTTCTGGAAGATCCTGCCCCTGAACTCATCAGGGATTCCCGGGCCCTGGTCGCACACCGAGATGCGTAGGGTTTGCTCCAATTGCTCACAAGAGACTGTCACCTCCGACTGCTCTGGTGAAAACTTGATAGCGTTGGACAGAAGGTTGTTGAGCGCCTGACAGAGACGTCCGCGATCGGCCCTCACAGAGACATCATCCATATGCCCCGTCTTCAGCGTTACCTGCCTGTCTGCTGCATAGCTCTCGATGCGTTCCAGACACTCCTGCACCATCTCTGCCACCGGGCACTCATCCATGTGGAAAGCCATTTTGCCGGCAACCAGTTTTTCGATATCAAGCAGGTCGTTGATCAACAGCGTCAGTTGCTGGGTGTTCCTGTAAGCGATGCCCGCCAGTCGCGATGCTTTTGGTGGAAGTTCACCGGCTGCGTTATTCGAGATAAGGCCCAAGGAACCGGCTATCGACGTTAAGGGCGTTCGCAGTTCATGGCTGACAATGGAAATGAACTCGCTTTTCGCCCGATCTGCCTTCTTTTGCTCTGAAATATCCTCGGCGATGAGCCAGATCACCGGGGCGCCGTTTTGCTCATCCAGGGCGAGGCCGTGCAGCAGAACCGGGTTCAGTTCATTGTGTGCGTCTGGAAAATAACCCTCCAATCCGCTGAACCGCATATCTCGTTTTAAAAGACCAGAGATGTCGGGCTTGTCCGGGACAATCCGGTTCGCGTGGTCATAAACATCATTGAAGAAACCCAGGGAATTGGCCCTGTTTCCAAAGAGCTTGGCAAAGCTGTTGTTGGCGCGCAGGAGTTTTCCGTTTTGGCTCTCGTATAGCCCGATGCCAAAGGGAGCCAGTTCGAACAGGCCCCAGAAACGTCGCTGCATCTGATAGTCCCGAAGCAGAAGGCTGGTGAGCCAGAAGGTGCCCGCAAATATCAGCGAACCCACCAGCAGTAAAAGTGATCGAAAGAACACTGGCGATTCCGGATGTTCTGGCCAGCCCTGGAGGGGTTGGGCGATGAGTGTCCAGTCGATGCCAGGCATGCTGAGTTCAGTGGAGACGGGGTCCTGCCAGTCCGTTGTGGCATCACCGAAAAATGGATCACCCTCCCGGGCCAGATCGGACGTTCGAAAAAGCGCCAGGTGACCGGGTTCTGAAAGCGTCATTTCCACAGCTTTATAAAGGCGATTGAGATCGAGTATCACGGAAATGACCCCCCAGAACTGACCGGATTCATTCTCGAAGATGGGAATCCGGGCCGCCATTCCCTGGCCGCCCTGGACAAGGTTGATCGGGCCGCTGAACAGCGCCCTTCGCGAGTCTTTGAGCTCCGCCACCTGGGTTGGGGAGAGACTTTGACTGGTTAAATCAAGACCCAGAGCTGCCCTATTGCCCTCCAGCGGATAGATATTGCGGATGGTAAGGTCCGGGGCCAGGCCGATGTTCCGCAGTTGCGGTGCCAAAGCAAATATTACTGCAGCGAGCTTCTGGAAATCGGCCTCGGAAATTGCTGGCTGAACAGAGACATTGGCAGCAAGCCCCCATACGGTCTGAACGTTCTGCAGAATAGTACTCTGCAGCTTCAGGCTCTTATCGTTGAGCCTGGCTTGCCATTCCTGACGAACATCGCTCCGATGATTCTGGGTTGCGGTACTGTCGAGTACCAGTGCCACCGCGATCAGAAGCGCGAGGACCGCGACTCGCGCCAACCAGACAAGGGCAAAAATGGCCCTGCTTCGAGTTTTGATCATCATTTATGCCTACGCCTGCTCAAGCTCCAGCCAGAACGTTGAGCCCTCGCCTTCGCGGGACTGGAATCCCACATTCCCACCCATTTGGGTCATGATCTCTTTGGTGATGGCGAGGCCCAGGCCCGTTCCCCGCTTGCCCCGGGTGTCGGAACTGTCTGCCTGTGCGAACTTCTGGAAAATCCGACCGCGAAACCCCTCGGGGATACCTGGCCCCTGGTCGATTACACGAATACGAACACGGCTGTCCTCAACCTTTATTTGCACCAGGACCTGTCCGTCAGGAGGGGAAAATTTGATGGCATTGGACAGCAGGTTGGTGAAGGCCTGACCCAGGCGCGAGCGATCGATTTTCGACACGATTTTTGGAGAGCTGCTTTGGACTCTGACAGTAACGCCACTCTCCAGGGCATAGGTTCCAAGGCGCTCCACTGCTTCCTCTATCACCGGACCAAGCTCGTGTAGCTGCAGGTTCATGGTCATTTTGCCGGAAACAAGTTTTTCCATATCCAGCAGGTCATTAACCAGTTCCTTCAGTTGCTCGGTATTACGGTGGGCGATCGACACCATGCGCTCTGCCTTTTCCGGGAGTGCGCCAAGCGTGCCGCTTTCGACCAGGCCAAGAGACCCTGATATGGAAGTGAGCGGTGTTCTGAGTTCGTGGCTGACGGTCGAGATGAACTCGCTTTTCATCCGATCAACTTTCTTTTGCTCAGAGATGTCTTCGATCAGCGTCCAGATCAGCGGTTGTCCCGAGGGACTGCTGATTCTCATGCCGCGCACGATGGCAGGATAGGTGGAAGCATCCGCCCGCATAATCTCGACCTCATGGGGCCCAAAATGCTTGTCCTGTTGCAGCTCGGCGATGATTTGTTGCTGCTGGTCTTCAAATTCCGGCGGAAGGAGTTGCCCATAACCCAGGCCCATGAGCTGGTCACGGCTGTACCCTGTTGGTCTTAGGAGCGCATCGTTAACATCGAGAAAGGCGCCGGTCAGGTAATCGTTCAAAGCGATGCCGATCGGTGACAGCTCATAAAACCCGCGGAGCTGGGCTTCGCTTTCCTGGAGAGCAAGCTCAGTTTGTTTTGCCTCATTAATATCAGCGATGTACCCGTGCCAGATAATGCTGCCGTCCGGCATCCGTTCGGGCGAGGATTTACCCTCCACCCAGCGCCAGCCGGATTGGCCATTGTCGACCCGATAATGGCAATGCCAGATCGAGAGTGTCTGAGCGGATTCGTCGATGCTGGCAGCCACTTTGGGCAGGTCGTCCGGGTGAATTCTCGTGAAGCATGCAGAAGCATCCTCCTGCACTTCCTCGGGGGTGACACCATAGATGTCTTTAATGCTCGGGCTGCTGTATGGAAACGCGCCACGGCCATCTGGCCAGAGCCGATACTGGTAGAGCATCCCTGGGGTCTGCTCTACCAGCTTGGTGATCATACGGACGCTGATCTGTCTTTCGATAAGGGCGCCGACCCAACGTGCCAGTAGCGTTACAAAGGTAACCTCGGTTTCTGTGAAGTCCTCTTCGCGTGGGTCGGGGGATGAAAAGTTGAGCGTTCCATACAAACGGTCCCGGATAAAAATAGGAGCCGCCAGGTAGCTTTCCAGACCAAACTTGTCATAGCAGCGATGGCCGCGATAGCTTGATTTGGCCATGTGGGCAATGGCGAGGCTCTCTCTGGACCCCAGAAGCATTGAACAATAGGTGTCTTTCAGCGGAAAGCTGGCTTTCTGTTCGAGGCCAGAGCCTTCCGGAGCGACAAACCACTGGATGGAATAGACGTTGCTGTGTATTTCACTGACGATTCCCAGAGGCAGATCCAGGTAGTCCGCTCCCAGACGAAGGGCCTTCTCAATGCGTCTGCCGTCGTTGGGTTCGGCATCCAGAGCCAGATCGCTGAGTATGCTCAGTGCCTCGTTCTGGTGCTTAATCTTGTTCAGGTTGTCCATCTCCTGGGTGATATCGGCGTGGGTGCCGTACATCATCAAAGGCTTGCCGTCCGGCGTCCATTCGAACACCTGGCCCCGGTCGTGAACCCAGACCCAATGGCCATCCCTGTGTTTCATGCGACATCGGTAGTCGTACTCCGGTAGTTCGCCAACGAAGTGAGCGTTAAGCAAACGTTCCGATTCCGGAAGATCATCCGGGTGCGCGAGACCCAGCCAGGTCTGGATGCTAACTGGCTCCAGCTCCTCAAGTGTGTAGCCGCAGATGTTGGCCCAACGCTCGTTAAAGACGGTTTCACCGGTCTGTACATTCCACTCCCAGGTACCGATCCTTGTGCCATCAATAATTGCCCTGGCCCTGCGCTCGCTGTGTTTCAGGTCCCTATAAAATTCCGCTGCGGCCTGAAGGTTAATCTCCCGTTCCACGCAGTCGGCGATTTCCCGCAGCAGGGATTCGTCTTCTTCACCAAACGTGCGCGGTACCCTGTCAATCAGGCAGAGGGTGCCTAATCTGAACCCTTCGCTGTTGTGTAGGGGCGCGCCTGCATAGAAGCGTATGTGTGGATCGCCGGTGACCAACGGGTTGTCTGAAAACCGTGGATCAAGCGACGCATCTTCGATCACCAAAAGGCTGGAGTTGAGAATGGCGTGACCACAGAAGGATATACCGCGAGATGTTTCGGAGGCCGACAGTCCCTGACAGGACTTGAACCATTGCCGGTTCTCGTCCACCAGGCTGACCAGCGCAATGGGTACCCGAAACGCGTTGCAGGCCATCCGCGTGAAACGATCAAAACGCTCTTCGGGTTCGGTATCGAGCAGGCCTGTACGTTCAAGCGCCGCCTGGCGCTCAAGCTCCTCAGGAGGAAGGTCCGGCGCTTTCATCGATGGTGATGTCCTCGGTTTTGTTATTAAGTAGTTCGATCCAGAAGTTGGCGCCGTTGTCGTAAAAGTAGCCGACCCGACCCTTCATCAGTTTCGCCAATTCCCGGCAGATCGCCAGGCCCAGGCCGGTGCCTTTTATGGATTTTGATGTGCCAACCTCCGCCTGGGAGAAACGCTCGAAGAGCTCGTCTTCAAACTGCTCTGGTACGCCATCGCCCCGATCGCTGACGGTAATGCGGGTGAAACCCGGGGCAGCCAGTTGGACCGAGATGGTGATGGGTTGGTCTGGCGGCGAGAATTTGATGGCGTTGCTGATAAAGTTGTCGAGAACCTGCCGGAGTCGGTGCTCGTCCGCAAAAACCGTTTGTTCGCCCAGGCCTTCGGTGGACAGTGACAAGTCGTGCTCCGCGGCGAGTGCGGCATTGCCGGAGATAGCCGCCTCGATAATCGGCGTTAGCGGCAGGTCAGACAATGTCACGTTCATCTGGCCGGCAGTAAGTTTGCTGAAGTCCAGAAGGTCCGAAATCAGCAGATGAAGGCGATCGCCGTTCCGCAGGGCGAGTTGGGCCATTTCTTCCGCTTTTTCTGGCAGTTGGCCGGCCGCCCCGGACGCCATCAGACGAAGCGCGCCGTTCAGTGATGTTAGCGGTGTTCTTAACTCATGGCTGACATTGGAGACAAAATTCTCCTTCATGGTAGTGATGGCGTCCCGCTCGGCCATCAACTGATTGAAGGCGGCGGCCAGTTTGCGGGTCTCCTTGGCCCCTTTTTCATCCAGTCTCTGTCCACTGGAAGGACTCTGGGCCATTTTCTCTATGGTCTCGGTCATCCTGTCCAGTGGCCTGACAGCAGACCGGCTGGCAAAGAAGCCCAGCAAGGCGATAACCAGGCCTATGGCAATACTGATCAAAAGAAAACTGATAAACGAGTCTTTTGCCGGCGCGGTGGCCCTTTCGTAGGGCACTGAACGGACGAACATCCAGCCAAGGTCTTCGAGATGGCTGGCAGCGTAAATCAGTTGTTGCCCGCTGTTGTCCGTCACGGTTCCGAACGTGATGCCGGATAAAGCTGCGTCGACCAGAGGATCCTCTCCTGGCGCTGGCAGGGGTTGCACTCGCTTGCCGGGTGACGGGCCGCCCTCGATGTATAGAAAGTTCTCGATATCGATCACTTTGAAGCGATCCTGATCATCGCGCAGCCGCTGTAGCATATCGGCTGGAATCAGGCTGGTCTTGCCAATATTGACGGTGCCGCCGAGAAGTCCCAGGAGGTCACCCTCATCCGACTCTATTGGCGCGAGAAACGACAGCAACGGAACGCCGGTGGTGCGGCCAATAATGGGCCGGCTGACAACGGGAACTCTGTTTTGGATAGCGCGCCGAAAATGGTTTCGGTCAGAATAGTTAGTACCGATACGTCCCGGTACATGAATATCCTCGGCAATGGCCGTTGCTTCTGCGTCAAAAACGATCAGACCGTCCGGAAACAGCGACCGCAGGAGACTCTGTCGATTGAGTTGGTTATTTATTTCGGGGAGCGAATGGAGGGAGTTTCCATCACTCATCATCGCCGCCGATTCATTCAGCACATCGAGTTTCAGTTCCAGGCGCTGTTCTACCTCGGAGGCGATTCTTCGCGTCTCGATGAGCTGTTGCTCAGTCAGCAGCGCCTCAAAGTCGTCCACCAGGGCATTGTAGGCAACCGCCAGGACCGCCCCAACGGTTAAAACGGATCCAACAATCACGATTATGGCGAGGCGGGTCCCGAGCGAAAGTGACGGCAAAACGATTTCCCCGGTGGTACTCTGAAAAAAATGATGTGAATATTTCAGCCGAAGTATGGCATAAATCGGGTGAAGTGCAGATCGGATTGAATGATGTATGTCTGACGAAAAAGCGGCTGACGTTTTACGCAAGCTTGATGTCCTGAAAACGCGCTTCAGGGAAAAGGCGTCAGGGGATATTAATCTGATCGAATTGATGGCAATGGATGCCCTAGCTGGACGGGGCGGGCAGGAAGAGGTCAGGCGTGCCTACCAGGTTCTGCACCGACTTGCCGGCTCGGCCGGCACATTTGGTTTTCGGGCGCTTGGAGAGGAAGCCCGGGCGCTGGAGCTTGTCCTCAAACCCTACCTGGAGAGTGAAACGGGTGCTCCCCGGGATTTGTCCGAGATTCCTGAAACGCTTCTGAACGAGAACTTCACTGGCAGGATTCGCGGCCTGGAGAGCTTGCTCGCCGTCGAAGAAAGCGAAGGGGAAACCACAGAAACTCCCAAGGACAGCAACACCGACAGTGCCGGCCAGCCTGAGGTGTTGATAATCGAACCCGAACGAGCATTCGGTGAACACCTGGCGAATTCGCTGATACCGCATGGCTTTTCCGTTCACTGCGCGACGCCAAGAGAACTTTTTTCCAAGGATCTGTCCCGGATTTCCGTTGTGCTCATCCGGGATGATGTACTGATTGCGCAGGAACAGATTCCATGGCCTTCACAAGACCGCCCCCCCATCATTTGCATCGGTTCCAGTGATGAGTTTGATGAACGATATCGGATTGCGGCGCTGGGCGTGGATGGGTTTGTCAGCGAGCCTGTCGATGTACCGGTGCTGGCGGATTATATGGAACGGCTCATTAATGAAAAAATGGAGTTCGGTTCCGGCCGGGTGATGGTGATTGATGATGACCCGGAGTTGTTGGAACGTTACAGCCTGATTCTGGAAGGCGGTGGTTTCGAGGTTCGAAGGGTCAGCTCTCCCGCTGTCGTACTGAGCGCCCTTTCAGAGTTCCGACCGGACATTATTCTGATGGATGTCCAGATGGGGAACTTTAACGGTACCACCCTGGCACGAATGCTCCGGTTTGATCCCGAGTGGGTGGGGCTGCACATCATTTTCCTGTCCTCCGAGGAGGATAGTGAATTCCAGTTTGATGCCCTGTCCCAGGGTGGCGATGATTTTCTTACCAAGCCCGTGTCTGACAGGATCCTGTTGCAGGCGGCCAGAGTCCGATGCTATCGGGCCAGGCAGCTGGACAAGCTGGCTTCGCGGGATAGCCTGACCGGGTTGCTGAAGCATTCGCTGGCCAAGTCGGAAGTCGGGAAAGAGCATGGCCGTTGTCAGAGACTCGACTATCCCTCCGTGGTCGCCATGCTTGATCTTGACCATTTCAAGCAGGTGAATGACCGGCACGGCCACCGGGTTGGTGATCTCGTAATCAAAGGCCTTGCAAACCTCCTTCGCCATCGCCTGAGAAAAACCGATGTGATCGGTCGTTACGGTGGCGAAGAGTTCATTGTCGCACTGCCAAACTGCACGCTTGAAAACGCGCGAAGATCGATGGAAGTGGTCTGCCAGCAGATGTCGAAGATCGAGTTTACCGGTGCCGAAGGTGCCTTTTCCGTGACATTGAGCATTGGCATGGCGTCTCTTGCTGACTATGAAAAATCTGAGGATGCGATAGAGGCCGCCGATAAAGCGCTCTATGGTCGCAAAGCCGCCGGCAGGAACGGTGTCACCTCGATTAATGACCTGGATTGGGACCAGAAGGAGTCTGAACCCGGATGAACGTAATTATCGTCGAAGATGACGACTTGATGGCGGATCTTCTGGAGACCGTGGTTGCGGGTCTTCATCCTGCATTGAGAGTATTCAAGGCGTTCACGGTCAGCGAAGCTCTGGATTTGTGGCGTAGCAGGGCGCCAGGATTGTTCGTCATCGACTGGTCATTGCCAGATGGTACCGGTCTGGATGTGCTCAGGAAAATCCGCGCCGCTGACAAAAACATGCCAGTCGTAATGGTAACAGGCCGGGCAGATCGCGATTCCATTCTCAAAGCAGCCCATTACGGAATCAGCGGTTACATCAGCAAGCCGTTCAGTGTGGAAATGCTGCATGAGCGTCTTTCCGGCATGCTCAAGGCGGTTTTGCCCGAGGATACAAGCGTCGAAACCCTGGCCGATATGCTATCGCGGAAACTGGAATCCGGTTTGCAGGTACCTACCCGTATGGATGTTTCCGGCATTCTTGGTTTGATGGAGCGGGCTCAGGACCTCTCTGGCGGCCAACTGGCCGAACGTTGGCAAAAAGAAGCGTCGTTGTGTGCCAGACTGCTGGAGGTGGCAAACCGGTCCTCGTTCCGGCGAACTGGAGAGCCCGTAGCGACTGTCCGTGATGCCATTTCGGTAATGGGAGTGCCCATGGCTCTGAGTCAGGCTCTGGCTTTGGCTCTGGATACGGGGTCCTCCTTTCGTTCTCCTGCTCTGGCGCAGAGCGCCAGACATCACCAGGCTCAGGCCGAAGCTGTAGGGTCGGAAGCCCAAAAGCTTGCCCTCGTATTGGGCAAAAAGGCGCTCGAATTTCAGACCGCTGGATTGCTGAGCCGAATGGGCGAGTTGGCCGTGCTGAATGTGATGGATCAGTTTGTTCAGCAAGGCGGTGAGCTGACCGATGGGGATATCGAAAACGGACTTCGCGAATGGGCAAAGCAGTATGGCAACACGCTGAAGGTACAGTGGCGGCTGCCGTTGGCCATCCGGCAGATGTCCGGTGCGGTGCACTATCTCGCACGGGAGGATGTCCGGCAGAACCTGCTCATTATGCGGGTGGCTGGTCTGATTGCTGGAGGGCAGGCAGACAACCCGGAGTGTTCCAGGCTTCTCAGGCATCTCGGGCTGGAGGACTGGCTGGAGTCCAGGAAAAAAACATCGGATACGGGGAGTGGGTAGATGTCAGAGTCTGGAACGCCTTTAGAAAAAATCATGTTGGTCGAGGATGAAGAAGACATTCGGGCAGTGGCTGAGTTGGCGTTGGAAGCGGTCGGCGGGTTCACCCTGAAAGCCTGTCATTCGGGTGCCAACGCTCTTGAGAATCTTGATGGTTTCAGACCGCAGCTAATCCTTCTGGATGTAATGATGCCAGCCATGGATGGGCCAAGCACACTGCGGGCTATCCGCGAAAACCCCGAGTTTGCCCAGACCCCCGCTGTTTTTATGACGGCCAAGGTGCAGCCAGATGAGGTCAAGGGCTATCTGGCCCTGGGAGCCGTGGACGTTATTCCGAAGCCCTTCGACCCGATGACACTCTCGGACCAGATTCGGGAAATCTGGGAAAAGCTCGATTGAACCATTGGCCAGGCCCTGAATTTTTGACGGCTGGTGGTTTTGCGGCGCTTGATTCGGTTAACCTGTAGCGGTCTTTTTCGGTATTTGAGGCCCCTTGATGTCGTCTTCCCCTTCTCGGGATGAGCTGAAAGCAAAGCTCAATCTGGAAACCTCCCGTATTCACTGGCACGAACTGCAGACCTACTTTGCACGAGGGCAGGTGGTTCGCGTGTCCCCGGATCTCGATCTGCTGGATGTGGCCGCAGAACTGGCTGCGGACAATAAACAACGGTTTGCCCAATGGATGGAGAAGGGGCAAGTTGGTGACGTAGCGCCCGAAACGGCCCAGGCCTGGTACGACCGCAATGCAGAGCTTTGGGCAGTGGTCATCGCGCCCTGGGTTCTGGTTCAGGACAGGTCAGGTCATGTTCTGCACTGACAGCCACGCGCCATGAAGCTTCACTATTTCCACGGCCGCAGCCCGCTACGTGACCTTGTGATGGTGAACGAGAACCAGCGGATTGAGCTGCATATCCGGCCTGTTGGCGGTGGCCACTGGGGGCTGGTGGCACTGGCGGGGCCGGATAAGGGTCGGCCTGATGGCCAGTTCTGTCGGGGGCCCTGGCCAACCCAGGCCCGCGCTGAATCGGTTCTGAGGAGCATTGCCGGCACCATGATGGGGAAAGGTTATGAGCCCAGGCCCGGTGACTATGTGGTGTGGTCCGTGACGGCCCAGCGCCTTGCCCGAACCATTGGAACCCCTGAGCCTCAAGATGCGAGATCCGAGACCGACCCCGACCAGTTCAAACCGCTAACCTGATAACCACCCCTTCTTGTTTTTTTGAGGACACCATGCTGACTGGAGCCCTGCTCATTCTTGCGCCCCTGTTTCTGGGGTTTGCCATTGCCCTTGAGAATCGCAGGGCCATGACTGTGATTCATTATACGGTGGAAGGACTGGTCTACTTCATCCTGCTGTTGCTCGGTCTGGGGCTCGGCCAGATGGACGGGCTGGCGGCACAGCTTGGCGGCATGGCGGCCCAGGTACTGGCACTGGTGCTGGTGCTTTTCGTTGCCAACATGATCGGCCTCTTTCTGTTTCATCGGTGGCAGCCAATGTCGGTCGAGCCGGTAGAGGGCAGTGTCAGCCCGGGTTACCGCAGGCTGTTCCTTGCCGGCCTGAAGCCTCTGGTGGCGGTCATTGCCGGTCTGCTGGCCGGCTACTATCTCCTGCCTGACATGCCAATGGCCGAGCAACTGGCTACCTGGGCGCTGATGTTCCTGCTCTTCCTGATTGGCCTCCAGTTGCGCAATGCCGGCCTGTCGCTGCGCAAACTCCTGATGAATCGTCAGGGCCTGGGGATTGCACTTGCGCTGGCGCTCAGCTCCCTGGCGGCCGGGGCTCTGTTGATACCCTGGCTGGGGCTGCCCTGGCACGATGCCCTGGCCGTTGCTTCCGGATTTGGCTGGTACTCGCTGTCCGGCATTGTCATTGGCGAAGCCCTCGGACCCGCCTGGGGCGGCGTCGCGTTTCTGAACGATGTGCTGAGGGAGATAGTCGCACTTGCGATCATTCCGCTGCTGATCGCCAGCCGACCGGCAATGGCCATCGGTTATGGTGGCGCTACCGCTATGGACTTTACCTTGCCGGTGATCCGCAGCAGTGGCGGTTTGACCTGTGTGCCAGTGGCGATTGCCTCCGGTTTTTTGCTGTCTTTCCTGTCGCCGGTTCTTATGGGTGTGTTCCTGTCCTTGGGATAAATTGACGCGGTGCAATGCAAGTTGCGGTTTTACGGGTAGTATGTGAAACAGTAAACTATGTTTATTGACAAATGTTAATGTTCAAGCCCGGTCTGGATCCTGATGCAACGCCGTGAATTTATTGGTTTATCGATAGCAGCCGGGCTGTCCGCGGCGGGATTGCCGGGTTGCAGTGATTCCGGCCCTTTGAGATTCGGAATTCACCCCTGGATTGGCTACGAACCTCTCTATCTTGCTGGCGATTTCAACTGGCTGGCGGACACGGTTGCGCTGGTGCCGGGTACCTCTGCAAAAGACTCCATGGACGGACTGTTATCGGGATCGCTCGACGGTGCCGCGCTCACGCTTGATGAAACCATACGGCTCTGGTCCCGGGGGCTGGAGCTGGTTGTCGTTGCCGTGGCCGATGTGTCAGCAGGTGCCGATGTGTTAATGGTCAGGCCAACGATTACGGACTTGTCGGCCCTGAAAGGGCAGCGAGTTGCGGTAGAGCTCGGTGGGGTCTCTGGGATTATGCTGCTGAAAATTCTTGAAGTGGCCGGGCTTGGCCCGGATGAGGTCATTAAAGTGGATTTGCCGGTGGACCAGCACGCGCAGGCCTGGTCACGCGGTGAGGTGGATGCCTCGGTTTGCTATGAGCCCACCGCTTCGGTGATTGAGAACTCCGGAGGGGTCCGGCTTTTCGATAGCAGCGATATACCGGAAACCATTTTTGATCTCCTGGTCGTGACCCGCGAGACCGCGAAAAGTAAACGTCGCTCGGTTCTGGACCTGGTGAGTGCGCACTTTGCCGGCCTGCAACATATGGTGCGCAGCATGCATGATTCCGTCTATCGGATAGCGGATCGGCAGGGGATTGCGCCAGATGATGTCCGGGCGGCACTTGCGACGGTCATGTTGCCGGATCTGGCAGCCAATCAGCGCTACCTGATGGCCTCGGGTCGGCTGGAAACCGTGGTGCGATCTCTGTCCCGCCTCATGGTAGAAGAAGGGCTGATAACCAGGGCTCCCGAATTTCAGCAACTGTCGGACTCCTCATTTCTGCCCAGGAGTGCTTCTTGAACCTTCGAAGGTCAGTCGTCAGCCTTTTCCTGCTTCTGGTCGGAGAGCTGCTCGCGATCCAGGCGGTCAGCGCGAGCCAGACGCTGACCCTTGGCGTTTTCTCCTATCGGCCTGATCACATTCTTCAGGAGCGTTACAAGCCCCTGACGGATTATCTCTCACGCGAGACCGGGCTTCAGATAAACCTGGAGGTCCTCAACCAGGAAAATATGAGCAGGGCGATCGCAGCCAATCGGCTGGATTTCTTTCTGACCAATCCGAGCCACTTTCTTCTGATTCGCAGTGAACGCAGCCTGACCGGCGTTCTGGCAACGCTGGTCAGGCGGGCGGGTGACACCTCAACGGCCAGTCTTGGTGGCGTCATCTTTACCAGAGCAGACCGCGACGACATTGAGCAGCTCGCTGATATCAGCGACAGAACGATCGCCTCACCCGGCGTTCATTTCCTTGGTGGTTATCAGACCCAGGTGCTGGAGCTTCTGGACGCCGGCATTGATATCCGGCGAGTGAACCTGATTCGTTTTCTGGGCACCCACGACCGGGTGGTCCGCTCGGTGCTGTCAGGGGATTCGGATGTGGGCTTTATACGCACCAGCATTCTGGAGCAAATGGCGAAAGCCGACCCTGCGCTGTTCAGCAAGGTGAAGGTTCTGAACCGGCAGCGACTGGGTGGGTTTCCATACGTCGTTTCAACTCGCCTTTACCCGGAGTGGCCGCTGGTGGCGCTGCCGCATGTGAATGAGCGAGTTGTTCGCAAGATCGCCTCCGCGGTTTTTGCCATCGAGCCGGACGACGATGTTGCCCAGGCAGCGGGTATTTCCGGGTTTTCACCGCCTGCGGATTACCAGGCGGTTGAATACCTTGCCCGAACGTTGCGTGTCGCTCCCTACGATCAGGCGCCCCAGTTGACCTGGGTGGATGCCCTGAATCAATACAGGCTCTGGGTTTTTACCATTCTTGTACTGGTCATGCTGCTGGTGGCGTCGTCGCTCTGGCTGGGCCGGAGCAAGCGGCAACTGGCCTCTGAGCAGAGGCGTCTGCGCCAGCTGATCCGGAGCTGGCCACAAGCGGCACTATTGATCCGCGGCGGGCTTTTCAGCGACACCAACCGAGCCTCTGTCGATCTGCTCAGGTACACCTCCAGCGAATCGCTGATTGGCAAGGAGCTGGCGGCCTTCTCGCCAGAATACCAGCCGGATGGCCAGATCTCCCGGCAGAAACTGGCGCCCATGCTAGCCCGGGTATCCGGGGGCGACGTGGAGCAATGCGAATGGGTGCTGAACCGATCTGACGGCACAGAAGTCTGGGTTGAGCTGACCATGGCGCCTGTGCACACGGAGGATGAGCCGGAAGCGCTCATTCTGTGCTCCCTTTACGACATCACCCTTCGCAAGCGGGCGGAACAGCGCCAGCGGCTTGCGGCCAGCGTGTTTGAGTATGCCCGAGAGGCCATTTTCATTACCGACAATCACGGTATCGTCATCGATGCCAATGATGCGTACCTGGCGATCACCGGTCGGCCTCGCAAGCGCGCGATCGGGCGCTTGCCGCCCCTGCCAATGGATGAGGGCAGCGGAATATTCGCCAGCGCCCGTGCCCATGGCTTCTGGTCGGGTGAATTCCCGAGTACACGAAACGATGGTGAGAAAATTACCCTGTCGGTGACGTTGAGCAGTGTCCGCAGCGATCACGGCGAAGTCTCGCATTTTGTCGGCATTTTCAGTGATATCAGTCGACTTAAAGAGCAGGAACGAAAGCTCCGAATCATGGCCCATTACGATGCTCTCACCGGAATGCCAAACCGGGTCCTGTTTGCCGACCGGTTGCAGCAGGCCATGGCCCTGACCAGGAGACAGAGCGGCCAATTGGCGGTGGTTTACATTGATCTTGATGAGTTCAAGCCGGTCAACGACGCCTTCGGCCATGAGGCAGGCGACCAGTTGCTGGTGGAAATAGCCTCCCGCATGCGCTCAGAGCTTAGGGAGGAGGATACGTTGGCGAGAATCGGCGGTGATGAATTCGCGGCCATTGTCATGAACGTTCAGGATGACGAATCCCTGGAAAGCCTGCTGGTGCGCTTGCTGACCAGGGTGGCAGAACCGGTCTGGGTGGCGAACCACAGCGTGGAAGTCTCCGCCAGTATCGGCTACACGCTGTTCCCGCAAACTGATGATCTGGACGGCGACCAGCTTCTGCGACAAGCAGACCAGGCTATGTATCAGGCCAAGCACCGGGGCCGTAATCGTTATGTCCGCTTTTCCAAACCGTCTTCCTGACGGCTTCCGTTCAGTAGTTCCATTCCCGGTCGCCAACCCAGTGACTTGTTCCACTGATCACAGAGGCGTCGAACGGAGCTCAGCTCGTCCAGCGTCCGTTCTCCGGCAATGGCAGTAAATTCTCCTTTGACAATCATCGAAAGCATTCGGGATTTGAGAACGTGATAGGCCTTCTCGAGATCATGGAATGTTTCGGGTTCCGGGCTGTCTGCTGCAACCAGCGCTCTCAGTAAGCCAAGATAATGTTCGAAGTCTCTGGCCAGGCAGTCCAGCTGCGGCAACCTGCTGGCTTCTTTAAGCCTGAGCAAGGCAGGGGCCAGAACTGTGGCTTCGTCCAGGTACCGACAAGTCAGGATGGCGCCGGTGAGTGCATCAACCGTCATCGGGTGCATCTTTTCGGCCCGCAGCCTGGCGATGTAATCGGTGATCGCCTCATTGAGGCTTCGACAGGCCTCGGATTTGGGACGAATCTGGGTTGGCTGCAAATCCTCGCGATCAAGGCACACCCGCAAAAGGCCCCGAACAAGCCCGATCAGCCGTTTCATTTCCTGATCAACCGCACCGATGGCCAGTTCCGGCGTGGTTACCAGTGTATTGTCGAGATAACGGGGCTCGGCGTTGTCCTCTTCTTTGCTACGGAACAATCGCCCCAGAAAACGAGCAAATTGCGGTGTGAAGGGCAGCATGATGAATGCCCCGAGAACATTGAACAGGGTATGGAAAAGAGCCAGGGATACTGCGACGTTGGCATCAAGGGCCAGCCAGTCGGCGAGCAAGGCCACGACCCAGAGCATGACGGGCAGAACGAGCAGCGCGATCAGGCCAGTAACAGCGTTGAACAGGATGTGACCAACGGCCAGTCGGCGAGCATTCGCCGTGGCTTTGAGCGCAGACAGAGCGGCGGTTGATGTCGAACCGAGGTTTGCGCCGATGACGGCTGCTGCTGCACTGTTGAGGGGGATCAGCCCCCCCGGCGGCGGCAGTCAGCACAATGGCCAGTGACGCGCTGGAAGACTGCGTCAGCACGGTCGCCAGAAAGCCGATAAGAACAAAGGCTGGCAATCCGTAGCCGGCGCCGACCAGAACGTCGCTGTCCAGGCCGCCTGCCAGGGTTTCCAGCGAAGATTTCAGGATCGAAAGACCAAGGAAAAACAGTGCAAATCCGGCAAATGCCTGGCCCAGTGAGCGGTTTCTGGGATTGCGACTGATCATTTTTACGCCCATACCGGCGGCCAGCAGCGGCAAAGCCATGGCCTCGATGTCGAAACCGAAACCGACCAGGCTCACCAGCCACGCGGTCATTGTGGTGCCGATATTGGAACCGAAAATAATGCCCAGGGATTGCGCCAGATTAAGCAGGCCGGCGTTCACGAAACCGATGGTGGCAACGGTCACGGCGCCCGAGTGCTGAACAATGCCGGTGATCAGAAACCCGGCTGCGAGACCGCGCAACGGTGTCTTGGTCCAGTGGCCCAGCAAGTGACGCAGTTGATGCCCCGCGGCGCTTTTCAGACCGTCGGTCATCATCTCCATGGCCAGCAGGAACAGGGCCAGGCCGCCAAGAATCTGGAAAATGGTTGCGGTCATGTGGGTTCTTTCGGGTCGAGACCGGTTTTCTATGAGCTTAGCAGAACCCGTGGCTAGCGGAGTTTTCGGCTACTCAGGCGAGAAACTTCCGAACATCGATCTTGTAGGTTTCCGGATCCACGGCCCGGAGGATCCGGTCCTGGGTGCCCGGCTTCGAGAGATCAATGGTGTCCACCGTGATCGGCATGCGGAATTTGGTGTGGTACATAACGCGCACAGTCGGCAGTCTCTGGTCGCTCTCGTTGGCTTCGACCACCACGCCGAGTCGGCCACTTTCCAGCAGCACCAAAGAGCCCACCGGATAAAGGCCCAGACAACGGATGAACTGTTTGACCAGGACCGGATCCAGATGGCTACCGCTCCATTCCAGGAGCTTCTTCAGGCCCTGGGTTGGCGTCATCCCCTTGTGATAGACCCGGTCTGCCGTGATGGCGTCGTAGACATCGCTGATCGCGACCATTCGACCGTACTCCGAGATCTCGTCCCCTTTCAGGCCTTCCGGATAACCGGTACCGTCCAGTCGCTCATGGTGTTGGGCTGCCGTGATGACGGTGAGCTCACCAATGCCCTCGGTGGTGGCAAGAATGTCCCGTGAGTGGCGGGCGTGGAGTTTCATCACCTCGAACTCTTCGGCGGTCAGGCGACCGGGTTTGTGCAGTATCTCGTCGGGTGTCAGGATCTTGCCCAGGTCGTGGAGCAGGGCGCCAACGATAGTCTGGTGCA
>CESC01003940.1_pt1 | contig 18983 bp, 22 predicted proteins | sample 531131 | NCBI WGS metagenome assembly CESC01 (sample SAMEA2621295, study PRJEB7988) | marine metagenome | biome: marine biome (ENVO:00000447); feature: mesopelagic zone (ENVO:00000213); material: "saline water (ENVO:00002010), including plankton (ENVO:xxxxxxxx)" | depth 800 m
CTCGGCATAGAGCGCGTCGGGAAAGCCATTGAAGTCGTGGATCTGCGCGGCAGGGCGGAGACATCGACCAGCTAAGTTGGCGCCGCTCTTGTCGATGGCAATTCGGTCTGGGACACCGTTGGTGCCAACAGTTCGCTTGAAGAACCTTCGCGCGGCAGTTGTATCGCGGCGCTCTGACAGCATAAAATCAGGGGTTTGACCGTCCCGATCTACAGCACGGTACAGATAGGTCCACTTGCCGCGAACCGAACCTTGATGTAGGTCTCGTCCATCCGCCAAGAGATGGCTGTCGGCTTCTTTCTGGCCAGCGCACTTGCAGCGATCAGCGGCGAGAAATTTACCATCCTGCGGTTCAGCGTCGCATGATCGATTTCAACGCCACGTTCGGCCATGATGTCCCCAAGATCCCGATACGAGACACCATAGCGGACATAGAAAAACACAGCATAAAGGATCACGCTCTTTGGGAAATGGTTACCTTTGAAATCAATCGTCACGGTTGGGTGCTCGCTTCCAAATTCAAAAGTCCGCTCCTACCACGCGCGAGCCAGTCCAACCAACCGCGAAAACTGTGCGACAGAACCCGACGGGACACGGCTCTGCTGTCGCTCCCAAATCGATATATAGGGTGGATTTGCGACCGCCTGAACGTGACGCCGCGCAAATGTCTGGGCTACAGGACACCGGCCGAAGCCTTCAGAGATGAACTGATGAAGCTGGAGCGATGATGAGATAGCCTGCCCCTGTGAGCCGATGCAATCGAAATGGAATTCACAACATGGGCGCACGCTACCCTCAAGTGTGACGCTTATTCGAAAACAGTAGTTTATCTAATGAGAGGAATCGCTCGCCTAGGTGCTGCGGTAGCCGAATGCCGATGATATCTTGGTTGCGGTTCGTGCAACGATGCGTGTCAACGTACCTTCAGGATGGGCATCCACCCGGTTGCTCCGTCCGAACACTGTCACCGCCATTACAAGCTTTCCGGTCACGTCGAAAACCGGCGCGCTGACGGCCCCGAACCCATCGCCGCCTCCGTCCGTCATACAAGAATATCCCTGTTCTCGCGTAGCGCTGATCAATTCAGCTAGTTCGGTCCGCTTCCGCGGCGCATTCGGTCGACCACTCAGACGGTTCTGTTCAAGCTCTCGCTCAATGAGCGGATCAGTTCGGATCGAGTCCTCAAAAGAGGAGAACAGGACCCCAGTGGCTGAAAACGTCATCGGGCAATGATGTGTCGGCGCGATTGTGGTGGAAAAATCATGCCGGGCTTCGATCACTCGGATCATTGTTGCTCCCTTCTCAGTCCAGACTGCGAGGGCGGCAGTCTCACCGACCATCTCGACGAGCTCCTGAAGCATCTGCTCCGCCAACTTCAAAGGTTCAAATCGAGCGAACCCCTTGATCCCAAGCTGGAACGCGATTGGACCAAGATCATATTTCGATGTTTCTTTCGATTGCTGAACCAATCCAGCTCGAATCAGGCTAACGAGATAGCGATGGGCTTTGGCAGAGGGCATCGAAACAGCTGACGCGATCTCGGCAAGTTTCATAGCCCCATCAGATTGGATTAGCGCCTGCAGGATGCTTCCGGCGACTTCAACTGACTGCACACCCCCGCGGTTCGGTTTGTCCGGCTTTTCCAGCTCGCTAGCACTTCCGTCCATTCCACCTCCTTATCCGAACCAACTGGCTTTTCGGTCCATCTTACAAAAAATCTTGACACACTCTAATTCCGTATGCAATGTTTTCTATAGCGTAGCTAATTACGCATAACGTAATTTTAGCTTTATTTAAACGAACGAACTCTCACGGAGTACGAAGAGGAGAAAAGCAATGCCAGCATTTGTCTCGAACTTACTTGCTGAGGACATCGCGGTTGTTACTGGTGCTGCCCAAGGCAACGGCGCGGCTATCGCTGCGGGCCTCGCAGCTTCTGGTGCATCCGTATTGCTCTGCGACAAGAATGGCAGCGGAGCGGAAGAGATGGCCGCCAGGATTCAGGCTGAAGGCGGAAAGGCCCAAGGCTATGCTTTGAACGTTTCTGATCGCGAAGCTTGTGCCGAGTTCGCTTCGAAAGCAGAGGGCGTCTTTGGAAAAGTTTCAATCTTGGTGAACAACGCCGGAATAACCCGGCGCACGGCACCTGACAGTGCCGCATTCCTCAGCGACCTCGATGCACAGCTGGCGGTGAACCTCAAGGGGACTGCAAATCTCTGCGTTGCTTTTCTGGACCAGTTGAAGGCGACAAACGGACGGATCGTCAATGTCGGGTCGATTGCTTCCTTCGTAGCTTACAAGAACTCAGCCAGTTACGCCGCCTCGAAGGGAGGTGTCGTTCAACTGACCAAGGCGCTGGCCTGCGATCTCGCGCCGCACAGTATTCGGGTGAACGGCATCGCGCCGGGCGTCATCGCCACGCCCATGACCGAAGAAACACGCGCTAACACGCAAGCGATGGATCGTTTCATGACTCATACCCCGATGGGCCGTGTTGGAGAACCAGAGGAATTGGTCGGCCCCGTCCTGTTCCTCGCGTCAGGACTGTCCAGCTATGTCACTGGTGTCATGTTGCCTGTGGATGGCGGCTATCTGACCAACTGAAATCTGACAGCAATTCGGAACTGGAAAAGCAAGATGAGTAAATCAACTGCGGCCGATCAGGCCATGCAAGCTTTCACATGCGATCTTCTAGTCGCCGGCTCGGGCGCCGGCGGTATGAGCGCAGCCATTGTCGCCGCCAAGAAAGGCCTGAAGGTTATAGTGGCAGAAAAAGAGCCGGTCTTTGGCGGGACGACCGCCTTGTCGGGCGGGTACCTCTGGGTTCCCAACAATCCCGTCAGCAAAGATGCCGGTGTCGAGGACAGTAAAGAAGCCGCGTACGACTATATCCGCCACGAGTCCGGCAATCACTTCGATGCGGAGCGCGCCAACGCATTCCTAGATGCCGGTCCCGCGATGATCGACTTCATGGAAAAGAATACACATGTCCATTTCGAGGCATCTCCGGCCTTTTCTGACTATCATCCTGACGCGCCGGGTGGCCTGCCTGGCGGTCGGTCGATCCTGACTAAGCCTGTGAAAGCTTCACTGCTGGGAAAGGATATTGAAAAACTTAGACCCCCACGACAGGAGTTAACTCTTTTCGGACTAGCAATCGGTTCGGGAAAGGAGCTGTGGCACTTCTACAGAGCTTTCCAGTCACCAGTCTCGTTTTCCTACGTGACGCGCCGGCTGACCAAATTCGGTATTGACAAGGCTCTAACCGGACGGTCCCAACTTCTAACAAACGGAAACGCGCTGGCTGCACGCCTGTACCGCTCTGCTCTTGATCTTGGTGTTCAAGTCATGTTGGACAGCCCAGTAAAGGAACTTCTGCGAGACGATAGTGGGGCTGTCACCGGCGCTGTCGTTCTGACACCGCAAGGACTGCGGCGCGTCAAAGCCAGCAAGGGTGTCGTGCTTGCATGCGGTGGCTTCCCGCACGATATCGCGCGTCGCAAGTTGCTGTATAAGCATGCGGCTTCGGAAGGCGAGCATGTCTCTGCGGCAAGTCCGGGCAACACAGGCGACGGCCTCACTCTGGCAGAAAGCATCGGCGCGGCGACGCAAATGGACTATCCTAATGCTGGCGCGTGGGCGCCAACTAGTCTCGTACCACGAGCGGATGGAACAAAGGGACCGTTCCCGCATTTCATCGATCGCGGCAAGCCGGGTGTTATCGCGGTGACTCGTATCGGCCGCCGGTTCGTGAACGAGGCCAACAGCTACCACGATTTCGTTCAGGGATTGGAAAAAGCCACGCCTAAGGGGCAAGCCGCGGAAGGGTTCCTGATATGCGATCATCGCACCATCCGGAAATACGGGCTCGGCCACGTCAAGCCTGCGCCTTTGCCTTTGAGGTCAGAACTTAAATCTGGCTACCTGATTAAGGGCGAAACCATCGATGAGCTGGCACGGAACGTCGGCATTGATCGCACTGCGTTTGCGGAGACTATAGCCCGCTTCAACAAGGATGTTCCTACGGGCACCGACACAGAATTTGGGCGTGGTAATACGGCCTACAACCGGTTCCACGGGGATCCGCGGGTGAAGCCCAACCCTTGTCTTGCTCCGATCGAAAAAGGACCGTTCTACGCCGTTCGCGTGATTCCCGGCAGCATCGGTACGTTCAGCGGCATAAAAACCGACCGTCACGCACGGGTACTCGATCAAGGCGGAAAAGTAATTCGAGGTCTCTATGCCGCCGGAAACGATATGTCGAGCGTGCTGGGGGGCAACTATTCTGGCGGAGGAATCACATTGGGGCCGGGCATGACCTTTGGCTATGTCGCCGGCCTGCACGCCGCCGGCGCAGCAGCAAACTGAACGTCAAGAACAGCGGTCCCGACAATACCCAGAACCAAAAAACCATCTCACGGCCCACCAGAGGAAGGGCCATCTCAAATCTCAAGGAGGAGGAAAACAGATGAAAGCGATCAAATCCCAGACTATCGGCCTTGCCGCGATTTTCGGTCTCTGCGCCGCAGCCGCGTCCGCACAGCAAATTGAAGTCAAGCTTTCCTACAATCAGCCAGAAAGCTCGGCGGCGTGGCAGGAGGTGATGCAGCCATATGCTGACAAATTGGAGACACTTAGCGATGACCGTCTCCAGGTAGCCACCTATCCCGGTGAAGTGCTGCATCCTGTTTCCGACGGCTTTCGCGCAGCCGCGACCGGAATTACGGATGTTACCTCGGCTTGGCCCGTCTACCAGGCCAGCAGCTTCGAGTTATTTCACGGTGTTCAGTTGCCTGGAGCCCTGCCAGGAAGCGAAATCGCCGCTGTTCGGGTTATGGATGAGATATACTCAAAATATCTGAAGGACGAATACGAGCGTCTGCGCGTTAAACTAGCCTTCAATGCCGTCACGCCAAGCTACGACATCATGACGGTGAAGCCTGTCAATTCGCTTGAAGATCTGGAGGGGCTTCGGATCCGCGCTGCAGGCAGCACAATTAGTGAGATCGTGGAGCGGCTAGGCGCCACACCGGTCACCATGTCGATCACGGATGCTTACGCCGCGTTTCAGCAAGGCGTTGTCGATGGAATTATCCTAGCCCCAGCAGACATGGTGGCATACCGGATGCACGAAATCGGGAAGTACAACTACCGAGTTGGTATCGCCCGCGTGGCCATCCCGCATGCAATAAACGCGACCTTCTATCAGGGATTGTCGTCGGACCTACAGACGGTTTTCGCGGAAGCTGGACATGACGCAAGCCTCGACTACGCGCGTATGTACATGGACTTGACCCAAAGCGCTCTTGGCGACATGAAAAATGAAGGAGTTGCCGTCGTCCTGCCGAGCGAAGAAGATGTTGCCCGGATCGACACTCTGCTTGCGCCGATGTGGGACGATTTCGTTGAGACGCATGGGGGCGAGGGGTCCACGGCGGCAAATCTAGTCGCTGACCTGCGCGCCGCTAAGGACCGGTACTCCAGTATGAGCGACGTGGAAATCCTCGCTCTGCCCCCAGTCAACCACATGCGCTGACGCACGTTCACAAATCCCGGCCCCCCGAAGGGGCCGGCTTAAAAAATTATTGGGAGGTCGACAATGCGTGCTCTGACGCTTCTTTCTAGGATCCTATTGGCAATATCAGCTTATGTCTGTCTGCCGGCCATCCTCATTCTCTTGAGCTTTGACGTGGTCCTGCGGTACTTCTTCTCCGAGCCAATCCGCTGGGCGCAAGAAGCAGGCACGATACTACTTTTTTTGTCGCTCATCTTGTCACTGCCAGAATCCTGGTTGCGGGATTCGCATATTCGCGCCGATTTCCTAAACTCGCTCATGGGGTCAGCGTTGCGAGGGGCGCTCGCGCGATTTGTCTGGCTGCTCGTTCTGGCGACGTCGACTGTCATCGCAGTTCAATGCTTCCGAGACATCGAACTCATGCAACTTTTCAATGAGCGGTCTTCTGAGCTGAAACTGCAGCTAAGTTGGTTTCGCGGCGGCCTAGGGGTTGCTGCGGCTCTCTGCTCTGCTCTGAGCTTCATGAAACTCATCGCCCTTCGTCCGGTAGCCCAACATAACCATGGAGACTCGCTGTGATTACATTAGGAGCTCTCGCTTTTGTCGTCCTGATTGGCTTGATCATCATTGGGGTTCCAATAGGACTGAGCTTGATCGCGGTCGGCATTGCCGGGTTGACCATCGTCGGATCGCTTGAAACGGCGATGACCCAGACAACCCTGGCTTTCTGGTCCGAAGGTACGAAATTCGTTCTAATCTCGATCCCGTTTTATATCCTGATGGGCAACCTCATATACCACACCGGAATAGCGCGGGATCTGTTTCGTGCTGCGGCCTACTGGCTCAGCTGGCTTCCAGGCGGTTTGGCGATCGCATCGGTTTTCTCTTGCGCCGGATTCGGCGCGGTAAGCGGATCGAGCACGGCAACGGCGCGCACAATGGGAGCGATCATCATTCCGGAATTACGCCACCATGGCTACGGAATGCCGTTGGCTACCGGCGTACTCTCCTCTTCCGGGACTCTCGGCATCCTCATTCCACCTAGTATTATCATGATCTTTTACGGTCTAATGACTGAGACATCGATCGGAGATCTGTTTCTGGCAGGTGTCGTCCCGGGCCTTCTGATCTCCATCTTGTTTGCTGCGATAGTGCTCCTGATGGTTCGGTTCAGCCCAGGCAGCGGGGGGTACCCAGCTGTCGAACAGCCCAGTTGGGCAGATCGGTTCCTATCGCTTCTATATGTTTTGCCGGTCATTGCCCTATTCGGCTTTCTACTGACCGGGCTCTATATGGGCATATTCACGCCGACTGAAGGATCGGTTATCGGCGTCGTGGCAGTCCTGGTATTCGGCCTGGCCGCGGGAAAGTTGAACCCCGGTGCCATTCGCGACTCACTGATCGACGCCTCGTTGCTTTCCACGATGCTCTACCTAATCATCGTCGGCGGCACGCTCTTCACACGGTTTCTGGTTCAGACGGGTTTCGTTGCCGGATTGACAGACTGGATACTTGCGATGAACTTGGGCTACTTTGAGTTCATAATAGCGGTGACGCTGTTGTATCTGATGCTGGGTTGCGTGCTCGATCTATTCGGTATGCTCATCCTGACAGTACCCGTTCTGTTTCCGACTGCGATGGCCCTCGGCATCGATCCAGTCTGGTTCGGGATCTACATCATCATCGTCGCCGAGATCGGGCTGGTAACACCACCGATCGGTGTCAACGTCTACATCATAAAGACGGTCGCTCAAGACGTGCCGTTGGGAAAGATCTTTCTCGGATGCCTTCCGTTCGTGATTGGAATGCTCTGCTTCGTCGCCATGCTCGCCGTATTTCCCGAGATAGCACTGTTTGTCGTCCGATGATTGCAAACAGTACCACCAAACGAAAGCTCATTCGATCGTCAACGAGAGATCGCATTGGGCAGCATCATCCCCAACCGTTTCGCTCGTTCAGCCATCCTAGCTAGCTGGCGGTCACGGCCGCACCATGAAAGGCTGGAGGTGCCCTGCTAATTAGTTCACTGGTTCTCTAGTCACATTGGCAAAGTCTGTTGATTGACGGTTTAACTGCAGGGGACTGGAAGGAGGCCGTCGCAGTTTACAACAGCCCAGTTAAACCTGCATCCTCCATGGGTGTTGTCAGCTTAACTCGCTGAGCTTGCAAGTTGGCATGCTGATCGTTGATCACGCCACGTTTCCCGCTGATTTTCACGCCGCGAATGCTTCGGGGCGATGGTAGCGAATGATGAGAGCGGAACGACGGCGGGCTGGTACGGAGAAGGAATTGCAAGTTGCAGATTGCATCGAGACGAAGCGCTGTAAATTTCACCCGCTCTCGTTTTCACAAGGTAAGATGGCTGTTTTATGCACGGTTATTGCGCCTCTTGCGGGATCGTCCCGCGATTTTCACGACCACTTCGCCCAAGTGCCAGACATCGCGGGGGCGCGGCCGCCGTCGCCGTAGAACGTGAGCGCTCAGAGGGCCGAACTTGACGGTCCAGCGCCGGATAGTCTCGTACGAAGCCTTCGCGCCACGTGCCAGCGTCATGTCCTCGACCTCGCGCTGGTTCAGGTTGAACCGGGCGTAGAGCCATACGACACGAGCGATGATCTGAGGCGGAAACCGGTGGCGCTTGTAGCTGATTTTCAATGCCTGCATCGAAACGACCTACGCCCAGATCAATGCACCCGCAACCTCACACCCGTTAACGTGACAACACCAGTTGACGACCCGGTTCGCACCCGCCTGCTTGATCGCAGGCTCTCAATGGAATTGCACCGAACCAGCATCATGTTAGCAGCCAAGTGCTGACGGCGGACCGAAGCATGTGCCAAATGGACCACATTACAGCGCTGCCATGCGTGATCAGTCTCTTTAAGCGAAATGCCCTGTTTGGGGTCGACCCATTTCGAAGTCCTGACCCTTCTGTATCTCCAGTTTGCTACATTATCCCCGTCAGCTGCCTTGGCCGAGGTCGCTGACGGGGCGGTGTATGGCGTCTTAACCTTGTGGCGCTAACTACGTTTGCTAGCGAGCCAGCACCGTCTCTCTTCATCATCTCGAACAGTTGCATGTGGCCAGATCGGGCCAAGGATCAGAAGGAAGAGAAATATGGATACGGTCACACAAGCTGCGATCATCGGCATAGATATCAGCCGTAATTGGTTAGACGTTCATTGTTAGCCAATAGGCAACCGCATGCGTTTCCCGAACAAAGTCAAAGGCCACGAGCAAGTCGCTCAACTCGCTTTTCAGCTGAGCGCGCTGGTCTGCTTCGAGGCCACCGGCGGGCAGGCATGGCGGCTTTGGGTCGCTTGGATGATGCCGGCATCGCGACGCGGCAATTGCCGCCAGCTCAGATCAAAACTTTCGCAGCCGACAGTGGCAGACTCGCCAAAACCGACCGGATCGACGCGGAACTCAGTGCGCATTTCATGGCTTTCAGACCTGATGCCGAGCGAACCCTCCCACATGGAAAGTTACGTATTCTCAGCGCCTTGACGTCTTAACGGACGCAGCTGGTCAAAACCCGAAAACACCTTCTTGGGCGGATCAAGGCGCAGGGGAAGCTCGGATCAGCTGAGATATTTGCATCCATGGACGAAGACCTCAAAGGCTTGCTCGACAGGCAAATTCCCGGCCTCGAAACTCAGATTGAAGCTATCAACGTAACCGATGAAAGCCATGCCATGATTGCCGATATCCTACGTTCCGTTCCTGGAATTGGCCCGGTTGCCAGCACGCTGCTGATCGCAGAAATGCCGGAACTCGGTCAGATCAGTGGAGAGCAAGCTGCTGCCCTCACAGGCTTGGCCCCCATTGCACATGACAGCGAGGCAAGCGTGCAATCGGAGGCGGTCGGCAGCTGCTGCGACATGTCATGTTCCAGGCTGCTCTTGTCGCCAGCCACCACAACCCAGTCCTGAAAATCCTCGCCGATCGTTTGCGGGCCGCAGGAAAGCCACACAAGGGCGTCATAACAGCTGTCGCTCGAAAGCTCGGCACAATCGTCAACGCCCCTCTGTAAATCAGGCTAGAAATGGGACGTTCCAGCAAGTTGAAGATACACCAGCAAGTTGAAGATACAGTTGCTAGCGGCTGGCGTTGCGGGCAGCGGTCAGCGCCTGGGTAAGCATCTGGCGGTCGCCGATATGGTTGGCCAGAATCAGCACGAGCCGGGCGTTGAGTGCGAGGCTGTCGACTTCCGACAGCCCCTCATGCGCTGCGATCAATTCGGCGTAGAAACCGTCCGGATCGGAGATGTTCGGGGTAAGCGTTAGGCGTCTCATGTGTTCTCCTTGCCGATGGCTTTGCGGAGGGCGGCGGTCACGGCTGCTTGGTTGTAGCTGTACCAGCGTGCGGCGACGTGTTGGTCGGGGCGGATCAAGTAGACTGCAGAACGTGCCTCTCCAAGATAGCGTTCGCGCAGCGCACCAGAGACATCGTGCGCTGCGGAGACCGCGACCTTGCGCAGCGGCAGCCCATCGACCTCCACGTTTTCCGGCACCTCAGCGTCGATGGCGAGCAGGGTGAAACGGCCCCCAAGATGCCGCAGCAAGAAATCGTCACCCGCGGGCGCATCCGGACTGGGAGCGCCGGGTCGCGTCTGGGCCGGCCCGCCGGGCAGGGCGTCGACCCCGTTGAGCGGCAGGCCGTCATAGACACAGGGTACCGACAAGCGGCCAGAATTGACCAGCGGGCGCGCAAAGGCGTGGTGCTCGGCCAAATCCAGCACCGCGTTACGGAACACGTGGCTGATCTCCGACTTCGGCGTAATAAAATCGGTCGACCGGGTCGAGTTTAGGATGTTCTCGTCAGCACCATGTATGCGCTCAGCGTCGTAGCTGTCGAGCAAGGCATCGGGCGCCAAGCCCTTCAGAACCAGTCCAAGCTTCCAGCCAAGGTTATCGACGTCCTGGATGCCCGAATTAGCACCGCGCGCGCCGAAGGGCGAAACCTGGTGCGCGGCATCGCCGGCAAAGATCACCCTGCCATGCCGGAAATTCTTCATCCGGCGGCATTGGAAAGTGTAGATTGAAGACCACACGATCTCGTACTCAACATTCGCGCCCAGCATAGCGTCGAGCCGGCGGCGGATGTTTCCCTCCTTCATTTCCTCCTTGCGATCGATGTCCCAGCCGATCTGGAAGTCGACCCGCCACACGCCATCCGGCTGCTTGTGGAGCAGCGCCGAGGCCCCGGAATTCTTGAACGACGGCTCGAACCAGAACCAGCGTTCGGTCGGAAAATCCGCGCTCATCTTGATATCGGCGATCAGGAAGCTGTCCTGGAACACCCGGCCCTCGAAGTCGATGCCAAGCATACCGCGCAAGGGCGAAGACGCACCATCGCAACCGATCAACCAGTCGGCCTCCAATCGGTAGGGGCCCTCGGGCGTGGTGATGCTTAGCCCCACGTGGTCGTCCTTAACTTCGACCGCATCGACCCGGTTCTTGCCGCGCAACTCGATCGGTGCGCCCTCGGCCTGAGCGACGCGCACGCGTTCGACGAGAAACTTTTCGAAATAGGGCTGCTGTAGATTGATGAAGGCAGGGTAGCGGTGGCCACCCTCAGGCAACAAGTTGAATTCGAACACCTTACGGTCCTCGTGGAAGACCTTGCCGACGTTCCAGACCACGCCCTTGTCAAGCATTGCCGCGCTACAGCCGTAGCGGTCGGCGATCTCAAGCGTGCGTTTGGCGAAACAGATGGCACGACTGCCCTGTCCGACGCCTTCGTGGTCATCCAGCAAAACGACCGGAATGCCCTGTAGCCCGAGGTCGAGCGCCGTAGCTAGGCCGATCGGGCCGCCGCCCATCACCACGACGCGGCGGCGCACCGGCGCCTCCGCGTCCTGGTCGGGCGATCTTTCGTAGGGATAAAGCTTGAAAGCCAGACTATAGCGATCCTGTAGCATATCTTCTCCTCCACCGCTCAGGGGTTTAGCCCTGAAGCTGCTCCCACATTTCGCGATCGCGCTCGGCTGTCCAAATCCGCGGCGTGTCGATGCCGCGGGCCTCGTCAAAGGCGCGGGCGACGTTGAACGGCAGGCAGTGTTCGTAGATCGCATAATCGGCAAACTTCGGATCACATTCGGCGCGCACCGCGTCCCAAGCGTCCTTGAGAGTGCCGCCGCGGGCGGCCACTTGCTTAGCCGGCAGGTAGGTCGAGGTAACAAAATCCCGGGTCGAGGCAAGGGCGCGCTCCACCGCTTCGCGGCCCACCAGCGCGCCGCCACGGCCAGGCGCGATGCTCTGCGGGTCATAGGACTTGACCGCGTCCAGCGTGCCGGCCCAATCCTCGAAATGCCCGTCTCCGCAATAGCAGGCTGAGTGATCCTCGACGATGTCGCCGGTGAACATGGTCTGCTGGTCAGGCACCCAAATCACGCTGTCGCCGGCGGTATGGGCTCGGCCGATCTGCTTGATCTCGACCTTGCGGTTGCCAAGGTAGACGGTCATGTCGCCCGAAAACGTAGTTGTCGGCCAGGTCAGAGCGGGAATGCTCTCATGTCCTTCGAACAGACGCGGGAAGCGTTGGAATTCGCTTTCCCAGTCTTCCTGGCCGCGCTCGACGACCATCGAACGGGCCTTGTCGGACATGATGATTTGCTGCGCATCGAACGCCGAGGCGCCAAGCACGCGGACGGCATGGTAATGGGTCAGCACCACGTGGGTGATCGGCTTGTCTGTGACCTGTCGGACGCAGTCGATCACCTTGTGGGCCAACCGCGGCGTCGCCTGGGCCTCGACGATCATCACGCTGTCGTCGCCGATGATGACGCCGGAATTTGGGTCGCCCTCGGTGGTGAAGGCATAAAGTCCGTCGCCGATTTCGGTGAAAGATATTTCTTTCTCGTTCATATCCCCCTGGGATGCAAATGCCTTAGCCACGTTGATTTCTCCTCTTTCGATTTTGGCGAACTGGCTCGAATCAGCCAACTTGTTGCAGATGCAACGAGCGTCTTTGTCGTTGCACTCGCACTGAAAGTCAATATCATTGCAGGCGCACCGATGGAGGGATGCCATGCCGACCTCAGATTTTGAACTATCCGCCTTCCTCCCATACAGGCTAGCGGTATTGTCGGAACGCGTCAGCCGACGCCTCTCCCTCGTTTATGAAAAGGCTTACGGATTAACCGTCGCAGAGTGGCGTGTTCTTGTTCATCTGAATCGCTGTGAGAAGGTCTCCGTCAGAGAGATACACAACTGTGTAAACTTGGAAAAATCACGCGTAAGCCGCGCAGTCTCCCGCCTTGAGGACGCTGGATTTGTAAGCAAAGTTTCTGATGAATCCGATGGACGGCTGGTTGAAATATCCCTTTCGGAACAGGGAAGGTCCGTGCTCGAAGAAATCCTGCCAGCGGCGCGTGACATCGAGCAAAGGGTCACGAGCCTTTTGACTTCGGAGGAACTTGATGAGTTTTACCGTGTGATGGAAAAAATGCATGCGGCGCTGGACGATGATCCCGAAGCGCGGTCGCGCTCTCGAATGGACCTCGTGGGTATCAAAAGATAATCGCTAGGGTCAGAATACGTTCTTGGCTCATAGCGAGAACATGGCTATCGCAACGAAGGCTTTTAGAATCGGGGCGCGTTGCCAACTTGTTGTCGCGTGATTGAGATGAGTGCCCCCTCAATTTTTTAGACAGCCATCTCCGCTGCATTGATATTTCAGAGGTCAAAACCATTGGCTCTAGCGTGGAGGTAAGAGATTGCGGGGTGTTGTCAGATCAATTCGCTGAACTTGCAAGTTGGCATGCCGATAGTTGACCAAGCGAAGCTTGCCGCGGATTTCCACGCCTCGAATGCTTCGAATCGTTAGGAACGGATGGTGGGAGCAGAACACCGGCGGGCTGGTACGAAGAAGGAGTTGCGGGTTGCAGATTGCACCCAGTAGAAGCGTCGTAAACTACCAGGTGTTCGGAAACCCTGCATCACTCACTTGTGAGGCCAATGATCAAGACCAGACCGACCTCGCATTTCGCTGCCCCGTAGGAGCAAAGCTTGTCCGGAATGAACCTTTTGGGAATGAAGTCCCAGTGCTTTATCAGTTTAACCAAAAGCCGCTTTGCGGCGCGTTTGGCTCGCTTGGATTGAAGGATTTCCTTAAGGACAGGGCCGTGTTGATCGATCGCGCGTGCAGCCAGTATGACCGGCCCGCGAGCTTCACAGCGCCTTCGTCTAAGTGCTAGACATCGCCGGGACGCAACCGAAGTCGCCGTAGAACGTGGGCGATCAGAGGGCCGGACTTGACGGTCCAGCGTCGCATTGTCTCGTAGGGAAACTCCACGCCACGTGTCAACATCATCTCCTCGTCCTCACGCAAGCTCTGGTTGAACCGGACGTAGAGCCAGATAACATGAGCGATAATCTGAGGCGGAAACCGATGGCGCTTGTAGCTGATTTGCAATTGCTGCGCCCCCTATGCCTAGATCAATGCACCAACAACCTCGTGCCCGTTAGCGTGACAACAACCATATGGCTACATCGTCCACGCACTCAGCCTGTTCTGGTTGGCTGAGCAGCATAGCGTGGCCGCCATCGCACAGCGCTTTTGGAAACGTTGACCGAGACGACACAGGAAATCCGTAAGCATTTCGCCGCCGATGTCGGTTGATCTTTTTTACCTATCGTTCAGACCTAGCCTACCTGCTCGCCCACAACATCCTTCAGCCGGGGTCAATAGGTAATCCAATTGCTTGACCTCTTCGGCGCTGAAGGCTTTCAAGACCGCCGCCTCAAAGGCTAAGGCTTCAGGCGCGATCCTGCGAAAGCTCTCCAACCCTTTGTCGGTGATCTCAATTTCAACCAAACGATGATCCCGGACGCTGATCGACTTGGCAAGAAGGCCGGCTTTCTTAAGCTTTGAAACGGCCCGACTGACGCTCGGCTTGTCGAGCGAGACACTGTCATGGATTTCGCGCACCGACATTTTCTCTCGATGTGCCACATGCGCCAGTACTCGCCATTCCGGCGTCGTGAGGCCGTAGGTGTGCCCGTAAACCTTCGAAAGCTTCTTGCTCATATGGGCGGCCAATACAGACAATCTGTAGGGTAAAAGATCCGACAGGTTGAAGTCATCCGATGCCATGTGTGCCCGCCCTTCGACGATCGTTGCAAATAAAATGATCTTGACGGATTGTCCCACGGCTGTCTATTCGTTGCAAGTGAAACGATTCGAGTCAGGCCGGGTTTTTGGCCGAGGCGCCGCAGCACCGAGGGAAGGGAAAAACTATGACTGACACTGGCAAAAGCTCTCTGATCCAAGCCAATGGGGACACGATCACCCCCGGCTACATGCCCGGTTTCGGCAATGATTTCGAAACCGAAGCGCTCCCCGGTGCTCTACCTCAAGGCATGAACAGCCCGCAAAAATGCAACTATGGCCTTTATGGCGAGCAGCTATCCGGCACGGCATTCACCGATGTGCGGCCAGAGCGCACTTGGTGCTATCGCATTCGGCCTTCGGTCAAACACAGCCACCGCTACGAAAAGATCGACCTGCCCTATTTCCGTTCTGCGCCCGATATTCACCAAGAGGTGACCAGCCTTGGCCAATACCGCTGGGATCCGGTGCCGCATACGGACGCGCCTTTGACGTGGTTGACCGGCATGCGCACTATGACCACGGCGGGCGATGTGCATACCCAAGTGGGAATGGCCACACATATCTATCTGGTGACCGAGTCCATGCAGGACGCCTATTTCTTCTCCGCCGATAGCGAGATGCTTGTCGTCCCGCAGGAGGGTCGCCTGCGGTTTGCGACCGAGTTGGGCATCATCGACGTGGAGCCCAAGGAAATCGCCATTCTGCCGCGCGGCCTTGTCTACCGTGTGGAACTGCTCGACGGTCCGGCGCGCGGATTTGTCTGCGAAAACTATGGCCAGAAGTTCGAACTCCCCGGCCGTGGCCCGATCGGGGCGAATTGCATGGCCAACCCGCGTGATTTCAAAGCGCCGGTAGCGGCCTATGAAGACCGCGAAGTGCCCTCCACTGTTACCGTGAAATGGTGCGGGCAGTTCCATGAGACAAAGATCGGTCAAAGCCCGCTCGATGTGGTCGCTTGGCACGGCAATTATGCCCCCTACAAATACGACCTGCGCAACTACTGCCCGGTCGGCGCGATCCTCTTTGACCACCCCGACCCGTCGATCTTTACGGTGCTGACTGCGCCCTCGGGCCAAGAAGGCACGGCAAACATTGATTTCGTTCTGTTCCGCGAGCGCTGGATGGTGGCCGAAAACACTTTCCGCCCGCCGTGGTATCACAAGAACATCATGTCCGAGCTGATGGGCAATATCTATGGCGAGTACGATGCCAAACCACAAGGTTTCGTGCCGGGCGGGGTGAGCCTTCATAACATGATGCTGCCGCATGGACCGGACCGGAACGCATTCGAGAAAGCCTCAAGCGCCAATCTCGGGCCAGAGAAGTTGGACAATACCATGTCCTTCATGTTCGAAACCCGCTTTCCGCAGCAGCTGACCCAGTTTGCCGGGAAAGAGGCACCTCTTCAGGACGATTACATCGACTGCTGGGCGGATATGGAAAAGAAGTTCGACGGCACGCCGGGTAAGAAGTAACCGCGATGCTCACGCTTTATTCCTACTGGCGCTCGACCACAGCCTACCGCGTGCGGGTGGCGCTGAACCTGAAAGGGCTGCCCTATCAGGTGGTTCCGGTCGATCTCGTCGCCGGGGAGCAACGCGCCCTGGACTATGTTGCCAAGAACCCCATCAAGGGGGTGCCGACCTTGCTTCTGGGGGACGGCAGGGCATTGACCCAATCGCTGGCGATCATGTCCTATCTGGACGATATCGCGCCTGATCCTGCCCTTCTGCCTGAGCCTGCATTTGGGCGTGCTCAGGTACTGGCCGCCGCACAGGTGATCGCGACGGACATTCATCCGATCAACAACCTCAAAGTGGTCGGCTATCTGAAAACCCAACATGGGCTGACCGCCGATGAGGGGACAGCCTGGATGCGCCATTGGATGACCGAAGGGCTGCACGCCTATCAAGCGCTGTTGCCTGACGGCCTAAGATTCAGCTTTGCGGATACCCCCCTGCTTTGCGATCTTTGCCTTATCCCGCAGCTCTACAACGCCCACCGCTGGGGGGTCGATATGACCCCCTTCGCGCGGCTGCTCGAAATCGAACAGCAGGCCCTGCGCCTTCCGGCCTTTGACGCCGCGCGCCCCGAAAATCAGCCAGACGCCAAATAAAGGAAATGATATGACACAACTCATGCGCTCATGGGTCGAAAGCGCCAATACGGCCGAGACCGACTTTCCCCTAAACAACCTGCCCTACGGCGCGTTCCACGTCGCCGGGCGTGACCTGCACGCGGGCGTTGCCATCGGCGATCAAATTCTCGACGTGACTGCCTTGGAAGAGGCCGGTCTGCTCAATCTGCCTGCCAAGGCGGTCTTTGCCCGTGGCACTTGGAACGACTTCATGGCGCTCGGCGCGGACGTCTGGCGAAGCTTTCGCGCCTATCTGACCTCCGCTTTGGCAGAAGGAAGCTCTCACCAAGCCACGTTGCAAGCGCATCTGGTGCCGATGGCGGATGCGGTACTGGAAATGCCCTTCACTGTCACCGAATTCACCGACTTCTATGCAGGTCGGCATCATGCGTTCAACGTAGGTTCCCTGTTCCGCGATCCGGCCACTGCGCTGCCGCCGAACTGGCTGCATATCCCCATCGGTTATAATGGCCGCGCGTCGTCTGTGGTGGTCAGCGGCACCGATGTGACCCGCCCCAATGGACAGTTGAAAGCGCCCGACGCGGAGATGCCGGTGTTCGCGCCATCTAAACGCTTTGATCTGGAGCTTGAGATGGGCGCCATCGTCGGCAGACCGTCAAAGGGCCGTGTAAGCGTGCAAGAGGCGGATGACATGATCTTCGGCTATGTCCTGCTCAACGATTGGTCAGCGCGGGACATTCAGGCGTGGGAATACCAGCCGCTCGGGCCGTTTCAAGCCAAGGCTACGGCGACTACCATCAGCCCCTGGATCGTGACTAAAGATGCGCTGGAGCCCTTCCGCGCATCCACCCCGCCGCGTGAAAAAGAGCTTTTGCCCTATCTGCAAGAACCCGGCCCCATGCTCTATAATATCGACCTCGAAGTCACCCTCGCCCCGGAAGGCAAGTCTGAAACGATCCTGTCGCGCACCAATTACAACGTCATGTATTATTCGGCGGCGCAACAACTCACCCACCATACCACCAGCGGCTGTCCTATGCGCGTGGGCGATTTGCTTGGCTCCGGCACAATCTCCGGCCCTGAAAAAGAAAACCGGGGCAGCCTGTTGGAACTCAGCTGGGGCGGAAAGGAACCGCTCACGCTGGATACCGGCGAAGCGCGAACTTTCCTAGAGGACGGCGACACGCTCACTCTACGCGGCGCGGCAAAGGGCGATGGCTATAAAATCGGCTTCGGCGACTGTACGGGCACCCTCCGGCCTGCCCCCGTGATCGAGTGACTCTGCATATAGCCCCTTATTCGGCACCAAAACTATGGGCGGCGCCATATTGGCGTCGTCGCCAGTCATCCGGATCTGCTTAGCAGAACGAGGATCACCACCACGCCAAGAAGCCGAGCGTAAAAGCTCTCTAGGACGCCGGAATCGCAAAGACATAAGGAAAAACTGTTCTTTGCGACACTCATAGCTTCAGCCGCGCTGAGGTAGGTAAGCAAGGGTCTGCATAGGAGACCAGAACAGCCAAGAACCCCGCCCCTATGGCGGAGCCGGACAGGTCATCTAAGCCGTCCCTAGGGGTTGTGCGTCACGTCAGACATCTAGGGGTGTGCGTCACGTCAGACATATTGCCCCCTTTCGACGAGCCCAGTCACAGCAATGGCTAGGCCACCGCAGCCACTCTCTGGCTGGGATCAACAATCGGGTAAGCGCAGGTGCAGAGGGTTGGACGACCGCCCTCTGCACCTCGACATCTCTGGAGGCCGCCGTTGCTTATTTCGAATGGAAGATAAAGGACCGCATAGAGATCGACCCAAGGTCGATACTGTCGGTCATGAACAACAGGTCATCGCGCTGATCCGATGCGCCCGCGATCGTGAGCGCGGGCAAGTAGTGGTCCACGCTGGGGTGCGCTTCGGTCAGAAGAGAGCCCAGCTTTTCGCGATTTGCCAGCGTATCGAAATCACGCTCAATCAACCGACCGGTAACCAGATCATCGAATTCCAGCGCAAATGCTTCGGGCTTTCCATCAAAACTTAGCCGCCGCAGATTGTGAACGATATTGCCAGAACCGAGAATGAGCACGCCACGGTCTCGTAGGTCGGAAAGCGCTTGGCCGATCTCCAGCTGATGCGCCAACCCCTGCCCCATGTCGATGGAGACCTGAAAGACAGGAACATCCGCCTCGGGGTAGAGATACTTCAGAACCGCCCAGGCGCCATGGTCCAGCCCCCAGGTGTCGTCTTCCTCGGCCCGGT
>CESC01006751.1_pt1 | contig 18718 bp, 14 predicted proteins | sample 531131 | NCBI WGS metagenome assembly CESC01 (sample SAMEA2621295, study PRJEB7988) | marine metagenome | biome: marine biome (ENVO:00000447); feature: mesopelagic zone (ENVO:00000213); material: "saline water (ENVO:00002010), including plankton (ENVO:xxxxxxxx)" | depth 800 m
GAAAATCCTCGTGTCGGTGGTTCGATTCCGCCCTTGGGCACCAGCTCCTAGTCACATCACATCCCTCTCCAATGAGAAATAGTCAATAAATGCCGACATATATCTACCACTTCTTGTAATTTCCCGTTACCTCACATACCCTAGAATGAGATTATTTATGAGGGGTAGGAATGCCAAAACAAGCAAAACAACTCTCTGATATTCACCTACGCCAACTAAGATCCTGATTCACCATGTTGATTACTCTGATGCTTTGGTACCAATTTTAAGTCTCATCCCTTTTTTTGCTTCTGATAAATTCCGGTAATAAGTAGAGCTATTCTTTTGCAGCCACGATTTTCAATATTCATTGTCCTGCTCCTAACTATCCAATCATGCGGAGAAAATTTCCCTTCAGCGCCAGCAGGTGGTCTAACAAATTCAATCGAAGATAAACCAAATGTAATACTCCTACTCGCGGATGATTTAGCGTTTTCTGACCTTGAAATATATGGTGGCGAAATTGAAACCCCTAATTTAAATTTGCTATCCCGTGAAGGTGTGTTATTCACACACTTCCATTCCAGTGCAATGTGCTCTCCCTCCAGGGCCATGCTTTTAACAGGCGTTGATCAGCATAAGACTGGATATGGCTCTATGGGAGAGTATTTAGCAGAGCACCAACGTGGAAAGCCAGGTTATGAAGGTTACTTGAATAATCAAGTAGTAACTGTTGCTAACGTATTGAGTCATGCTGGTTTTAATACTTATATGGCTGGTAAATGGCACCTAGGTAGTAGATATCTTCCTAGTGACAGAGGCTTTGACCACACATTTATTTTATTACACGGTGCTGGGAGTCATTTTAATAACACGGGCTATGCTAGTGCTCAGCCTACTGTTGACTATTATCGCAATGGTAATATCACAAAGTTACCAGATGATTTTTATAGTAGTAAAAATTATACAAACGAAATGATTAAATTTATCGAAGAAGATAGGGGTTCAAATAAGCCTTTTTTCGGTTATTTAGGATACAGTGCGCCTCACTTTCCCCTACATGCACCTTCAGACCTGATTGATAAATATGTTGATCGGTACCTATTGGGCTGGGATGTCGTTCGAGAAAACCGCCACAAACAAATGAAATCCCTGGGGATAATTCACGAAGACGCTGTCATGGCAGAGAGGCCAGAACGAGTTCCCCCTTGGGAGCAATTAACCTTGACTGAAAAACGTTATCAAGCAAAAAAGATGGCTGTTTATGCTGCTATGGTTGATAGCCTCGATCAAAACATCGGAAGATTAATTAACTATCTGAAATCAATCGGAGAATACGAGAATACAGTATTCTTTTTCCTTTCTGATAATGGTCCCGAAGCTGTGGACTTCACAACTTATCCCATCCTTCCTGTTGCAACTGATTGGATCGAAGAGACTTTTGATAATAGCTATGAAAATTTAGGTAATGACGGTAGTTACATTTACTATGGCGAGCGATGGGCTCATGTTGGGGCTGCGGCTCATAGCTTTCATAAAACGGTTGTCAGCCAGGGAGGCATTAACGTCCCATTGATAATTAGTTATAAAAAAGAACTCCCTCAAAACATAATTGCCTCAGAATTCTCAAGTATAGTTGATATCACACCTACTATATTGGACCTAGTTGATGTGCCACACCCTGGGAATGAATTCTCTGGTAGAGTAGTTCACAAGATGGATGGTCATTCTATACTGCCTTATCTTTTAGGTGATAATGCGACTATATATCCACCTAACCTTGGCAATGGATTTGAGTTATTTGGTCACAATGCTTTTATAAGTGGCCACTGGAAGATACGCAGGCTTCAGGAGCCATATGGAGATTTTACATGGGGCTTGTATGATATAAGAAGAGATCCAGCAGAGTTACAAAACCTCGCGACACAAAATCCTGAAAAATTCCAGGAGATGCTCTCACTGTACTCTGATTATGAATCCAATAATGGGGTAATTCAGGTCCCTGAGGGATGGCAAATGTTCGAGAATCTTCGCGGCCAATAAACAAGTAACCTTATAGTGGTTTGTCCCCTTTTAATTGTTATTTCTCCAGTGAAGGATGTGCATACCCAGTCGGCATCCAAATGAGGTGTCAGCCACGAGCACCATTACAGTGGCGATCGCTGCGATGTTCAGCTTGCTGTTCATCTTACTTTCTCAGTATTGGTCTGAGTATAAAAAGCACTCTGACACCTTTTTATTTCTTACTGGTCAGTAGGGTCAGAACCATCTATTGGTGCTCCGGTTCCGGAAGAGCCGGCGAAGAGTCTACGTCCATCGGGAAAGGTTACTTCCCGGCCATTGGCTTTGTTGGTGCCATCTATAGCATGATAACCCTGAACCACCAATTCGATTCCTGGCAATACCGAATCTTTTCTCCATCCCCGTCTGACCAAAGCGCCAGGTGGGCCAGCTTCAATCATCCAGACTTCTTCCTCACCATTTTCATTGACAACTGCAAGGTGCAACCAAGCGTGGGGATTAATCCATTCCATCCGCACGACCTTGCCGCGCAAATTGATTGGCTTGGTTGAATCAAATTCGCCCGAGAAGGCATGGTGCGCCTGAGTGGATGTAAAGGCAAAAAAGAACATACCTATGGCACCAATTAAACTCATTAGTAAACGCATTCGCATTGGCTTTACCTCTTAAATCGTTATTCGGTTAATTTTAAACGTTTAACTATTCCTCATTAGCAGCTGCTTCTGCTTCCCGTGCATCAATCGTGCGAGCAGCACTTAATGTATTGGTCATTCCATAATTCCCTTCATGGCAGGCATATTCCACAAGTTCGTATTGACTGTCGTCTCTTATGAAGTTGAACATGCCGGTCCAAGGCTCACTCCACACGGCAGGATCTTCTACTGTGAATTGATATTCCAGTGTATTGGAACCGGTGCGGGTAAATCGCTGAGTTAACTTCATGTTTTCACTGGATCCAAGATAAGATGTTCTGCCATTCAGATTTCTCACTTCTATAACCAGTGTGTCACCTTCCCAGCGACCGTGGGAATCACCCAGCCAGGTTTTTAGACCTTCACCAAAACCTTCTCGTGGTTCGGTGGAAATGACTCGGGTTTCGTGAATCATTTCCTTTTGAATCGCCACGTTGCCAGGACTCTGTACAATCTGCAGTCCATTGTTGTAGATGCTTGGCATCATCATGCCAACCGGGCCTCTAGTAATACACCTTACATAAGTTCCCAAATCTACCGGTGTTCTGGCTCGCTGTGGTGGGATTCTTGGTGGAGCGTTAGCAACCGCTTCTCTGTATTCCGCTGTCGTTCCGGGCAGTTGACCATTGGGAGGATCGATTACCATGGCTACCTGGGTAGAAGGAGCCGACCTAACATAACCCAGTGTGGTATCGCGCCATTCCCTGTCGTAACCCCAAATGCTGTTTAAGGTTCCACGTTCTCGACGAGCTGCCGCCTCTTCCGGCGTCAATTCATCCGTTCCCGCCACATCGATCCCACGCTGCAAGGGAATCCCATGAGCGGCGTCTGCTGTCCAGATACCTTGTAAATCCGGCTCGCCCCAGGGAGTTCTGGGCACTACGTAGAGTTCCGTAGATCCGGTACTCCCAGCTACAACGGCTTCTTCCTCAATTCCTGCCCAGCCCGACTCAACAATCGCAATCATCACTCCATCTGGTCCGAGTATAAAGGCTTGCTTGGCAGAAGAACGTGCGTTATCCGGTACCATGGGCTCCTGACGAAACTCCACGGAGAGTCGATTTATTTGCACTGCTGCCTCATCAAGGTCGGCTACTTCGAAACCAATATGATCGATTGTGCGACCTTGCGTGATGCCCGGGCGACCATCGGTATACTCGGTGGCAAGTAGCCAGATATCATCAAAGAGCACACCGTCCAGCATTCCTTTCAAGCTTGCTGGTTCGCCACCAAGTACCTGGTTGTACCAATCGAGGGCTGCGGCCGGATCGACTGAATTCAGATGGATGTGATGAAAACCAAGCAAATCTTCATCTTGAACCAATTCTATTTTCGTTCCCCAGGGGTCAGTAATGAAAGCAATTTTAAAAAGCCCTGGAATATCACGAACCAGAGATCCGTCTTCGAAGCGAACCAGCCTGACACCAGAGCCGCGTACCCCGACGGATTCGAGCTCGGCCATTTTTGCATCCAGATCAGGAACGGAAAAACCAAAATGATCAACACCGGTGCCCTGACTCCCGCCTACAGTTTGGGCCAGGAAAAATTCGATTTCCGTATTGCCGCAATTTACAGCATCTTCTCGGCCGGCTATAGCTTCGCAGTCTAGGTGCTCTTCGTACCAGCTTACTGCTTCACTGGTATTGGACAATGCAATATGTAGGTGGTGCGGTGTTGCGGCACTGACTGCAAATGGTAATGCCACGCAGGTTAAAAAGGTAACCAGCCTACTGCCAAGCTTTGCGATATTGGTGGAAATTGTTGTGAATGTGGTACGACACTTCATGGTGCGAACCTCCGATTGGTTAGTCTTCTTTTCTGTTGTGCTGTTTAAGTTAATCTGTATTCTGGGTATATCTGTCCTACTCTTCTTCTTTCTTTATTAAATGGCCGTACAAAATCTCTTCGGAGAATTCGACACATTTATATTCAATTACTCGCGCATTGGGTTCCAAGCGTCGATAAAGTGGCATTCGAATTTGCCACGGCCGAGTGAACACCGTGGGATCCTCAATAGTGGCTTCATACAACAAGGCATCCGCGTTTATGGGTGTGTATCGTTCGGTCACTCGTAGCGCACTGCTGGCAAAATTTCCTGCGCGATCGAACCAGGCTTCACCATTAAATCCCTGCGCATCGACTACCAAGGTGTTCCCCTCCCAGCTACCATGTGAACGACCCATCCAGGTGTCCAAAGGCGGTGGTTCAGGATTTTCTTTATTCATATGAATGGTGCGATTCGCCTCAGCAAACCCGTACACAATCATAATCTTGTCTGTCCCCTGCAGTATTTGAAAAGGATAGGACAGATAGGTCGCTCGAGGCACTCCAGGAAGATAGCACTTGGTTTCAGGGTCTGCTGTCGGTCGGTTGGCCCAGTTCTCCTGTTTCTTTTCCAGCGCCCATTCTTGGTAGGGAATCTCTCCACCTACCACTACGCCTTGCCCTGGAGGTACTGATCCTATAGCGCCCATCTCTGGCAGCCCCGCACTCGCTTCATGGTCTTGAAGATCCCAATGAGCGGTTCCAATTGCTTGCCAGATTCCATTGAGATCGGGATTGCCGTCCCAGGCTTTTTCAGGTTCATAGTTACCAATTTCCTGGGCAATTACTGAATTACTTGCCGATAAAGTGCCAAGCAACGCTAGGATTGAGAGGATTACAGTGGGCTTAAGTCGGTTTACCATTAGCGAGCCCCTTCTTTGTTAGTGTGGATATATGGGTTAACTGCTTGGGATTTTCCCAATTAGCACGTGGAGGGTCAAGCAGCGAAAGGACCCAGGATCTCGAACGTGTGCCCCACAGTCAACTTTAAGATCAAAAGGGGAATGGGGTCAGAGTAAAAATACAGCAGTTTTACTCTGGCTACTTCTTGATTAGATGCTGATCGAGAATAGCATTATTCCGACGGTTTGAAAGCCAGCAACACGTTACCAGACACCTGACTGAAAGAACCGTAACCGGAACCCACAAACACCATGCCAGATCCGGCAGCAATGGAATGACTGTCGATCGAGCCACCATAACCCTCGACTCCGTTGACGGTTTCAAAATCCTCCACTGTATCGTATTGAAAGAGCAGCTCACCTGAGTCCGAATTGAATATAAACAAGCGCCCGTCGAGCCCCCCAGTGATGATTGCTCCGTCCACAGACAACGGCGTGGCAGAGAAACCATAGAGTGATTCACAGCGCCTAAGCCTTTCGCTACGTTCGCCACCACAATCCGGCTGCACTTCGTAGTACCAGCTTGGCTCGCCGGTACCGACGAAGTAAGTGTAAATACCGGGCCGGCTGCTCCCGCCCAGATTGCCGGGATCGTTGATGGTCATGAAGGCACGCTCGGAATCGGTGGCGATGCCCCAATGGTTGCCGCCCAACGCTGTCCCTTCACCGACGCGCTGATTCCAGACCAGTGCACCCGTGACAGGATCCAGAGCCCAGAGATCGCCGGATTTCTGGCCGGCAATTAGCAGCTCCCGGTCGCCTGTCTCTACCAGGATGGCTGGGCCGCCGAAATCGAAATCGACGGCGTTGGTATTATCTAAAATGATGCAGTTAGGACCGCCGGCGGCGCAGCCGAAATTCCACATGTCGTTCTCTAGTGCCTGGAAGGCCCAGATTTCCTCCCCAGTTTCCAGATTCAGGGCGATGATTGCATCGCTGGTATTGGTAGTAGGGTGCGAAGTATTTTCGCCAGTGGTGACGTAGACCTGGCCTCGCTCTGCATCAACAGTCGGCGTAGTCCAGATTGGGGCACCGGAGGGGCCGCGCTGTTTGACACCGGTGGAGCTGACCATGCCAGTGTATTCAGCCGCTGGCATGGTGTGGTATTCCCACAGCTTTTCTCCGGTGCGCACATCCAGTGCGGTGACGGCGCCATGATTTTCACAGCATTCATAGCGCGGGTTGCCACCGGTAATGACACCGGAACCGGAAAGCGGCACGATTATCTTGTCTTCGTGAATAACAGGTGTGCCGGTAATCATTGCCTGGTTGTTGGATGCTTGGCCGCTCGCAACCCAGATTGCCTCGCCATTTCCAGCGTTAATGGCATGAACCATGCCACCTTGATCGCTAAACACCAGTGTACCCAGGTCATCGATTACCTTGTAGGCCATTGAAGAGCGCAGGCGCGTGTCAGCATCATAAACCCACTTGGCGCAACCGGTGTTGATGTCCAGCGCAAAAACTCGACCAGAATCGGTGGCGGAATAGAAAATAGTCGAGCCAATAATCACCGGCGCGGCACGCAAGCTGGATGTTTGGGGAAAAGCGACCGCCCAGGCCAGTTCAAGCTTTGACAGATCGGCCGTGTTGAGACCTGCCTGAGCGGCATTAAGGTGGCGCGGGTTGTTGCCATCAGTTTCCGTAAAGGCAAAGGATAGCGTCTGCTCCAGGTCTACCGAGCGGTGATCCACCGCGCACATGGTCGCAGCGACCCAGTCCTCGATCCCGTCTCCCGTGGCCTGCTCCTGAGCCAAGCCTGGCTGAGCAGCGGTCAAGCCTGCGCTTAGTATCGCGACCAGGGACAGGTAAGATCTAAAACTTGCTTGAAGACGAGAATAAAAAAACATAAGTAATGCCTGCTCGGTGGATGTTAGCTGTTAGTTCCATTCCAACCAGAATCGCGTGTCTTGAGTTGCCGGTTCATTTAGAGGCTGAAACCCAGCGCCAAAAATACAATAATTGCCGGCATTGTGCGAATCCGGATTGGATTAAGATTAATAGGGATTAATGGAAAAAGACTAATAACTCAATAACTTTATATTTATACTCTGATTCCGTATAGCTATTTTCCCTATCTAGGCTTCCAGAAAAAGACTTCAAAGTCGCGCAGCGGTGCTGATCCCTCGTAGAGAGAATCATCTAACGTTATTCTTGCCATGGCGGCCCACTGCTCCATCATGGCGATGCGCTTATCACCAAAGATTTCGATAGCCTCCATCGTAAAAGTCGCTTCACCAATCCGCAGCCATCCATCACCACCGCGATCCCTCACTCGCTGCGCCCATAGTGCTCCGTCCGGGTGAGTGGCCGTGATTACACCATCGGGAGTGCCCACCCAGGAGAGATAGGTTACAAAAGGCGGGAACCCGCTTTGCTTCATGAGCAAAGGACTCCGAACGCTTTCATTAAGCGGTGTGAAGTCATCCAAGGCCGGAGTTGGTGTTCCCCCAAGAATCACACCGGGCGTACGAGAAAGCCCCTCGTTACCGAGGTACGGTGCCGTGAACATCCAGCTCAGCACTCCAGTCAGTAGTACCGCTCCGATCAAGAACCCAGCGAGCTCTCGCTTATTCATTGTGCATCCTCCGTGTCGATGTATAAGAAGCATAACCAGTATCAGCAAATAGGGACAGAGAATAAAATACCGTACCGGATTTTTAGTGTGAGCCTATTTGTTAAATTTATGCCCTCGCTTGGTTGGCTTACTATTTACCTATTGAATAATCATTAAAACCGGCGTAATTTCAGGCAATAGATTCATTTAATTACGTGGTAAAAATAGAAAAATGTTGGAGGTTCGAATGAACAATAGAATTCATGCCAAACTGATTCTGGCACTAGCCAGCATTTTGATTGCTCCCCTAATTTCGGCACAAGATGATGGTTTCCCACGGACCGAGTATGGCCAACCTGATCTACAGGGCACCTATACTTTTCGAACGCTTACCCCTCTGAATCGTCCTCGAGAACTGGCAGACTTCGAAGTGCTTACCCCTGAACAGGCCAAGGAGTGGGAGGAGTTCGAAAATCGCCGCCAGAACCGAGACCTGATTATTGACTCTGTAGGTGGGGCTGGATATCCACCAGGGGTTATCTCCTACAATAATTTCTGGTATGAGCGAGGCGTGCAGACGATCGCCGATCGCCGAACCTCGCTTATTTATGATCCACCCAATGGCAGGCGACCAGCAGTTAACGCGGCAGGTCGAGAGCGCCGCGCTGCCTATGGGCAGATGGTGTTCGAGAGTGCCGGCCCCGAAGGCCGCACCACGGTTGACCGCTGCCTTGTGGGATTCAATGCCGGTCCGCCGATGATTCCTAGCGCATATAATAACAATGTGCAGATCGTCCAGACAGAAGACCATATCGTAATCTTGAACGAAATGGTTCACACAGCGCGCATAATTAGACTGGATAGTGAACACCACACTCAACAGCTTAAGTGGGAGGGAGATTCTGTCGCACACTGGGAAGACGACACCCTTGTTGTTCATACTCAAAATTACTATCACGACTATAACTATGCTGGCATGTCTGATCAGGCTCAGATAACCGAACGCTTCACCAGAATCGATGCAGACACTTTGGACTACGATTTTACGGTTGAAGATGCGCTGTCTTGGGACGAGACCTGGTCTGGGAAATTTCCATTGCGCCGCGCCGCTGATCCACTCTATGAATACGCCTGCCACGAGGGTAATCACGGATTGGTTGGTATTCTTGCTGGCTGGAGACGATATGAATCCATGGGATTCAATGGCGATGGCTCGCCTAAGTCTGATACCGGTACGGTCGAGACGGAAGAGAATTAGCCAAGCAACAGACAGTAAGAAGAATTTAATAAAGTGGACGGAGGGATTTATTTTCAGACAGGATTAAGCTTAATTTGACCGATTTCCATAGCTCGCTCTATGGCACACTTTGATTTCGCAGTTTTAACCCATTGATTAAAATAACGAATCAGTCGCCCTGTCTACTGAAAATCCTCGTGTCGGTGGTTCGATTCCGCCCCTGAGCACCACCTCCTAGTAACATCGCGTATAGCTCCCGTATAAACTCATTGAAATACGGATCGGAAAACTACAAGTGAAACAAACTAGAATGAGCACAAAATTTGCAAACCACTTTCAAAGAGCCTTGTTAGTGATAACGACATCTCTGGGAATCGTTTCCTGTCAATGGAGCCCGCAGCCACTGGTTCTGGTTGAAACCACTATAGGTGAAATTCAGCATGCTCTAGTCACGAGAAAAACCACCTGTCATGAAGTGGTATCAACCTACTTACAACGTATCGAGAGCTATGATAAGTCCAGCGGAATTAATGCAATTACTGTAATTAATCCAGAAGCGTTATCGAGGGCAGAGGAAGTCGACCGCGCGCTAGTTTCCAATAGCCCATTGCCAGAATTATTCTGTACCCCCATTGTAGTGAAAGATAATTTCGATACCCATGACATGATCACTACCGGTGGGTCTATTACGCTTCAAGAAAACTATCCACCCGATGATGCATTTATGGTGCGCAAACTACGTAACGCGGGAGCAATAATAGTAGCAAAGACCAATATGGCAGAATGGGCATTCAGTCCTCGAGAAACTGTTTCATCGTCATTCGGCCGAACTGCAAATGCCTATGATATTAATTTCGTGCCAGCCGGATCTTCAGGTGGAACCGCTTCTGCTGTGGCCGCCAACTTTGCCGTCGCTGGTATGGGGAGTGATACTGGAAATTCCATACGCGGCCCGTCTTCACATCTGGCATTATTTGGTATTCGCTCGACATTGGGCTTAACCAGTCGGGATGGAGTAATTCCGTTGATATTTGATCGAGACATCGCTGGTCCGATGGCTCGATCAGTAGAAGATGGTGTAAAACTATTTAATGTCGTTGCCGGCTATGACTCAAACGATAGCCTGACGCTTCCTGATAAAAGAGAATCGGATTATCGCGAGTTTCTTAATCTGGACGGCTTGACCGGTAAACGCATTGGGGTATTCAGACGGCTGGTTGATCACGACACTGCGGACCACGAAATCAGGCAGCTTTTCTTCGATGCGGTCGATGACATGCGTTCGGCCGGGGCGACGATAGTAGATTCTATAGTTATTGAAGATTTCGACACTCTCAATGACGAAATACAGTCCTGTGGCAGTTTTCGTTACGACCTTAAGCAATATTTAGATTCATTGGAGAAACCACCGTTACAAGACGTGGCTACAGTTCTCGAGTCGGGTGAGTTCGCAATTGAATCCAAAGGAGCTCTCGAATTTTTCTCCCAGTTCCCACTGGAAACTGCGCCAGATGAAAGGCAAGACCCCTGCCTTATCTGGCCCAACCATCCGCTGCGCAATCAGCTTCTTGGAAATACTGTAAGAGCCATGGATGCTGCTAATCTAGATGCGCTCATCTATCCTACATGGTCGAATCCGCCGGCACATATTGATAAAGCCAACGAAGAATACTTAGGGGACAATAGCCAATTATTAGTTCCGGCAGCGGGTTTACCAGCTGTTACCATTCCAATGGGTTTCTGGCAAAACAGACTGCCGGCCGGAATTCAAGTCGTAGGACGCCCCTATGCGGAGGGCGTATTAATCGAAATAGCCTATAGCTATGAGCAACTCACGAAACACAGGAAGCCGCCGAAGGGATTTCCATCACTGATTGACTGATCTTTACCGGATCAAAGAGGTCAAAGCAATAAAGTTTTACACAAATGATTAAGCAGCACGAAGTGGAACTCCCCTGTTTGAATTCACAAAACCTGAGGCAAATAAGGACTCCGACATTGTCTCCTCTAGTCGTTAATTATTAGACCACACGCCAATAGATTTCAGGGAATTGAGGCCTATAATCATAGCCTTTGGTTTTGACAGAAGGAATCTGCTGCATGAAAAACATGAGAACAGATGGCAAGAGATGTTTCGTCTGTGGCCCAAGTAACAGCATTGGTCTTAAACTAGTATTTAGGATGGATGACGACGTTTGCCGATCTGAATTTATTCCGGATGCCATGCATTGTGGCTACGATGGCGTTACTCACGGCGGCATCATATTTAGTGTATTAGATGACGTAATGGCTAATTGGATTTACCTAAAGGGTATTCGTGCCTATACCGCAAAATGCGATATTAGATACAAAGGTAATTTACCAACTGGCACCCGGGTGACACTCGAAGGACATTGTACCAAGCAACGAAGTCGACTCATTGCGATGGAAGGAAAAATGATCAGAGTTGATACCGGCGAGTTAGTAGCTGAAACTCAGGCCAGTTTCATGAGAGAGGCAGACTCATAGAAACGAGGGGAATACGGGGGGTTAGAACTAACACGTATGAGGGGTAGGTTGAGGGGTAAATTTGGTACTACACCTTACGTGATTGATTTAACGGGATTTACAAGTCGGTCTTCAGCGCCAGATTCTAGTTTGATCCCAGCAAATACCTTCCCTAGAGAAATTAATTACGGCCTATCCGTGGAGTCTCGATCTGTACTCAGGATTAGACTTTATCAGGTTGACCAGAATGACCTAAGCTTAATATGGTGCCAAACACTGCCGCTAATGAACCGCTAATAAAAAGCGTCAACTGACCCACATCAATACCAATAACTTCAGTTGTTGGTAGTGCAATCAAACCGCCACCAATTGCCATAAGCATGCGTCCGATTATTCCAACCGCTCCTTTGCGGGCTAGTAAACCTAGCCCAAGTAAATAACGCTGAAGAGCGCCTGCAATAATATTATTCCTATGCCCACTTTCGCGGTGGCGAGTAGAGTTTCCCACCAGCTACCTGACATTATTAGCGCGGGCTCCAACACAAAAAAGAAAGGAATGAAATAGATGATGCTGCCCAACTGCATTGCCTTGAAGCCCGTTGCCAGAGCAGATGAACCTGCAATGCTGGCAGCAGCGAAAGCTCCAAGCGCAACTGGTGGGGTAATAAACGACAACATCCCCCAATAAAGGATAAAAAGATGAACACTCATTGGATCTAAGCCACCCTGAATTAAAGCGGGCGCCAAAACTATTGCGAGAAAAACATAAGCTGCTGTCACCGTCATTCCGATACCCAATAAGAAACTGCAAAAAGCTCCCATTAATAACAGTAACAGGGTCGAATCACCTGCTAGATACAACAGATCATTAACCAAGGTCCCTGATAAACCCGTTATAGATAAGGCCCCTACAATCAAACCCACACCAGCCATGATTGTCAGCAACTCCATCAACAACTTACCCGTGGCAACGAGAAATTCCCCCGCTTGCTTAAAGTCCCAACGGTAATCTGGAGAAAGCTGATTCAATGCAAGTAATAGACCAGTGGCTATAAAAGGAGCCACAGCTTCGCGCTGCAAATAGACGAGAAGAAAAATCAAAACCAGGAATGCGGCAATATAGAACCAACCTTGCTTCATAGTCTCTTTAAAACTTGGTAATTCATCGCGGGGAGTACCAACCAAGCCTCTCCTGGCAGCATATGCATCAACTTGTACAAATAATCCAAAGAAGTACAACAAGGCAGGTATGGCTGCAGCTAATGCTACCGTGGTATATGCAACATTAAGGAAAGTCGCCATGACAAACGCGGTCGACCCCATAATTGGTGGTAATAGAACACCCCCAGTGGAGGCACAGGACTCAACTCCAGCGGCATACTCCTTTTCCATCCCGTTCTTTTGCATCGCCGGTATTGTCATCTGGCCAGTCGTGAGAACGTTGGTAATTACACTGCCGCTCATAGAACCCATCAGACCGCTTGAAACAATCGCAACTTTGGCAGAACCACCTCTCACGTGACCAAATGCCGCGAAAGCCAAGTTGATGAAAAAGCGACCACCTCCAGTCTGCTGTAGTGCAATACCAAAGATAAGAAATCCGATAACGAGCTGGGCAAAGGCTCGGAAAGGTAATCCGAGAATGCTTTCAATACTCATGACATGATAACCGGCAGTTTCTCCCAGAGACGAAGCCATGCCTGAAATAGGCCCGGGTAAGTTTTCTGCAAAAATTGGGTAAAGCGAAAATACCAAGACAAGAGTAAAGAGGACCCAGCCACCAGTGCGGCGCACCGCTTCCATTATAAGGGCCCATAGCAAATAGCTCATCCAGATAGCATAGCCCGGCGCCGAAAATTCCCAGCCATAATCCAGCATGTTTTCGGTATTAATAAAAAAGAATATACAAGAAACAAATGCTGCGAGACTTAGCACGCCATCAAACAAATAACTTTTAGGACTGCGGAATGAAGGGTTGAGCAAATAGCAAAGCGGCAACAATAACCCAATAAGTGCATAGTAATAATGGTTCTGTAACGTAATGACGAAATCAAGAAGCGGGCTTTCTGAAAATAGTCGCAGAGAATCCATTGCCAGAAATGCACTGCACAAAGCAGCGATACCTGTTAGCCAGCGTAACGGGGCTGGTAACTCAACAGATTTACTTGACACTATCGCCAGACCGGATCGAAACCGGCTTCCTCCAGACGCTGGGCACGGTGCAGCTCCCAGGCCTCGACAAAGGCGTCTCTATCACGGATACGTTCTTCAGAAAATTCAGCCCAGGCCGACGCTAGCACTTCTTGGCGTTGGACTAACGACTGATTATGCTCCTCAAATTCGTCCGTCCAAACACCTACCTCGCGCCAATAGTTCACGGCTCCCTCATGATAGGGCACCACCCATTGAAATACCTGACGCTCCAACGCCCAGCCGATCGCACCGGGGTCAGAGTCTTTATATTCATCGTAATTTTCGCTTATCGCTCGAGTGAGGGCATAAACAAGGTCGCTCTCTTTAGTAGCCACTGTCGTCAATAGCGGATAAGGATAGGTCGCAGCTTCATGAGGGCTATCAACACTAATACCTGCGCCACGGGTAGCGTAGTTTTTTGTGAAATATGGCCCAATGGCTAACATTCGCTCCCAGCATCCCGCATCATCATGTGGTGCAGGCAACCATCTAATACCTCGCGGTGAAGCTTGAAGACGAAACATTGGTCCCGACACCGTGGTGCCAAACCCAGCGTCTACATCACCATTAATCACGCCATTCCATGAAGCATCGTAGCCAGGAAAGTCTACCCGGATGACATCATCCCAGGTGAGTCCGCCACAAGCCAAATAAGCCTCCATCGACACATTCAGCGCAGGTGCACCGCGCACATAGGGTATCCTGTGCCCTCGCAACTCAGAAAAACTAGTAACGCCAGTATCCTCAGCAACAGCGATAGCTTGATTACTCAACCCGTTAGAAGTCATCAGTAGGCGCAATGCTTGAGGTCCCCATTCCGAATTAGCAAACTGGAACATGCCCTCTTGGGCAAAATAGGTAGATACCCCATTTGCTGAGAAATCAACTCGACCAGTCTTTAGCGGCAAGAGCCTGGAAACATCATTCTGGCCAGGAATAACTCGCAGGGTTACACCGTATTTTTCACGAAGCATAGCGCCAATCCCGACCGCCTGGTTATATCCTGTAGAGCCAAGGTTATAGGCGGTCCAGGCCATTTGGCGTGGAAGATTGGCCCCATAAGCCAATCGATTGGACTGAGCTATAGCATTGCCCGCCACTGACAGTGAAACTAGAAGCAAGATGAATCGGAAGATAAAGCCCGCTGATACAGTTGGTGTTTTCAGGTATTTCGACAACAATCTTATTCTCCCAGAAATATAGCCTCTCTCAATCCAAGCCCAGGTAGCTCAGTCGGTAGAGCACAGGACTGAAAATCCTCGTGTCGGCGGTTCGATTCCGCCCCTTTTAGTTTGTCGGGTTCGTCCCGCGTGTGCGTGCCAACCACTCTACGAGCGGTTCGACATCGCTAAGTGGCAGCGCCGCTCCCCGCCCAATCATGGCGAGCAGGAGCGAACGCCATTGCTCTTCGTTCGCACGGGCCTCCTGGACCCGGTCCAGGGAGTGGCACGCTTCGCAGGTTCCGGCCAGAATCGCCTCAGCACCGTCGTCTACAAGGAAGTCCGCTTCCGTAAGGATCCTGGGCACGTACTCCCGTGGGAAGGGAGTCGACTCGGGACCGAACTGCTTAACCAGCCAGTCAAGAAGTATCGCTTTGTCGGCGTCGGCAATCACCGCGCCCTGGACCACGCCGCTCGACGTCGTCTTCATTCTCTCGATGATTTCGTCCCACCCAGCGTGGTCCAAGGCATAGTAACCATACTCATCGATTCCATGGCACGCGGTGCAACTTCTTAAGATCACGTCGCGTGCCGGACCCGCAGGCAGTGTTACGTCGGGCCGGGCCGGTCGCGTGTTGCTGGTGAATTGCGCCGCTGCAGGAACCACAGCCGTGCCGATGACCACCAGAACAGCCAGACACAACACGGCTTGCCTGAATTGAAGTTTCATCGATGTTCCTCGCCTCACACCAGGGGCACCGTTCCGGTGCTCTCGCCAATGCTTTCCCGCTCAATGCCGAACATGTGCAGAATGCTCAAGAGCAGGTTGGCGCACCGCTGGGTGTTGTCCGGGAACACTAGGTGGCGATTCCCCGGGAACGTCCCGTCGATCCCGCCGAGAAGAATGGTCGGCACCTTCTCGTGCGCATGTCGATGCGAATTACCCATGTTGCTACCCTTGTAGATCAATACGTGATCCAGCAAGTTGCCGTCGCCGTCGGGAGTGTTCTGCAGCTTCTTGGCAAAGTACGCCAAGTTTTCAACGTGATAGCGGTTGACCAACGCGTAGCCCGCCTTGTTCGCTGGTATGTCTCCGTGATGCGAGATCCCGTGCCAGCCACCGATATAACCCGCTTCCGGGAACGTGGTGCCCGAAAGATCGCGTCCTAACATCAACGTCGCCGCGCGGGTAATGTCGGCCTGTAACGCCAGAACCATAAGGTCGTACATGATCTTGAAATGAACATCTTTGCTTTCGGGTATACCAAACGGCACTTCCGCGGTAACCTCGGCGGCCGGATTGTGGGTCGCATTGCGGATCCGGCGCTCGATCTCACGGACGTTGTCCAGATAGTCATCGAGCCGGGCCTGATCGCCCAGCCCGAGATCTTTCTTAAACCGCGGGATCTCGCGCGTCACCGAGTCCAAGATGCTGACGCTCTGTAGACGTCCCGCACGTCGCTCCTCCGGGCTCGATCCGTCGCCAAACATGCGCTCGAATGCCATCCGCGGATTAACTTCCGTGGGCAAAGGCGTTGTCGGGTTGGCCCAGGAAATCGAATTCGTATAGGCACAACTGTACCCCCAGTTGCAATTACCACTGTTGTGGCTGGCGTCCTCGATGCCGAGCTGAATCGAGGACAAGAGAGTATCCTGGCCATACTTCTGTGCAATCAGCTGATCGACAGTGACGCCCAGATACGGGCTTACTGCATCCCGTCTTGGACGCGTGCCCGACAGAAGAACCGCGCCACGCGCATGATTTCCTCCGGGCTCTTCAGTCGTGGAATACGCAGCCGTAGAATCGAGACCGCTGATCAGGACAGTGCGGTCACGGAGCGATTCAAGTGGCTTGGTTATGAAGGAGAACTCGAAATCGGAACCTTCATCGACGGGACTCCAATACCCGGGCGCCGCGCCATGGGGATGCCAGATACCTACAAAGCGTTTCACTGGGGCAGCCGCTGTCTGAGCCTGAGCCGTCAAAGCTGGCACCATCGCCTCGAGAAGAGGTAGGCCCAGGGTCACACCGGCGCCACGCAAAAAAGTGCGGCGTGGGATATGCTTCTTTGTTATGAACACAATTGACCTCCTCTATCCAGTCCTGATCAATACATCCTATCTTAATTCGGCAACCGTCTCTCTGGGTTTTGTCCGCATCTGGAAGGGATCGCTGTTCACGATACCCATCAAGATCGAAGAGAACCGGTAATCATTCTGTTCGGCGTCGCGCACGATCGAGCGAACAACAGGCATGTCAAAGTACTCGACGCCCCGCCCCAAGCCGTAAGTCATCAGTTTCTCGGTCACCATGCGCACAAACTGTGGGGAATACTTGAGCAGAGCTTCCCTCAACTCCGATGGACCGCTTACCTGGCTGCCATCGAACAATTCTACAGCCGAATTTATCAAGTTCCCATCGTCACCACCATCATGTGTTCGCCACTTCGCATCCGCGGTAAAGTTTTCCAACGCAAAACCAATAGGATCCATGAGCCTGTGGCAACTCGCACACGGCTCCTCAACCCTGTGCCGGGTCATCTGCTCCCGCAGTGTCAGAGACCGTCCCGGCCCTTCGGCGTCGGTTTCTTCCAACGCCGGCACGTTCGCCGGAGGTTCGGGCGGCGGCGTTCCCAAAATATTTTCCAGAACCCAGACACCCCGTTTGACCGGCGAGGTGCGGTTGTTCTGCACCCATGTCGTCGACAGAAAGCTTCCGTGACCCAGCAATCCGTGACGGTAGTCCAGTTCCGGCCCGAGATCGACACGCCGAAAACGGGATCCGTAGATGTTGGGGATGCCGTAGTGTCGAGCCAGCCTCTCGTTCAGAAATGTAAAGTCCGCCGTCAGCATCTCCAGAACGTTGAGGTCTTCGCGCATAATCGTTTCGAAGAGCAGTTCCGTCTCGCGCGCGAATCCTTGCCGCAACTCGTCGTCCCAATCTGGAAACTCAGTCTGCGCTGGCGCAGTCGTCGTCAGGTTTCGCAGATAGAGCCATTGCTGCGCGAAGTTCTTGACCAGACTCTCTGATCGTGGATCGGCGAGCATGCGCTCGACCTGCTGCTCAAGCACGACAGGATCACTGAGCCTGCCCTGACTAGCCATGTCGATCAGCTCGTTGTCCGGGATGCTGCTCCACAGAAAGAACGACAAACGCGAAGCCAGTTCCAGATCGCTAATACGGTAGGTCTCTCCCGGCCCCCATTCGACTGGTTCCCGTTCCACTCGAACGAGGAACTGCGGACTTGCCAGAAGTCGGCGGAGCGCCATCTCGATACCGTCATCAAACGTGCCAATCTTGCGCCCTTCACCATAGAACAACATCAAGGTTTCTAGATCGTCGATTGTTACAGGCCGGCGATACGCGCGTTGAGCCAGCGCTGTCAGGATTTCCTCGGCGCACGACTCTTCTTGTGAGGCATTGGACGGGCGGCACGAAAAAATTTTACGCATACTGGGCGAATCGGTAGGTCGCGCAGGGTTGAACGGCCCTTCCACCCGTAACGCGCCGATGATGGGGTAATTGCTCAGTTCGCGAACACGTCCGTTCTCCAGCGACTTGCGTTCAAAGTGCTGGACCACATCAAGGCTGGGCCGGTAGTTGGTCGCAACGAATGTGGCTCCCACCAGGCGGGAGCCGGCTTTGACCGGAAGCGTGACCTCGA
>CESC01051609.1_pt1 | contig 18555 bp, 15 predicted proteins | sample 531131 | NCBI WGS metagenome assembly CESC01 (sample SAMEA2621295, study PRJEB7988) | marine metagenome | biome: marine biome (ENVO:00000447); feature: mesopelagic zone (ENVO:00000213); material: "saline water (ENVO:00002010), including plankton (ENVO:xxxxxxxx)" | depth 800 m
TTCAGTTGATTGTCCTCTTTGGCGATGTCTCTCAAGGCATCGGCGATATCGCCGAACTGACTATTGATCGCATAAATAAATTCAAAGTCTTGTCCCAGTGCTTCAACTGCGCCTCGATATTCGTGGTAGTTTTTGAGGGTGTGTTCAACTCGCTCGCAGACGGGGACTACTACACTAATTTTGCCAATCGAATTATCGCGGCTCATGTCTCTTCTTTCCCTGAGGCTTGCTGGTCTATAGGTCGCAAATTGGTCATCTTTGCGGTAATCGTTGAGAGCTTGCTTACCTGAATGGAGCCATACTTGTAAATCTGTTCGCCAAGAATTCCCAGGCTAATCAGGAAAAAGCTGGTGAACATGAATAACACGCTAATTGTGGGGAGGACCACGTTGCTATCTTCATCAAACAGATGGTAAATGCTGATCAAAGCGATAATGAGCGATAACATCAAAGGTATCGCGGCTAACTTTGCAAACCACATGATCGGGTGATGGGCGACTGAGCCAATCGTTTTTATGGTCAGCAAGTCCAGTAGTACTTTGTAGATTCGGGAAAGACCATATTTTGATTCGCCAAATTGCCGTGCATGGTGTTTAACTTTAACCTGTGCAACCTTGCTGCCGGAAACTGACAATAACGCGGGAATAAATCGGTGCATCTCGTTGTAGAATGGCATTTGCTTCATGAGTTCTGCGCGGTAAAGCTTGAGTGAGCAGCCATTATCTTTGATCGGCACTCCTGTGACCTTGCCAATGAGCCAGTTGGCGATTATGGACGGGATCTTTCGTGTGATCAGTTTATCCTGCCGTTTGTATCGCCATCCGACGACGATATCATAGCCTTCATGGAGTTTGGCGAACATCATAGGAATGTCGCTGGGGTCGTTTTGCAAGTCACCATCCATGGTGGCGAGTACCTCGCCCCGCGCTGTATCGATGCCCGCTGCCATGGCGGGTGTCTGGCCGTAGTTTTTTCGCAACTCTATGACCCTTAGTTTCGGGTCGGACTGCGCGATTTTGGAGGCGACTTCGAATGTGCGATCTCGGCTGCCGTCATTCACGAACAGAATTTCGTAAGCGATCCCCATGGGGTCGACCGCTTCGCATATTTTTTTATGCAGCAGGGGAACGCTGTCCTCTTCGTTGTACAGCGGAACGACTATGGACAACTGTGGCTGGTCGATCAGCACGTATATTATCTTCCGTGTTATTATTTAAATCACAGTTAGAAATTTAGAGTAATCAACCAATACGTGCAACTCTTTCATCCGCGTGCTCGTTTAGATCATGGATAGTCGGAAAATGTCACAAACCCCGCCACCTGAAAAAACACTCATCGATTCCCATTGTCACGTGCACAATCCAGAGCATTTTTGCAGGTTAATTGAACGTTTGTTTGGGTGTGAAAGCATTCATGACTTTGCACTCTGTATAGTCGAAATGGGCAGCTCAGAGTGGTTTGAGGCAATCAGGTCCGGAGACGCGCTGAAAGGGCTTTCGAGCCGTATTCGTGACCAGCTTGTAATAGAGGAGGTCGATCAATCTTCTTTGCAGCTCAATTGGCATGCCGGTGGTATGGATAGCAATATCAGGCTTTTCAGTTCCCGGCAGGTAAACAGCCAGGAGAAGCTTGAGGTGATTGTTGTAGGCAACGTAGAGGGCGTTTCCGGGGGGTTGCCGGTTGAGCAATACCTTCAGGAATTCGGTGCTTACGAACTGGTCATTTTGCCCTGGGGCGTTGGAAAATGGTTGGGCAACAGGGGGCGCATTGTTTCCCGTTTGATGAGTAGCCACAAAGAAAGGTTTGTACTGGGTGATAACGGTGGTCGACCCTCATGGTGGCGCGTACCGCAGTTTGACCAAGCTAAAGCTATCGGCATGCCAATTCTGGCGGGTTCAGACCCGCTGCGTGTCGGGCAATATGCTGAGAGGGCCTTCAACTATGGCGATATTTTTTCAGGCCAATTCACGAGCTGCCATGAATGGATAGCGCAAGTAAAGAGTTTAACGGCATCTCCAGACACATTCGGCCAGCGCGTTTCGACACCGACTTTTATCCGTGAACAGCTGGGGCTGCGCCTACAGAAGCCGGTCCATACCACTTAGAGCAGACCCCGTTCTCGATACCAGGCAACCGTTCTCTTCATACCCTCTTGCAAAGATACCGACGGATGGTATCCAAGCACACGCTCGGCTTTGCTGGTGTCAAACGCCCGATTATTTTTATAGAACCTGACGCGTCTCCGATGCAGGATGGGTTCTATGCCGAGGGGCACGCAAACCATTTCGCAAAGTGTTGCTGCGGCATAAAAGAGGCTATAGGGAAACGTCAGCTCTGGCGGCTTTGCACCGAGCGCTTCTGCCACCTCGCCCACATAGCCACGCAATGGCAGGTAGCCATCAGGACCACCCACGATAAATACCTCGCCATCAATGCCTTCTACCTCCACCGCTTTTGCAAACGCTGACACTACATCCTCAATGTAAACCGCGTGAAAGTTTTCCTTGCATTTCCCGAGAAAGAAAAACCTTCCTTTGGAAAGCATTTTGAACATTTTCAGCATTCGCAGATCGCCGGGACCATACATCGAGCAAGGGCGAATGACGACGATCTCCATATCGCTCTTGCCCATTTTAGAACGCACATATTCTTCCGATTCGAGCTTGGTTTCCTGATACAAGTCGCCCGGATTGAAGGGTGAGTCTTCAGTAGCTGGTGTTTTTGCAACGTCCCCATGAACACCGATAGTTGAGCAATGAACGAAGCGTTTTACGCCAGCCACGACGGCCGCATCAATAAGAAACTTAGTGCCTGTGACATTGATACGACGATAGCTTTCGGCCTTTCCCGAGGCATAACGGAAGTTTGAGACCGTATGAATGACAAAGTCGGCGCCGGTCACCAACTCTGTGATCATTGCATCGTCTGAAATTTCCCCGATAACAATATCTTCCACACGTCTGTCAATCTGCCGGGCTTTGTCTTCAGTATGTGCATGGGCGCGAACGCGGTAACCTTTATTCAAGAAGTGCTTGACCAGCGCAGTACCGAGAAACCCGGTTGCGCCGCTGATCGCGATCAATCCTTTCTCCATTGTTGTTTCTCCGGTATTACGAAAAGTGGCTGTAGAGTCTGAGTAAGACTATCATGTTGTCAGGCATCTTTCGGGCTCCGGATTAATTTATTGCGACCAGTCTTGGGCCCGAAAGATTTCTTGATTTCATTGCGGCTTTTTTTCTGCTCGACATGAACACAACGAAATCCAAGGATTGGCTGAGGTAATGCCAGAGTTAAGCAGTAAATCCTCCGGGTCAGAAAGTGTCTATGATCTACTTGTCTGTGGTGGCGGCATTTTCGGTGTCAGCGTTGCTTACGAGGCGGCCAAAAGAGGTCTCAAGGTATGTTTGGTCGAGAAAAACGATTTCGGGGCTGCAACGTCCGCTAACAGCCTGAAGACAATTCATGGCGGACTACGATATTTGCAGTGTTTCGATGTGAAGTATTCGTTTATATCCGCCATGGCACGCAGAGATTGGTTGCGTTTTTCGCCAGAACTTGTTCGACCTCTGAGATGTGTTATACCTACGACCCGGAAGCTTGGTAAGAGCAGATTGATGGTCGGTGGCGGTTTAGCCTTTTACAATCTGCTCACCTCTTGGCGCAACAGGGACATGCCTGCAGAGGCCTTAATTCCCAGGGCCGGTCTGCGTTCGCTAAATGCCTTTACTGAGTGTGCGGAGAATCTCGATAACCATGGTGTAACAGGCGCAGCGCTCTGGTACGACGCACAGGCTGTGAATACGGAGCGGCTTTTGATTACCCTGTTAATGCAGGCGAGGCAGGCGGGCGCTGATGTCAGAAATTACTGCGAAGTTGAGGCCGTCAGAAAAGATCCTTCTCAAGGAAGTTTTCTGTGCCAATTAAACGAGGTGACGAGAGGAGGCATTCGAACTCAAATACGCGCCTCGTATTTTGCAGATTGCAGCGCTCGGGGTCAGTTTTCCCAGTCACACTTCGGCGCTTCCGAGCCAGTCAGTTATGTCCAGGCAGTGAATGTGGTGGTTGCCAAAGCCCTGGTGAAAAATGCTGTCGGCTTAAGCATGAAAGACGAATCGGGCGCGTCGAGACTCATGTTTATGTCGCCATGGCGTAAAGGTTTTTGTCTCATCGGGACCTGGTATTTCGATACGGATCGAACAACGGTAAGTCCCAGCACATTGAAGGATATTGTCGCCCAGGTTAATAGTGCCTTTGATGTACCAAAGATCGTGCCAGAAGACATTGTGCATGTGCATGTGGGACATTTACCTGCCGATCAGGCAAAGTTGCGTCACAGCGGCGCTGACGCATCGCTTTTGAAGCACGCCCGGATTCAGTCCCTGGAAGCACATGATCCACGGTTGGCCGGAGCCTATCGAATTGTTGGCACCAAGTGGACGCTGGCTCGATACGAGGCATCTATTTTCTTGAATCGTTTGGCTAAAGACCATGGATTATCGATCGGCCCGACAACGTTTAACCAGAGGCGGGCGGAAGTGGCTCAGATTCGTGCCCTGGAAGGGCTTCGAGGTCTTGGTTTGTCCGAAAGGCAGTTGGCCTACATAAAGCAATATTTTCTGGCGGCTGGAGAAAAGATTCTGGCGCTTTGCGAGCAGGAACCTGATTTGCTTGAGGCTGTTCCTGGAGAGGTGGATTGTATCCGCGGGCTGGTCAGGTACGCCATTGAGTTTGAGGCCGTTTGTTCACTTGAAGATCTGATCGTAAGGCGTATGCCCTTTGGAAACGCACAATCTCCAAAAAATGAAACTTTACGTTACTGTGCTCAGGTATTATTCAGGCATTTGGGCCAGCCGCTGACCGACGAAGATTTGATGGTGGAGCAGGAAAAACTTCGAAACTTCTATCTCAAGACAAAACCATTTTGAGTGGGTGAATATCAGCGAAACAAAGGAATGAAAGATGTCTCAAGGAACCGCACTTACGCCCTTTTTTATATTTGGTAGTCCTCGCTCTGGCACCTCTCTGCTCAGTCGAATGATCGATAGCCACGAGCAGTTAGTGGTGCCTAATGAGTCGCTGATTTTCAAAATGTTCTCTTCCTTCATCGATTGTTATGGCGATTTGTCCCTGTTGGAAAATCAGGCTGTGCTGCTCCGGGACATATTGGCAACGCGCGTGATTGGCTACTGGCAGCCAAAACCTGTTTTTGAAACCGTTTTGAACCTGATCAAGCGCCCGGGTTTTGGTGGTGTAATTGAGGCCTTGATTTGTTCCAGAGCTTTAGAGAAAGACCTCAAGGCCTTGGGGGAGAAATCACCTGGTCATGTATTCTACTGGAATGAAATCAAGCGTGAATTTCCTGAAGCGAAAGTCATCCATATTGTCCGGGATGGGAGAGATGTGGCTTCCTCCATTATCAACGCCCGCATGGGGCCTAAAACCTATTATGCCGCGGCACAGATGTGGCGGGATTATCTCGCGAGAATAGAAACCATCAAACAGGATTGCGCCGAGGAACAGTTTATTGAAGTTCGTTATGAATCCCTTTTAGCTGACCCAAAGGGCAATCTGCAGAAAATCTGTGATCTCCTGGGCGTCACCTACTCGGACTCGATGCTCAACTTTTTCGAGAAAGATACTAATTATCGAACGGATAAAACCAACCTGGAAAATCTCAGAAAGCCTCTGATGGCGGACAACCAGGAAAAGTGGCGGAAGAATTTGAGTGCCGAAGATCTGCAGGAATTCGAAACTGTTGCCGGAGATTTTCTGAGCCGTTTCGGGTACGCAACAGCCAACAAGCTGGGCCCGCTCCCATCAACACGATTGAACTATCTGAAGTATCTCAAATCGCCTGCTATTCGATTTGTGTCACGGGCCAAAGATGTTCAGGGGCATAAGGAGTTTTTGAGTATCAAAGGGATCAAACTCAGAAGAAAGTTCAATCGGCTTTAAAAACCGTTGAAAATGAACGCTTCAAACTTCCCATCAAAGGTTTCTCTGGGAATCGGATGTTGACAACTCTTTGACTGGTATTGGGCAGGTGGGTTGCTATAGCCTTGTAGATCGTAAACTAAATAACCAGGAACTTACCTTTTCAGGTAGACAGATTTCTACATTTAGCTGGAATTACCATGGACGTTGAACTTAAAAAGAAGTTACGAAACTGCGACTCGGAAGAATCCCTGAAAGCCTTGCTGAGGGAGATAAGAGCCGGCGATCTGTTACCCAAGGAAGTCGAGTTCCTGAACCATGTGATGGATAAAATCAATCCGACTGCCGAATCTACCATTGCTTTTTTAGCAAATCACACGATTGATCCGATGGCTCGCTATACCAGGGTGCAATGCGCCTTGAATGGGGCATTCATTTCTACCTATATCGGTGAATATGATCAACATTTCCAAGAAGTTCTCGATTCGGGCAGTGGTTTGCATCAGAAAGGTCCGGATATTATTTTCCTGAGCCTACTGTTGAGTAAGATTGCACCGCAGGTGGCTCACCAATTTACGTCGCTTGACCTTGCGGAAAAGGAACAGGAAATTGATCGTATTGTTTCCCAGATAACCGAGTGGGCCGAAGTCGCTAAAGAGACAACTGACGCTACCATTCTTATCTCGAATTTTTCCCGTCCCGGATATTCCCAAAGCGGACTTGCTGATCTGCAACTGTCTATGAGTGAAGCGGAGTTTTACGCCCGCTTGAATCTCGAACTGGCAAGCAACTTCAGAAACGACCAGAGAATTTTTGTTTTCGATACTGATCACATTCTGGCTTGCAGCGGTAAAGCTGAGGCCATGGATCGCAAAATGTATCACCTTGCCAAAATGGCATGGTCTGAGCGCGCAAACATGCGATTAGCCGACGAGTTATGTCGCTATGTACATGCAGTTCGCCGTCCTGCCAAAAAATGCCTGGTGGTAGACCTAGACAACACCCTTTGGGGCGGAGTCGTGGGAGAAGACGGTCTGCATGGCATAAAAATAGGTCAGGGGGATGCCGAGTCCGAGGCGTATTCAGAGTTTCAGTACGCAATTCGTTCTTTGCTTGACCGTGGAATTGTGCTTGCAATTTGCAGTAAGAACAATTCTGCTGATGTTGATGAGGTATTTCAGAATCGAGAAGACATGATTTTGAAAAAGGATGACTTCTCCGTCATTAAGGTCAACTGGAATCCAAAGTATCTCAACATTCAAGAGATTGCAGATGAGTTGAATATCAGTATCGATAGTCTGGTCTTTATTGATGATAACCCGGCTGAGTGCGAGCTTGTAAAAGAGGCGCTACCGGAAGTCACGACGATACACCTTTCGGGGGACCCGTCTGGATTCACCGATATTTTGAATCACCTCAATACCTTTGAAAAGCTAGTTTTAACTCAGGAAGATAAGACCAAATACATTCAATACAGACAGAATGCTGAACGCGAGACAAAAAAGAGAAGCTTCAGGAGCATGGAAGACTACTTGAAGAGTCTTGGCACTACGATCAGTATACGAGAAGCCTCGCAGCAAGATGTGCCCCGTGTGCATCAACTGTTTACCAAAACCAATCAGTTTAATGTGACGACAAAGCGATATTCAGCGGCTGATATTGAGTCTTTCATCCAAGACAGCTCTTTTCAACTGAAGTTGTTTCAGGTTAAGGATAATTTTGGTGATCTGGGTATTGTTGGGTTATACCTCGTGCATGTAGGTGAGGACCAGGCCAGCATCGATAGCTTTGTGCTTAGCTGCAGGGCACTTGGTCGGGGAGTAGAAACCTTCATCATGAATCAGATAAAGGAGGAATTCCTGTTCGAAAAAGGGTTTGGGTGCTTGACTGCCAGTTTCATTCCGACTGCCAAAAATGTGCCCGCGGCTAATTTTTATAATGAACAGGGTTTCATCAAAACTGGTCAGTCAGAAGGGGAAGAGCTGTACGAGATGAGAAAGCAGGATGCAAAGTTAATTGATTGTGCCGCAATTCAGGCAAACGTCAGCGAGGATTAATGTGAATAAAAAATTAATGGAATTGGTATCTGAGATTTTTTTTCTTGATGAAGAAGAAATTACACTCGAGTTGACTCCAGATGATGTCGAAACCTGGGATTCACTCAATCACCTTAGACTGGTAACTGCAGTTGAGAACGAATTCGGGATAAAGCTTTCGATGCGAGATATCGAGTCTATTTCGAGTCTTGAAACACTTAATAGACTGGTCGGTGAAGGTAGCTGAATTCGATGAAAATTACCAACGTATTGCGTCGATTTTTAGTTCCATCTGTTGTTGTAACAGCTATCTACCTGATCAAATACAAATGCAAAGTAAGCCCGCGATCAGAGGTTGAGTTAAAGGACGACCTGAAAATCGGACCGGGAACTGTGGTTAGTTCCTTTACTAAAATAAAAGCTAATGGATTGCTTACTATTGGTGCGAATGTATCGATTGGAACCAACTGTTTCATATCGTCCGATGAAGGTGGGGTGACAATCGGTGAATACTGCATGATCGGTTCCAATGCCTGCATTATCGGTAATAACTATGAGTATGGTGATCTCGAGACTCCCATATGCCTGCAACCAAAAACCTCGAAAGGGATCAGGATTGGCGACAATGTCTGGATCGGCTCAGGGTGTATGGTGCTGGATGGTGCATTAATTGGCAGCGGCGCAATTATTACACCTAACACGGTAGTGTCCGGAAAGGTTCCGGAGAATGCGATAGTGCAGGGTAACCCTGCAAAAGTCATATTTACCCGAAGATAAACCAGTTATTCGTGGTTCGCCAGATCATTAGATCAGAGCGCACCCAACTGCGTTTGTCGCCAATGTAAATTATGTCCTATGCCATGAATTTACGCTTTTCTAAACTGCTGGTTTTATCTATCGATCATGAAAAACGAAATGTCTTTTAAATTGGTTCATGACTTTCGAATCAATCAGAGTATGGTGGATTCGTTTGCCCGCGTGACCGGTGATTACAATTCCATGCATACAGATATTGAAGTAGCGCGTAAATCCAGGTTCAGGCGAACCATCGTGCATGGCATGCTGCCGTTCAGTTTTCTGACTATTCTTCAAACCGAATTTCCAGATCGTCTAGTAATTTTCAAAGAATTGTCTGGCCATTTCAATAAGCCTGCTTTTGTTGATGATGAAATATCACTGGAGCTTAAAGTAAGCCTCGATAGCGAGTCATCGTACAAATTTTCCGGTAGCTGGCGTAAAAAAAATAGCAATGAACTGGTTCTGATGGCAAAGGGGCAGTTTACCCTCTTAGAAAACGCCGGTTCTGCTAGCAGCAAAGCCTATAAGGGTGAGAGGAGTCGTGACTGTTTGCTCTTGGATGCTATCAGCGAAAATAGTTATCTGATTGAAGAAGTTGGTTCTGAGAAAGAGTCTCTCGATTTTGAACTGACGGAGGCGCTGATAGGTGACTATGTTGCAAATATTCTGGACGAAGGTCTGAATCAAAAAGTAGACGTTGAGTTCTGTCCCAACCTGTTAGGCCTTCTAATGTTTTCTACCATGGTTGGCATGCGTTTGCCTGGAAGGTATGCAACCTTCACACGTTTCAAAATCTCGTTCGAAAGCAACCTTGAGCTTCATCGACCCTATGTGCTTGAGTCTTTCGCCACGAGTGTCTCGGTGGCCGCTGAACATATAAAGGCGGATGCCAAAATCATGTCATCTGGTGCGAGCATCGCTAACGGCAGCTACGAAGTTATCGTGAATCCTCCACCAAGAAAAATGCCAAGTTGCAACGAAATCATTCATTCTTCGCTGGATCTCGGTTTGCACGGAAAGGTTGCTCTGGTGACAGGTTCCAGCCGTGGGATAGGCGAGACCACAGCCAAATTCCTCGCGATGCATGGTGTTAAAACAGTGGTCAATTATCATCGCGGAAAAGCAGATGCTGACAATATAGTGAAAGAGATTGTTTCTGCAGGTGGCAACGCTATCGCACTGCCGTGTGACCTGACGGATGAAAATCAGGTTGCAGCGATGATGTCCGCAATTAACGAGAAGTTTGGTGACATCGATATTCTGGTCAACAATGCCGTAAGGGATTTCGCGCCCAGGGAAATTCTTGAATTGGAGTGGTCCGACTTTCTTCAAGAGATGGAGGTTGCCGTAAAGGGCATGCATGAATGCTGTAAAGCGGTAATTCCCGGGTTCAGAAAAAACGGACGTGGAAAGATCATCAACCTATCGACTATCGCTGTCGCTACTCCGGTATCCGGACAATGTCGGTATATTACCTCTAAAAGTGCCGTTGAAGGCTATACCAAGAGCCTCGCAGTTGAACTCGCATCATCCAACGTTCAGGTAAATCTCGTTGTTCCAAACATGGCGGAAACCGATCTTATATCTGTGATGCCGACTTTGTTCCGCGAAAAATTAGCGGCGGAACGGGTTGCCAAGCGACACATCCAGCCGATTGAGGTCGCACAGGCGATTGTTTATCTGGCAAGCGATTGGTCAAACGCGATGACGGGACAAAAAATTGTACTGAATCTGGGTGAACCCCCCTTTGCATAGATAACGAATGCGGCCGGGAATTCAGTAAGCCCCGTCTGGTTTATCGATTGAAAACAGAAGCCCGATTGAATAAACAACTTTAAATTCATACATCAGAGGATAAGCACAATGAGCAGACACAGGAAGTCTATTCTGATAGTGGTACTTCTGGTCTTTGTTTTAGGTGGTTACAAATTATTCTTCGGTAGCGGACCAGAAGAAATGTTGCCGACGCCTCTTTTTTCGGAATTATGTGATTTCGATGAGGAAGATCTTGCGGCACAGCAGGCTGCCTATCAATCTCGGGCGAGTGGAGATCAAGTCTCAGCGGGCGAGGTTGTCGAGATTCACCTTACTGTAGACCGACCAGAATCGCTTGAGGAAGTTGGCGCTCTTTTTGATTATGAGCAAATGGAATTTACGGTCGAAGCTGAGCATGTGCGTAGCGCGTACAGGATTGAACATTCCGGTTTTGTAGATGCCTATGATGACGAATCTGTTCTCATCAAGTTTCGACTCAGGGCCCAGCGTACCGGAGCATGGACATACCAGATTTTGGGTCGGGGTGGTGTATCGGTTAAAAACGGCCGTTTTGTAGTAGTGGCAGACGAGCAAACAGCAGTGGGGCAGCTCAGTGTCGATAAACGGTTCTCGGATAAATTGACGGTTGGAGAGGATTCTTTCCAAGAACCTTTCCACTGGGTCGGTGGAAAATGGATTGCCGCTTCGAATTACGCACCTTGCGCAATAGATCAGAATAATTTCGCAAAGTATCGACATCTGCCACTGACCGATCAAGAATTAACTAAATACATGGATTTGCTGGTCGAAAAAAATCATAACGGCTTCTTGCTCAAGATCGCACAATTTCCATTACAGTCAGATGGCTATAGCTGGGATCTGCTATGGATTAATCGGGCTGAATGGATTGTCAGGGAGGCATTTGCTCGGGGGTTGTATGTGCAGATCAACCTGCTGGATACCTGGAGTCGTGATTTCCGCTACAAGGTCCTCAACAACACAGATGGTGATGCGCAGGTTATGAATGCCTGGCAACCGACGAATGAGGATTTGCCGCGTATCAAAAATTATCTGAGAACGCTGGTGGCCCGTTTTGCTGCTTTCCCAAATATTATGTGGGAGCTGGGTAATGAAATGGAGCATCGCCCCAATTGCGGTGATTGTTTTGCTTTTTATGCCGATGAGTATTATCTGCCGTGGATTAGAAGCCACGACCCGTACAATCATCTTGTTGGGCTGTCAGAGACCGTCTGGTTAAAAACAAATGTAGATGTGGGCTTTCTGCATCAAACGCGTGAGCGCAATTTTATTGTGATGCCCAACGATACAAGACCGATGGTCATGAACGAACCAGTATTTTCGGACGATACACCACCGCTCTGGCAAGATGAGGTGATTCGTAATCCTGAAAACCGCCTCGCGTTCCGTCGTACTTTCTGGCGTAACTTTGCAACAGGCACCACAGGTAGTTTTGAAGCGACCTGGCTGAACATTGGTGAGCCCCCGAACGAGGCAGTTTTGGCCGTGATGGACGATCACTCGAGATTGGCGGAATTTGTGAAGAGTTTGCCTGTCAACATCAATGCTCGGGAGCGCTTTGACTCCGGGTTGGCAGACAAGCCGGGCTACCAGCACTACGGCACCCAATGGGATGGATTTGAGATCTATTATTTGCTTAAGGATGGGAATACGGCGCACAGCAAAACCTGGTCCGTTGAGCCCGCGAAGCCGGAGAAATATCAGTATTACGCAGTGATTGAGCCGGATAAAGATATGGTTCCGGAATGGCGGGACATGCCGGCCGGAAAGGCCTTTGAACTTGACACCGCCGGTATGGATTTGATCGTGATACTTTCAGAGGGAAAACGATGGTAGGCGCCCCGGGATTCATTTCTTGACGTACTTAAAATACCTTATGGCGATAAGTTTTCTGGTCGCCTTCTATTTCCTTGTTGACTTCGAGACCTTGCTGCAGGCGTTCCTCAATGTCGATTTGGCGTTTCTCGGAAGCGCCTGTTTGCTCGTTGCTTGCGTGCGGTTGCTGATGTCTGTCCGATGGAAAGTATTGTTGCACAGCCGCTCGATTTCCATTTCCCTTGCTGAATCCATCTATATCAATTTTGTCAGTCATTCCGTGGGTTTTCTGTTGCCCGGTGGCGTCGGTGCCGACTTGATGCGTGGCCATCATGCCTATCAAAAGAAAAAAGAATTGATGACAGTTGCTTCGGCGATCGTTTTTGACCGGTTGATAGGCGTTTTCTCAATGCTCTTCGTGGCATGCTTGAGTAGTTTCATACTAGTTTTTGCGCAAGACCAGGCGAGCCAGATTGTTTTCAGGGTGTTCTGGTTATCTGCTTTGGCTCTGGTTGGAATGGTGCTTGGGGTTCTGTGCCTCTTCTGGTTCGAACAACCCATTCGAAGGCTATTTTCGGGTGGCGGATTTTTGGGTAACAAAATCAGCAAACTGCTGACCTTGTTTGATGCCCGCGACCTGGGCAAAGAAGTTTTTTCGAAACTGCTCGCCTTATCCTTGATCATGCAGCTACTGCGCGCCGGCATCTTCGCGTTTATTTTTATGGCCCTGGGCATCAAACTCGAATTGATTTACGTTTTTGCTTTTACGCCCATTGTGTTCATTGTCATGCTTATTCCAATTTCGATTGGCGGTATTGGTGTCAGGGAAGGGGCGATCTTTTTGCTTTATGGTGCACTGGGTGTGTCGCTGGAGCAGAGCATCACGGCTGGCCTTCTGTTTTATGGCGCCCAGGTACTGATGATCGTACCCGGGTTGATGTTGATGTTCTTGGCCGCTGCGTTCGGCGGCAAAAAAAAAGGCGGGACGAAATCTGAAAACTAAAGCGCCGGGATTATTGCTGGTTTGCTGAGGGTTTTCAGGATTTTTAAGCCCCTGCTAAATGAGTGTATAAATCTGCTGAACCTTTTTATGAAAGGCACAAAAGCTGTGTTCGGCTTCGATAAGGTCTTGCGCGTTCTTCGCTAATTTTTGACATAACTCCGGGTTTTTAACAAGATGCTCAATGCCTTCTGCGATACCCGCAGCCGACGCTTCGACCAAACAGGCGTGTTCGTCTGTCATTACCTGAGTGTGTGTGGGTAAGCGTGTTGCGAGTACAGGAATGTTAGAATCCAAATAGCTGTAGACCTTCATCGGAGTGTTTACTCCCTGAGTGCGTGGTGACATCAAGATATCTGCCTGTCTCATTAGTGCATATAGATCAGAAACCGGTTGCTTTCCCAGGAAGTAAACCTTGTTTTCCACGCCAAGGTGAATAGATTTATTGCGGTACTTCTCAATATCTTCAATTTCGCCTCCGACTATTACCAGGGAAAGCCGTTCGGAAGTGTGAGTAGCCTTCGTAAAACCTTCTAGCAATAAATCGATGCCCTGGTAGCTTTCAAGGTTTCCTATGTACATCAGAATCTTACCGCAGGTTTCTGGAGACTCTCCAATACGTTCTTTTAAGTTGATACCGCTAGAAGGTATCGACGAACTCTTATCCAGCAATGAAATGTCTTTTAACACTACTGTTGGTTTTTTACGGGGATCACGATAAGTGGAAACATCACGCTCTAGTGCGTCGCAGCAAGGCACCACTACTTTAGCGGCCCTGGCAGGCAAGGATTCCAAAGCACGAAGTAACGCCTCTGCCTTCCTGACAAATCTAAACTTATCAATGACCTGGGTTGCCATTGAGGAGTCCATGTCGTAAATGAATGGCGTCCTGAAAATAGGGCAAACCAGCATAGCCATAAAGGCGCTTTCTTCCACCGCATGAACGACGTCATAGCGATTTCGGATTAACAACGTCAGAAACTTAAAGAAAACGAAAACGTCCGAATATATTTTCTTGGCTGAAAACCCCGGACGGATATCCGCAACCTTCCCAAAAGGTTTTATTCTATGGGTCTTGACGCTGTCGTAATATCTGTCCTTTCCCTCATGGAAGGTAATCAGGTCTATCTGATGCCCTGAGCTTGAAAGGCTTTTTAGCAGCAAGTCGACCGCGATGGGTGTACCTCTTTCCTGGTAAAAGGGATGTGGAGCCAACAGAAGTATTTTCATAATATGTTGCCAAATTCTAGTCCATGAATACTCGTGGTAATGACCGCAAGGGGTTTCCAACGATCGCCAAACAGAAACCTTCCGGGAAGGCGCATTAACAACTATCGATAGCAGTACTCATATTGGTCGACCATCTGCTGGGCGGAGAACCGCTCTTCGAAACGCCTTTTTGCCTTCTGCGCCATATTTGAAAGCTTGTCTGGCTGTTCCAGTAATAAGCGGATTGCGCTGGTAAAACCAGAAAGGTCGTCGCTTTCGATCAGTAGCCCCGTTTCGCCATCGGCAACGATTTCCGGTGTTCCTCCTACCCTGGTTGCGACGGTTGGAATTCCCAGGCTCATGGACTCAAGCAGAGTCATAGAGGTGCCTTCTGTAAAAGAAGGAAGTAGAAAAATGTCCATCAGGCTCAGGTAATCGGCGGGTTGTGACTGGAAGCCTGTAAAAATTACTGACTCTTGGAGGTTTAGATCGATTGTCAGTTGTTCCAGGTTTTTTCTTTCAGGGCCATCGCCAACCAATATCAATCGCACTCTGAAGTTCTGATCTAGCAAAGCTCTTAAAGCTTTCAACATCAGTGCCTGGTTCTTGACTGTGTCCAGTCTGGCCACGGTGCCAATAACCGTTTCACCCGGTTCTATTTGCAGCTGAGCTTTCAGTGCTGAACGTCGTTCCTCGTCAATCGTTATCGGCGCAATACCATTGTAGATCACGCTGATTCTGTCTCGGGGTAGATATTCGTATTCAACCAGGGCGTCACGAGTGGCCGAGGAAATGGCGACCAGTTTGTGGGTTGTGCGGGCGATGAACGGATTGATGTACTTTGCTTTTTTTCGGTACTGGTCTGGATGAAAGCGACCGTGTTCGGTAAAAACGACTCTTGCTCCAGTACCCCAGTGTGCAAACCACCCGTAAGCGTAAGGGGAGTATTGGTGGCAATGGACAATATCAAAGCTGCCGCCTTTTATAAGTTTTCTGAGCCACAAGATTGTTCCCAGATCGAGGCCGGCGGCTCGTTGTCTGGAATGAATTTTAACTCTGTGTTCGGCTTGCAATGTCTGGCCTATAACACCGATCTCCCCGTCAATACAGGCTATTTCGCACTCGAAGTTTCCGGGATCGAAATTGGTAACGAGTTGGCGGATGACTTGCTCAGTGCCGCCGAAACCCATGTTGAAGGTAACGTGAAGTATTCTGAGGGTTTTCCTTGAATCTACCATTCGCGTGGGACCAACTTGAAGACGAGTAATTCTGAGTATAACGGTATATTACTGAGTGATCTCGAGCCTACCTCTTGATGGATCTTTGGCTACCGAGATCGGTCGGTCACCAATCTATCCTCAATCTGCTGAGACAGCCTTTGAATAGCACTTTCGCATTCGCGGGCGTCACAGCTCGCCTGCAGTGTCAGAAGTGCGAAACGTCCTTGGCCATTGAGTGTGGCCGGTATTTGTAACAGCTTCGCTATCGTGTAGCTACTGGTGCGGTAGTTACCTACCAAATATCGCTGGTAAACCGCTACCTGACGTCGTGAGGTGAGATTCTGGTAGACGCGTATTCTTCCCTGCAGATGTTCACTCGCCACAAACCAGTTGCTGGTATCAATTGGCCCGGCCAGATAGGGCACCAGCTTTTCATTTTCAGGAGTTCTGGTGCTCTGCGCGAGGGATAGCCAATTGCCATCACTGGTTATCCAGACCTGATGTGTCATAAAAGAGGGGACATTCACGGCCAGAGGTAAATCCCCCAATTCCGCTGGCCGAAGCTCTCCGGTGACTGGGCTCCAGGGTGAGGTATCGGAAGCAGCAGAATTTGCGAGGGTGATACCGATGGGGCCAATCAGTAGCGCCAGGACCACAAAACCATAAGGTTTGATTGTCATTTTGGGCGGCATCCAGTCTGCTGCAGCACCTCTGCGATGCACCGGTGCCAATAGCATGACTGGTATGAGGAAACCAGCGTATACCAGCCAGCCAAAAGTTTCATGGTTTGTAACGAGTTCGCTTTCCATGTTGCTTTGATAGGCAATCACTACCAGGGCGGTGATTCGGACCCAGTTTACAATCAGGGCCAGGCCCGCGCCGATGACGATTACGACCAGCCAGCCTTTCCAGCGATAATCATTGAGAATGGCGATAATCGTTGCGACGAGAATGGAGACTGCGAAATAACGGATCCCCGAGCAGCCATCGGCGATAACAAGACGGCCATAGGGTAGGGTGATGTTTGCTCCCTCAATCAGGGCTGTCATGCCCATCGATGAGATCGCTTTACCTACCACGATGGTGGCCAGGGTCACCAGAAACGGCACGATGTCGGCCCAGAAAGGTAATGACAACCCGAATAGAAGAACGTAGGGAAAGAACCGCACTGCCGAGCTAAGCCCAAGCAGAGTCCAGCACACTGCGAGCAGTCCTACGGGCAGCATCAAGTATGAGAGGGTGTCAATGCGCACTAGTTCAAGGAGGCCCCACACAATCACCGAAAGGATTAGCACTGCTCCTCCAGGCCAGGAGATGGTCTTGCTTCCCTGTTTGGCGGGTTTTGGCGGGTGGATTAGTAATATGCCGATAAAGATGAGAAAGGTGGGCAGACCATGGACCAAAACCTGTTCAAACTGTATCCACTCCTGAGCCAGTCGAAAGGAGGAGGGCCAGAACACGCCGATGGAAATTAGAACAATTACCAGATAAGGCCTTGATTGCGGGAATTCATGCAGCGTTTTCCTTAACATGATGCTCCTGACAGCATTCCAGGACGTTCTCTTATCCCTTTGGGAATTTTATCTGATTTACAGGTTGACTGCTTTCACAATAGTTCTGATTGATTTTTAAGAGCCTATAATTTGTTTGCCGTTAAAGTTAGAGCCGGGGCTGATAAAGCCCCGGCTTGTTCATCAAATAAAAAGCGAAGATCATGCTTTGCGGCGACGGGCTGCACCTAAACCTGCCAAGCCAAGCCCTAGTAGGGCGAGCGTGCCCGGTTCGGGGACGTTCTTGGCGTAGCCGTCGGCGCTTAGTGTGGCACCAGCGAAGTAGAAGTCACCACTCTTGGCAGTAAGCTCTACGTCAAGCATGCCATTATCGTTCAGGCTAAGCAGTCCGAGCAAGGAAAACCCCGCTTCTTCGTCGCCACCACCGACCTCAAAGACTCGGTCTCCGGTAAGGCCAGGCTGGTCGAGAAACGCGAATTCACAGCCCTTGTAGCAGAGGAATTTGTCGCGATCGCCGTCATCGTACAGATCCAGCTTTATGCTGTAATTCGTGACCCAATCGCTGACCGCGTTGAAGCCATCGTTTGTGATATCGAAGATCCAACTGTGGGTGTCTTTCGGGCCGAAAACTGACCCTTTCATATATATATCACCACCGGTTGGCGAGTAGCTATCTTCCCAAGTCATCGGAACGGCTGCTACAACACCGCTCATTCCCAGCAATACTGCTGCCCCTATAATCCTTTTGAAGTTATCCATGATGCTCTCCATTGATCAATTCACATTCAAATTTTTCAGACTTGAAGCTGCCGAACCGCAACCACACTTAGACTGAAGCAATTGCAATGCCAATCAAATTAGGTTCTTATTTATCAACTAAATACGCTACAGTCAGGCAGCGTTGGGCCGAGTGCGTGTAAAGAGATCCGACACAACTAGAATTGATCGATCAAGGCTGACGAGCCATTTTTTGATAGGGGGGGAATCAGCCGAAAGGATTTTTTTATAGTTGACTCTGAATGGCGGGCTGAAAAACGGAGAGAGCCGGAAGCGTTCCGCTTCCGGCTCGGCCGTCGTTCGATCATTACCGGAGATCAATCAGGCTTTTCGACGGCGCGCAGCACCAAGACCTGCCAAACCGAAACCCAGAAGGGCAAGCGTGCCCGGCTCTGGAACTGGCACTACATCTTCAACGTAAACGACCATGTCATTGAAGTCGAAGTCGGTTCCGTCTTCAA
>CESC01067247.1_pt1 | contig 18370 bp, 18 predicted proteins | sample 531131 | NCBI WGS metagenome assembly CESC01 (sample SAMEA2621295, study PRJEB7988) | marine metagenome | biome: marine biome (ENVO:00000447); feature: mesopelagic zone (ENVO:00000213); material: "saline water (ENVO:00002010), including plankton (ENVO:xxxxxxxx)" | depth 800 m
AACTGTCCTATTTAATATTTTAGAATATGAAAATTTAGAGAATATATCTGATGAAGACGCTGAGGAAATTATAACTGAAGCTTTTAAAACACAAAAGTTGGAAGTAGAAGTCAGTTTTATTGTCGAAAAGGAGTCTAGCATAAGCGGAGAGTTCAAAATTACTCCAATAACGGGCTCTTTAAGCGGAAACCTGAAACGAAAAAATGTTCAAACTGTAAAAGTGACTTTTGGCAAAGACCCTAGTTAAAAAATGCATTATGCCATATTTTCACAAAAAGCATCTAATTTATGACTCAAGTGATATAAATAAAAATTACAATGACAATGGATACACAATCAAAGGAAGCTTGCGAAATTTTTGAAAGTATTGTTGAGGCCTATGAAAGATTATTTAAGAATGCTCCACCATTAAGGCTAGATTCCGCTGATAAAGTTAAAAAAGAAATTGAAGGGCAAATTAAAATAGCATCGGCTTATAATGAACTTGGCTTGTATCAGTATTGTCCAGATAAAATTGAAGATTGGAGAAAAAGATTAAGAACAGTTGCTGAAAGTATTAAAATACTTCCAAGCGAATAATTTGTTTATACTTCAATTAAATTTATATTCGGTGGAAGTTCTTGTCTATTTGTTTGTTAATTGGATACTTGGTATTTTGTGATGAGGCCCAATCATATTTTGAAAGAATATATATGAACGAAATATTTAACCCAATTGGGTCAATTTGGCATAGGTGGGATCCTCATATCCATATTCCGGGGACACTAAAGAACGATAATTACAAAGGTGAAAATCCATTGGATGAATTTGTCCAAAGAATAAACATTTCTTCCCCTCCGATTAAAGCTTTAGGTATTACCGAATACTACGTTCTTGACGGTTATGAGAAAATCTTGCCAATTTTCAATGCCGGAAAATTGCCAAATGTAAAACTACTTTTTCCTAACATAGAACTTCGATTTGCCGTTAATGCAGGAAAAGGGTCTCCGATAAATTTGCATTTATTGGTAAGTCCAGAAGACCCTGAACACATTGACAAAACAAAGAGATTTCTTAGGGATTTAAAATTTAAGTATGATAGTGAAATCTATGGTTGCACGAATGACGAACTAATCAAATTGGGCGCTGCCTATTTAAAGAAAACTACTGATAACCAGCATTTGTTAAAAACAGGCATAGAACAATTCAAGGTTTCATCTGACAATCTTCAAGAGGCTTTCAGTAATCATAAATGGGCGCGTGAGAACATTTTAGTCGCAATTCCCGCAAGTAAAGGGGATGGTACTGCTCAACTTCAGGAGGATGGACTAAAAGCGTTAAGGGAAGAACTTCAACGCATGGCACATATTGTGTTTTCTGGTAGACCAGGTGATAGGGAATATTGGTGTGGAAAAGGGACAGATTCCAAAGAAGCAATCATTGAGAAGTACAACGGCCTTAAACCGTGTTTACATGGGAGCGATGCCCATGATTTGGAGCACGTAGGAAACCCTGATTTAGACCGCTATTGTTGGATTAGAGGTGATTTAAAATTTGAGACCTTACGACAGATTTGTTTTGAACCTGAAAGAAGGGTTTATATTGGGAAGGAAATACCAAGTGATGGTTATCCTTCTCATACAATTGAAAAAGTAAGTGTTAAAAATGCAGATTGGTTAAAAACATCGGAGATAGGGATAAACTCGGGATTGGTTGCAATCATTGGGGCTAGAGGGTCAGGCAAAACCGCATTGGTCGAAATGATAGCCGCTGGGGCGGGAAGTGTAGACCAAACCCATACAAAGAGATCATTTCTTGAAAGGGCCCAAAAACTTCTAACAAAAACAACAAGCACGATTAACTGGGGTAATAGAGAACACCAGGAATTTCCTGTGGATGTTAAAAAATTACCAGCCGAAAGTGAAGAGCCCAGAGTTCGCTATTTATCTCAGCAGTTCGTTGAATATCTCTGCTCTTCGGATGGGCTGGCCGATGAACTTGTAAATGCGATTGAACAGGTTATTTTTGATGCCCATGGCGTGGATGAACGCCTAGGAACAAGGTCTTTTAAGGAATTAAGAGAAATTAAAACAGAGTCCATTAGACGCGGTATCGACAAATATCAGGAACTGCTTCAAGAAATTGGTGATGAAATATCTGTTCAAGATGATTTGGCACGCAATATCGAAGAGTTGAAAAAGAAAAGGACTATAGAAAATGGTGCTATAACTAGGATGAAGGAGGACCGGAAAAAACTCACTCCATCTGACAATAAAGAAGTTCTTGAAAAACTTGACAAGGTTCGTGAAGCCGCAGAGACAAAGTCTCAATTGATCGCAGGATTTGAAAAAAAAGAATTAAAACTCCAAGGTTTAAAGGAGGAGGCTGAACAATTTCAAAATGATAGTTCGCTAGTTCAACTTAATGCTCTTAAAGAAGAATATGCAGAAGCCGATCTGACTGAAGAACAATGGGAAAAATTCACTTTAACCTATAAGGGAGATGTCAAATCTCTATTGAATGAAAAGTTGATTGAAGTAGGAAAGGAGATAAAGAAGCACAAAGGCCAAACTGAAATTGAGGTGGAAGAAGTTAATGAAAAAACAGAGGCTTATTTGAGTTCTTACGATAATTTATCTTCGAATACTTATTCATTGCTTATTAAAGAACAACGCCGTTTGGAAGCAGTAATTGGAGTAGATAATGAGAAACGAAAAAAGTATACGGACCTCTCCAATAAAATAGCCGTTTTAGAGTCGGCACTCAAACAAAGAGACAAGGAAATAGAAAAAGCGGAAGCCGCTCCAAAAAAAATTGAAGAGCTTTTCCTTAAACGAAAGAGCACTTATGAGCTATTGATCGGACAAATTGAAAAGGAAGAAAAGCTATTATCCAAATTATACAGCCCTTTACAGGAGAGGCTTAGTTCTCAGGATGGCACCCTGTCCAAATTGACTTTTTCAGTAAGGCGCATTGTAAATATTGAACAATGGGCTGAATCCGGTGAGAGATTGATTGATAGATCGAGAATAGGTCCCTTTAAGGGTGTTGGCACACTTACAGAAATTATCAAAAGAGAACTCGAAGAAGTATGGAAAACTGGTTCTTGCAAGGAAATTGCTCAAGCAATGGCGGATTTTCGATCAAAATACGGGCCAGATTTTTGGAAGCATGCATTCGAAGATGCTAGAAAAAATCGGGAAACTAAAAAATATTGGTACGATCAGATTTCCAACTGGTTATATAGTATTGGCCACGTGAGTGTGAATTATGGTCTCCAATATGAAGGAGTCGATGTGCAACAGCTCTCCCCAGGAACGAGAGGGATTGTTCTATTGTTGCTCTATCTATCGATAGATATTGATGATGAACGACCATTGATTATTGATCAACCAGAGGAAAATCTTGACCCTAAATCAATTTTTGACGAATTGGTCGATAAGTTTAAAGAAGCCAAAAACAGAAGGCAAATAATTATAGTCACTCATAATGCCAACCTCGTTGTCAATACTGATGCAGATCAGGTCATTGTCGCCTCTAGAGGAGAGCACAAAATGGGTTCTCTTCCAGACATTGCGTATGAAAGTGGAGGATTGGAAAACCCCCAAATTCGAAATGCTGTTTGCACCATTCTAGAAGGGGGCAAACGTGCATTTGAAGAACGGGCTAAAAGGTTGAGAATTTCTATATGATTTTTTATTTCTCATGTTAAGTAACGGAATGGTATTGATGAGTTGGCAAAAAGAATACTAAATCCTAATCCTCCTTTTACGTAAATGAATAGCCTCGATGATGGCTAAAAATATAGATTTACTTAAGCTTTTTAGAACTGGTCTTCCATAAAGAAATGGGAAAGAATTTTCTTTTTAGCTTTAGAAGTTCTTTGTCAACTTCAAATAGAGTTTTTCGTAATTCGGAACTTTCTTGTGTTCCTTAAGGCAAGTCAAAATTTGCTCCATGGATAGAACGGACATATATGGACTCATACGAGTGACCTTCGGTTTATGAGCCCGACGAGCTACCTACTGCTCTACCCCGCGGTTTTATAACTTTTTAACTGACAGTTAGTTAATATTTGCTCTGATTTCATCAAATGCCTGCTCCGTATGCGCCTTCGTATGCGGTACAGGACGACAAAAATACCATAAATAAATGTAATCTCACAGGATTGAGAAGTATATTATGGAACCGATGCAGTTTCTACCTTGAATTGCGGTTTATCTAGATGGCTTTTATTGCAGATAGAATATTCACGAAATTCTGTAGGCTTTCTCGAGACTGTCATTCTGTTCTTTTCAAGATACGATAAAGCGTACTGCGCCTCTAAGATGAGCAGTTAATGGAGAACAACAACTTGATTATGATCTTATAGACAATATCAAATAATTCTTCAATAAAGTTTAAATTTTTTTTGTAAAAAAAGATTAATTTAACCTAAATCGGCTAATAAAGAGTAGTTTACAAGTACCGGAAGTACTATCGGTAACGATTTAGTAATGGTGCTTACTGCACTTGTTTTCATTTGATTACCTTGTAAATCATTACTGCAAATTTATAAAAAATAAAGGTAAAGCCGTGAAACTTTACCTTTATTTTTCGTCTTGTTCGTCCATCCTTTTAATGAGCGCATCCCGAAGACTATCGAGGAACTTTGTGCGGTTCATCTTTCTGGCTTTCAATTCCAGATAGGAATGATAGAAATCCCCTAAGTCAATATTAAACATATTTTCAAAGGTTTTGGCTATGATTTTAATGTCTGCATTACCGTTGTCAATCGAACCTTGCGAATGCAGCGAATATATCAACTCGATGAGTGAGGTCTTGCTGCCCGTCCAGTTTAAAGGCGGGTTTTCCCAAATTCTTTTCTGACTGTTGTTATTCAACTGGTCTTCGAGATAAACCTGTATCAAATCATTGGCAATAATCTTGGCTACTTTGTAATCGTGTGAGGTTGTAAAATTGTGGTCTGCCTCAAAATAATAGGTGTCTAAACTTAGCTTAATATCGTGTTTGCCACGTACAAAGTATTTGTTATCAAGATGGGTGCTGTTGGTTCTGTAATACTTGTAAAATTCCAGATTGGCATCGAAGTACCGCTTGATTTTGGAAAGCTCAATATTGAGGTATTTCCTGATAATTTTATCCCCTCCACGTGGTCTTTTTGTTTCAATTTTATAAATCGAATTGAAGAAGATAAGTTTTGAAACTAACTGCGGCTTTAGCTGCTTGAAAAACAATATTTCTTCTTCCGCATCTTTAAATCCCTTTTCTTGAATGTGCTTCTTTACCTCTTCAATCTTCTGCAATACCAGCACAATAGCATTTTCATACGATACCAATGAATTATTCTGCTCGTAGGTCAATTCACTTATTCTATCGTCTAATTCGTTTGTTATAGTATGGCAATAATCTGTCATTGAAAGCGGAATTTTAAGTATGATACCAATAAAAAGGATAAAATGAGGCAGTAATTGCAGGTATCCTACAATAAATTACCTCATTTCAATATGTTTGTTATAGTATGCTTATAGGAAAGCCATATCCGCTTTCACTTTTGAAACTGAATAGGGCTTGTGTATTAAACCATTAAAGGTTCTGCTTTAAAGCCTTTTTTCTTAACGATGGCAACTATTTCATCTTCTGTAATTCCCTCTGATTTTACGGTTAGAATTTTGTCATTGTTAGCTGTATCTACATTCCATTCGCAGATACCGTCCGCTCCGTCCAAATCAGCTTTTACTTTTGATACGCATCCACCACAATTAAGGTTGGTTTTGAATTGAAATTCTCTATTTTCCATTTTTTTGAAATTTATTTATAATGTTTTGTACTGTTGCAAAATTCAGCATAATTCCAAAGCCTTCTATTGTGATATTTCTTGTTTGATTTGTGACTTTTACTGATTTAGCCCGTATTATAAAAAGCAAAAAGGTCATAGCAACGCTACAACCTTTCCCAATCTTGTATTGAAATGCTTTAGTAGATGAGCGAAAGCCCTACACCAAAGCCCATATCACTATCATAGTGTGTTCTGATACCGATATGCCTTGTCAGGATATACCGCAGGTCTGCCATATATTCCAAATCGGTATTGACCATAAATCCGGCTCTTAGTCTTCGGGAGATAGGTATATCCTCACGCATTAACGATACACGAAAAATCCCATCGTGATATACTTCTGCCTGTACATTAACGAGCATTGGCAGGGTGTACATTACACCCAAGCTGACTGCTGCCCGGTTGTCCTTTTTATTGACCTGTCCGAACAGGTTTTGCTCGTGTTCGTCCATTCCCATTTTGCGGTATCGCCAATCGAAACCGATAAACGGCATCAGCCATTGCATTTTACCGATGTAACGTCCTAAATGGGTTTCTACTTCGTAGCCGTGCATATCGTTGTAGCCTAAACGCCATTCTGTACCCAAACTGTAACGGGCGTTCATCAGCATAGCTTCCCCGTCTATACCGTTGATGGCAAAGTCGCTCTGTGCCATTAAGTGTGGCATATTGCTTTCCCGCTGTAACATTTTATAGGCTTTTTCCTTGTTGGGCAATTCGGGATTTTTATAATCGTCCACTGCAAAAACCCTGTTCATTCCTGCCATCATATGGTACAGGATATGGCAATGGAAAAACCAATCGCCCTCGGTATTGGCAAGAAACTCGATGGTATCGGTTTCCATCGGCATAATGTCGATTATATTTTTCATCGGTGCATTTTCGCCGTGCTCATTCAGCACCCTGAAATCAAAACCGTGCAGGTGTATCGGGTGGCGCATCATTGAGTTGTTGTGAATGGTAATCCTCAAAATCTCGCCTTTCTTTACAGGTATTTTGTCGCTTTCTGCCAAGACCTTATTATCCATACTCCAAACGTAACGGTTCATATTTCCGGTAAGGGTAAATTTCAGTTCTTTTACCGGAGCATCTTTTGGCAATGTGGTATTGTGTGGCGATTTCAGCATTGCGTAATTGAGCGTTACTATATTGCTCAACGCATTGGCATTATAACGGTTGGGGTCTTCGTCCGTATTCATTTTATGGTTTTCCCCGTGATGCTCCATTGGCTGCCCATTGTCCTTAGCTTTCTTGCCCTTTTCTTCGCCTGTAATTTCAGGATACATTACTACGTTCATATCCATTTGGTTAAGGCTCATATTCATTCCCATATCGTCAAGGTCGCCGTTCATCTTCATCATATCATTCATCATCTTCATACCCTCAAAATATTTCAGGCGTGGCATTTCCCCAACATATTGTTTTGTACCGCTGCCAATAAAATAGCTTGTGGATTGGGTACGGTCTTCGGTAGTTGCCATAAATTCAAAGGCTTTACCGTCTTCGGGAATGGTAACGACTACATCGTAAGTTTCAGATACAGCGATAATCAGCCTGTCCACATCCACAGGTTGCACATCGTTGCCGTCGCTTGCCACTACGGACATTTTACCGCCTGCGTAGCGAAGCCAAAAGTAAGAGGATGCACCGCCATTAGAAATCCGCAAACGCACTTTGTCGCCTGCTTTTAACGGCTTGCCGTCAATGCTTTTCAGGTCTGTATGATGATTGCCGTTCATCAGCACACGTTCGTAATATACATCGCTCACGTCCATAGCCAACATACGTTTCCATTCGTTGGTCAGCTTGGTTTTGAATTTACCGCTTTGGATGGCTTCGGCATAGCTTTGTGTTGCGCCTTTTCTTATGGCAAACCAATCGCTTGCATTGTGCAGCATACGGTGTACATTGTTGGGATTGAGGTTCGTCCATTCGCTTAGCATTATGGGAATTTCCGGCAAATCGTCAATGCCTTTCCTGAATGTTTTGTCATCAGCCCTTTTGTGCATTATAAAGCTGCCGTACATACCAATCTGCTCCTGCAAGCCCGAATGTGAATGATACCAGTGCGTTCCGGTCTGAATAATCGGGAAACGGTAAGTATAGGTTGTGCCGGGTTCTATGGGCATTTGCGTTAAGAAAGGTACACCGTCTTCTTTATTGGGCAGGAATAGCCCGTGCCAATGCAGGGATGTACTTTCTTTCAACTGGTTATGGACAACAATTTCTGCCGTGTCGCCCTCTGTAAATTCAAGCGTGGGCATTGGGATTTGCCCGTTTACAGCGATTGCCCTTTTTTCTTTGCCTGCGTAGTTTACAACCGTATCTCTTACATACAGGTCGTAATGGACTACTTTTTGGGCAATGCTGACTTGTGATATAAAGAGTGCCAACAGGGTTAGCGGCAACAGCTTTTTGTGAAGAAATTTTTGATTATCCATTTTAAAAATAGCATTGGTTATAAAGATTAAAAGGCATTGCCTAATGAGCAATGCCTTAATGGGTATTATTTAGTTTCTGCAACTTTACCACACGTAAGCATAGATGAACCGTAGTAAGGATTTTTGATGTCCTTTTCTTTGCTCAACCAATATGCTTTTTTCATCGGGCAATACTGGTAGTAAACTGGTTGGTTTACTTTGTCGGATGGTTTTACCAGTTTCCACATTATGGTAGATACATCATTGAAAGCGGCTCTTTGCTTTTCAATGTTGTTGCCTGCCTTGCTTAATTTCTCGGTGGCTTTCTGCAATTCTGCTTTCTGTGCAAAATTGTCTTCGCTCTTTACGGCTTCGTTCAGTGCGGAAATAGCGGTGTTTGCCGCCTTGCTGTCACTGCTTACCAAAGCATTTTTTACGCTGATATAATTGTTCAGCAGGTTGCCTGTATTTTGTGCAAAAGCAGAAAATCCAAACATCATTACGGTTATTGCAACTATTAACTTTTTCATTTTTTGTTCCTTTTAAAGATTAGTGAATTGCTGATGGTATTATGCTGAAACAGGTTCAGCTTTAAAACCTTTTTTCCTGATGATTGCGACAACCTCGTCTTCGGTAATGCCCTCTGCTTTTACAGTCAGTATTTTATCGCTGTTTGTGGTGTCAACGTTCCATTCGCAGATACCGTCTGCGTTATCTAAATCTGCCTGCACTTTTGATACACAGTTACCACAGTTAAGGTTTGTCTTGAATTGAAGATTTTTACTTTCCATTGTATTGAACTTTTAATTGTTTTTGTTGGTACAAAATTCGGAACATAATGCGCTATGCTGTTTGCGATATTCCTTGTTTGATTTATGATATTTACTGATTATACCTCAAAAACGGTTCCGCTTGTAATATTTCGGTTTTGTTTTGTGACTTTTACTGATTATGGTGTTGGTTCTGAATAAGCGGAATACATTTACCGCTTAATAACGCTAACTGATTATAAAATGTCTATCAAAACCTTTCTCTCGGTTTTGCATCGGGCGATGTTGTAGCTCGGGTTCAGGAACTAAAACACTATTGCACAATCCCACTTGTGCAAAAACCTTTATTGCAAAATCACACATAACATAATTTTTAAAAATCATTATAATGACAAACGATTTGAAAAACGTTGAATACGGCTTGGATAAAATATTCGAAGGTGCACAGGACTTTTTACCGATTTTAGGAACCGACTATGTAGAGTTTTATGTAGGCAATGCGAAGCAGGCTGCCCATTATTATAAGTCCGCTTTCGGATTTCGGTCAGAGGCTTATGCCGGACTGGAAACGGGAATGAAAGACAGGGCATCTTACGTGGTAAAACAGGATAAAGTACGGTTGGTCTTAACTACCGGAATGCGGTCTAATTCTGAAATCAACGAACACGTTAAAAAACACGGCGATGGCATCAAAGTGGTTGGTCTTTGGGTGGAAGATGCCCGCAAAGTCTTTGAAGAAACCACATCGAGAGGTGCAAAAGCATTTATGGAACCTACCGTAACCACAGATAAAAACGGCGAAGTGGTACAATCGGGTATCTATGCGTATGGCGAAACCATTTTTATGTTTACCGAACGCAAAAACTACAACGGTATTTTTATGCCAGGTTATGAAAAATGGGAAACCGAATATAATCCTGCTCCTGCCGGACTGAAATATATTGACCATATGGTGGGCAATGTGGACTGGAACCAAATGGACACCTGGGTAAAATGGTTTGAGGATGTAATGGGATTTGAAAACTTTCTGTCTTTTGATGATAAGCAGGTTTCAACCGAATATTCTGCCCTGATGTCAAAAGTAATGGCAAATGGTAACGGCAGAATTAAGTTCCCGATTAACGAACCCGCAGAGGGCAAAAAGAAATCGCAGATTGAAGAGTACCTTGAATTTTATGAGGGCGAGGGTGTTCAGCATATTGCGGTAACTACGGACGATATTGTAAAGACGGTAAACGACCTTAAATCAAGAGGTGTTGAATTTCTATCAAGACCGCCACAAGCGTATTATGATGCTATTCCAGACCGTTTAAAAGCGCATATGCACCGATTTAAAGAGGATATAAAGGAATTACAGGAATTGGGTATTTTGATTGATGCAGACGAAGAGGGCTATTTATTGCAAATCTTTACAAGACCTGTGGAAGACCGCCCTACATTCTTCTTTGAGGTTATCCAAAGAATGGGTGCAAGAGGTTTTGGCGCAGGAAATTTTAAGGCTTTGTTCCAGTCTATCGAAAGAGAGCAGGAACGCAGAGGTACGTTATAATTCTATAATTTTCTTTTAATGCGAAGAGGCTGTTTCCAATATTGAAACAGCCTCTTTTTGTGTGCATTTATTTTTGGTATAGTTTACAATTTGGTTAATGTTTGTGTTCAATGTTGTTTTTGACAATTAATAAGCGATGCCTGTGATTGATGTTTTGCCATCTTCCTTTTTGGTTTAGGTCAAAAAAAACTGCCGCAGAATATTTTCGGCGGCAGTCAAATCCAACAATTAAAACTTCATTTTCTGTATTCGCACCGCATTTAGAATTGCTAATAATGCCACACCTACATCGGCAAATACGGCTTCCCACATTGTAGCCAGTCCGCCTGCTCCGAGTATCAGTACAATTGCTTTCACACCGAACGCCAAAACAATATTCTGATAAACAATTTTCTTCGTCTGTTTCCCGATATTGATAGCCATCGGGATTTTAGACGGCATATCGTCCTGTATAACCACATCGGCAGTTTCAATGGCGGCATCACTTCCTAAACCACCCATTGCGATACCCGCATCACTCAATGCAATTACAGGAGCATCGTTTACACCGTCCCCGATAAAGGCTACGCTTCCATTACGGGATTTGATTTCTTTTACTTTATTTACTTTGTCTTCGGGCAATAAATCTCCGTATGCACTGTCAATTCCTAACTGATTTGAAACGTATTGTACCACGGTATTTTTGTCCCCGCTTAACATTGTGGTTCTAACACCCATTTTACGCAGTTTGTCAACGGCGGCTTTCGCATCTACTTTAATGCTGTCAGAAATGGTTATATATCCGGCAAACTTACCACCATAAGCGATTGCTATCACGGTATAAACAATGTTTGCCGTGTCTGCATCGTGGCTGATATTGAACTTGTCAAGCAATTTGAAATTACCTACCAACAGCTCTTTACCGTTGACAGTGGTTTTTAGCCCGTGTCCGGCAATTTCTTCCGTATTTTCAAGTTTCACTGTGGTATCTACTTCTCCCCAGTAATTGTGGATTGCGGTTGCCACAGGGTGCGTACTTTGGCTTTCTAAAACATTGACAAGGTTCAGGATTTCATCTTTGTTGAACTCCGGTTTTATGAATACTTCCTGTACTTTGAAAACGCCCTCGGTCATCGTTCCTGTTTTGTCCATTACTACGTTTTCAACTTTGGCAAGAATATCAAGGAAGTTGGAACCTTTGAACAAGATACCGTTCCGGCTCGCTGCTCCAATACCACCGAAGTAACCTAACGGAATGGAAATTACCAACGCACAAGGACAAGAGATAACCAAAAATACCAATGCTCTGTACAGCCATTCGCTGAATACATAGTTATCTACAAAGAGTGCAGGCAGCAAAGTAATGGCTATTGACAGGTACACTACGATTGGCGTATAAACTTTGGAGAATTTACGGATAAATAATTCGGTGGGTGCTTTTTGAGAAGTTGCATCCTGTACCAATTCCAGAATTTTGCTCAATTTACTATCAGCGTAGTCGGTAGTAACTTTTATCTGACTTACGGTATTCAGGTTAATCATACCTGCCAGTACAGTGTCGCCTTTACCTTTGGTGTCGGGTTTACTTTCTCCTGTGAGTGCTGCTGTATTGAATGAAGCACTATCCGAAACTAATTCGCCGTCCAAGCCTAATTTTTCGCCCGGTTTCAATTGGATAATATCGCCAATGTTAGCATCTTCGGCTTTTATCACAACCGCTTTGCCTGCCCTAAGAACCGTAACTTCATCAGGACGTTGGTCTAACAGGGCTTTAATATTTCCTTTGGCTCTTGATACTGCAATGGTCTGAAAAACTTCTCCTACGGAATAAAACAACATAACGGCTACTGCTTCGGGATATTCGCCTATGGCAAATGCTCCTATTGTAGCAATACCCATTAAGAAGAACTCTGAAAAGAAATCTTTATACCGGATACTTTCTATTGCTTCTTTAATTACGGGTAGTCCGACAGGGATATAGGCAATTACATACCAAGCAATTCGTACCCATCCGGTAAACCAATCCTGTGGAAAGTAATTATCTAACCCGATGGCGATAAGCAATAAAATTAATGAGATACCCGCAGGCATAAAAAGCTGAAACGCTGTTTTGCCCTCTATGTCGTGGCTGTGGTCGTGGTCATCCCCGTGGCTGTGCCCGTGTCCGTGACTATGGTCGTGTCCGTGGTCGTGGTTATGACCACCTTTTTTGTTATGGCTGTGTTTATGACCGTGGTCGTGATGGTGGTGGCTGTGGTCGTGATGGTCTTCCTCATCATCACAATGTCCGGCATCGTCTTCACTGCAACTGCTGCCGTCAGTGTGTCCGTGTCCGTCATCTTTATGATTGGCATCTTTTAGCAAATCTGCTGCTCCTGCTTTTTCATAAATTTTCTCTGTTCTTACACAGCACAACTGATTACCCTGCGTATCATATTTGTGTTTGTGTTCCTTTTTTTTTACAAGGTTCAGATTGTTATCTGTACTGCAACATAGTTTTGACATATCTATTAATTGTTTTTAATTTCCATTTATAAGGCAAAATTACTATGGGGTTTTGGGAACTTAGTTGCAAAAGCAACACGGCTATTTTGGAGTATATAAAATTTGCCTTTTGGAAAGGAGCGGTTGCTATGCTGTGGTTTCGGTAATGAAAAAACAGCCTGTGTACCTGTCGTCAATCATTACAATAACCACCTTTTCGTTTACGTGGTCTAAACTTTCATCGTAATAGAAGTCATAAGATTTCATCCAGGCTATATTGCCGATGATGACTTCGTGTCCGTCCACAAAACCTTTAATGCCGCAGCCGGGTATCTTTTCAAATTTATCAACCGTATAATCTGATAAAGTGATTGGCGGAAGTGCTTTGAGAATAGCTTTTGCTATGGGATGCTCTGCTTTGGATTGCAGTGCTGCCGTGTATGCCATCATCGTGTCTTTTTCGGGAACGGCACATTCAAAGGTTATTACATCAAACGAGAGATCGCTTTTATATGCACTATCCGCAATTTCTGATATATGTTTTTTGATTGCCATAATAATATTTTTTAATTATATAACAAAGTTAATTGTCATTTTGGGGAACCTGGTTGCAAATTAGAGTTCCATTCAACTCGACAAACAGGCATTCAGAGGTTGTAACTTAACCTGTTGGTGGAGTTGATTTTTGTAAATAGAGAACAAAAAGATATTATGAAGTGATCAAAGTGATTGATCAAACAAACTCACCCAACACGCACAACATCAAACAAATTTTAACAAGTTATTTAAGATCATAAAAGATATTGTTAGTTATCAGATAAGTGAGAAAGTCAATTATACAAGATATGGAATTGCGCCAAAGTTCTCCCGTGTAGAAGTACTATCATTCAGCCTTACTTCCGAGTGTTTCTGTATTTACATTGAAAACCATTTGTTTTCAAAATTGCATGTAAAATTATTATCAAATCCGATTGCAATCGGATTTGATAATATGATAAGCTGAAGGCAATATAATGACTGAAGAAAACTATTGTTTGGAAAAGTAGAGTAGGTGCGAAAGATAGTATCAGAGAAACTTAACATACAGATCCATATTTTTACAATAGATTCTATACCACTTGAAGTTTGTAAAATATCGAGGTAGCGAAGAAGCAAAATGGGCAAAGAATCAATTTAAAAAACGACTTGTAGTTGTATTGCGATGCTATGATTATCTGCTGTTTTCCATGCTTTCGAATAATCGGAATACAAATAATTAATCTGTGCTCTGCAATTTTCATGAAAAATATAATTGAGCCCTGTTTTGTAATCTGTTGCTTCACTATTTTTAGAAATATTATTACTATAATGGTCAACACCGTTTACGATATGCCATTTTTCGTTGAGACTCCATTGCATCATACCGTAAATACCTTTTTTATTAATATTCCCATCTTTCCCTCTAATATATTCTGCTCTTGCATAGATTTTTTTTGACGTATATTCCCCATTCAAAACCCAGCGGTTTCTTATATGTAATGTTTGGTCTTGTTCGCCTCCATCTTTATAAACGGCTTCACCAAAATATAACCCGCCTCCCAGGCGCAAATTTTTTATTGGTAGAATAAAAATATTTCCCGTGAAGTCTTTGTTACTTCTATCGATACTGGTATTTATTCCGGATCCTTGAAATAATCCTACTCCGTATTCAACCAAATCATACTCTTTTTTGCTAAATAATTTTCCTGAAATTTTCAGCCCCATATCTCTTCCGAAGTTATTTTGTCCATTTTGAAGAGAGATTACATCTGCCCCCATTCCTATAAGGGATACAACAGAACGCGTGTTGTAAATAAATTCAAGATTGGAGGGGGAGCGCTGGTTTTCGATCGAAATCGGTATTTTTTGTTGTCCAAATTGAATACTCACTTTTTTGTTGGGTGACCAACCAAAATAATAATCGATCAATTTTGCAGATTTTATATCAGCCATTGCAAAATAATGGAAATTTTTATGCAATTGTCCTTTTACATGTATAAATAACGCTCGAACAGTTGCATCTGATTTACTACTATTCAGGTTATCAAAACTTAATGTTGAAAAAGCAGATACTCCAACTTGCATATTGTACTTATTTAAGATTCCTCTTTTAGATATTGGAATATATTTTATTTCATTTTCAATAATGCTGTCATTCATCCTTTGGACTTCCATTAATGAATCGACTTCAGCTTTGGTCAAAATATTTTTTTTCATAAGCATTTTTAAAACAGTGGAATTTTCTTTTTCCTGAGCACACACAAATAGCGGAAAAACAAACAATAATACAACATAAATAAATCTAGAAAAACTCATCATTATACAAAAAATTAATGAGCACCAAATTAACTGTAGCATTCGGGAACCTGGTTGCAAATAAAAAACAGCCATATTTACATATGGCTGTTTTTTTAAAATGAGGTTTTATTCTGAGTTACTTACTTTTTGAAAAACCTCGAACATTCGTTACACATTCCCTTCATTACAAAATTGATACTTTGCAATAAGAAACTATCTGGCAGCTGAATAGGAGGAATAGCAATACTTTCAAGACAAAAAGTATTCTTACAGCGGTTACAGTTGAAATGTACATGTAGGTCACCTACATTGCACATACATGAATCACTACAAATTGAATATTTCATTGAGCCGGAACCGTCATCAATCGTATGGATGAGCAGGTTGTCGTGAAAAAGGCTCAACGTTCTGAAAATGGTCGATTTATTGACAGTTTCCAATTCGGTTTCCAAATCGGTAAGGCTGAACGCTTTTTTAAAGTCAGACATTGTTTTAAAAATTAACAGCCTAACTGATGTTGGTTTTATACTCCTGTTCAATAATTTTTGTTCCAAGCGTTCCATTTTTAGTATTTTATATGCTGTCCGTAGCTAAGGTGATTACACAAAAATAGACAACCTTGCTGCCGACAATTTTACGATATTCTTTGTTTGATTTATGATATTTACTGTTTAGGTTTTTACAGGTAATGTATGTAGCCGATTTCGGGCAAATACATACAGTCATCGCAATTGTCGTATTCTACGGTTGCTTTTTCGGGTTGGTCGAAATTGGCTTGTAAAAAAGCATCAGAAAACAAGGCATAAGGCGGATGTTCGGCAATATGATTTTTCAGCATCTTGTGTGCTTCTACCACAGGTGCGCCGTAGAGCTTCTCGAATTTCCCGATTTTGTATTTGGTAAATTCTCCATAGTGTACGATTATCTTCAGCGAAAGCGGAATTTCGATTGCAAGTTGCGATGCCAGGCGTTGGCATTCCTTTTGAAAATCGTTGTACATCTGTTCTATCTGCATCAATGTTTCTTCAAAGGTGGGCAGGTTGTGGTACTTGTAAAACAGTATCGCATCACCCTCAACCTCGGAAACTTCAAGGCAAAGGATATTGCTATCCATTACTGATTTTAGCAGGCTTTCTGTTATGTATTTGCCAACAAACATATTTGATTTGATAACGAAATCCGTAAAGCCTGAAATATCGGGTATCATTAACATTCCGTTTTTACTGGCTGTGTCGTTTTGCATTTATTTCATCGTATTTTCAATTAAAAATGCAGGGGCTTATTACCGCCCCCGCAAATTGAGTATATCTAAACTCTAATAAAACTATTTTATCTGCCCGGTAGCTTTGTTGTACACAGCTTCGGCAATCTTGTACCGTACTTTTGCATCTAACATATTGCTGTATGCTCTTTGCCAAAGCGTTTCTGCTATCAGTACATCTTCCCCGGTAATGGTTCCGGCTTTAAAGCGGTCATTACTTAGCTTCAGGTTCTCGTCTGCTTCAATTAACGATGCCTGCATTAAAACAATGTTGTTCGCCTGCAATTGCAGGTTAAGCGTAGCTTGCTCAATCTCCACAGTGATTTGGCTTTTCAGTTCTTTCAGACCGTATTCAGCCGAACGAATGTTGGCTTCCTGCTGCTTTACTTTTTCTTTTCTGCTACCCCAGTCGAAAACCGGAATTTTAACGCTTAGCATACCAAAGTAAGTCAGCATATGGTTTTTGGTAGGGTCGCCGAAGTTGATGCCCTCTTTTCCAAAGGCTGCCATTCCGTTCAGTGATAAACCTACCGATGGTTTCAGGTCTGCTTTAAGCATACTTTTGGTAAGCTCGCTCATTTTTAAGCCATTGGTTGCCAACTCAATTTCCGGACGGTTAGCATCGGCAGCTTCCAAAACACCCTGTTTTAAAAAGTCGCTCGTACTCAACGTATCGGCTACGTCTATACCTGTGGGGTCTTCCGTCCCGATTAACTGGCTCAATCTTCTCTTTGATAAGACGAGTTTATTCTCCGCAGCCTGCAAACGGGCTTCATTTTCGTTCTGAAGTACCTTTGCCCGCAACACATCGTTTTTGTAAATCAATCCTGCCTCAAACTGGTTATTCAGGAATGTGTAATGTGAAGCCAGTTGCTTTTTAACCTGCTGTTCCAGTTTGATTTCTTCCTTAGCCTGTACCACAAGCCAGTAAGTGGTTTCGGTAGCCAGTAATACTTCATCTTCTACCAATCGTTGTTGAGCGTTGCTCATCTGTATATTGGTTTCTGCCATCTGCTTGCCGTACTTAATCTTACCGCCAGTATAAATCGGCTGTGTAACGCTGACCATTGGCGCAAACCCATATTCGGGCAGCATAGTATTCAATGGCTCCCCAAAGTAAAAGGCGGTAGCTGAAGCATCCAGTTTCGGTCTGCCTGCCACATCTGCAATCAGCTTATCGGATTGGGTTGCAATTACGTCTTCTTTGGCTTTGCCTATCCTGTTATTGTTTTTTAATGCCAGTTCTTTGCTTTCCGCAAGGGTTAACTGCTGTTGTGCAAAGAGGTTGTTTGTTCCCTGCAAAAGAGCGAAACCGCATATAAAAACCTTTATGACTGTTTTATATCTTTTCTGTAACATAATCCCTTTTTATGATAAGTATTTTTGGTTGTGAGCATCGGCATTCAATTCTTGTTGCTCATCCAACTGTTTGTTTTTTGGTGGTTTTACGAACCTGTAATACAATACTGGAACGATAAACAAAGTGGTAACCATTGATACCAAAATCCCGATTGAAATCGTACTTGAAATCGTTCCCCATTCGGGCGAACCACTCGACATCAACGGTATCAATCCGATTGTCGCCGCCATAGAAGTAAGGAAGATTGGTCGCATTCTTCGTTTGGCTGCTAACAGGGCTGCTTCTTTAATTGTGTGCCCGTGTTCCTTTACCAGTTCATCTGCATAGTCCACAAGGATAATTCCGTTTCGGACTACAATCCCCAATAGGGCGGTAATACCGATGATTGCCATAAACCCGAACTCGTAACCTGT
>CESC01068842.1_pt1 | contig 17845 bp, 20 predicted proteins | sample 531131 | NCBI WGS metagenome assembly CESC01 (sample SAMEA2621295, study PRJEB7988) | marine metagenome | biome: marine biome (ENVO:00000447); feature: mesopelagic zone (ENVO:00000213); material: "saline water (ENVO:00002010), including plankton (ENVO:xxxxxxxx)" | depth 800 m
TAAATGGGAGTACTTCAGCGAGCTGCAACTGCCCCACTACCGCCTCACCAAGCGTGAGGCGGAACGGCTGCGCCTGGAAATGGCCGGCGAGGACTGCGGCCGTACCTCGGCCAGCTATGTCCGCTCAGGCGAGCTCCACGATCCCGAGAAACTGCACTACGCCCACGGCATCGCCGACCGTATCGAATGCGACGAAGCGGTAATGGCCCAGGTGCGCAGCCACAGCGAAGACCAGATGATGCACGGTCTCCTCCCGAATAAGGTCATTGACGCCGTGCTTGATGCCCTCAGCGGCCACGAGAAGCTCAGCATGCCGCTGCTGGAGCGCGAGGTTTCGCTACAGATTCTAAAGATGCTGGTGGGTAGGTCTGGACAAAATGGAAGCCAAATAAATGAGTTTTCCAATTTTGATTAGTAAAGGCGCAGCTAAAAGAACTCATACCCAATTTTCCTTAATATTATATTTATAGTGACGAATGAAAGTACGCAGGGCATCTGATTACTAGGAGCTACCATGTGGCATGACAACGAGACAACAGTTGACTATGTCAACTTCAGGCTTGTAGCTAAAGCCTGCGCTGAGCTAATTCGAGAGACAGGGGAAGAGCCCATCTCCGTCGGCATATCTGGTGGTTGGGGGATGGGGAAGTCCTCTCTCGTTCGCATGGTTGCATCCGAACTAGCATCTGACCAAGCAGCCGACAGCAAATCTAGTAAATTGAATGGCCAGAAGTATATAGTTATTACATTCAATCCTTGGCTCTATCAAGGATTTGAAGATGCCCGCACAGCGCTCCTGCAAACTGTAGGAGATGCTGTTCTCAAGCAGGCAGAGCAAGACGAAAAGTTGTTGGACAAGGCGAATTCGCTCGTTAAACGAATTAATCTCCTACGCTTGGCTCAGCTTGGCGGAGAAGTGGCTGCAACGATTCTCACAGGTGTTCCGGTTGGTTTAATTGGCAAAGTGGTGGACACAGGATCTGAGGCATGGAGAAGCCAGTCTGTTCAAGATGGTGTTTCGGCTGCGAGAGAGATACCTGGTGCCACGAAAGGCCTTTTAAACGAAGCTGAGCCCACATCGTTGCCCAAGGAAATCCAATCCTTTAGGGACGCGCTAGAGAATCTCCTTGAAGAGCTAGATATCACTTTGGTCGTCTTTGTCGACGACCTTGATAGATGCCTGCCAAAAACAGCGATTTCCACTCTAGAAGCGATTCGACTGCTGCTATTTCTGCGAAGAAGTGCCTTTGTTATCGCAGCGGACGATGTTTTCATTCGAGGTGCCGTACGTGTGCACTTTGCAGGTACCGGTCTTGATGATGACATTGTAACTAGCTACTTCGATAAATTGATTCAAGTGCCTTTACGTGTGCCGAGACTGGGGCCTAATGAGACCAAAGCCTATACGGCATTACTATTCCTTGAGCGTGCCTATCGAAATGATCAACTGGACTCTGAGAGTTTTGATATTGCGAAAGAAAAAGTCGAAGCGAGGTTACGAGAGACTTGGACTGGAAAGTCTGTAGATTTGACATTCTTGGAAAGCTTAGTTTCAAAGGAAAACACAGATCTGGTTGGACTTATGGGGTTGGCAGAGAGGCTGGCCCCCCTGTTGTTTAGTGCTAGTTCAGTTCAAGCTAATCCGAGGTTGGTTAAACGCTTCCTCAATACGGTTTTTCTTAGAAAGGTGCTTGCTAGACCTCAAAATATCGACGTGGATATTCAGGTTTTATCTAAATGGCACCTGCTAGAGCGATGTGATGAAACAATTGCTAATGCCATTGCCGAGAAGGTATCTGCAACGAACGAAGGGAAGGTCGAAATTCTTCGTGAAGCGGAGGAAGCTGCAAAAGATCCAGAAAGTGAACTTCCTAAACTTTTTGGCGACAAGACTTTTACTCGTGAGTGGCTCACGCTTGAGCCGCTTTTGGGTGACATGGACTTGCGGCCGATACTGCATCTTAGTCGTGACAGTACCATTAGAGACTTCGGTGCAGATGACCTTGATAAAGCCGGAAAGGCATTGCGTGATTCGCTAATTTCCGCTCGAACATCGAATGAAGCGTTGAGGCAGCAAATCCAACAAGCTGGAGAAGTCCAGTCTGGGCTCGCCATGGCACGTGCATGGGAAGCCAAGAGATATAGTCGATCCTGGCAGAAGCATGAAGAAGTTCTTATGCTGATCGAGGTTTGTCGAATTCATTCCAGTGTGGGACCACGGGCAGCGGCATTAATCAGCCAAGCTCCTGTCGCTCATCTCGCGCCAGGCCTTGTATCTGCGCTAACTGAGTGTGCTTGGGCGAAGGAGGTTTTGGAAAAGTGGGTGAAGGATGGAGAGACACCCGCTCCCGTGAAGAGAGCGATCACGAATGCGAGGGAACAATAAATGGGTACATCTACCTCAAGCGCTGGTGCGGGTGCTGGTACATCATTTGACCCTCCATGGTTAGACGATGCCGGGGACAGCATTGATACTGGTTGCGCGGATACTCCCTTGAGCCCCAGCACAGACCCTAGTGATGATGCTGATGGAGATAAGAGCGAAGGGGATGATGAAAACCAAGCTACACCCCCAGCTGGACCGCCCATAGCTCCACCTGGGCGATATCAACAAGCTCGAGGAGCTTTGACGGGATTTATCCGGTCTGGTAGCGACTCTGACCTTCGCCGGGGGATTTCAAGCTTCGTTAAGAAGGGTATGGGAGGAGCTTCTAGAGCTGGGAGTCGCATGCGAACTAGCGCAATTGCGGCCTCTTCTTTGGGCGGGTTCTTGGCCACAGCCCGTGATGCTACAGATCCAAGCATCAATGCATGGGTTGATTCAATAAAGCAGCGCGGACTTTCTGCGAAGAATACCGCTCTTGAAGTTGTGCAGAGGTTGGTTCCATCTGGAGGTAGTGTCGATGAAGAGTCTGCAAAGCATGCCATGGATAATGCTATTGCACACCTTTATGAAATGGATCCGGCAACAGATATTTTTAACCTTACAGATGACCAGATCGCCAGTTTGATGGCGTACACAGTAGCTTTCGACGTTTATAACCGGGTCCAGCTTGAGCTGGGGCGAGTCTTCGAGAAGCTTAAGTATGCTCCACAGCTTGTACAAAATCGTTTGGGGCAGGTGCTCGACTACATCATAGTAGTCGTCAATAGGTCTATGGAAAAAGTCCGCGCTGGCGGGGTGGAACGCCCCATGCGAGAGATCGCAAATGCAGCGTTAAGAGATGCACTGACGGTGTTTGCTGAATCATGAAAATAATATGTTCTAGTGTTGATGAATTACCCACTTCATTGCCTCCACATGCACGCGCATTCACTTTCTTGGCTTCATCATCACAGCCAGAGGTTGGTCGAATCGCCCATGGCTGGGCCAAGAAATTAGAAAAAGCGGGCTACGCGCCTTCAGTCCCTGTTTGGGACTTTGTGCTTTTTTGCTTCGCTGTCTACGCAGCCGATATAGCTGTCCTTCGTAAGGAAAGCGAGGATGGATGGACACGACAAATTGAGCTTGAAATAACTCTTAACGACCCGAGCCCATGGGAAAGAAATCGAAAGATCGCAGAGAATATGCTGCGGGTACTAACGGGTGACTTCTGGGAGCTTCGATTCCGTGAAGGCGGCCCAACTCCACCAAGAGGCCAGCGTCGACTCTGCGACCGCGACTGTGTAGCACTGCTTTCCGGTGGTCTCGACAGCTTGGTAGGTGGCATTGATATTGTTGCGAGCGGGCGAAGGCCGATTTTTGTATCGCAGCTTGCTTTTGAGGATTCAGCTCGGCAAGTTAGCTACGCCAGAGCACTTGGTGGCGGCGACTGGCATCAGCAGTGGAGTCATCGTGTTGTATTTAAGGGAAAGAAAGAAACATCTACAAGAGCTCGTTCAATGGCCTTCTATGGCTTGGCTGTTCTTGCAACATCACTCCTTTCCAGCACACAGCCAGAGGTTCTAGTACCAGAGAATGGTTTCATTAGCCTTAATCCGCCACTGCTACCTGGAAGGATGTCTAGCCTCAGCACTAGAACTACACACCCGTTGTTCATGCGAATGCTACAGGAGTTGCTCAAAGGTTTAGATATCGAAGCGCGGTTGCACATGCCCTATCGGTTCAAAACAAAAGGGGAAATGCTTCGAGAATGTTCCGATCAGGCAGCTCTCGAAAGGTATGCTTGTGACTCCACAAGCTGTGGCCGATTTCGGACTTACAACCGGATGCATTGCGGACGCTGCGTACCGTGTATGGTTAGAAAAGCTGCAATTCACCACTGGGGGCTTGCCGACACGACAAAATACAAGTTTTCATCTCTTTCCTCATCAGGCAAGACGAGCGCAGATGATCCCATGGCGGTAGCATGTGCGGTTCTTTCTGCTGAGCAGTCTGGCATTGACTATTTTCTTGGGGCAACTCTTTCTTTTGCGCCTCTGGACGATCGTCAAAAATATCGACGTGTTATTGAGGAAGGGTTAAGAGAGCTCGCAGTGTTGCTTCGAAAAGATGGTGTGATCTGATGGATTTTCATTGTCATCTAGACCTTTATCCTAATGCCTTGCAAGTCTACGCTGAGGCATTGGGATCGGTCGAATTTGTTTGGTTGGTGACTACTAGTCCGAGAGCTTTCTCCGCTACCTCAAAGGTTCTTCCAGCGACAGAAAGTATATTTATATCCCCCGGCCTGCATCCAGAAGTTGCCGATAAGAAAGTTAATGAGCTAGATGTTTTACTTGCACAGATAGAAAGCTGTCCAGGCGTTGGAGAGATTGGTCTTGATGGTTCTCCACGTTATAGACAGTATAGAGATCTTCAGCGGCATATATTCCAATCGGTATTAAAACAATGCGTTGCGCTCGGAGGGCGCGTCCTAAGTATTCATTCTCGGGCAGCAGCGCGAGAAACATTAGATTGTCTTGAGACATACCCTGGATTTGGCACAGCCGTTCTTCACTGGTTCACGGATTCCCCGTCACAGCTTTTGCGTGCCAAGGAGCTAGGATGCTGGTTCAGCATTGGTCCTGCGATGCTGCATTCTGCTAACGGTAAGAAACTTGCCGGATTGATGCCAATGGATCGGGTAGTGCCGGAAAGCGATGGACCTTTCGCCAAGGTACAGGGCTCACCTGTAATGCCATGGGAAGCGATCACCGTGTCCATAAAACTTGCCGAGATTTGGGGCATAACTCCTGAGAGCTCAGCAAGGATTCTGAGGACAAACGGCTTGCGCCTAGCAGGCCTTCTTAAACCTACGGCTGGGGTTGAATAAGCCGGTTGATGAGTTGCTACTGTTAAGACGGTTTGGCCCCATGCGAGTCACCCAGTCGCCGGATGGCGAGCTAAGCACAACCGGATCAGGCGATGCAAAAGGTCTTTCTCTTGAGTTTAGCCAGCCCCTTGCGCGCCGGACAACTACACTGCGTAAAGGTACACCACCGGTACACACACCAGCTTCGTGTGATATCCTCATCTTTCGCTAACCTACTGATTCCAAAGAACTGTACCTTTCGCTCGATTACGGTTGCTTTTCTTTGTCTATCAGTAACTTATTGTTTTAAAAGCGAACTCATAATCCCTTGGTCGTAGGTTCAAGTCCTACTGGGCCCACCAATGAAATCAGGTGGTTACGTAACCAAGGGTTACTTTCTATCAATGTGTGGTTGCGGTTTGGTTGCTGATCCGCGGCAACGTCGCCACTACGCTTTCCCCACCGTGCCGGGTCGGCATGAGCATAGCGGCTGGTCACGGTCAGTGACGAATGACCAAGCAGATCCCTGATGCTCGTCAGTGCCTCCCCCTTGCTCGCCAGCAACGAGGCATAGCAGTGCCGCAAGTCGTGAAAGCGGATGTCAGGGCGGCCAATCTTCTCCCTGGCTTTCTCGAAGGCGCCACGTACCCGGTCACCCGTCGTATCGAACGGCAAGCTTTCCACCAGCGGTAGGGCTTCCTCCGTCAGTGGTATCACCCTTGGCTTCCCGTTCTTCGTCTGGTTGGGCCTGAGTACGATGCGGCCGTTGTAGATGTTCCCAGATTCCAGTGCCATCAGCTCACCCCTCCGCATGCCTGTCAGCATCGCCAGCAGGATCACCTTTCGTTCGATCCTGTAGCGCTCCGGCACGGCTTCAAGAAGTTCGGCGAGCTCCAGTTCGGTCAGGTAGACATGGCGTTCGTTCTTGGGTGATGGCTTGCGGAGCTTGCCGTCCAGCGGCAGCTCTATCCAGTCCCACTCCCGGTATGAAAGCGAGAGCACCCGCTTTACGACCTGAGTGCGGTTGTTGATGGTTGACTGCGCCAGTCCCTTTGAATCGCCCCGGGTAATCTAGACACCCGTCAGGCTCTGGGTATAACGCCGTTCGTACTCGACGGGTGACAAACGATCGCTCGTGCCGTGACGACGTGTGGGGTTGTAGAACATCTCGATAGAGTCGAACACATCGCTCTTGGCGACTTCCCGAGTCGAATAGATCCGGCGCTTGATGCGTTCTCGTTTGAGCAGCTGGAAGAAGCTTTCGGCCACGGCGTTGTCATGGCAGTTACCTCGACGGCTCATGCTGCCTCCAGGTGATTGGCCTTCAGAAAGGTCTGCCAGTCCGTACTGCTGAACTGGCTGCCCTGGTCCGAATGCACCATGACGACCCCTTGGGGCTTGCGGCGCCAGATGGCTGACAGCAAGGCATCCAGAGCCAGGTCGGTAGTTATGCGTGGCTTCATCGACCAGCCTACGACCTGGCGTGAGAACAAGTCGATGACCACCGACAGGTAGAGCCAGCCTTCGAGGGTGCGGATGTAGGTGATGCCGGTGACCCAGGCGACATTGGGTGCCGTTACGTCGAAGCGGCGATCCAGACGATTGGGTGACACCACCGCCGGCTTGCGGCCATAGGCGCCAGGGCGCCGCCGGTAACCGGTCTGGGAGAGCAACCCTTCCCGGCGCATCAGCCTGGCTACGCGGTGCTTGCTGCAGGTTTCACCGGCCTCTCTGAGGTCCTGGTGAATCTTGCGGTAGCCGTAGACGCCGCCGCTCTCGAGCCAGGCATGCTTGATCAGCCCCAGCAAACGCTGGTCGTCTCGCGCCCGCTAAGACAGGGCGTGACGACGCCAAGCATAGTAGCCGCTCGGGTGCACCGTCATGATGCGGCACAGGCGCCGCACCGGATATTGGTCCGCATGGTCATGGATAAACGCGTACCTCAGTCGGACCCTCTGGCGAAGTACGCGGTGGCCTTTTTTAGTATGTCCCGTTCTTCTGACACACGCTTCAGCTCGGCCTTCAAACGCCGGTTCTCCGCCTGGAGATCTGCGTCCTGCTGCCGCTGCTCCACAGGCTTGGCGTAGCGCTTCATCCATTGATAGAGGCTGTAGCCGGAGACGCCAAGCCGGGCAGCCACTTCCGTGACGGGATGGCCTCGTTCCGTCACCTGCTTGACGGCTTCGATCTTGAATTCTTCGGTATATCGCTGGCGGCTCATGGGACCTCCTTGGTGCCTTCAGTACAAGGCTTGGAGGTGTCTACGAAACCGGGGGGCGATTCATCAGGGGCCTGGGTCAGGCCTCGAGGCTGTCGAGCAGTAGCTCGGCGACGCCTTCGGAGGACATCGGGTTCTGCCCGGTGATGATTAGCCCGTCCTGAATCGCGAATGCAGTGAAGTCCGCTTTCTTTTCGTAAAGACCTCCCTGCTGTTGCAGGCTGTCTTCCACCAGGAAGGGGACGACCTCGGTGAGGCCAACCGCGGCTTCTTCGCCATTGGTGAAGCCGGTGACACGTACGCCATCGACAAAGGGGGAACCGTCTGGCTTACGGGCCTTCAGCAGCACCGCCGGAGCGTGACAGACCGCGCTGACAGGCTTGCCGGCAGCGTGGAACTGCTCGATCAAACGGATGGAATCCGTATCGTTGGCCAGGTCCCACAGCGGGCCATGGCCACCCGGGTAGAAGATGGCATCGAAGTCCTCGACGTTCATCTCGGACAGAACGGCGGTGTTGGCCAGATCCCGCTGGGCGTCCGCGTCCTTGTCGAAGCGGCGGGTGGCGTCGGTCTGGAAGTCTTCGCCCTCGCTGGCCGGATCCAGCGGTGGCTGGCCGCCCTTGGGAGAGGCCAGCGTGACCTCGACACCGGCGTCCTTCAGCACGTAGTAGGGGGCTGCCAGCTCTTCCAGCCAGAAGCCGGTCTTCTTGCCGGTATCGCCGAGGGTATCGTGGGAGGTGACGACGACCAGTACCTTGCTCATGGGGCTCTCCTCTTTGGTGCGGAAGGTTCCGCAGCGTGTGCCGCGACCACTCGCGCGGTGTATGCAGGAAAGCCTAATGTGCGTACCTTCATGCGTATAATCGATAGTGTGGATAGCTGCTATTATCGAGACAAATAGTGCTGAGCCACCGCTCCGCTGGTTGCTGTCCGGGATGGCCTCGATGAAGCTCAATTACGACCTCAATCTATTGCGTACCTTCCATGCGCTGTATCTGGAGCAGAACGTCACCCGTGCCGGTGAGCGCTTGCACCTGAGCCAGCCGTCGGTCAGTGCTGCGCTGGGCCGCCTGCGTGAGTTGTTCAATGATCCGTTGTTCATACGCGATCGTCAGCGCATGCGTCCGACCGAAAAGGCGGAACATCTCTTTCCGACCATCGAAGCGGCACTGACCGACCTGGACGGACTGATCAACAGTGAAAGGGAGTTTTCCCCCGCTACCGAGCAGCGGCATTTCGAGATCGCGGCCAACGACTACTTCGAGGTGATGATCCTGCCGGTGCTGGCCGAGGCCCTGCGCCAGCAGGCGCCGGGGATCACCCTGCAGGTGCGCCGCCTGTCACAGGACATGAGCGAGGCGGGCGTGATGAGCGGCACGACCGACCTGGCCTTCGGGCGCCAGGTGGATCCCCCGGAAAACCTGGTGGTGCGAGAGGTGATTCGCGAAGGGATCGAATGCCTGGTCGGTGAGGGCCACCCATTGCTGGAACGCCTCGAGGATGACGGGCGCATGGCGCGGGCAGACTTCGAGCATTACGCCCACGTGCTGGTGCAGCCCCACACGCGGCTGAAGAGTGGCATCTTCAAGCAGCTCAAGGATCAAGGGCTGAGGCGAGACGTCGCGCTCGCCGTGACCTACTTCATGGCGGTGCCCGCACTGTTGGAGCGCTCGTTGTTGATCGCGAGTCTACCCGCGGGGCTGTGCCGGCATTTTCGGCGCCAGTTTGCCGTGACCCCGGTGCCCCCGCCGGTGCGCTTTGATCCCTTTCCCTTCCACCTGAGCTGGCATCGCCGCTATCAGAAGGACCCCGCCCACCGCTGGCTACGTGAACAGATTATCGCCTGTTGCCACATGCTGCCCGCCACTGACGCCGGATGACCGGGGCATGTCGCTACGACTGAGGCTCCTTCGGATCGACGTTTTCGGAGATGGCAAAGGGGCGCGCGAATAGATGGAAGCCGAGAAGACGACGGAGAAGGTCAGGTGACGTCAAACAGAGACGGCGACGCTCGAGGCAGGGCCACCGGCAAGATTGGCAAGCCGTTGGGCCCCATGCGTCGCATCAACAGACAGGGTATCCCGGCGCACCCCCACGGGTCATGGGCGTAAGGCGGCCTGAATTGGCGCGGTTTGCCGGTGCTGTCGGGTATTTTTCCAGGTATCAACGTTCCATGCAGGCTTCATGGATAGAGCCTGCAAAGGTGGAGATGGCCGCTTGTTGCTTGGCGCTGGTGGAGTAGCGTGGCTGGCTATAGGCGTCCTGAATCAGTTGTTGGGCCATTCGCTGCCAGTTGCCTTTCATGTGTCTTTCGGCGCTGTCCATCATGTCCGCCATGGCCACTCCCGATTGTCGGGCGTCCATGGTGCTTCTCGCGATCTGATGCAATGACGCGCAATCGTCGGTGTGATACTGGCTGGCTGGGCCCGTAGGCAGGTCCGCAATGGCCGGTGTGCTGATTAGGGTGAAGAGGGGCAGTAACATCGTTTTAAGTTGCACAGAGCCTCGTTCATGCCGGGACAAGGGTAGGGGGAGTGTACTGCCGCGTGCCCCCTCGCTTGGGCGGAACTGTTCAGGAACGCTATATTATCGGCAGTTGATGCGACAGGGCCATCGAAGCGCCACGAGAAAAACAGGAAAGATCAACAGAACCAACGCGGATGCGAGGGACAGGGTATGGCAGACAATCCCGAGGAGAGAGCCTGTGAGGCGACATCACCCAGCACGGAGCCAGCCGTGCGCTGGCTGACCCGCGATGAACTCGACGACCTGCGTCGTGATATGGCCGAGTCGTCGGCCTGGATGCGCGCGGAGTTAAGGCGGCGCAAGGCCCGCAGGTCAGCAGACCAGCAGCGCTAGGGCTTGTCTGAAAAGTGCCTGTGCGCGGTGCGAAAGCGAGAAGGCCAGATTCTCGCTATCGATCCATCCATGCGCGGGTATCGCAAGAGACGTTGATGCTGGTGCCGGCAGCGCTGTCTGCCTGTCGCAGCGTCGCTGATCGAGTCCGGCCAGGTCGCGGTACTGCCCCTGGTAGTAGAGCAGCGGTGGGGCGGGCTTTGTTACGCCTGGTTTCAATGCTTTTACCTCGCCGATCACGATCAGATGGTCGCCGGCGGCGTGCTCGGCGTGAATCTGGCAGTCCAGCCAGTAAAGGCAGTCGGCGATGACCGGGGTACCCGAGGGGGACGGCTGCCAGTCGATACCGCGCCATTTGTCATCGCCCTGGCGAGCAAACTGGTTCGATAGCGACGCCTGGTCTCGGGACAGGATATTGACCGCAAAGCGACCCGCCTGGCGAATCCTGGGGTAGCTGTACGAGCCGGCCTTGACGCTGAACGACACCAGCGGGGGATCCATCGACACGCTGTAGAAGGACTGGCAGGTAAAGCCGATGGGTTCCTCGTCCAACTGGGTGGTGATGATCGTGATACCGGAGGCGTAGTGGCCGAGCGCTTCACGAAAACGCGATGGCTCGATACCGGCGCAGGGGTGCGACATGGTGGCTCCTTGTGGGACGGCTGCGCAAGGCTTCATGGACGTGCGGATACCGGGCCAGCGTGTGCGGGGCACGCTGGCCGGTCGGGTGGGATAGTCCCGGCGCGAGTCGCTTAGCGGGTCAGTTCGCGACGGACGATGGCGGCGCCCTGGCTGAGCGCGTTCAACTTGCCCCGGGCGACCTGGCGCGACAGCGGGGCCATGCCGCAATTGGTGCAGGGGTAGAGCTTGTCGGCATCGACGTACTCAAGCGCCTGGCGCAGGGTGCTGGCCACCTCTTCCGGGGTCTCGATGGTGTTGGTGGCGACATCGATGGCGCCGACCATGACCTTCTTGCCGCGAATGAGCTCGATCAATTCCATCGGCACCCGTGAGTTGTGGCATTCCAGCGAGACCACATCGATATTGGACTGCTGGAGCCTGGGGAAGACTTCCTCGTACTGACGCCACTCCGAGCCGAGCGTGCTTTTCCAGTCGGTATTGGCCTTGATGCCGTAGCCATAGCAGATGTGCACGGCGGTTTCGCACTTGAGTCCCTCGATGGCCTTCTCCAGGGTCGCGATGCCCCAGTCATTGACCTCGTCGAAGAAGACGTTGAAGGCGGGTTCATCGAACTGGATGATGTCGACGCCTGCGGCCTCGAGTTCGCGGGCTTCTTGATTGAGAATGCGGGCGAATTCCCAGGCCAGTTTTTCGCGGCTCTTGTAGTGGCCGTCGTAGAGGGTATCGATCATGGTCATGGGGCCGGGCAGGGCCCACTTGATGGGGCGATCGGTCTGCTCCCGCAGGAACCTGGCGTCGTCGACGAATACCGGCTTCTGACGTGATACCTCACCGACCACTGAGGGCACGCTGGCGTCATAGCGATCGCGAATGCGCACGGTCTCGCGCTGCTCGAAATCGACACCGTTGAGATGCTCGATAAAGGTGGTGACAAAGTGCTGGCGTGACTGCTCGCCGTCGCTGACGATGTCGATGCCGGCATGCTGCTGTTCGTGCAGGGCCAGGCGCAGCGCGTCCTGCTTGCCCTCGGTCAGGCCGTCGCCCTCCAGTTTCCAGGGGGACCAGAGCACTTCGGGTTGAGCGAGCCAGGCGGGCTTTGGCAGGCTGCCGGCGGTCGAGGTGGGAAGCAGTGTCGTCATCGGGAGAAACCTTGTCTTGGGTGAATCAGAGTGTGGCGTTGGCGGACCATTGTTCGAGCACCGCGCCATAGGGTTTGATGAAGCTCTGCTCCACAAATTTCCCTTGCTCGGTCGCCAGCCGGCTGCGCTCTTCCCTGTCGTAGACGATCCGGGTCAGGGAGTAGTCCTGTTGTTGCAGGCTTGGCTGGTACGACTTGCCGGCGACGGAGTTGGCGTTGTAGATCTCCGGGCGATAGATCTTCTGGAAGGTGTCCATGGTGCTGATGGTGCTGATCAGTTCCAGGTTGGTGTAGTCGCCCAGCAAGTCCCCGCTGAAGTAGAAGGCCAGGGGCGCGACGCTGCCCGGGGGCATGAAGTAGCGCACCTTCATGCCCATCTTGCGGAAGTACTCATCGGTCAATGAATGCGCTTCCTGGAGGTACTCCACGCCCAGCACCGGGTGCTGGTTCTCGGTGCGGTGGTAGGTCTTAGTGCTCGATACGCTGATGCAGATGACGGGAGCCTTGTGGAAGTGCGCCCTGTAGGCCTCCGAGTTCAAGAAGGCCTTGAACAGCTTGCCGTGCAGGTCGCCAAAGTTCTCGGGAACGCTGAACGTCTCGCGGTTTTGATTGTGTTGCTTGAGGACCAGGCTGAAGTCGTAGTCGCGCACGTAGGACGAGAAGTTGTTGCCTGCGATGCCCTCGATACGTTCGCCCGTCTTCTGGTCGACGATCTGAGTCTTGAGGATCTCGATAAGTGGTAGCGCACCAGCGCTATTGCTCGCGTCGATGGCCATCTCGACCGATATGATGTCCAACTCCACCCTGTAGCGGTCACCTGTGGGATTGTCCCAGTCCGCCAGGGCATTGAAGCGATTGTCGATCATGCGAAGGGTGTTGCGCAGGTTGTCCTTGCGCTTCTCCCCGCGGGCAAGATTGGCGAAGTTGGTGGTGATACGAGTGCTGTTCGACGGCTGATAGTGTTCGTCGAAACGCACGCTCTTGACGGAAAATGCAAAGTCGTTGGTCATCGTGAGGTGCCACTCTGTCTGCTGGAAGGTGAAGCCGGTAGACCGCGGAGACCTCGCGGCCCTTGATCGATATGGTCCCGCTGGCGCTTCCAAGGCGGAAGCTGAACTCGCGACGGTGTACGACGGAAGCGGACGATGATGCCGGTGAATCGGTGCCTGGCCGGCATCACCCTTGAGCGAGTGAGAAGATTATTGAGGGAAATCTATTATGAGACAAACTGAAGATTTTCATCATCAGCATCAATTCGATTCATTTTGATGCCGAGCCGCTACCGCCCGACGGCCGCCTGTCGGTGATTCGGTCGCTACCGAGGCCGTGACGACGACACGCAAGGTGATCGGCGAAGGGGAAAGCCCCGCCTTCGCATAATCGAGGAAGGCGAGGAACCTGGGAAGGTCACCGGCTTTCAAGGGGCTCACTTTCCGGCGATTCCGGCTCTTGTGCGGACCGAATATGAGTTATCACCTCGAACACCCCTTCGAGTAGCTCACCTTGAATAGCATCTTCTTGTCTGTATTTGATCTTTCATTGCATCGCCTCCCACGGATTGAGGGTGGTCACTCCTGTAGGCTCGAAGTCGGCCACATTGCAAGTGACCACCGTCATGCCATGAACAAGGGCCGTTGCCGCGATGAGCGCGTCACGTTCACCGCGCTTGTCGGGGACGTGTAGCCGGGCGCAGCGTTGCGCTACGGCTGCATCGACTGGCAATGTTCGCCCCGAGAACTCCAGCAGTACCTGTTGCTCCAGCCATGAGCGCAGCACGGCCCCCCCGGGTAGCGTCCTTGCGCTCAATCGACAACACCCCAAGCTCAAGTTCCATGATGGTGGACACAAAAAGCTAGGCGGCATCGACACTTTCAGTCCATGTCGCAACGTTCAGGTCAGCTTTGCCAGCCCGAACTTTTCGTAGTTCGGACACGACGTTAGTGTCTGACCTTCCCCCTGATTTAGGTCCACCCACAATGTGAGAAACCGCCCCTTCATGCACACCGCTGGGCATAGGCGACGGGCGGCATATAGCCCAGCGAGCTGTGCGGTCTGACATAGTTGTAGTGGGCTCTCCATTGGTCAATTTCATGACGGGCATCGGCAAGGCTCAGAAACCAGTGCTGATTGAGGCAGCCATCCCGGAACTTGCCGTTGAAGCTCTCGATGAAGGCATTCTGCGTCGGCTTGCCTGGCTGGATGAAAGCCAGCGTGACCTTCCGCTCACGCGCCCAAAAGAACATCGCCTTGCTGGTCAGCTCGGGGCCGTTATCGCAGACAATCGATGCAGGCAGCGAGCGCTGTTGCGCGAGCTCGTCCAGGAACCTGGCCAAGCGACGCCCGGAAATGGACGTGTCCACCAGCTGTCCAACACACTCTCTGCTGAAGTCGTCCACGATGTTCAGCACGCGGAAGCGGCGCCCCGAGGCCAGCTGATCCGAGACGAAGTCCATCGACCAGCGCTGGTTGGGCCTGTCTGGACACGGCATCGGCGCTCTTGGCCGTACCAGTCGCTTGCGCCGCCGGGTGCGAACCTGAAGCCCAGCCTCACGGTACAGCCGGTATATTCGCTTGCGATTCACCACCAGGCCCTCCTGCCGCAACAGAGCGTGCAGCAACAGGTAGCCGTAGCGGGGGTAGCAGGTCGCCAAGGCGTTCAGTCGCGCCCGAAGCGGCTCATCGTCACGCGGCATCGCCTGGTAGCGGGCCACCGACCGTGGCAGGCCCAGCAATCGACAGGCATGTCGCTGGCTGAGCCAGCCGCCTGTCACCAGGTGCGTTACCGCCCGCCGCTTCGCTTCGGGCGTCACCACTTTCCCGAGACGATCTCCTTGAGCGCAGCATTGTCGAGGGCGCTTTCCGCCAGCAGCTTCTTCAGGCGAGCATTCTCTGCCTCCAGCTCCCGCAGACGTTTGGCCTCTGATACCTCCATACCGCCGTACTTGGCCTTCCAGCGATAGATGGTCTGCTCGGTGACGCCATTCTGCCGAGCCAGCTCGGCCACCGAGACGCCGCGCTCATGGGCCTTGAGGATGGTGATGACCTGCTCTTCGGTGTGTCGATTACGCTTCATCGCGAGATCTCCGGCTATCAGGGTAAACGTAGCGGAAATCTCACATTGACGGTGGACCGGTTTCTGGGGGGAAGGTCAATCAATGGGCGGATGAAATTTCTGAGTGCAACACGCTACAACGTATGGGAAAAGCGATGCAATCTACAATTTCTTTCCCAGTAACCACTGGGCAAAAACCTTGGTGTTCTGGTGGTTGACCCTGTGGCGACGGATCGCTACGTAGTAGGCGCCGCAGATCATCGACGAGCGTGATGCCTGGACCAGCTGCCCAGTCGCCAGTTCGCCTTCCACAAAGTAGGCAGGTAGCACCGTGGCGCCGAGTCCGTGTTGAGCGGCATCGAGCAGGAAGCGAAAGTGCTCGAAATGCTGGCCCGGTGTAGCCTTGATGGCATCGTCATCCAGCCCTGCGCCCTGGAGCCAGAGGTAGGTAGAGGAGAGGTGAGGCGCCGGGGTGTAGGTGCCGTGATGCAGGAGTGGATAGCGCAGCAGCTCTTCGGGTTCGCAGATGGGGCCATATCGCTCTAGTAGTTCAGAAGTGCAGACCACCACCAGTTCGCCCTGGATGAGAAAGTGGGTCTCGAAATCGGGCCAGCTGCCGTCGCCGTAGAGAATCCCTACGTCAAAGTCTTCGTTACCATCGTAGAGTTGACGGAGGTCGTTCATGATTTCGATGTTGATTTCGGGATGTCTGAGCGTGAAATCGCTGAGTCGGGGTAGTAGCCAGCGAGAGGTGAAGGAAGGTTCAGCGCCTACGATCACCTGTTCGGCGACGCCACTGCGCAGCTCTCGCGTCGCACTGTCGAGCTGGTCAAGGGTCTGGGTGACCACCTGGACATAGCTTCGACCGCTGTCTGTCAGGTTCAGCCGCTGTTTGACGCGACGGAACAAGGCGCAGCCCAACATGTCCTCTAACTTCTTGATTTGCTTGCTGACAGCGCTCTGAGTCAGGTTGAGCTCTTCAGCTGCCTTGGTGACGCTGAGATGCCGAGCCGTTGCCTCGAAGCAGCTGAGCGAGATCATGGTGGGAAGCTGACGGCTCATCGCGGTTGTCCTGAAAGTTTATTCCGTATTGGAATGACTCGTGGAGAATAGATCGTTATCGCGTATCCGACAAGTTCCTTACTCTGAACGAGAACGCCCGCTTCAGGGCCACGTCGATCGTCGGAATGGGAACTCGGCATGGAATATCAGGACATACGACAAACGCTGCGTACAGACCTGGCGGCGGCCTACCGGCTACTGGATCACTATGGCTGGAGCGACCAGGTATTCACCCACTTGTCGGTCAGAATCCCTGGTGAGACCCCCGCTTTTCTGATCAACGCCTATGGCTTGCTTCCAGAGGAGGTGACGGCTTCCAACCTGGTCGAGATCGATGTAGACGGCAACAAGCTCGACAACAGCGATCCTGAGGTGAATCCGGCCGGGTTCACCATTCATAGCGCTATCCATACGCATCGCCACGACGCTGTCTGTGTCATGCATACCCATACCATGGCAGGTATGGCTATCTCTGCACTTGAAGAGGGGCTTTTGCCCCTGAACCAGACCAACATGGCCTTCTACAATCGTTTGGCTTACTACGATTATGAAGGTATCCCGCTGGATCTTTCGGTGCGGCAACGCATCGTCGAGGCCCTGGGTGATCACAAGGGCATGATACTGCGCAACCACGGCCTGCTGACCGTCGGGCGCAGCATTCCCGAAGCGTTCTTCTATATGTACTACCTGAACCAGGCTTGCGAGATACAGCTTGAAGCGATGAAGTCTGGTCGGAAGCTGGTGATGCCGTCGCATGAAGACTGCGAGTTTACCGCCCAGCAATTCGAAAATCCCGCTTATCACGCTGAAAGCGTCGATCTGGTCTGGCGGGCGTTGAGGCGCAAACTGGATCGAATCGCCCCTGGGTACCGTGAGTAGCTGTTCATGGGCTGCATAGGTCGGCTATTGCTCCAGCAAGAAAAAGGCAGGGCAGGAGACCCAGCCTGAATAAATGATGGAATCCTGAATCGGGACAACTATAACAAGGTGGCGCCCATGCAACACAAACCTGACTCGCATGTTACCGCAAGCGATACCTCCGGCGCGCCGAGTCGCTACAGCACGGCTCAGCTCGCAAAGTTCATTCTTCCTACGCTGCTGGGGGTTCTGCTTTTTCTGACACCCATCAGTATAGACGGTCGCCTGACCGTGTTGATTGCATTTGTCATCGACTTTGTCAACGACGTGATAAAACCGCTGATGGTGCCAGTCACGGTTGCAGTCGCCGTCGTTCCAAGTGTATTGACAGTGGTGGTGACCTTTACCTCTCTCAAGCATCACTCGAACCGTTTCGTACAACTGCTCAATCCGGGGGTAGGCTGGACCATCGTGAGGATGGTCGGCGCTACGCTGATGTTGATGACCTATTTCCAGTGGGGTCCGGAATGGATCTGGCATCGGAATACGGGCGGCGTGCTTCTTTACGATGTAGGTCCTGTCGTGTTGGCGATCTACTTTCTGTCGGCATTGCTGTTACCTCTGCTTACCGATTATGGACTGATGGAGTTTATTGGTAGCCTGTTGTCCCGAGTATTCGTCAAGCTCTTCGGTCTCCCAGGGCGCGCGGCAATTGACAGCCTTGCTTCTTGGCTTTCCGCCTCAGCCGTGGGCATTATCCTGACAACGCAGCAGTATCGGCAGGG
>CESC01068307.1_pt1 | contig 17825 bp, 22 predicted proteins | sample 531131 | NCBI WGS metagenome assembly CESC01 (sample SAMEA2621295, study PRJEB7988) | marine metagenome | biome: marine biome (ENVO:00000447); feature: mesopelagic zone (ENVO:00000213); material: "saline water (ENVO:00002010), including plankton (ENVO:xxxxxxxx)" | depth 800 m
GGCGGGGTGGGGCTGGTCGAACACCCAGCGCAGGTAGTGGCGACACGCATCGGACTCGCGGTGTGAGACCTTGAGGACCTTGAACGGGTCGCCGGGTATGGTCCACACGGTCGAGAAGTGCCCGCAGTCGATGAAGCAATCTTCCAGATCACGAGGCAGAGGGAAGTCCTCGCACTCGGGATACTCGACGACCTGGATTTCGTCCAGCAGCCGAGGGATGAAGTCAGGGCGGGTGTCGTGGAACAGGAGCGGGGTCTGGGTGTGCATGTGTTTCTCCAGTCTTGCGAAGGTTGACGTCAACCCTTGGGTGTTCAGGAAAACGGGTAGTTTTATGAACAAGATTATATCTTATATATATTTTTTAGACTCTCTCGGAAAAGTAAAAAAATATAATAAGTTTACAACTTGATATAAAAAATACCCGTTTTACCGATTGGTCACTCAGCCGCCCAAGGGTCGGTGAACACCGGCGTCCCGTCCTCACGCTGCATGGCATTGTCGCCGTGCAGGTCCCACCGGATATAATCCGATCCTCTTGCGAGGTTGTCGAATTCTTGGACCAGCGAGGTGGCCGCGATGGCCAGATCAGGTCCGAACAAGGTCGGGTTCACGAGGCTGTCGAGGGTGGACGTATCGCAGTGGCCCTCACGGGACGCTCGGTCGGCCCCCAGCTGCATGAGCTTCATCCGAAGCAAGCTCGACATGGCGGTCCGCATTTCGCCCTCATACGGACGCAGCTTTTCCATGACGTATGCGGAATGTCCGTCGAACTCTCCCCGCCAGTAAATCTTGGGGAGGTGCTTCGAGTCATTCTGCATGCAGAACTTGGCGAAGTTGTCGTAGGCGGTATCGACTTCATCGTTCGTCACCTTGACGATGAGGCCGTTCCCTGCGTCATAGACCTTCGAGAAGTATCCCGAGCCGACCAGCTTCAACTCCAGCACGTCCACAGGGCTTTTCTTGCGGACCAGATACCTGCCTCGACTATGATACTCGGCGTTGTCCACATCGAACCCGAGGTCGGGGTTTTTGAACGCACGGGTAAGCTTGTCCACGAGCATCTGGACCCGCTCTTCGAGCGAGGCCGGTTCATACTGACCCACGATCTGGAGCATTGCCTTTTCAAGATTGTCGAACATGAAGATTTCCTTTCAGTCTTGAAGGTTGACGTCAACCCTACTGGTAGAGGTCGAGATAGAACTGGGCGTAGCTCTCGCTGTAGCTGAGGCCCATATCTTCAAACTTCTTGCCCTCGAACTCGGGGACGGGATTTTCCTGACCGAGCCGGTCCAGCATATACCGGATACGCTTGGCCGCACCGTGCGGAGTGTCGTCGGTATGTGCCCAGCCGGAACCGAAGCACCAGTCCCACAGAACCTGACCGGTATCAGACATCGGGTTGATGAAATACCGGCGAGAATACGTGGACCAGTCCGGCGAAAGCACCTTGTCGTCCGTATGCTCCATCCTTCCGTCCTCGGAAAACGTGGTCCCGTAGGTCAAGCGCCATAGAGCGTCGTCCTCCTTCGGATCGGGGAAGTAGACCCCCGCCGCCGGTCCGTGCCCGATAGCACAAGCAGCGGTCCCGCAACTATGGACCCCGCCGTTTTCCAGGGCGTATTTCCGCAGCGCGTCGAGGTCGCGGGGCTGGATGTATGCCACCATCCCGAAATCTTCGTAGTCCTCGGGCAGGTTTTCGAGATAGACCGCGAGTTTCTCGCAGTTGGCGACATTCACATACGGGTGAAGATTGGTCTCGGTCATGGTATTGCCTTTCATTCGTCGAAGAAGAAACCGTCCGTCCACTCGGCCCGATTGGCCTTGTCGGATTGGGGATAGGGGCAGGATTTGACACCCGTGCCGTTGAGTGCTGCGTTCATCCCCTCGTCGTAAGGGGAAAGGTTGACGTCAACCCTCGTCGGTTTGACCGACCCACGGGCATTCATCAGCCGAACCTTTTCGATAGGCACAACATCGGCTTCGGTTTGGGGTTGCAGCGTAGTGCAGGCAACCTGGGGGGTCGTCCCCTTGCTGACCGACATGTCGAACACGTCGGGCATTTCGAAATGGATACCATCACCGGTGTGAGGGTCAGCATTGTGGAACATTAGTCGGTCTCCAAGCTAATCACCATCAGGGTCTGTTCGTCGGCCCAATGGGAGTTGCCCATTATGCCTTCGCGGATATTGCGCCGCTCGGTCTGCGTCAGAGGACGCTCGAACATCAGGCTCATCGTGCCGGTCGTTTCGTCCTCGTGATACATGGCTTCACAGGGCCAGTCGCCCGAGGGTTGGGGAATTGCAGTCATGGCGTTTCTCCAGTTTCAGGGTTGACGTCAACCTTCCATTTTCTCGCCTTCGACGATCAGGAAGCACCCGAATGCGCCGAAAACGCCACACAGGGCCAGAATGACAGACAGCGTGGTGATGCCGCCATCAACGAAGTTTCCATTCACGTCGGCATTCAGCAGAGCCAGAAAGAAGCCCAGAGCCGTGATCAGCGTGAAAAAGTAGAACAAGAAACTTACGGGACCGCGCATCTTAATTACTCCGTTTTGAAACTTAGGGTTGACCGTCAACCTTTATCGTTTTTCGATATGGCCACTTATCGGCGTAATTTCCCAACTATTGGGAATATTCACCTTAGGCCGAGGCCCAGAACCACGTCCAGAACCAGTTAGCGCAACATGTCCGAGGACAAAATCACGACCTTCCCGTAATTCTCGCCGTATTCGGCATCCCAGAATTCACGGGCTTCTTCGAGCGAATGCACCCGCAGGTCCGCAACATGTTTCAAATTGCGACCGTCCCGTTCATACACGCTAAAAACATTCATCGTTTTTTCTCCACAAGGTTGACGTCAACCCCGGATTTGCTCCGGGCAGCCGTCCTCACGCCCAGAACCTGGGTCTGGCTCTCACATAAACCCCCTAGCTAGGGGCTTGTGTGAGAGGCGGGGTTGACGGCAACCCCGCTTCCCGTTGGAATTAAGCCGCTTGGGCAACTTCCGCCGTAGCCGCCTGAACCTTAGCTTCCAGCTTGGCGATATCCGCCATTAGACCGGCAAGCTCGGTATTGCCAGCTAGAGCCATTGCTTTAGCGGTGTCGGCAGTGGCAGCGCCCACATAGCCCCGCAATGCTGCAATCGACTCGGCAAGGGTTGGCAGCGGCTTGGCTTGCTTGGGCTTGGGCGCACCATTCCCCTTGGCACCCTTGCCTTGCGTCGCATTCGTTTCACGGCGAACCGTAGTCACCGCTTCGCCATCGGCCACCCGCTTGATAAAGGCAGGTCCTGCCTCCACACAACGGCGCAAATCGTGAAACCAGCCGTTGACGGTTTGACCGACGAATTCCTTGAAATTGGACACGCTATCCGGATCGAAAATGTCCTCCTGATCGGACTTGGGAAGGGCCAGAAACGTATCGGTGATTAGCTGGCGCTTCACATCATCCATCGTTAGCTTGCCCTCCTGAATACCGGCAGCGGCTTGCGTTGCCCATTCCGCCTTATCTGCACTTGCCTTGCCATGCAGCTTGTCGATTGCCCTACCATGTGCACCAACCTTGGCCGATGCGAGGAGAAAAGCGTCGCGATTGAAAGTAGCCATTGTTTCAGTCTCCAAACTAGCGGGTTGCCGTCAACCCTTGGTTTTCAGTTACAGCTCGGGCGTTGCCGGAGTCGAGGTTGACCGGCTGTCCGTTGCTGTTGAGGCCCTTCTATAGCCTAGGCCAAAACGGTCTAACCAATTGTCTCGATCAGTGTGATCGGTTCTCTAGATTAATCCAGGTTTTGTGTGTGTTTTCAGTGGGTTAGCAGGCCGTGGGGCTGGGTTTGGTTGTGTTTCTTTTCTGCTAAGTGTCTGAAAACATTGCAGAAAAGGGTAGGACCCTCTCGCGCGCGTAGGCGGGTGCGCCCACAAGACTGGGGTCGGTCCCGATTTATTTTAATTTTCGAAAAATCTGAATTTATGTGAGAGCCAGGTCCAGCATCTGAATCAGTTCCTCGCCTTGGGGGATGTAACTGAGGCTGAACCTGGCTCTCATAGTCACTCAAGGAACACACGCAAACCCTTGAGTCTTCGAGCGGGAAAGGAGACCGCTCGGGATAGGACCCATCTAGCGATAACCACCTGAGAAGTCAAGGGGATCGTATCCTTGTTCAGGAAAGTGCCTACTTTTATGAACAATCTTATATCTTATATATTTTTTTTAGACTCTCTCGGAAAAGTAAAAAAATATAATAAGTTTGCAACTTGATATAAAAATATCCCAATCTAGCCACCCACACTTCTGGCACCAGACCGAAAAGTCTCTTGACAGCCTCAGCCCGTTCGGCTATCAGCAACGGCATGACCACTTTGTCCCTATCATCGAGTTATCGACTCAGCCTGAGTAGCTGAGCGAGGGAGTCGTTTACCCTTGCTCAGGTAACTGGGAGGGTAGGCGGCATGTGTTGCCGAGACGGTCTTGAAAACCGTTATCCCAATTGAAAGATTGCCGGTTCGATCCCGGTGCCCTCCTCCAAAACGAATATAGAAGCAGAACCAGATGGGATTCTGGGGCAGTTTGCTAAACTGAGCGTACCTGAGATACGGTATCTGGATCAAGACCAGCTGCTTCTGCCAAAACCGTGGGTAAAGCTGATCGGATTCAGCAAGCAGACTGTAAATCTGCTCTCCGAAAGGGGGCGAGGTTCGAGTCCTCACCCACGGACCAGTGCCCGAGTGGTGGAATGTATACACACTAGTCTTAGAAACTAGCGCCGCAAGGATTGAGGGTTCGAGTCCCTCCTCGGGCACCATTTGCCGGAATGAGGTAACTGGTACGCCTACGCTCCTCAAAAGGGCGTGTTTTTGGGTTCGAATCCCAATTCCGGCACCAACGCATGAAAAAGGCCATAAAGTGTCGTTTCTGACACTTTATGGCCTATATCGTTAATTATGTGCCAAAATTGGCGCTTTATTAGAAGAAAAAGTGATTTCCGATGCGAAAACGGAACTTTTTCGGTCGATATGAACGAAAACTCAACGATTTTCCGACGTTCGACGAGTACTTTCCGCTCAAAAGGTCCCGAGCGAGCTGCTCAAAGCGCCTCCAACCCCCATGATACCGAAGATTGGAGAACTGAGACCGCTGCCACATAACTCCTCGGACGGTGTTCGGGTATCTTCCGTCACGCACTCGGTTCAGGATGACATGTCCGACAGCCCGTTGACCTTCGAACGATTCTCCTCTAGCCTCATGAAAAATCCCGTTTGCTAGCTCTTTGACTTCTACTTCACTCAAAACTTACTCCTGTTACAGTTGAAGGATCGGGGCACATACAGAACCAGACCCTGAGACCAAAGGAAAATGCGATGAAATGTCTCAAACGGTGGATGAGTCACCGAATTGACACCCCGGCTCAAAAAGAGTATATCCCGGTCATGAAAATTAAGAACCACCTCCTCGACGACCCCAAGGTTGACACCTCGCTCCAGTCTCCGAACGTGAGCAGTGGGACAATCAAGCCGACGATCATCGTGCTTCACTACACCGCCTCGGGCGGGGAAGACGGGAAGGGTGATGCGAGTTATCTGAGCCGAGCGAGTAGCCGTGCTTCGGCTCACATCGTTGCAGGACGCAACGGAAGTCTCGACCAGATCGTGCCCTTCAACAAGAGAGCGTGGCATGCAGGTAAGTCGAGCTACAATGGGCGTGACGATGTGAACGATTTCTCCATCGGGATCGAAATCGATAACTGGGGCTGGCTCGATGGTCGAGGCATTGACCTCCCCGAGGACCAGATTCACTACGAGACCCGAAACGGGAAGAAGACTTGGGAAAAGTATAAGCCCGAGCAGCTTGAAGCTGTCGATGAAGTGATTGGGGCTATCGTTGCCAAGTACAACATCACCGACATCGTGGGTCACGAAGATATCGCACCGGGTCGTAAGCAGGACCCCGGCCCCGCTCTGGATGAGTTCACCGCCAAGATGAAGGAGAAGCACCTCGGCAAAACCAAGACAGCACCGAAATCTTCCCCGAAAGCCAAAGCGCCTGCCCAAAAAGGAACCAAGAAAGTTACCGCAAATGGGCTACGACTTCGTGCTAGACCAAATCTGCATGCAGCAATACTGACCCACCTCTACGAGGGCTACGAGGTCAAGGTCCTGCAGGAGAACGTGTTCCCCGGTTGGGACAAGGTCCAGTACAAGCAAAAGGTCGGCTTCACGGCAAATAGGTACTTGCAAAGCTGACACCAATCTGCCATAGGGGTTCCACGCAAACGAAAAGGAACCCCTATGAATCATAATGAACTACGTGATGACGTCCACGCCCAGAATGTTACCGCAGGCTGGTGGACTAACATCGAAACCGGCGAGTCGATCCTTGAAACTCGCAACCGCCCCGAAATGCTCTGCCTCATTACGAGTGAGCTAGTTGAGGCCTACACCGATGGGTTTGAACCTGACGGTCACCTCCCCCACTACCCCGCCTTTCATGTTGAGCTTGCCGACGCTGCCATTCGTATTCTCGATCTGGCCGGTGCTGACCAGATCAACCTTGAAGAAGGCGAGAACCAGCCCGTAGTCGGGAACCCCCTGAACGACCTGATGACACTTGTTGTGCTGATTTCGGGACACGCTCTTGAGGGTTACCGCAAGTCGAACCTTGAGAAGTACCACACCGCCATCCAAGACGCCTATGCAACGATCTTCCACGCAGCTGAGGTCTACGACTTCAACCTAATGGAGGTCATCACCGCCAAGCGTGAGTACAACGCCAATCGAGCCGACCACAAGGTGGAGAATCGCAAGGCAGCAGACGGGAAGAAGTGCTAATGAGCCTCTACGACGAACTCAAAGCTGAACGGGAATACCAAGAGGCCAAGTGGGGCACCAAGGTCGATGATACGCAGAACACTCCTTGGATGTGGGCTGCGTATATCGGCCAGTACGCCACGAGGTGGATGGTCGGTTCTTTCCTGCCTCTGAAACGAGACGTGACAAACGAGTTCCGAACGTGTATGGTGAAGGTCGCAACTCTCGCTATCGCTGCAATCGAGTCGATTGATAGGCAACGCGAGCAACACGGGAAGACGTTCTACGAGGATGATAACTGACCTAATCCAATATGGAGGGGCCATCTATTGGTCCCTCCTACTCTCATTCTGCATCATAACTACGCTGTTTGCGGAGCGCCGCACTAGCGTCCTAGTCCCATCCCTCTGGGGCATTGCCACTCTCGTCTACGCCTTCGGGTTCACGACGTACTCTCCCACCCTGCTACAAGTAGCTATGGGAGCTGCAGCCTACATTCTTGTTGGAGCTGCCTTCACCCTCTACAAATGGTCCGATCTGGTGTTCCGCATCAGCCACTTCGTCAAGACCGTCAGCCCCTATCAGCACAATTCATACGAGCTGCGACACCTCGCTCACGAAGCCTTTGCTCCGATGAACGCTGAGGATGTCATGAAACTTCCGCCCGATCCCTACGAATTCAGAACCCGGCTCACATGCTGGTTCCTGTTCTGGCCGTCGTTCACCCTGTTCCGCTGTTTCGCACACGGAGCTAGGTGGGTTGGTCGCCAGGTCTGGGGATTGTTTTTCCGTATGAGCAAGAGGTTGTATGAAAATTAAAATCTGCCCCGATGATGGGGAAGTTAAGGTCACGGTACTCGATGGAGGACTTGACCTGTCACACACTCTCATCGAGAGCGAGGCCCAGTTCGAGGTTCCCTCCAAGGCCAGTGTCATATACGTCGAACCCATGAAAATGGGGGCCGACGTTTCCGCCGACCCCCATCAGTTGAGTTTCGATTTTTAGGGCTGTCCCACAACCCTCATTTTGACCCCCGCTTCCGCGAACATCGTTTCGGTAGCGACCATGCTGTCATAGAACCTCTCGGTCTTATCCATGCTGGGCACCACGACCTCTGCGATGCCTGACTGGATGATCAGCTTAGCACACTCGCAGCAGGGGAAGAGGGTACAGTAGAGAGTCATACCTACAACCGGGCTTTGAGCCGCAACAATCGCATTGGCCTCGGCATGGACGACCAACTTGTACTTCTCCTCACGGTTATCATAACGAGACTCGGTGTCGAGGACCCCTCGGGGGAACCCGTTGTAGCCCATCGACGCGACTGTCTTATCGGGCCGCATGATCACCGCGCCAACCTGTGTCGAGGGGTCTTTCGACCACCCCGCCACCAGTTGAGCCAAATCCATCATGCGGCTATCCCATTTACTATTCACCATTTTTAAGTCTCACTCCTTTCACAATCCAATCACGGTGGCCCATACCATCAGGGGCCATTTCGACTTCGTAGTCAAGGTCTTCAAGCATCTGCCCGAATCGTTCGTAGCTGACCGGAGTACCCCGACCAATGTCCTTCTGATGAAAGTTGTACTGATCGTACAAGTTCCGCATCATCGTCATGCTTACGCCATCTTCGATAATGTTCGTGTTCGCGTCAAGGAATGCCTTGACCGAGTTGTTAATCCGACGCAGCTGCTCCATACGACGCTTGTGCGAGATAGGCTTCGTGTAATCCCCCTGCTTCCGCAAGCGGTGAAGACCTTCAAGCGCCCATGCGACAATCGCCTCACGCTCGTCAGCAATAATACTGCTGGCCAAGTTCTTGATGCGCTTCTCTTCGGGCACGACGTTGTGGAAGTCAAGCATAATCCAACGACGAGTGAAACCCCGACTGGTGTCTCGACTGATCGGCATGAAATTCGAACCAAACCAGTGAGCCGCTTTCGGACGATACCGGAACTTGTCTCGACCCTTGTATTCAGTCTCCTGAGGAGAGCCTTCAACCACGGCCTTGAACGAGTTACCTGCAATCACTCCGTTCTCAGGAAGCTCGGGGCAGATATTGACCACCTTACCGATCAGGCTAACCTGAGAGAACTGCTTGCCCCACACTTCGGGAGAGAGCGAAGCAATCCCTTCGGGTGGCACGAGGGCTTCTAGGATGTCGAGCAGGACGGTCTTACCTGTACCCGCTTTACCCACGAGCAAAAAGGCTCTTTGGTATTCCGTAGCGACTCCAAAGAGCGTGGCGGCAAAGGCTTCTTGAAGACATTTGACTCGGTCCTGGAAATCTTCTTCGGTTCCCCAACAGTCTGTGAGAAATTCGAAAAATCGATTAGCCCTCGATGCAAGTTCTGGCTTGTATTCAAACGGAAGGGTGAAGGTCGCTCCGTACTTCGCCGAGTGATCGAGAACCACAAGGTCCTCACCCACCCAACCATTCGCAAAGTTGATGCCCGCTTCGTAGGCTTCTGCGAGGGGCTTACGGCACATCCGTTCGAGAACCTTGGTGACACTGGCGTAGTCGTTGTGCCTCTGAACAAGTTTCGACCCTTTGACATTGTTGGCAATCTCCATGTAGATATCTTCGTGAGGTAGGTGCTTGAAGCACGAGCCGTTCCACTGGAAGAACCGATCCTTATCGAACCGGAGTTCTCCGATCCGCTCGATCTGCTCAAGAACAGCCCGAGCAATCGTCTCATGGTCTTCCCAGTCTTCGCCGCCTTCTGCCTCACGCTTGGCTGTCTTATAGCCCTGCAGCAGATCGGCCTTCCCGAACTTGAGGTCTCCCGCACCAGCGGTCTTCTGAATGAACCCGATCAATGCTCGGAAGTCCATTTCAGAGAACTTATCATCCTTGGCCACGAGCGAGAGCAGCTCCTGAACACGGGCCATAGCCCAGTCGTCGTCGCCTACTCGCTCCTGAATCTTGCCAGTGAGCCAATCCCGAGCCTTGGTGACCGTCCAACGAGAAACCTTATTCTTCTCGCGGATCAGCTTGACCGTCTCGTTCTCTTCCCACTTCTCATCAAGATCGGCATCCCAACCTTCTGGCAAGGACTTACCCTTCTCAAGGTCCTTCACGAGGAACTCAAGCAACTTGGCCACACCCTTGCCGGGGTCCATGTCGTCGCCCGACACCGATGCCGTATAAGTGCGAACCCAGTGGGTCATCTGCTCGATGGCGTCAGCAAGGCTGAACTGAGCCGACTTATCCATGCCGAGAACGACCCGAGCCAGATACCCAGCATGACGGATCATCTGAACGTCGCGTTCACCCTCGGGGACAACATCCACAGGACCCGAACGGGTACCCTTGTTGACCTTGAACCCCTTCTCGCCCAGAAGCTCACGGAGTTTCTGGTCGATGTCGTTGGGCAGAGGCTGGATTTTGTCCATGACCTCGTAGAGGTGGTTGTCGGCAGTATAGGGACGCTTCGTATCAGGGTGGATCGAAGGCGGCACAACCATCTGGTTGCCCATGCCCAAGAATTCCAGGATCATCCCACCTTCTTCGCCGCGAAGCTTGAAGTTACGCTGGCCAGACCACTTGTAGATCAGACCCATACCCTTGGCACCAATACGGGTCCACGGGGTAGGCGGCAGAACGTCAAGAATGGCCGCGATCAGAGCCTCGTCCTCGGTATCAATGTCGATAGCACAAAGACCAGAGGCAGCACCGAACGGAAGTCCGATGTTGTGATCAGGGTAAGCCTTGACCCACATCGCTTTCTCAAGCTGACTGGGCTGCTGGGTGCCATAGCGGGTCCAGTCAGGGAGAATGGGAGCCTTACCAGCGCCCTTCTCAGGAACGTTAAACGGTTTTAGCGGAATGACAGGCAGTCCTGCTGCCCAGTACTGGGGTGCATGCGTTGCAAAAATTGTCACGATTATTCCTCTGTCTTGTATTCTTCGAGCTTTTCAATCACTCGCAGTCGAGATTCTTGGGGAAGTTCGGTTTCCATCAGTTCAATAACCACGGCCATGAACTTGTCCACCTTGTTGATGTTGCTGATCCGCTCCTTCATCGAGAGAATCTTTTCAATTAGAGCAGCGTGGGTCTTAACGACCTGAATTTGTTCGTGAGGCTCAAGTCCTTTCACGTTCTTCTTGAGGTCGTTAATGTAACCGCGAAGCTCGTCGAACTCTTTTTCAAGCTCGCTCATAGAAATCAATCCCTGCTTCTTGGGACGACCAACCTTGCCTTTTTGAACTCCAGGCTCTATAGTAGCTGCTACGATTGGATCGAGAACAAAGCTTTTCAGCAGTTCTCTGGTCTTTTTGTCATAAGGGGCCGTACGCCCGTCGAGATATTTGGGGTCATTCTGTGCCTGCTCGACGACATTCTTGATCTTCTCAAGTTCCGTCAAACTGATGGCGGGATATTTTTCCATACCAGTCCTAATTCCTTGCGTGATGTGATGATGAGGGATATACACATGAGCATATCGCTCGTCAACCCGCGCAAGAAAAAATAGGTCAAGTTGCAAACTTACATTTTATGAAGCTATTTTCCGACCTCCATAAACAGGCCAGCACTAAGTTCCTCGCCACCGGTGACGAAGTCCCTCTGGGCGACTGGCTTAAAGAACACACAACGCTAAACCGGAAGCCGTTCGACTTTAGCCGATACCCCTTTCAGGAGCGTATTGCCAACGACATGCACCCGAACATGTCGGTGATTAAGTGTTCTCAGATTGGTCTGACCGAGGTTCAGATTCGCAAATTCCTCGCCTTCCTGAGACGAATGAACGGTGTGTCGGGGATTTTCACTCTGCCTACCGAGGACATGTACAAGCGGGTTTACACGACTCGTATCTCTCCCCTCCTAAAGAACGATGACGTCTTCAACCCACCGATGGTGGACAAGCCAGTTCGTCGTCAGGACCTCATCCAGATCGGGGACAGCTGGGGATACATCACTGGTTGTAACGAAGGTCCCGCTACCTCGATTCCCGCCGACATCTTGTTCCACGACGAGCTTGACCTTTCCGACGAGGCCATGATTGGTCTGTTCCAGTCGCGTCTGCAAAACTCGGACTACAAGATCACCCAAGCGTTCTCCACTCCTACCTACATGGGCTTCGGAGTCGATAAGAACTTCGCTCTGACTGATCAGTTCCACTACCTGATCCGCTGTGAATCCTGCAACCACCATCAGTTCCCGAGGTTCGAACACGAGTGGGTTCACTTGCCCGACCTCAGCTTTGAGGTCGATAAGCTTGTTGACATGACCCCTGAACAGATCACAGGTCTGAACCTCAAGGAGGCCTATGTCAAGTGCTGCAAGTGCAGCTCTAGGCTTGACCTGCACAACCCAGCTCTGCGCGAGTGGGTTGCCAAGCACCCAAGCAAGGACAACTTCCGAGGATATAAGGTCAATCCGTTCTCGACGGATCGTATTTCGCTGGAATACATTTTCAAGCAGCTCGCCAAATACAAGCTAAATGAAAACGAGAAGGGTTTCCACAACACCGTCCTTGGTGAACCCTATAGCCCAGCTTCGGCCCAGATACCTGAGGAGGCTATCAAGGACTGCTTGGCATCTAACGGTCGCCAGATTGAGACAAGCAACGCAGCCTTCATGGGTATCGATATGGGGGCTATCTGCCACATCACCGTAGTTGGGGAGCACACCGAAGGTAAAGACCCTTGGTTCCTGTTCAAGACCTGCCACGCTTCACAGCTTCACGCTACTATCGCGGAACTCCGCAAGCAGTATAACATCGTCCAGATATGCGCAGACCGGTATCCCTACACTCCTGAGGTAGATGCGATCCGAGAAAACACGGGTGGGATCATGATGCCTATCGCGTATGAGGGTAAGGCTATCCTTGCGCCGAAGAGAGACGAAGCTGGCAACATGATTTACTACGCCGCTAATAGAACGTTCGCACTGGATATGGTCCGTACTTCGATCACCAATAACGCTGCGGTTCTTGGTGGTTACACTTCACATAAAGACACTTTGATGGCACACTTGCGCGACATGGTGCGTGAAGAAACGCCCGAAAAGGAGCCTAAGTGGGTTAAGTTGAACGGAAACGATCACTTCTTCCACAGCATGGCTTTTGCACTATTGGCTCGTCGTGTTGCAGAACATATCTTTTTGCATAATTTGAACGATACTGCTATGACTCTGTCAATTCTTGGATTGGATATGGGAAAGCAGAACGATCCAGATAACCGGTTTAGAAATAAGGACGTAGAAAAGTATGGCTTTGGCAGATAGCTTCCAGTTTATTCTTCCGAAGAAGAAGAACAAGGCCGGGGGCGCAGCGGCAACTCCGGGGTACAACCCCAACGAAACAGCGATCTCCGTACCAGGGTATGATGAACACCGTACGAGTCTTTTCGACTCTCGACTGGCTGACGACAGCAGAACTCTGCTGGACCGCTTGGTACGCCATGACCCCGATGTCTCCTCAGCTATCTTCGCATACGGCACTATTGCCAGCTCGGCAGACTTGGTGATTACTGCCTTCGACCAAAACGGAGAGCTGTCCCGAGACGGAATCGAACTGGCTAACAATATCCTGACTCGGCTGTTCACCGCCAACGACTATACCCTAGGCTACAATGCTAAGGCGAACCGCAAGAAGTTCCTAGACGATCTTCGCTACGGTACGATGCTCCGAGGCGCTATTGGCGTCGAGTTGGTTTATGATAAGACGATGAACCCGTACGAGCTACGTAACGTGGATATGGCCAGCATTGAGTGGGAAGAGAAGAAGCCGGGGATGTACGCCCCGATGCAGAAGGTGACTGGTTCTCAGGATTTGATCAACCTCAATATCCCTACATTCTTCTCGACTAGCTTCCACCAGAACCCGTCGAGCGTCTACAGCTATTCAATGTTCGTGTCGAGCATCAACACGATTGCCGCACGAACTCAGGTGATCGAGGAACTCTACAACATCATGCGGATGACGGGGTATCCCCGCATTGACGTAACGGTGCTTGAGAGTGTCCTAATGGCTAACGCTCCTGTTGGACTTCGTAACGATCCGAAGAAACGTCAGCAGTATGTGAACGAGCAGATCGGAGCAGTTCGTACCACGTTTGCTAACATCCGACCGGACCAAGCATTCGTTCACACCGATGCAGTCACCGCCGGTATGGTCAATGACAAGAACCCCGGTGCCAGCCTGCAGATTTCAGAGGTCATTGAAACTCTGGACGCCCAGAACCAAGCAGCCTTGAAGACAATGCCTTCGGTAGTCGGTAAGGGCGGTGATGGAGATACTGCCTCGACCGAGAGCCGTCTATTCGCCATGAACTGTGACAGCCTCAACGAAACACTGGCTTCGTTGCTCAGTGAAGCCCTCACCCTAGCCGTGCGAATTGCCGGGTTCCAAGGCCATGTCCAAGCTTACTTCACGCCCATCGAACTCAGACCGGTGCTTGAGCTTGAGCCTCACTACACCATGAAGGCCTCGCGTCTCAAGCAAGACCTATCACTTGGACTCATCACTGATGAGCAGTACTACCTTGAAATGTATGGAACGCTACCACCGGCTGGTGCCCCCGTTCTGTCGGGAACTGGGTTCCTTGAACAGCAGACAGTTGAGGTAGACGCAAGTAGAATCAGCCCGAACGATGATGCCAATGGGCGAGGACAGGTAAGTGAAGGCGGTCAAAACGCTAAATCAAACCGGACCAAATCCGGAGAGGTTTAATATGGTTAGCTTGAAACTTTATTACAAAGAAGGTATTGGAGGTTGAAATGAAAGAAGTTAATAAAACCCCCTTTGTGTCAGCACTCCTACAGGCCGCTGTGGGTGAAGGCGTAGATACGTCGGAACTTCGCGTTTTTGAAGTTACCGCAACCAGCACTATTGCTCTACGCGGTAAGAAGAACACAGTATTTGATCGGGCTAAGATTAGCCCGAATACGATTGCCCAACTGGCGCGAGCAGTCAACAACGAACCTATTCCCTTGATGATGGACCACGATATGCGTGGAACCCCGTACGGGAAATTTTTCTATGCCGAGTCTATTCCTACGGACCTCGGTGAAACAGAACTTAGAGGATACCTTTACGTTGATCCTTCGGAAACGAAGATCATCACTAAACTGAATAGCTCGTCTATCGACGAAGTATCAATTCAGTTTCTTTCCGAAAAAATCCTCTGCTCGGAGTGCGGCTTTGATTACAAGCAGGCAATGGCAGAAGACAACTACATGCCGCTTATTCTTCTCGAATGTGAAGAAGGGCATAAAATCGGAGTAAATGGAGTCCATACGAACATCGTTGGACTTGAAGACGTAGTAGAACTCAGCTTGGTTAGTCGTGGTGCAGCAAAAAATTCCAAGATTATTGCGCCATCTGATGCTAAGTTGGGTAAAGAAGCTCAGAGGCTTGCAGCGGCAGGCGTAGAGTTGGATAATATTTATTGTACCGCCTCAATGGGCGACCAAGGAGAAGAAGAAGTGGATTTCAAGGAACTTAGCGCGAAGCTGTCGAGCCTGACCGACGACAAGATCGAACTTTCGACGAAGCTTAACGCTGCTACTAGCGAAAATACTCGCCTCGAAGGTGTAGTTACCGAACGTGACGAAACAATCACTGCACTGACTGCAGAACGCGACGACCTGAAGACTCAGCTGGAAGCTGCCTCGGAAGAGGGCGACCTCGATGCCGATCAGACTGCCGCACTGAACGGTCTTATCGGCAAGCAGTACGTGGCGCTTAAGGCGCTGGATGGTGATACCGATGCCAAGGTCCTTGATGAAGTCGCCCTGATGGTCGATTACATCACCGGCAACGAAACTCGTCTGAGTGCCCTGATCCCCGCAGGGGGAGCTTCTCAGGGAGCAGGCTCGGGTGAAACCGAAGAAGAGCAGAAAGCTCGTGCAGCAGAAGCGCGACTGTCGGCAACCGCTGACAGCTACCGCTCGTAAGAATAGAATTTAAGGAGTAAACGAATATGGCTTTCAGTCCAAATCAGATCGTGCTTGATGGTTTCACACAGCACGACTTCGCGTTCACCATGTTTCTCGCAGCAGGCCACGGTCTGACTGACGCTGAACTGATTGGTCGCGCAGTCTCGATTGATACCTCGGCTACTGCTACCGTCAAGGTAGCCGCAGCAGATGAAGCAATCTACGGTCGAATTTTCCAGGTCGAAGATCGCTCGCAGGAAGGTGTCGTAACGGTAACCGTTGAGACTCGTTTCCGCAAGCGCCTCAAGAAGGCCAGCGGTACTGCCTTCACTATCGGGGCTACCGCAATCGGCGAAGGCAATGGTCTTGTCAAGCCCGCCGTTTCCGCAGACCCGGCCAAGAACGTCGTTCTTGCCGTCGAAGATGAATATGTCATCGTTGAACAGTAAGAACTAGAAAAGAAAATAGGAGTAACTACGACATGAACTTTAAGCCTACTACAGAGCTTACTGCTAACCGCCGCCCTGTAGATCAGGTGGTCGGCAAGCTGATGAGCGAAAACGGTGCCGAGTCGCAGGAAGCTGGTCTCAAACTCATGGCTTCGGCCAAGGAGTACGGCCTGAATATCGCAGACTACCTCCGTCTGGCCGTTGAGCCGGAAGGCAAGGTGGCCGAACTCGGTATGGATGGTTATGAAGCTACCAAGGTTTTCCTTGGCCTTCCGACGAAGAACGATTACCGTAATGCGGTGACGCTGCAGGCTGCTGCCGACGCGTTCGCTTCGTATCGCGGTGTCCGTGCCCTCTTCCCTGAGGTTATCGACGACGTCGTTCAGTGGAAGTATCGTCAGACGGAATTCGAAACTCCCGAAGCACTCGTTTCGCAGAGCCGCACCATCAATGGTACGGAACTGATTACGACGGTTGTTCAGGATTCAGAAGAAGACTACGAACGTTACGGCATGATCGGTGAAGGTGGCCGCATCCCGGTGTGGAGCATCAAGGCCAGCGACCAGTCGGTCAAAATCTTCAAGTTCGGTGTTGGCCTTGAGTGGACTTACGAGTTTGCTCGCCGCGCTAGCCTCGACCTCGTTACGCCGTATGTGATGCGCGCTGAACGTGCTACGAAGATGGCTCAGACTGCTACTGCCTACAGCCTGATGGTGAACGGCGATGGTGTCCATGGGCAGGCCCCTGTTCGCGATGCTTCGGGCGTTGTGGCTGACAACAGCCTCGACACGAGCGGGGTTGCAGCCGGTAAGATCAACTGGGAAGTCCTGACCGCGTGGCTCGTTGAGCGCGCCAAGAAGGGTGCCCCGATTGACACCGTTGCTGGTAACTGGGACACGTATCTCCAGTGGCGTCTGATGTTTGCGAAGCCTTCGGTTTCGGAAGGTCTGACCCAGATGGAAATGCTGCAGCGCGCAGGTGTCTCGACGGCACAGGCCAACCCGCAGCTGGACCTCAACATCAACTTCGCCCTCGTCTCGGACGCTTCGGCTAACCAGCTCCTTGGTTTCTCGAAGAACGACACGGTCGAAGAGCTGATCGAGAACGGTTCGGACATCGAGGAAAGCGAACGAGTGATTAAGAACCAGAGGGTCAACCTCTACAGCACCAAGAACGCAGGTTACCGCCTGATCTTCGGTGACACTCGTGAGATTCTGAATCTCGACGCGATTGCTTAATCCCCAACAATGAGAGGGCGGGGCCAGTCCCCGCCCTTTTTCTATCAGGAGAAGACCTATGGCTAAGACCGCCAACGAAGAACAGAAGACAACCGAGCAGACCAAACCCAAGGCTGACACCAAGCCCAAGGCGAAGGAAACTGCATCCTTCAATCAAGAAGAAGCGAAGATCATAAAGCTAGTGACGCCTAAGGGCACTCAGCTGTACAACCCGGCTACTCGTGTAACCTACACGGCCAAGGAGCCTCAGGAAGGAAGCATGAGCGATCAGTTCATTGTGACCAACCTCAACCGTGGTAAACTCAAGAAGGCTTAATCGTGATCCAAGAAGGTAAGCGTTTCCGTCATTTGATTCAGTTCAATACTGGTGCCCCCACCAGTGACCTTACCTATACCCTGAGCCGCAGTGATGGCAGCACAGTCCTGACGGAGACTGTGCCCATCGCAT
>CESC01009035.1_pt1 | contig 17686 bp, 10 predicted proteins | sample 531131 | NCBI WGS metagenome assembly CESC01 (sample SAMEA2621295, study PRJEB7988) | marine metagenome | biome: marine biome (ENVO:00000447); feature: mesopelagic zone (ENVO:00000213); material: "saline water (ENVO:00002010), including plankton (ENVO:xxxxxxxx)" | depth 800 m
GGCTTTTAAAACCAACAACTTCCCTCAAAACAAAAATCCTATCGCTAGTAAATTTACCCACGAGATCAACCCGAAGGTGGTTTACTTTATCTGCATTTCTATGAACGTAAAACCGTTTTTTATATCCGATTTTGGAGGCGCAAATATAGAACGATTATCTATCCCCGCAAGCACTTTTTCAAAGTATTTTTAAAATAATTTACTACCGCCTTGTTTACAGTTAATTACATTCTTAAAGTTTTTGAAAAAACTTCTGGATATACTCATACAATCAAAATAACAAACGATCGAAGCAGCTTCTAAAAAAGCAAAATCCTGAATTTTACTGGATTTACTCGATGAACTACACAGAAAACACACGAGGTGGTGTGAAATACGAAAGTAGAAATACAAAATACAACTAAGAGCTTGTAGGTCACTTCGAGCGCAGTCGAGAAGCTTTTTAAAGTTTGCAGTAGCAGTATTCAGTCAGCAGTTTCAGTGGGCAGTAGGCAGTCCACCACTTGAAATATAAAATCAGCAGATACGAGGTACAAATTAGCACTCTTATATAATGCCGATCTGATTATTGCGCTTCTTCTTTTTTATATTTTTCAAAAATTTCATTCATACGTATGGGTGAGATCGGTTTGATCACATAATCCTTCACTGTTTCCGAATAGCCTAAGGCCCGCTTCCGGTCTGCGCTGCTTACCGAGGAAGTTACAATATAAATGACGATTGCTTTTTGAGGCTTGATCAATATAAACTCATCAAGAAAGCCCCAGCCATCCATAATAGGCATATTGAGATCCAAAAATATAATATCAGGAATTGCAGTAAGCGGTCCTGTTTGCATCAATAGCGTAAGTGCATCTATGGCTTCTTTTCCATTGGTATACACGAGAACCTCATCACAAAACGAGGCGCGTTCCATTAGTTTTTTAGCTCCAAAAATAAATATAGGATCATCATCAATAAGACAAACTGTTCGTGTATGCTTCTTCATAAGGTAAATATATAGTAAAGGTCGTACCTACGTCTATGGTACTTTCTACTGTGACACGGCCTCCCATGGCCTCAATTTGATTTTTAGTTATAAACAGCCCGATTCCCCTAGAATCTTTATGCTTGTGAAACGTATTATACATCCCAAAAAGTCGCTCCCCGTATTTTTTAAGATCCATACCTAAGCCATTATCTTCAATAGTGAGCATTATTTCCTTTGATTTGACCTCTGTACAAAATTTTATATAGGAAGCCCTTTTCGTCGACCGGTATTTGATCGCATTGGAGGTGAAGTTCAGCAGGATACTATCCAGATATGCAGGAATGGCCTTTACCACAAGGTTAGCCGGAGTTTGATCAACGATGCTTATGTTATTTTCTTTGATTACAGCACTAAGGGTGTTTGTGGTCCTCAATATGTACTCTTTTAAACATACCGTTTTTTGTATGGCATTTTCATTGGTTTGAATTTCGGTCACCTCATTTAAATGCGCAATGGTCTCTGCCAGCTGTCCGGTTGCAGAATCCATCATTTGCATAAGTTCTTTGAGCTTACCATCTAGTTCCTCATTTAGAAATGCGACCAGCATATTTAAATTACCCGAATGTGACCGAAGATTATGCGAGACGATATGCGAGAAGTTTTTCAACCGGTTATTTTGATCTTGGGTCAATCTGAGCACCTGCTTTAGATCATTTTCAGATTTGCGCTGTGTACTTATATCTGTAATTTGAGAGATGAAAAACAAGGGGATCAAGTCTTTATCTCTAACGACACTTACCGATAAAATCACCGTAACAACGCGTCCTGTTTTATGAAAATAGCGTTTTTCAATTTGGTAACTATCCCTTTCACCTGTACGCAAAGCATTTACGTGACTCAAGTCTAACTCCAGATCTTCAGGATGCGTAAGTTCTTGAAAGGTCATCCCGCTCAATTCCTCTTTAGTGTATCCTAAAATATCTGATATCTTTTGATTGATCTGCAACCAATTTCCCTCAGGGGATACCAAAGCCATACCAATAGGAGCATTTTCAAAACTAGATTTGAACGTCGTGTCGATCAACTGCTTCTCTTGGTTTGTGGTAATAATCTCTGTAATATCGTGCATGGCCACGACCGCCCCAATGAGTTGCTCTTTTTCATCGTAAAGTTGATTGCCGGTAACCCTTACGTAGCGATTCTTGTCCGCTGTTTTGATACTGATGATTTCGTCTGGCCCCAAGACTTTTCCCCCAAGAACCTTCAACAACGGCATATCAGCCTCTTCTAAGAGGCTCTTGCCGTCGGCTTTATATAAACTGTAATATTGAGAAAGCTCTGAAGCGGGGACCGACTTAGAAGGTAACCCATGCCACTCCCTACTGGTTTTATTAAAATAGGTCAATTCTTTCTTAGCGTTACATGCTACAATGCCTACGTTAATGGAATCGAAAACCGTTTTTTGAAAAGCCTGCTGGCGTTTTTGCTCAAACTGTAACTGTTTAAAATGGGTAAGGTTTGAAGTTTGCATGAGCAGACCGCCTATTTCACCCTGATGGTACCAGGGTTTTACTTGCCATCGCAAATAAAACGCGGCTCCAGTTCGGTCAAAAAACTCATCTTCCTCAGCTTGATGTATTTCGCCCTGAAGACATTTTCTATGTATTTCTTTCCAACGTTCAGGGATATCAAAAAGATCATAATGATTTTGCCCCTCAATCGCTTCAGGCAAATTGTAATCGATCAACCATTGGCGCGAAGCAGCCAAATAATTAAGCTGGGTATCAAACATCGCAATGGCACCCGGAGCTTGATCGATAAAGGTTTTTTTGATTAGGGCACCCATACCGGTTTCATCTAGAGCCGTATGGTAGCCGGTCATCCATTCGGGACTGCCATCTTTCCAACTTACTACCTGTCCTTGATCTTTTACCCAAATGTAGTCTCCATTTTTTTGTCGTAAGCGCAGCGTACAAGTATATTGCTCTGTAGTACCAAGACAATGTGCCTCAAGTGCACGCTGATAATTTTGCAGATCATCGGGATGACAAAGCCTTTCTTTGGTTTCGCAGATAGCTGGGATATCATCTACTGAATACCCTAGCACTTCAGCCCACGCAGGACTATAATGCATTTCATGGGTAATCCTATTCCACTCCCATACTCCGATACCGGCATCCCTTAAAATATGCGCGTAGCGCTGTTGGTTCATTTTCTCTAATTACAATAGCAGCTTCAAATTAAGGCATTTTTAGTAATTCTACACAAAAAAATTGATTGTTCTTTAAGTCAAAATACTCATAACCTCGTATAAACAGTTAGATTTATTCCATGCTCACACCAAAGATTACGTGAAAATTCCTACGTATTGATTTAAAAATATATAGTGTCTTGATGTGTAGCACCTAGCATTTGCTGTTATCCCAATGTAAGATAGAGTATAGCAAGGTCTAGCTATTATTTTAGAGCTATAGCCCTTGGGTAGGAATTATATCGAGAAGCTTTTTTGAAGTCTGCAGTAGCAGTGTTCAGTCAGCAGTCTCCGGGAGCAGTAGGCAATTGTTATGCTGCTGTTTGTTACTCCGGATCAAAGTACAAAGTCAGAAGTACAAAATACAAATAAGCAACGCACAGTCACTTCGAGTGATTCTTGAATGCCTTAGCGCGAAAGGATTGTATCGAGAAGTAGTTCTCAGTGGGCAGTCACACAGTCACAGTTGGCAGTGAGCAAACTTTAGGCTGCTGTTTGTTTATTTCTGACTTGTTATTCCGTGTTAAAACAATCCGGATAGTTATCGAGACTAAGATTAGTTAGTTAGCGGCTTAACGTTCTAAGATAGAAATACATAACCTAATGTCACTACAAACGCAGTCGAGAAGCTTTTTTTAAAATTAGGTAGTTGGTAATTTTCAAAACGCGCTAAGCATCTTCGGCCAGCATTTTTTGTTCCAGTTTAAGAATGAGTTCGTTTAAAAATTTGGTCCTGCTGCCTTTGCGTTCTTTCAGTTCGGTATAGGTTTTATACGGATGCTGCAATTTGATATTGAAAAAATCTTCAAATCCTGAGGTCAACTGCTTCAGGTCAAGTGCACCGTGATTGATGACCTGATCAGAATACAAGGCATAGATAAGTTCTACCAAAGCCGTTTTAGAACCCGTCCAAACCAATACTTTGTGCTTATCCTGTTTCCATTTAAAATTCTGCCCCGGTTGTAAAGCCTCCAATTGTTCCCGTATATAATGAATGTATCGGTTCATGGCTTTAACTTTGGCCCAGAGCATATCATGTGAGGTGGTGAATTCAGGAAACTGGTAGTAATGCACCAGTGGATTGACGGGATACTCCGGATTTTGGGTACGTGAAAAATACTGATGATCCAGATACGTATGTCCCAGCTCCATATAATGTACAAAATCAGCATTCCTGTAAAAGAACTTGTTGAGCTTTTTAAGCTCTTTTTGCAGAAAACTTACTTGATAGTGTTTCCCCGCCTTGGGTTTCTGCAGTTCACAGGTACGTACTTCGGTATAATAAATAAGATGACTCATGGGTTCTGACTTCAACGACTTGAAGAAATAGATCTCAGAGGGTATGCTTTCAAAATCATGCGTATCTACCCAATGCTGGAGGGACGACAAGGTTTTGTTACAGACTGCAATGGCCTCCAGAGCACGTTTTAAAGGCGTGGCTTGTGCTTCTTGTAAGGCTTGTAACTCTCGGGTAAAAGCAGCTACCCGTGCTTCCGCTTCTTTCATAACTATTCGATTTTTAGTTGGTGTTGCGCTTCGATATAATCCATCATAAAATTGCCATCCCTACGCATATAGGCTTGTTTAGGCAGGAGTTGCGCCCCCAGCTTGCGCTTTTCAAAATTGGCACTGATGCCCCAATCCACCTGAGTGCAATGCAGTTGACGGGCTCTGAGCAGGCTTTCGTATAAAAGTTGGCGATAGGTTTTATAGGTAGCTGCGTGAGCGTATTCCATCCCAATAAGACTGGGCACATAGGTTGTTCCGTTACGGTAACAAAACAATACGCCCAAGAGCTGCTCCCCTTCCCGTGCATACAGGACTAGAAATTCCCATTGATCAGAAGTATTCATCGCTTTAAAAAGCCTATAGGGGTAGGTAAAGGTATTCAAGGCAAGATTACGTGCTTTTACTTGTTGATACATCGCGTATGCCAACTGCAGTTGCGCATCACTCAACTGTGCTTTTACCTTGCAGTGCACCAGATTTCGAAAGGGTAAAATATCCCGTTTAAAATGCTTTCGGGAGCGTGCACTCAGGTCATTTAAGTAGGCTTCCTGATTCTTCCAGTCTAAGGAAGTTACCAGTGCCGTTTCGGGCATAGCTACAGGAATAAAGCCTTTTTGATTAAACCAGGCATCTAATGCATGACCCAAGTCTAAATCCCGAAACACCAGTTGTGATAGGTTCTGGGCTACACTATAGTCTTCTAAGGTCTTGAGCATCATATTTAGTGCCTGAGTTGCCTGAGGATGCTCGTGTTGTAAGTATAAAGGCAAGCCGTCTGAAAATAAAGATCCTAAACTAAGCACCTCACTGCATAAATAATAAGGATCCTTTATACGCTTCGTTTCTATCGCTTCAGAAATTTTTGCCGGTGCCAACACGTCCTCTTTCCATAAGCTTTGTGTAAAGGCTGCTAAAAGTAGCAGTTCGCCTTGAGCATCCTTGATCTGCAGATACTTAAACTTCCAGTGGTGTTCGGGCAGAGCAGCTTGGGCAAACACCTGTTCTATAAAACGCCAGCCCTCCCAGTCGAGAATACCAAAACCTTTAAAATGTGTATCCCATAAAGATTGGTCAAGAGCTTCAATGGTCTCTTCCACGATCAGGCTTAGGTTGGCTAAGGAGGAGTCGGGCATCGGCATCACTTCAAAGTGCTGTTTAAACGCCGTACTTAGCTGGTCAAAATCATTCCCGGTAGCCTGTAAGACTTTGGGGTATTCCTCTTGAAGACAACGTGCAAGCCCTTGAATATCCTCTAAGGTGTTTTTAAGCGATACCGTAATACGCAATCCCGTATTTTTAGAAGGCACCGCCGGGAACAAGCCCATATTTACAAAATACCCGCGATCGAGCAACCTGCGGGTTAACTGATATCCGGTTTCCGGCACTCCGGTTGCCAGAAAAAATACCGGAGCATCGGTTACTGCGACGAGGGGAAGTTTGTACGCTTTCAACAGCTTATTAAAACACACCACCCGCTTTTGCAAATCCTGTTGCCAGTCGTTCAACTCTGAAGTAAGATGTAAGCGCGCAGCGGCAATCGCCGCGCCTACCGAAGCCGGATCTAATTGTGCAGAAAAAGTAAGCGGTCCGCCAAAGGTTTTGATCTTATGATGCGCATCAAGATCTCCACAAATAATAAGAGCGCCGTTAGCACCAAAGGTTTTGCTAAGCGTGCCTATCACAACGCTACGGGGCAATAGCTCCTGCAGGTGATCGTAGATTACCCCGGTACCGTGTTTTCCCGCCCAGCTCATACCGTGTACATCATCAAAATACAACTGAAGCTGCTTGTATTTATGAGCCAGGCGTTTTAAAGCTTCCAGGGGCGCATAATCTCCGTGCATAGAATACACCCCGTCTGCCATATACCATATCTTGTGTGAGGTAGACCCTAGTTCTTGTAAACGCGCTTCGAGAAGATCCATACGGTTATGTCGTATCAAAAGCACCTTAACTCCTCGCAATTTGAGTCGGTTTGCTGCATCCTGTACGCTCCAGTGTACCTGATGATCGAGAATCACCGTATCGGCATCTCCCACCAGGACCGGTAGGGCTGCCATGTGGGCCAGCGTAGCATTCTTGGTTACGATCACCGGGCGACCGTACATGGCTTCCAGTAGGGTCTCCAATTCTTGATACAGCGGATGCGCGATATAGGTTTTTGACAACGGAAACTGTGTACCATAAGCTTCGATAGCTGAAATTGCAGCCTTTTTGATGCGCTCATCCAGCCCCAACCCAAGATAACTAGTGGTTCCAAAATGCTTCAGGCGTTGGCCTTCTATTTGAATAAATCTACCGTCAAAAGCGGCAGGATCGGCATGTAAATGGAGGATGTGTTGCGCCCGTGCATGGTTAAAAACCGCATCTACGGTGTCTAAAAAATGATTGTGTCTAAGTTGCGCCATAAGCTTGCGTATTACGTGGATATTCAAGTTAAGCACCACTAAACTAATTAATTGCAAGCAGCCTTTAGCGCTATCACGCGTACGCCGCTTTAAAAAATCCCGCAAAGCAAAGGTTTTATCCCGCAGAGCAAAGTTTTAAGTATCTACCACAGGGAATAACCCCCAAAACACCTGTATATCAAGCCTATAAAACACATTTTTAAAGAATAATTAGTACTTTCAACACAAATAGCAGGATTAATGAACTTCTTAGAAACCAACTTTGCTGTAATGCAGCTGCGGGAGAATATCCTTTTTTTTAGGTACAAGCAGATTCCGCAATTCGATCTTTCCGTGGCTAAACAACTCGTGGCAGACCGGCTACGCTTACAACGGGAACAAGCCTATCCCGTTTTGTGTGATATGCGCCAGTATAACCAGCCCGATCTGGAAGCCCGACGCTATCTGGCGGTACAAGGTTCTGTACTTATTCGTGCTGTAGCGTATGTAATACCACCGGATACCCGCAATCATGTGATCTATTTTTTCATCAGGGTTGATCAACCTGTAGGAAACGCCAACATATTTACACACGAACAGGAAGCGCTTCGCTATTTAAAAAAGTACGTATGAAAACATCCTCAAATCCCGGTCACAGCTTTGATAGCTTACGGCAGATGATCCAACAGCTGGCCAATGGAGAATTTGCGCACCGTATCCCCCTGCACGAGCAACCCCAAAATGACCTCGAAGAAATCGCTGGAGACCTCAACATGCTCGCAGAAGAATTGGCCGATTTATTCATCAATAAACAAGCCTTTGGATTGAAGGATATGGCCAATCCGCTGATACTGGTCGTCAATGCGCGTTTTAAAATTCAAGGGATCAATAAACGCTTGGCTCAAATGCTTACCCAAGCTTCCAAACGCCTGCTGGGGAAATCCCTGCATAAGGTACTCACCCCGGAATGCATTACCAGTTTGCACGAGATCCTTCCCCTGCATTTGCAAACGCAAAGCAGTAGACCTCCGGTCAAAACCTTAGTGATGTTCAAACTCCCTAAGGGCACCGTACAGGCCTGGGGATATTGGCATTTGCTCAACACGCCAGAAGGCTATTGTTTTTTCTTTAGGGGATTGCCGGCGCGCCTGCAAGATGCACCACCACCTCAAAAAGGACAGCCTACCGCAACAACTTCCCGTAAGGACACCGAGCAACTACAATATGACTTCAACACCATTAAAAAGGTGCATCAATACGTACTGGAACATCTTGACCAGCCCCTACCCTCTTTGCCGGAGCTCGCAAAACTATTTTCGACCAATGAGTTTAAGCTTAAAAGAGGGTTCCGATTGCTGTATCACAACACTATCTTTAAGTTTCATTTAGAGAAACGCCTTGAAGTTGCACGGCTCAAAATCCAGAATACGCCCACCAGCTTAAAACAAATCGCACAAGACCACGGGTTTCGTAATTACAGTCATTTTTCAAAGGCTTTTAAAGCCCGTTACGGTCATAAACCTTCGTACTATAAAAATCGCAACGAGCTGTTTTAAAGCTATCCTTACAAAAAATCCCTTAGACATAACTCATACTCCTGCATAGCAAACTCATTGTAAAATAGATGGATGAACTTTAACCTACAAAGTTTTTACCATGGCGCTAAGCAGTTTTAACAAACAAGGGATCCTAAGGGGAGTTATCAGCTTCTTTATCCTGCTGTGGGTCTATGCCGCAACAGCAAAGCTGCTCGAGTTTGATGATTTTGGTATTCAGTTGGGACAGTCCCCTTTACTCAGTGCCTATGCCGGTATCTTGGTTTGGTTGGTTCCACTAAGTGAATATATACTAAGCGCGCTCCTGCTCCTTCCCACAACTAGAAAAGTGGGTTTATATGGAAGTCTGTGTTTGATGACGGCGTTTACCACCTATATCATCATCATTCTTAATTATGCAGATTTTGTACCCTGCTCGTGTGGTGGGATTCTGGAGGCCTTGGGATGGACAGAGCATTTGATCTTTAATGGGGTGTGTTTGTTTTTGGCTGCAACTGCGTTCTTATTCGCTGCTCAAAATTCTAAAAGCCCTATTACAGGGTTGAAACGAACGGAAATACTAAAACTCTGTGCAGGCGTTTTGGGAAGTGCTGTATGGGTAATTGTCCTGTTTTTGACTTCGGAAGAGCAAATGCATCGTAACAATGCCTTTATACGTCGGTATCCTCAGCATGTGGCCAAAGTTAAGGCGAAAATTAACCTAGGCTATAACTCCTATTATATTGCAGGAATCACCAACGATAGTATTTACTTGGGAAATACCACAGCGCCTTTACACATTATTGCAACTGATACTAAGCTACAGGATACCATACACCATAGATTACACCTTAAAGATATGGATCAGTATTCCTTCAGGTCGCTGCAATTTCGGGTGTTGGATACAATGTATTACCTCAGTGATGGAAGTGTCCCTGTAATTTTTACTGATACGATCGGGAAGTGGAGACCATCCAGAATTTTAAAAACGGAGTATTCTTTTTATAAACTACAACCTTTGCATAATAGCACCTTCGCAGTATTAACTGCAAATAAAGAGACAGGAGATCATGAGCTGGGCTTGCTGAGTTTTAAAGATACCGTAGCATTTCATATAGCTCCGGAGCTATTAGAGAAACAAGTAGATGGTATTTTTGATGTAGATGGATTTCTGCGATATAATGAGAGCCAGGATAAACTCATCTATGTGTATCACTACCGTAATGAGTATTTGGTAATGAATAATATGCTTAAGCTCGAACATAGCGCTAAAACTATTGATACTTTGAGTCAAGCCCAGCTGGATATTGCAACCAGCAGTACTACACTAAAAATTGGCCCTAAATCCATTGCAGTGCATCTTAATGCCGCTACTGCAGGACATTATCTCTATTTACGTTCAGACCGCTTAGGGCAATATGAACCTGCAGAAATGCTTGAGGAAGCAAGTATTATAGACGTTTATGATCTGCAGGATAAGAGTTATGTGCTTAGTTTTTACCTCTATGATTATAAGGGACATTCCTTGAGAAACTTTATGGTAAAGGGTGATCAACTCTACGCCATTTACGATACGTATTTAATAAAATACACCTTAAAAGCTGATGCTTTTAAGTTTTAAAATATTCCGGCCGGGATCAGGAGATTTTAAGAGCTGAAAACCTGTAAACGAGTAGGCCAATTAATAGTAATCTTTAATTTTTATATTATGAAAAATGCACAAAGAAAACTGATTTTACCAGCTCTGGTAATGGGGCTGGGTGTTTTTGGAGCCTTCGTGAGTACTGCACATACTGCAGCTAGCTTTGCTCCACAAACAGGTTATGTAGAGAATAACCAACCTTGTGACACGCCGGTAAGTTGCGATACAGACGGTGAAGTCATGTGTACCCTGATCATCAATGGTGAGGAACAGATTGCAAGAGGGAAATTAACGCCCGTTAGTGATTGTACAGTACCGCTTTTTAGACCGGTGCAAAATTAATCAGTAAAGAGGGGGCCGGTTGGCCCCTTTCTTTTTGCCGTTGATTGATAGTATGATGCTTAATCCATCCAATCTTGTTTTGGCATTCCTTTTAAATAGTGGTCGAACCATTCCAGATGCCTGTTATACAGGTCCTGTCGGGCAACTTTAGCACTAATACCATGTCCTTCTTCAGGGTATACCAATAGCACGTGCTCCTTTTCCAATCGTCTTAAAGCCTGATACAATTCCCGGCTTTGCGTCCATTCAATATTTGGGTCTTTTATTCCTGTCCACGTCAACAAGGGTGTATTGATTTGTGCGGCCTGATGCACGGTAGAATTAGCCAGATAGGCCTCCGGGAACTCATAAAAACCCTTATCAAACCGCCACTGATGATTTTCAAACCGAAAGTAGGCCGACTCAAGAATGAAATTTAGATACCCTAGATAATGGCTTACTAAATCAGTCACCGGGTTTCCGATGATAGCAGTAGCATATCTATCGGTTTGAGTAAGTATAAAACCGGCTTCAGAGGCTCCATACGATACGCCCATTAAACCTACAGCTTTGGGGTTGATTGAAGCGGTTTCGATTGCTTTATCTACGGCAGCTCCCACACAATTAACCGCCGAAATTCCGAAGGCATTCAATTCATAGCGAATATCAGGGCGCAGTACAAAATATCCATTGAGATTTAAATCTATCGGCTCTATACTGCCGCGTTGAAAAGTTAATGAGGGCAGATGATAATCGTGTAGCTTTCTCGAATTAAGCTCATACACATCTACGATCATCGGGTAGCTTCTTGATGGATCATAATTTACGGGATAATGCAATGCCCCGTGAAGTTTATGACCTCCCTGCCAATAGGTAATGAGTTCAGACCGGGGTTTATAGTAATCCTGCTCGTGCAGATTACTTTGTTCAAGAGTTTTAACCGATTTCTGATTCAGGTTGCTGTACATTAAGCGGGTAGGATGGTCCGAAGATTCCTGTTTAAAAATACACAGCCTACCTGAGCTGTCCGCTTGAAGATCATAAAGCTTTAAAGAATCATAGCTTAAAAAGATCTCGTCCTGAGTTTCGCTTAAGGTGCTAATTCCCATTTCATAAGTATTCAGGTTTTTAACTTTAAGTAAGGGGTTTTCGTCAAGAGCAACCTGCTGGGTTTGAAAGTTAAGTTTTTCATATACACTTACCTGTCGTACAGGACGCTTAGTCAAACGAAACTGTAGGTTTCTGCCGCTTCCATCTGTAAGTTTATGGCGTACCCCGGTTTTAGGGCTCACTTTCCAGATGTCCCAATGGTCGTATAGTAAAATAGCTTCATCTCCTTTAGTAAAATAGGGGACTTCATAAGGAGGCGGTATGCCGCTTCGGTCATAGGTGATATCATACGCAGGGATTTCCCATCCCTGAGTCAGGTTAAGATGCTGTTCCGTTTTGATATCATAAATCCACCAGTGTTTATTTTTAAAGTAACAGATATACTTTCCTTCAGGCGAACCACAAAAACTATTTTTTATAAAAGGCAGGCTGTCTACAATGCGTCTGCGTTGACCTGTTTCCAAATCAAGCAGATTAAGGTCCATAATAAGTTCCCCAGTTTTGAACCTGGGAAGGTATTGAGAGGTGTTGTAGGTTAAAGCATAACGCTGTTTGGGAATAAGGAGTGAAAAAGGCTGCTCTTTCGATTCTACAGGCAATACTTCCTGCTTTTGAGGCTTCCATACCATTAACCGAACACCATGTTCAATCCAGTCATAATTGGGGCTTTCAATTTCGGTCCAGGGGGCACTGGCCTTCCATACTTGTACGTTAGCCAGTTGACTGGTATCTAGTGCAGCTGTAGTTTCCACACGGGGTACTGCTTTAAAAAATACGCGGCGGTTATCTGTGGATATCCCAAAATCAGCACTGCTGCCTTTGTAAAAACTATATTCATCCAGTTCATACTCGTTTAAAGTGAACACACCGGTTTCTAAATCTACATAAAGCAGACTGTTGTTGTTTTCCTCTTCCCGCAACACGGTAAAGGATTTTCCATTTGGGTTCCAATGTATGGCCCTAAATGTACCCGTAGTCTTAAGTTTTTGTGTTACCTGAAAACCGTCCAGATTGAGAACTTGTAGTTCGGCACCCGGATCGCTTTGCAACACCACAACGGCATTAGCTGTAAGTTTGCTAAAATAGACGTCTTTTAAATTAGTAAGCTTAAGGGAATTCCCGCTTTCGAGATGCAGGAATTGACCTTGGTGCTTCTTCTTGTTTTTTAAAAGGAAATGGGTGCCACTGGCGCTAAAGGATGCATCGGTATAGGTGTTAAAGGTCTTGATCGAATCGTTTTTCAGATTAATCAGATTCACTTCTTCAGGGGTTTTAAAGCTTGCCCAGTTACTGTTATTGGAGAACTGCAGGCTTTGCCCATTGGGGATTTCGTGCCGGTGTTCGGTTTCCGTATGTACCAGAACCAGCGTATCGTTCCCTTTTTTATAATGCCGGTTATACGTAACCCAATGACCATCCGGTGACAGACCCGAATTTGAGAATTTATACCATTTGCTCAGATCATTCTGCGATAGTTGGCGATTTTGTTGAGCCATACTATATGGTCCAATACCGAGTACAGTCAGTAGTAAAAAGATTTTTAAAAATTGCATCAGTATCCGGTGTTTTGAGGTTGTAAATTCGGATTGAGTACCAGCTCAGCTTCCGGAAGTGGCAATCTGATCTTATAGGACTCCCATCCATTTTTATAGGATAAAGCCGCATCAGCCGCATCAAAGCGTTTGAGGTCAAAAAACCGATGCCCGTATTCGGTAAACAATTCATGGCGTCGCTCCTGTAAAATAGCAGCGAGCAATTGCTCCTGCGTATTGGCCGCTACCTCGGGAAGAACGGCACGTGTGCGTATGACATTTACATCGGTTGCGGCAGCTTCCAATTGCCCCAGCCGTGCCTGTGCTTCAGCGCGTATTAAATACTGTTCTCCTATACGTAACACTATGCTACACTCAAGGGTATTGGCCGTATTGCTGTTTTCCTGATACTTGTAAGGAAAGTACTGGGCAGTTTCGCCCGTTCCAACCTTTCCGATCCACTCTTGCAAGCGCTGATCTTGTTCCTCAAAACTTGTGATAAGTCTTGAGGTTAGAGCCGTTCTAGGGGGAGGCAAAGATTCAAATACATAGTTTGCAGCTTCATAGGTGTTGGCACCTTCAGCACCTGGACTGAACTGTAAAAGAGTTGCCTGACTATCTTTTAAAAACACCTCACGCAAAGGAAGATCTACCCGGTATAGGGGATTTTCAATCACTTGGCTTGCTTGCGTTATAGCTTGCTGCCAAGCTCCTGAATACAAATATACTCTGGCTAGTAATGCAGTAGCAACGGCCTGATTAGGCCGTACCCGTTCTGCGGAAGGGTATGCTTCAGGTAAAAGGTCTTTAGCCATTTGCAAATCGTGTATGAGCCTTTCAAAAACCGCTTCTTCAGAGCTTTTGGCTATGTTGGTGTTTTCAACATAATTCGTGCTGGTCACATATGGGACTTCACCAAAAAGTTGCTGTAGATATAGATGCACTAAGGCGCGTAGAAAATAAGCTTCACCTTGTATTTGTAGGGCAAACGCCTTCGACAATTGATCGTTATTTGTAGTGTACGCTATAATATCATTTAAAGCATAAATCTGGCTGTAGCTATCTTCCCAAAGCTGTTCAAGAAAAGGGGTTTCGGGTAAGACATTGTTCTCATAAAACACCAAGACATTGGCGCGACTGGTCAAATATAAATCCAGTTCATCGGTATAATGGGCTGTTAAATTTCCTACGCCAATATCTTTTCCGGTTAGCAAACCACCCTCTCTTAAATTGGCGTAAACGTTGAGTAGGGTAGCGTTGGTGGTGCTTTCATCGGCAAATACGGTCTCGGCTGTAATCTGCGTATTGGGCAGATCGGTTTCTAAGAAGGGTTCGCAGGCATACATACTGCATACCAGTAAACAGAGCATGCTTTTATATAATAGTGAATGCACTTGTATAGATTTTAGTATTCGTTTCATAAGAGTATCAATTAAAAATTAGCCTGTAACCCAAGGGTTAAAAAACGTAATGGCGGCAGGTTGTCTATACGCTGGGTTTCGGGGTCTGAACCCGCATATCGGGTAAAAGTCAGGAGGTTTTGTCCCTGAACATAAATGCGCGCATCCACACCTTGAAGCAACCTTTCCGGAAGATTATAGGAAAAAGAAGCATTTTTAAGCCGTATATAGGAAGCATCGGTAACCGAGGCGCTGCTGTTTCGGTAATTGGAAAAAGCACGAACGGCCTCGCTGTCTCCGCCCGCAGTGAGCTTTTGAAAGGGAGCATCATCCTGCGGCTCTTGCCATCGGTCGAGAAGTGCTACGGGTTGATTTGAACGGATACCGGGTCTTGAGCCGGTGGCATAATAATTAGAACCCTGCTGTTTGGCAAACTGCAGCAAGAAGTTTAATTCGAACGCCCCCCATTGCACCTGGTTGCTAAGCCCTCCAAAGAAATCCGGATTCAAATCCAGCACCGCTTGGCGGTCATTAGGAAAGCTGATGCTACCATCCCCATCATAATCCTGAAATTCATAGATGCCGGTTTCGGGGTTAATGCCGGTGTACTGATATACTTTGCGGATGTTTAGTGGCTCTCCCACCATATATTGATTGGCATAGGTAGAACCTTCCAGATCGGGAAACGAAACCAGCTCATTTCTTAAAAACGAAATATTCAAAGAGGTACTCCAGTTGAATTTTTCATTTTGAAAATTGACAGTACTCAATTCAAACTCCCATCCGCTGTTTTCTACCGTGGCATCAAGGTTGGCCAGAATCGAACTAAAGCCCGTGGTTCCCGGCAGCGGTATGCCCACCAGTTGATTCCCGGATCGGTTTTTAAAGTATGCCGTATTCAGTAAAATGCGATTCTTTAAAAAACCCAATTCAAGAGCTAATTCTAACTTTTTGTTTTCCTCCCAGGCAAAATCTGCATTAAACAGACGTGTAGGGGTGATTCCGGTTAGACCCTGATACCGGTTTGTAGTAATGCTATAGGTATCTAGAAATTGATAATCGCCTATCGCGTCACTTCCGGTAATCCCATAACTACCGCGTAGTTTACCAAAACTCCACCAAGGGCTATCCTGTATCACATCTTCTTCAGAGAATATCCAGGCAGCACCTACCGCACCAAAATTGGCAAACTGTTTACCCGGACCAAAACGACTGCTACCGTCTCTGCGTCCGGTCAGATTCAAAATATAGCGGTCTTTATACTTTAAATTCAATCTTCCAAAGCCCGCGGTATACGTATAAGCGGTACTCCCGTTCTCCAATACAAAAATAAACGAGGCGGCACTTAAATTGGAAATCAGGCTGTTATTGGAATATCCCTGACCGTATACTACATTGCTACGTGTAGTTTGATTTTGAAAGGTGGCCCCCAGTAATGCATCCAGCTTCCAGTTTTGCATATTCAGGGTATAATTAAGCTGAGGTTCTATGATCCAGGATTGATTACGGGTATCATTGGTAAAACGATACGAGCGATCACTTCCATACCCATATGCCGGATTGTAAAAGGTAGAAGGTACTTCTTTAACCTCTGTCAAAAAACGATCATTATACCCCAGACTAGAGCTTACTTTTAAATGAGGTGTCACTTGATATCCTATAACTGCATTGGCGATAAGGGTATGGTTTTTTGCTCGATAATCCTGTTCCAGCTGAGCCAGGGGATTGTCCCAAGTACTATCTGCCCAGTTCAGCGCCCCATCTTCCGTATACAGATCGGGGGCATTGGGAGGTAGCATGCGTGCGTCACGGGTAAAATCATTTCCCGGTTGGTTGTTGTCATCAAAGGAGTAGGACGTCGTCAGGTTGATACTGAATTTCTGATCTGCAGATTGATGATTGAGGTTGCTGTTTACCGAGAGTTTATGATAGGTAAAAGCTCCGGGGAATACTGAGGTTTCCCGTTGGTACCCGCCTCCTATCCTAAAGCGGGTAGTTTCTGATCCCCCCGTAACAGCGCCCTGAAGGGCAGCGGTAGTTGCTGTACCACCAATAAGGGTTTCCTGCCAGTCGGTATATTTATTCGCATCCCATGTACCGTTGATGTCGTAAGCATTGGCAGGATAATCGGTTACCCCATCATTGGCGTAGGCTTCCCGTCGCATCTCCAGATACTGCTCGGTATTCATCAATTCCAGAGTACGAGTAAGCTTTCCGCTACCGGTATAGGCTTGGAGGCTAAAGCGGGTCTTACCGGCTTTTGCCTGTTTGGTGGTGATCAGCACTACCCCGTTAGCCCCGCGTGACCCATAAATTGCAGTAGCATCAGCATCTTTCAAAATTTCAATACTTGAAATGCTGTACGGATTTAAGGTATTTAAAGGGGACATATTGGCTCCCGGCAAGAGGGTGGCAGAGACGTTGGTATTGCTCAGGCTTTGTGAATTGTAAGGTACTCCATCAATGATATAAAGCGGTTCGTTACCCCCTGCCCGTAAACTATTCCGCCCGCGTATCTCAATATCAAATCCCCCTCCCGGTACTCCGGTGGTTTGGGTGATATTCACACCCGCCATCCGGCCTTGCAAAGCGGCTAGGGGATTGGTCACCGGTTGGCGCTCGATCTCGGCAGCGCTTACCCGGGCGATACTGCCCGTCTGCTCGCGGCGGGTAGTATTGTAATACCCGGCATTGATGGTCACCTCACCCAGATCGGTGATGTCCTGTTGCAGGACAATCGTAAAATGGGTTTGATTCTTTACCGGCAGGCGGATTGTTTTAAACCCAATATAACTGATGCTTAAGGTATCGCCAGGTTGTGCTTGAATGCTGAAGATTCCTTGCATATCGGTTTGCGTCCCCGTGTTGCTGTTTAAAAGTCGGATGCTTACACCCGGAATTGGGTTTTCTTGTGCATCGGTAACGGTACCGGATACGATTTGTTGGGGGGTAGCCCAGAGTAGATTTCCTGTTGCCCAAAATAGGGTAACAAGTATCCACGCAGCCCCCGTAAGGCGCGTAGTCAAAAT